>OBLU010002767.1_pt1 | contig 16002 bp, 11 predicted proteins | sample 1518681 | NCBI WGS metagenome assembly OBLU01 (sample SAMEA3539304, study PRJEB22396) | soil metagenome | biome: tundra; feature: field; material: soil | place: USA | collected 2010-05 | depth 0.15 m
GCCTTTCAGGCGGCGCGACCCACTGGAAAGCGGGTCCACAAGCATCGAGCTTCCTTCCACTTTTTCATGAAATTCCGCGGGCCGAAGGCCCTCTGCAACAGGCCACGAAAGGCGCACGGCCTGTCCCCCTTAACTGAACAGTATTGGGGTTAGCCGTGGGTTAGCCGCACCCCCTGCACTCGAGATGTGGTCCACTTCATGCCAAGTTAAGTGCATTCCGGATCCGCCCACGGCGCGTGACCTTGCGGCTGGTTCCGGCGCGGACAAATCCCAGTTTTTCCAGGACGACCTGACGCTTCCGGTCGGCTGCGGAAACCCAGGTGTAGACTCGGCGCAGATCGGAGGAACCCGAAAATTCCTGGTGGATGGCATGCCGCAGCGCAGCCTCATAAAGATCCGCGCCGTGAGCGGTGGCGGCAAAGCCGTAGACCGCCGCGGAACCGGGTGGCAAAAGAATCTCTTCTCCGGTCTCCGGGACCAGGACCTGGCTTTGAATCGGGGTGGTCCACAGGCTGCAGCCGGGCGATCCGTCCTGGACCAGGGTGTATGCGTGGCCGTGGCTTTCGATCCGCGCAAACGCCGTTTTCAGGTAGGCTTGGGCTGCCGACGGGCGCAGCCGCAGGAGGTCCGCGAGGGAGTCGCGGCGGAAGCCGGCGGACGGCCCGAAAGCGCCGGTCAGATCTGCGTCCAGCCAATAGACGGAGATCTCAACCGTGCTCCACAGCCAGACCTTGAACTGCGCCCAGTGGGCCGCAGGGGCCCGCATGACGGACGCCATGAACTTCGCGGTGGATTCCAACCCGGCCTTGACAAGGATGGCACGGGCGGCCTCCAGGAGGCGCTGTTTGCGCCGGCGTCTATCCGCGTCGCTGGGGTCGAGCGACACGATCACGATGTGCGAGTTCTCATGACGCGTGGCGAAGCGATCCTTATAACCCGCTCCCGGCGTCAGGTCGAAATCGGTGGCGCTTTTCTGTTCCGCCAGCCGGGCCGCCAGAGTCAGGATATGGAGAGTTGCCGGGGAATACCTTGCCAGAAACGGCGAGTGGCTAAGCATGAAGGGGATCACCCGCCCGCGGTCTTGGAAATAGAGGCAGGCCGAAACCAACCGGTCACCCACATAGAGCGCCGATATATGGAGAAGTCCAGGGACCCGGGCTATTGCCAAGTACAGGAGTTTCTTGCGGGCATCTCTACGGAACGGCAAGACGTCGTGGACGGCGCCCTGACGGAAATCGAAATAATCGATGATTTCAGCGAACAGGCTGGCAAAATACTCGGGGTTTTCGATTTCCTCGAGACGCAGGCCACCCATCTTCTCGAGTTCCTCCAACTTCCATTTGCGAAGGCGTTTCTTGCGTAACGAGTCAAGCACTTTGGCATCGGCGAGCCCAAGCAGTGGGACGGGAACCGGCACCAGGTCGCAGCAGCGGCCCCATCGAGAGCCCGGGGCGGCCCAATCCAAGGGAGCGGACGGGGGCAGATAAATGAATCGCAGGCCTGCCTTTGGGAAACACCGGGCCAGTTCATCCAGAGTCAACTCGATGAAGAGATTGCCGTCGGCCGGCGCGGCCATCCAGACCTGGTATTCGGCGTGATGCGTGCCGGCATGCAGGAACTCACCGGAATCGGTGGCGGATACCAGAATGAGGAGGCCGTCGAGGCTGCCCTCCGTCCGGCTGCCGATCGCCAGCACAGGCCGATAGCGATCGCCATAGACCTCAAACCAAGCATCGAGGAAAGCAGCCGTTTGAAAAACGGTGGCCCAGGGACATCGATCGTAAAGGTCCTGCCACTTGGCGCGAAATGCGCGATCACGCAGGAGACGCGCAGCTTCCGTGCCTGCGGCAAGCGTGATTTTCATAGGTCGATAGGCCATCCGGGGTTGTCATCCGGCGGGCTTTAAGGCGGTCTCCAGCTTCGCCCATGCTTGGGAGAAGATGCCGGCGACGGCCGCCCGCTCGTCCTGCTTGAAAAAGCCGCCCAGGAACAGCAGTCCAGGGAAGAGGAGCACCAGGGATGTGCCAAGGATGAGTTGCAACCAAGCGGCTCGGGGTTCCAACAGAAAGTAGCCTCCGATCACGGCAGCACCGCAGGCTCCGATGGACAGCAGGCGCCCGTACTCAAAATCGAAGTGCTGCACCTTCTGTGCCTGCCAGAAGCTGGCGACCAGCAGGGCGAGGAAGCTGATGCCAGTGGCCAGGATGGCTCCCCAGAGATGGAAAGGCGGGATGAAGGCAAAATAGCCCGCAATGCAGATGCCGGCCGCAATCCAAGTTATCTGCGCTTCCTTACCAGTTCGCTTGTTGAGGTAAAAGGCGTTGCGGGAAAAGTCCGCGAGCAGCCGGATTACATAAATCGAAGCGATCCAGGGAACCAACTTCGCCGCGGGGAGGAATGAAGGTCCTACGGCCAAGCGGAAAAGCGGGCGAGTCAAGATGGCCAGACAGACGGCCACAAATGTCAGGGCGAGAGTGTAGTAGGTACAGATTCTGACGTACGACTGCTCACCGCCCTCCTCCTTCACGATGGAAAACATCTTGGGTTTCCAGAACTGATTGAAAATCAGGCTGGTCATGCTCACAATCATGCCGAACTTATAAGCCAGGCCGTAGATGCCGAGATCCGACAGGCTGACCCAGCCCTTCAGGACGTAGCGGTCGCCCAGATCCAGGGCCAGGGTGGCAAGGCCGCTGACGCTCAAAGGCCAGGAGTACTTGAAGAATTTGACAAACAGTGTCCATCGGAACGGGTATTTCAGCCACTGGCGATGGAACCAGGCGAGATAAGAGGCGGTAGCCGCGGTTACACAGAAGGAGCCCCATAGCAGCGCTACGAATCCGAGGTTAAACTTGGCCAGTAAGACGACGTTGAGCAGAATGCCGAAGATGAGCCGTCCCAGCGAGATCAGCGAATAGGCCTTGGGGAGCTCGAGCGCCCGCAGGCAGCCCAAACCGACTTCCGTCGGGAACGAGAAGGCCAGAGTGGCGAATACGAGGCGCAAGAATCTGGTGTACTCGCCGCTTCTGAAAACCAACTGTCCGATGGAGGGGGCCAGCAGCACGCCGAAAACGATACTGACGGCGGAGAGGATGAGAGATCCATAGAATGACGTGCTGATGGCCTCGCCGCGCTGCTCGAGGGTTTCGGCCGCGGCATGGTAATAGAAGAGCGACCAGCCGAAATTGGTGCCGATCATAATTCCAACGAGGAACGAAGTCAGGTCCAGCAATTCCAGAACGCCGTAGTCGGCCGGCGTGAGGTAATGGGTATAGATCGGGATGACGATGAAACTGCTCAGCCCCCGGGCAAAGAATGGAATCGCATAGAAACCTATCCCGGTGATGAAGCTGAGGAGGGTTGAGGTGTTTTTGGGCTTCATCCACGCAGCCTGGCCGGGAAAATCGCTCGGCTTCCGACGGGAGAGGGCCTTTGCGCCCACGGATGTACCGGAGCGGCGGTGGGTATAGCCGGGGTCCCCGCTAGGCCAATCGGCTGGGCGCTCTGGCTATCGGCGCGCAGTTTTTTGTCGAGATTGAACCAGGCAGTGCCACACATCAAGACGATATAAAGGAAGTCATATCGCTCTCTTCCGCCGGCAATCCCGTATTGCGCGATGGCGATCAATGAACACTGTAGAGCCATCGGGTAGACTCGAAGCGCGGGGTTGTTTCTTTTTTTCCAATATCTGGAAGAGGCCCCCAGCCGGAATATGGTCGAGAACAGCAGAACCACAAAAATAACGAACGCAAAGATACCCGAGTCGGCCAGGATCTGCAGATACGTGTTGTGCGCCTTTAGATCCTGGGTTATAGCCTGATATTCATCGGGGATATAAGGGCGTTCCAGGAGCATGAACACTTCATTGCCGAATCCCACGCCGAAGATCGGGTGGTCCTGCCACATGCGGAACGCCACCCGCGAGAGTATCCAGCGCGAATACGCCGAACTATCGGCCGATGCGTTCTCCAGGGTGCTCATGCGCGCGACGAACTGGTTTTGAAAAAGCATGAGCGCCGGAACTGCCAGGAGGGTGAACATGAGCAGGACGGGGACTTTGTAGCGGGAGCGCCAGGCGATCATCAGCATAACGGTCACCAGCGCCAAGGCGCCATTCCTGGACTCGGTCATGATGACCGCCGTGATGATGGAGAAGACCATCGCCAGCAAAAGCGCTTTCAGCCATTTGGAATCGACCTTTTGCCGCATGTACCAGCAGAAAGGCAGCACCATAACCACCGCGAGAGCCAGACCGTTGTTGTCCAGCCCGGCGTAGCCCTCAAAGAGATGGACGCCGCCCTGGCGAAGCCCGAAGAGACCGAATTTCAACCCGACCATTCCCTGGGAGAGTGCGATTATCAGGAAGAGGCCATGCAGTTCCCGCTCGGTTTGGACGAGAACCGGGATCAGAAGCACCATCAACGTGATGCGCTCAAACTCGGTGTAGTGGTAGTAGGTGAGGTATGGCGCAACGGACAGCACAACCGAACACGTGATGGGGATTTGATAGGCCAACAGGAGAAGGCTGGAGAAGTCCTTGAATATGACCGGGAAATTTACGACTTTTAGAATGGAGCCAAAGAGCGTTGCCCCGGCCAGAACGCCGGAAAAAGGGAAATTGCCCACGGCCCAGGCAAAGTAGTCGGGGCGCATCAGGGCAAACCAGATATAGGCGTACAAGCCGAAGACGGGGCGGAAGACGGCAAGGCCCGCGAGCGCCAACACCACTAGAACGAGGATCGCTTCTCTCACAGGCTACACCGAAGTTCGTGTCTCATCGAGGATATCAACCGTACCCGTGCGCTGGGAGCTCCCACTGGAAACATCCGCGGAATAGACATGACAATCCTCACGGGGCCGCGACCCTGAAATCATTGATTATCTCACACGTTTGGGGCACCTTGCTGGCACATTACATACGTCCTGTAACCTGCGATGTCGGTTCGGGTTCAGGCCAGGCCCGTGCAGAGCGTCTGCTCAATCAAATCACAGAAAATGTGCCCGATGGCGATGTGGGCTTCTTGAATGTGCTGGACGTTGGAGCTGGGGATGCGGATCGGAATTTCCACCAGTTTTGCCAACTCCCCGCCGGACGCGCCGGTCAGGCCGATGGTCCGGATACCGTGTTCCACCGCGTAGTGGGTGGCGCATTCCTCCAGCACCCGCTGCTTGGCGGCGATGCTGCCGGGCAGATGCTCGCGCACACGTTCCGGCGCTCCGGCGACCAAATCGAGATCCTCGCTCATAGGCCCTCCCGTCAGTATCGCATCGATCAGCCGAACACCCGGCTGGCTCGGCGGGTGTCAACTCGAACCGCTGGGGCTGAGACTCGATACTATCGCCCTAGCTTCCGCGCGCCAGGTTCCCGGATGCGAGAACTGCGAGCGAGCGATCGCCAGAGTGAAGTGGCTACTCAGTTGAAATGTTCTTTGTCATTCATGCGTTGCGAGAAAAAATGCGGAGCCTCTGACCATGTCACGCGCGTCAACACAGCAGAACAATACCGGCTGCATCCTAAAAAGGCTTTTTGTTGGGGGGCCGGGTTCAGCGGCATCGGAATGGTGTCGCAATTGTCGAACTTTCCGAGCGCCGCCAGATGGACCTCCGGATCATGGCGCCACGTGAAACCGATAAACCGGCACTCTCCGGAGTTCTTGGCAGCAACAAACGCCTCAATGGCGCCACCCGGAGCGAAGATCCGCTAGCCGTAGAGGGGCGATTTTTCGAGGTCACGCAGCTCTTTGAACTGCGCGGAGGCTCCCCCACCGCCGGGCCGGACTTCATCCTGCCCCACGCTTCCCCTCTTCCTCGTGATAGTCCATCTCCGTATTCACCTCCCAAAGACCGCTCTTGTCCGTCTTGCCGGCGATAATGTCGTCCACCGCCATCATGGCGGTCAGCATCGAGTGGTCCTGGTTGTTGTAGCGATGCATGCCATTGCGGCCGATCAGAAACAGGTTCTCGTACCGGTCCACATGCGCTCGGATCTCACCGAAGCGATCATAGGTGCCGAAGTACGCCGGATACGTCTTCTCCATGCGCAGCACCGTTGCGTCCAGCACCTCACTGGCGTCTATGATGCCGATCTTGCTCAGTTCCTCCCGCGCCAGCGCCACCATTTGTTCGTCCGACAGTTTCCAGGTCTCGTCCGTCTTGTTGCAGAAGTATTCCAGCCCCAACCACACATTCCCCGCATCGGCCACCATGAACGGGCTCCAGTTGTTGAAAATCTGAAGCCTGCCCAGTTGCACGTCGGGTTCCTGAATGTAGATCCAGTTGTCGCCGATCAACTTCTTGCCCTGCGGCGTCTCGTCATGGATCCGCAGCGAGCCAACCAGCAGGCCCACCGTGATGAAGTCCCGGTAAACCAGGCCGTCCGATACTTCCATCACATTTGCCGGTGGCGCCACGTCAAACGACCTCATGATCTCCTGCACCGGAGCGGTGGAAAAGAAATAGTCGCCCTCGAAGGTTTCTTTCCGGCCCGTGGCCGCGTTGGTGGCTTCCAGCCCTTTCACGCGCCAGCCATCGGTCAGGATCTTATCGGCACGGTACCCGGTGAGAATCTCTCCACCCATCTCCCGGATCCGTCGCGCGGCCTCGTCCCACATTTGCCCAGGACCGAACTTGGGATACAGAAACTGTTCGATCAGCGAAGTCTGCGTTCCCTTCTGCCCTATGTCCCGGCCATCGCTCTGAAACACCTTCTTCAAAGCGTGCATCAGCGTCGACCAAACCGACAGGCCCTTAATGCGCTGCGCTCCCCACTCCGCGCTGATCTGATTGCACGGCACCCCCCACACCTTTTCGGTGTAGGACTTGAAAAACGTTCCATACAGTTCCCTGCCGAAACGGTTGATGAAAAACTGCTCCAGGGTCTCTTCCCGCTTGAGAGGAAATAGCGCGCTCTGAAGATAGCTCACCCCGATCTTGAAGGTCCGCCACAGCCCAAGCTTCAGGAGCGTGTCCTTACTGAGCGAGATCGGGTAATCGAAGAAGCGGCGCAAGTAGTAGATGCGCGACTTGCGGGGCCGCAGCAGCATCAGACGGTCGCCGTCGGCCCTCTCAGGGCCCGATGCCGAAGGTGTGATCGACCGCTCCATGCGGTGGTATTTGATGGCCGTCGGACCCGTTTCCGACGCCTGCAGGGGAAGCATCTGCAGCCACCATTCCATGACACGGTCGGACTTCGAGAAAAAACGATGCCCCCCAATGTCTATCCGGTTCCCTTTGTAGTTCACCGTGCGGGAAATTCCGCCCATGCAATCGCTCTTCTCAAGAACGATCGGTTTGATTCCGGCCCTGGTGAGCAACTCGTAGGCAGCCGTCAATCCAGCGGGGCCTGCTCCGATGATAATTGCACTCTTCTGATTCATGCGGGGAATCTCTAAAGCATTACACACTGTATGACTCGACTGCGGCCAGCACAAAACCCACACACTTCGTGAGGTTAGATGCCGAGTTCCGAAACCTGCCCGTTTGCGGGATGGCCGCCAAGCTCCGATCGCACCCGAAGCCGCTTCGAGCCCAGACAGACCAGGGCATAGGCTGCCATCAGGAACGTAGCCCACTCAATGGGGTAGCGCAACCGGGTGGATTGCTGAAACAGATACAGGGGAAGCGGAAAGACACACCAGAGAAGCAGAAAATAGCGGGGTGCATGGCCGGCGCGGCGCAGCGCCAAACCAAGCCCCAGGAAACCGAGCAGGGTCGCCAGGGCCAAACCGATGGTTTGTCCGGGAGTGTTCATGGGTGGAAACCAGAAGTACCAGATTCTTTGAGCCGTCAAGGTAACGAGTCTGCCGGGATGGCTGATCATCCACTGTTTGGCAACGGCCAACTTCTCCTTGTTATACGCCACCTCACCCAGGGCGCTGATCCGCTGCCGTTCGATGGGATTTGAGCTCGGATTTAACTTCTGAAACATGTCGGCGCGGTGGTTCTCCCGCCACAAGGGCGACACACCATCATTATTCGACAGATTCAACTCCAGGCCAAGATTAGACCGGCTCCAGATTGGGGAACCCAGGACGAGGTAATTTCGAACCACCCACGGAGCCAGCATGATCGCGATCACGGCCACTTGGGTCACTGCGAATACCCGATATCCGGACTTACGGACCTCCGCTGAGGTCGCGTACGGGTAAGCCAGCGCCACGACGAGCGTGAACAGCAGTTGCGGTGTCGTCAACAGGTTGAGCCCGCCGAGGATGCCGATCGCCAGGCCTCGGCGCCAGGAGAAGTCACCGTCTCGCCATGTCTTGAGAATCGCCAGGGAAACGAGAACGGCCAACAGCGCGGACAGGGAATACTCCCACGAACCGTTGGTTTGGATCCAAAAATCAAGCGGCACCAACGCGGCGAACAGACCCGCTCCAATCCCGACCTGGGAGGGGAAGCGACAGGCGACGGCAACCAGGGGCAGGAGGGCATACTGAACCGATGCCAGTGTGGCACTGAGCACCTGCTCGACAAACTTCCCGCTCACCCCGGCGCCGAACAACCGGAATATCAGAGATAACAAGATTGGATAGAGGGGCGCGCCGTGTGCGGTAGGCCCTGTCCCCGGCCCGTAGGCATTGGCGAACCCTCCGCCCTGAGCCAGCGAAAAGGCGATGTTCTCAAGCTCCCCCGGCGATCGTATCCCCAGCGTATAGGATTTCTGGAGGTAGATCATCACCACCCGGAGCGTCAAAGCAACCAGGAAGATGACAAGGCCGGCGATCCTCGGGTCCCAAATCCTCGATTGCGAAAATATTCTCTGGACCTTGGACGTTGCCATCAGCTCCCCTGTGTTTCACCGGAACAGCATGAGTTTCCGGGCGCCGAAGTTCCACAGCAGCACTACCGCGGCGCTCACCACCTTTGCTATCAGGTAGTGCAAGTGGAGAAGTTCGTGCATCGACCACATCATCGCCTCGTTGAATCCCAACCCGACTACGCCAATCACTGAGAATACCAGAAACTCCAGGCTGCCGTTGCTCATTACCCGTTTGTTAAATACCCAGATTCGGCTCAGCGCGTAGTTAATTGCCAGGCCGAACAGGAAGGCAATCGCAGCGGAGACCAGATACTGCACTCCGGCCTGGCTGGTAAGAAGGTAAAGCAGGCCGAAATCGGCGCAAAATGCCACGCCCCCCACCACCAGATACCGGGCGAACTGGCCCACCAGGGTGCCGGACGGGGCCCACAGCGCAGCCAAGCCAGTTTCAGCTACGGTTGTGCGCTTCGGATTCATAGTTGCGGCATTGTTTGGTACGCCGCCCTAGAGCGTACCACGGGGGAAAGTGCCTTTCCGCCTGCCCAGCATAGCACCAAACAGGAAGATTACAGGGTCGCGACATGGAACGCATGGGATGGGCAATCGGCCCCGGCGATGCTCCCAGTAGTCGAACCGCCGGCGGTGGCGACGGCAGCGAAGCGCAATGACAGCATTGGCGCCGCGGCCGGCCCAGAGCATGCCTGGGCGCTTTGCGCCCGACGAACTGCCCCACCCGAGTCACGCCCGCGGAAGAGATGGATATGTCTCACTGAAACGACCGATGACGCGGTGGGCCCCAAATGCGGCGACCGTCTGCCGCCGTGCCACCCCGGCACGATCCTGTTTGGGGGCTTTGCATGTTACATATAGCGAGTCGGCGAGATTCAGAGGAACCGTTACGCTCTACATCCAGGATGCTGGATTGATCTTGACGGGAGAGTACGAGACTGTCCGTTCGAACAGGAAGTCGCTGCGGAAGTATCACGCGGGGCGGCCCCAACGTTGCGCCTGGAGACCAGCCTTATCAATGACGGTTTGCAGGGTGGTTCGGCTGAAATACCCGATCTGCGCCAGCCGATAATGCCACCAGCGCCAGCCGAGCAACCGCGCGACCAGCGATTGCACGTCTGGGGTGACCACCAGCAGGAGGCCGCCAGGAGACAATACGCCCGGGATAGCCGCGACCAGTTGCACTGGGTTCGCAAGCGTTCTATGACCGGGGCGCTGTCGATGGCAATGTGAATTCGATGACACTGACTCCGTCGAAATATGACAACGTACGCACGCTCGTCAGAGGGCCGAGCCGGCCGCGGAGATACCATATCAGGGGAGCCACCGGGCGCGGGCCGGTGTGGGTCAGCAGCAGGAAGCGGCGCGAGTCATTAACCAAGGTATTTCTCAGAAAGTCTTCCATCCGCTGAACCTCCGACGGCCCGAACGTTTGCCCGACACCAATAAGTCGCGATCTTGAGGGATAAAAGGACAACTGGGAGAAGAGAGGATTATCCTCCACGGGGACCAGTGACAGTGTGTCAGACTCGATGTACTGACTCCGGATCAAAACCGGTGCTCTGTCTGTCGCGGTGTTGCGGTCGACAAAGGCCAAGGCGCTGGCCCAGTCTCCGAGATCGTAGGTGTGCGAACGGGTCAATGCGAACGGCAGATTAAACAGGTGGAACCCCAGAAGCGCAACCGCCATGACGCGAGTCGCAATCTGCGGGCGTATCCGGCCGGCCAAGACACCGAGACACGTGGCTAGCCCGCTGGCGTAACACAACCGGTATCTAGCCGTGAACACGTGCACCGGCGAAACCTGAGACAGGGCAAACAATCCGAAGATCGGAATGAACGCAATGAGCGCCGACAAAAACAACTCAGATGAACGTGTGTCGAACTTCAATTCGATTTTCCGGGTAAAACTGGTTGCGCACACGAACCCCGCGAGCAGGGATGCTGCAATCGGGAAAGGAAAGAGAGCGGAGATTAGATCGTTCGGCATCGGCCGATCGTCAAAGGAGTGCATTGCCGGATTCCTGGCGAGCGAATAAGCCGATACGGCCGACGGCGCCACAAAGACACACAAAAGAAGTCCGGCCGTCCAGAGGTATTTAGCATGAGGCCTGCATCCTTGCCAGCACCGGTAGCCGAAGTACGATGCATGGGCCACCAAAGCCATCGCGAAGAACAGATGAGCCTGAATCGCCAGACCCGCAGCCAGAGCATAGAAAAATCCCAAGACAAAGCCGGGACGTTTCAGAAACTCCAGTAGCAATCCCGTGGACCATACGACAAGCAGCAAACCAAAACCGTATGCACGGACATCGCCGGCTGCAAAAGCGACGCCGGGAATCGATACGAACGCTGCAAGGGTGAGCCAAGCGGTGGCCGCCCCCCACAACCGCTCCGTCATGCGAAACAGCAGCCGCGAGGCCAGCGCAACCGCAAGCAATGACGGAAGCCGAAGCATCCATTCGCTGGTGGCGCCTAGCGAGCGGATCGCGAGGATCAACGAATGGTATAAAATAGATGGCGAAAATGAGATGCAGCGAGCCGGCAACTGCGCCCATCCTCCACTGGTCGCCCAAATCGTTGCCGTCTCGTCCAGCCAAAGGTGTGACTTCAACCTAAATAGGGCTCCAATTGTTACAACCAGTACGACCATCGCGCAAGAGGGGACCGTGTCAAACCACTTTGCCATCTGGTTTCGCCAGAAACCCGGCAACTCGTCAGTGCCTTTTTCAGCGAAAGTCTGTTTCATTGGAATGCCTGTAAAGTGTTCCGTCTACGTCGGTGATAATGGCCTTCAGCATCCGCGCAGTTCGATACCTGAGAGCGCCGAATTCCAGCCTATCAAGGAGTTTCAGATACCGCAACCTGCACCGTCAGGCGAAGATATGGATATGTTTCAATGCAGCGTCCTACTACGGATACAATTGTACGATGCACGCAACGCTCGCCAAGACGCTTGCCGGAAGCGAAGCCAGGAAGTCCGCCCTCAGCCACCGCGTTCTGGGCGCCGCGCTCACGGCAATTGCCTGTCTGGCGTGGATCCTGCCGTATTGGAACCGGTTCGCCGGGGTGTCCAGTGCCGGCACGCCGTTCTACATCGCCGAGCAGATTCTCAAGGGCCGTGTGCCCTACCGCGATTTCTACCTTGTCATTCCGCCGCTGAATCTCCTCAAGAGCGCGTTGCTGATCCATCTATTCGGCCCCAACCTGGCGGCCATGCGATTCGAGTCGGTTATCGAGCGCGCGCTTTTCGCTGGCCTGGTCTGCTGGTGGCTGTCGCGCTTCTTTCGTCCTGCCGCCTGCTTTGTGGCCGTGCTCTTCGCCATGGCGCTGTTCGCCGGCGATATTGCCGATGCGCTGGTCTCCTACCACCACGATGCCGCCATCCTGGCGGTGGTGGCGGGCTTCTGCGCCAGCCTCTTTCTGGGGCAGAGTTCGCGGATCGCCTGGCCCATGGCGATCCTGTCCGGTATTTGCGCCGGCATGACGTTCATGACCGCGCAGACCGTCGGCGCGGCCATCAGCCTGTGCGTGCCCACCGTGATCTGCGCCGTGGAACTGCGTTCGCGACGCTACCGCACAGCCCTTGGCTTCCTGGCCGGATATGCCTTGGGCTGGCTGATTCCCACCGGACTCATCGCCATCTGGCTGTACCGCCAGCATGCCTTGCCGCAGTTCATCCAATGCATATTTCTCAGCGGGAGCAGCAAAGGATCGGCCATCCAGGTGTTCGCCCGGCCGTTCTGGGACCGCAAGAGCTCGGTGGCGCTCGCCACCCTGGGCCTGATGGCGACGGGTTGGTGGATTCACCGGAAACCGCGGCCGGTCCCGGCCGAATCGCGCCGCGCTTTCCCCGTTCTGATGGCGGCCGCTGCCATCGCGATCACAGCCGCCTGGTACGCGGCGAATCATCGCCTCCCGGTCGACTTTTTCTACGATACCCAAATACCTCTCATGGCCGCCGCACTGATGGGCAGCATCCTGGCCGCGCTCTATCATTTGTGGCGATTTTGTTACGCCGGCGCCAATCCCGATGACGCCCAGTTGACCCTGCTCGCAGCCGCCGGGGCAGCCGTGGGCTACTCGCTCTCGCTCTCCTGGGCCTACTACGGACCCATGGTGATGCCCGGCTTGGCGGTAGTGGCTGTTATCATCCTGGACTACGCGTGGTCCTCCCCGAAGACCAGGCTGGCGGCCGCCGGGCTGTGCTTCTGCATCGTCTTCCTGGCAGCGACCTACAAATACGAAGCCCCATTCGCGTGGATGCAGTGGGAAGAACGCTCGTCTCCCGGCGTCGTGCACCGCTCGCCACTCCCTGAACTGGCGGGTCTCGCCATGCCGGAACCCACGGGCACGCTGGTGGATCACATCACCAGGTTGATCCAAGAGAACGCCCCCGCCGGAGGCACGTTGTTCGTCTACCCGTATTTCCCGCTGTTCTACGTCCTCACCGGCATGAACCCGCCGACCTACGCTTTCAACCACTACCTCGACGTCGCCCCGGACGCCGTGTGCGAGCGCGACGCCCGCACCCTGATCGAGCATCCACCCTCCATCATCGTTCGGCTGATACAGCCCGAGGCGCTGGTCCGCTTCAATGAGCGCTACTTCCGCGGCGGGAAGCTCAGCGGTGGGCGGAAGATAGTGGCGGCGATGGACGAACTGTCGCCAAGCTATCGTTTGCTCGAAACCATCAAACTGCCCGGCTCGGGATCGGTAGACCTTCAGATCCTGGCCCGGAAATAAGTGCGAACACACACAGCCCGAGCGCCTGCGCTAAACTGAGTCGTTGTATTGAGACACGTGCATGATCGCAAGAGACGTTGTCCTGGGACGGGATGTCAAGATTTTCCAACCTGACTTGGTCAATCTCTACGGCTGCACCATTGGCGACGAATCGCGCGTCGGCGCTTTCGTCGAAATCCAAAAGGGCGCGATTATCGGCGCCCGCTGCAAGATCTCCAGCCATACGTTCATCTGCACGGGCGTCACCATCGAGGACGAAGTCTTCGTGGGCCACGGCGTGATGTTCATCAACGATATCTATCCGGGCGCGGTGACCGCCGATGGCGGGTTGCAGAGCGAAGCGGACTGGAAGGTCGTCGAAACGCGCATCGCCCGCCGCGCTTCTCTCGGCAGCAATTCAACCATCATGGGCGGCGTCCGCATAGGCGAATACGCCCTCGTCGGGGCTGGCGCCGTCGTCACCAAGGACGTTCCCGACTACGCCATAGTGGCAGGCGTCCCGGCCCGCCAGGTGGGCGACATCAGACAAAGGAAAGGCACGGCATTGAAAGAGGAACAGGCATGATCCGAGTTGGTGTGATCGGGTGCGGTTATTGGGGTCCCAACCTGGTCCGTTGTTTTGCGGAGGCTTCGGGAGCCACCGTGGAGGCGGTCAGCGATCTGAATCCGAACCGCTTGGCGGCGATGCAAAAGCGCTACCCCGCCATTCGTACAACCCAGAGCGCCGACGACCTGATCGCCGATCCGCGCATCGATGCGGTCGCCATCGCCACCCCCGTCGCCACTCATGCTCCCCTGGCGCAGAAAGTCCTGGCCGCCGGCAAGCACGTGCTGGTCGAAAAACCCATGACCTCCAGCGCCCAATCCTCCGAGCGCCTGATAGAGGAAGCCGCCCGCCGCAAGTTGGTGCTCATGGTGGACCACACGTTCGTGTATACCGGCGCCGTGCGCAAAATCCAGGAACTGATCGCCGATGGCCAACTGGGCGAGCCCTACTACTACGATTCCGTGCGCGTCAACCTGGGCCTCTTCCAGCACGATGTCGACGTCATCTGGGACCTCGCCGTCCACGACATCTCGATCATGAACTATGTGCTCCCGTTCCGTCCCCTGGCCGTCTCGGCCTGCGGCATGAGCCACGTCCCCGGCCGTGCCGAAAACATCGCCTACCTCACCCTCTTCTGTGAAAACAACCTGATCGCCCATGTCCACGTCAACTGGCTCGCCCCCGTCAAAGTGCGGCGCACCATGATCGGCGGCAGCCGCAGGATGATCGTCTACGACGACGTCGAGCCGAGCGAAAAGGTCAAGGTTTACGACAAAGGCATAGCCGTCAGCCAGGACGGTGACAGCATCGTGCAGATGATGATCAACTACCGCGCTGGAGACATCTGGATTCCCCAACTCGACATCACTGAAGCCCTGAAGCGCGAGGCGGCCGAATTCGTCGCCAGCATCGAACAGGGCCGCGCGCCCCTCACCGACGGGTTGGCCGGCCTGCGCACCGTCCGCATCCTCGAAATGGCCACCCGCTCGATGAAGGAAAAAGGAAGATTGATGGAATTCGAAAAGTCGGGAGCTCCAGCGTGATTCCCTTTGGCAATCTGAAAGAGCAGTATCACTCGATCAAGCGGGAGATCGACCAGGCGATCCTGGGCGTGCTCGAAAGCAGCCAGTTCGTCCTCGGCCCGGAAGTGGCCGCGTTCGAACGCGAATTTGCCGCCTATTGCGGAACGCGCGAGGGCATCGGCGTCAATTCCGGAACCAGCGCGCTGCACTTGGCGCTGCTGGCCGCGGGCGTCGGACCGGGCGACGAAGTGGTCACCGTGCCCTTCACCTTCGTGGCCACCGTGGCGGCCATCTGCTACACCGGCGCGACTCCCGTGTATGTCGATATCGATCCGGCATCGTACACCATGGACCCCGCCAAGCTCGAAGCCGCCATCACGCCGCGCACCAAGGTCATCCTGCCGGTGCACCTCTACGGACATCCGGCCGACATGGACCCGATCCTCGAGATCGCGCGGCGCCGCGGCATCGTCGTAATCGAGGACGCCGCCCAGGCCCACGGCTCCCAGTACAAGGGCCGGCCGGTGGGCTCGCTCGGCGATATGGCTTGCTACAGCTTCTATCCCGGAAAGAATCTCGGCGCGTTCGGCGAGGGCGGGATGGTGGTCAGCAGCAACCCGGAATACGCCGGCTTCATCCGCATGATGCGCGACTGGGGCCAGTCCAAGCGCTACTATCACGACCTCCGCGGATTCAACTACCGCCTGGAAGGCATCCAGGGCGCCATCCTGCGCGTGAAGCTCCGCCACCTGGAGGACTGGACCGAAGCCCGCCGCGCCAATGCGGCCATCTACCGCGAGACGCTCGCCGCGAGCGGCATCGGGCTCCCGCGCGAGCTGGCCCACGCGCGCCACGTGTACCACGTCTACGCCGTCCGCGTTCCGAATCGCGACGCCGTGGTGCAAGCGATGGCCGCG
>OBLU010002770.1_pt1 | contig 15994 bp, 16 predicted proteins | sample 1518681 | NCBI WGS metagenome assembly OBLU01 (sample SAMEA3539304, study PRJEB22396) | soil metagenome | biome: tundra; feature: field; material: soil | place: USA | collected 2010-05 | depth 0.15 m
CTTCGATGCGGTCATCGCGCATTCGACCGCAAACGCGATGCTGGCGGCGTATGTCCTGGCGACGCATCGCTGGTCGCTATGGAATTGATGACCAAGTGACGCCGACCGCTCACTAGCCGCGGTGCCTTCTCAAAACCTGATCCACGCGAGCTGGAACGCGAATAGTTCAGCCGTTACGGGAGGGCAGAGGATGAGATTTTCTGCCTCGAGTCTGGTTCGCGATCTGAACCGCGACAAGGCCTCCCAGCGGTAACTTGGTAACTGTTGTCGCAATGGCGAGTTCGCGCAACTGGGGGGCGAGCTGGGGTCGTTTCGTCTCCGAAGATTCCGTAATGCTCGAAAGGAAAAGAGGCTTATTGTTAGGCTCTCAAGGGACTAATCCAGCCGCTGCCGCGGCCGATCGCGAGATTGCAACCGGACAGCCGCACTGGTTAACGGCCATGTAGGAATTGCGTCGAGGAACGCTGCAATCGCTTACCGGCTGTACTTTTCGGACAGATCTCCGGCTCTGGTAAGCGCCGCATTCCAATCTTTGAACCGCGTGGGAAATTCGGACCGCAGCGCCCTGGCGATTTCATCCAAGGCGAGGTTCCGATCCATGAGTTCGAGCACTCTGCGGTCGATCTGCCAATCTTTATTGGGCACAGGAACAAAACTGTGCGCGCGCTTGCGCAACCGCTCACGGGACAGTGGCGCACCATTGAAAGTTGATTGACGATACCGCGCCTTCTGGAGTCCGGAATCATTCGTCACCTGCGTGTTCCAGGACCAGACGTAATCGTGATCAACGAAGTCGGCCCGCAGGCCAATTTTGACTTGATCACCCGCCTTCAGTTCCAAGGCTTCCGGCCAAGGAAAGAACGCATGACGATATACGTGCGCTCCGCTGGCAGCAGGAGAATTACAGAAGCCGGCCCCCTCAGCGGTCTCGGAGTCATACCACACGCACATACCATGAGCTGTGACACTGCGGTCGACAAGCCAGAACATTTCCCCGTTTACATTATTGTTGTGAAGCTGCTTGTAGTCCAATACCGCCCAGAGTTGGGGCGGGACGACCATATCATCCACCTTCAGCCGAGTTGCGCGAAACCTGTTCGTCGCTTGCAAGCGCGCTTTGGTGAAATCGAACCGATATTCCGTGTCCCAGGTATCGATGAGAGAACTGTGAAGCGCCGGGCAGCAGCTTAAGGCAGCCCAGATAATTTCGCGTCTCGGGATAATCCAGCCGTCGGATTTCAGAAGGCGGTCGCGGGCGTCAAAGATGGGAATGATACTCTTATTATAGAGTAAAGTCGCAGCACCCCATGAATATCAGTAACGATCCCGTCAACCCTCTGCGGGAGATCTACTTCCGTGGACAGCGCCTGAATAAATTCGATGCGGTCCGAAAACCCGTTGTCCGCCGCCGTTTCGCGCGCAAGTTGAACTATATCGTCAGGCTCGACCGCGTAAACCTTGGCCGCGCCGGCGCGGCACGCAAGGAATGACAGAATTCCGGTACTGTCTTAATTCGGGGCTGAGTGTCTGAATTTGAAATCGCCAGTGTCTTACTTTGGAGGCGCGGGTCATTGCTCAGGATACGGGCATGAAAATGAAGTTCGCGACGTATTCTGCATCGCGTTCATCAAAGCCGACGTCAGGCTGATGCTTTGCGGGTTCGAACTCGCAAATCGGATGCAACTGCCCATGCTGCAGAAAGCTCCCGCGATACCCGAGGTTCTCGATTGCGGCAAGTTCCGTGCGGATATCTGTACGGCTTAGGATCGCGAGCACCTCTATGAGCAAGGTGGGCCGGCATCTTTCGAGCGTGTGCGCGGCACCGGCGAGGACGTTCATTTCCTGGCCTTCTACATCAATCTTGATGAAACTGACGTTTTGTAGCCGATACTCGTCCAAAGTACGTCGCGGCACGTCTATGCGCTCGCAGCGATCTGCTTCGAAATTGTTACCAATGGTTGCGGCCTCGCGGCATGGTATCGTCCCGTCGAGGCGAGGAATCGAGAGCGTCGCCACGCCGGACTCGTCCGAAAGGGCGACATCGAAGATTGTCACGTTGTGCGGGACACAGCGACGCAGCCACTGCACCCAGAACGGGTTTGGCTCGAATGAGTAGACGTGCGAGGACACCCGCGCAAGATGATACGTGTAATTGCCGACGGCCACACCCACGTCCACGCTGTTCGAGCCCGGTCGCACTAGCTTCCGAAGTAGCTTGACTTCAGCTTCGCCGTGCCAGTAATAGCGCCATGCGATTTCGCGCAGGACGAGCGAGGGAGGTGCATATCGGCTGAGGTTTTCAAACTCGAAGATTCGCTTGAGGGTTCGCGGAATCATGTGCGCCAGTTCTATGCGAGCGCGGCAGCGTGGCGGGGCTTCATCAGCCTGCGAGCGTTGCCAAACGTATATTTGCGTGAAGTTTCGGTAAGCCAATCTCCTTTAAAATTTCATTGCAGTTCTGAATGTCCTTCGGCGACTTGATGAAATGGAATACGAAATCATCGGCGATCAAGTTTGCAAAAGAAGGTAGGAGCCCCGCGACCGCTCGCCATTGCTGATGACCCGACATCAACCGCGGCTTGAGCGGGCGAAGATCGAGAAGTTGCGCTCTTCAGCTCCGCAAGCTTTTGCCGTCTTGAGGCTGTGGAGATGTTCGATCGTCACTGCATATAGCGAGGCTTTGAAATCGGACTGTTTCTGGCCAGCTTGTTCAATCGCATGAGTGCGCCCGTGGAGCGCGATTGCGAGCACCGCACCGCAGCTCAACACCAGCAGGGTCATCGCGGCCGAGAGCCGAAGCGCGAGCACGCAATACAGAGCGGTCAACACGATATCTCCCGCAACAAGCATGATGTCGTAGGCTGCTTGTCCTACGCGATCGAGTTCGCCCGTCAGCGCATGGGTGAAATCCGATGCTCGGCTGCGGCAGATGAACAGCCAGTTAGCGTTCGCGATCGCGCGGTAGAGCCGCAGACGGATATCGTCCACAAACTGCTGCTCGACCGCGAACATCGCCACGCTCTGCAGCCGACCGACGATCGTTCGCAGCGCAATCAGCGCGACCAACATGGCGAGCAGAATTTCCAGTGACGGCGTGACCCCCAGAGCAGAAAATGCGCGTTCGATCATGCGCGCGTAGCGGCCCGCTGAACCCTGGCCGGCAAGGTTCATTCCCGCCGCTTCGAGTGTCGGCAGCAACAGCAGGATACCGAAGCCTTCAGTGAGAGAGAACGCGACCATCAAGGCAACTGCGCCAACCAGACGCCATCGCGTGGCCCGCGCAAGTTGAGCGAAGAAGGTGCGCGCGGTACGGCCCATCAATTTGCAGGCTCCATCCCGCGTTGCACGAACCGGGGACCATGCAAGAGCAAAAGGCGCGCCGGGCGAGTCAAGTAATACATCCAATAGAGCGCGCGCGGCAGCGGCAGTGCCTCCCAATCCTCGATGGTCGGGCGCAGCCCGCGGTCGATGAGGTAGCGCGCGCGCTTTCCCCATCCTTCGATCGCGCTCACCGGCACGACCCAGTCGGAATATACAGAAGGAACGAGCCCTGGCGCAGGAAAGAACCGGCTGGCAATCTCGCGTGCAAGCCGCATCGCATGAGGATCGGACACCGCGCGCGCGAGCACGCCCGCGGGAACCTGCGCGCCCGCAAACGCGTAAGCCAGCAGTGCGCCAAGGCGCAGCATCCTGCTGCATCTGAGCCGTTCCATCTCCCACTCACCGCGCTCCCAATCGACCAGGCCCGTGGCGGTGAGCGCGGCGATATCGCACATCGCACGCAGCGACGCCCATGCCCATCCGTGCTTGGTCGCGTGCGCGATGCTGAAGATCAAATGGTCGTCCGGAGCCAGCGTTTGCATCCGGTGCCCAGCGAGCTCGACTGCAACGGCGTTGCGCCAGACCGTTTCATGGTTCGGACGGAAGGGAAAATAGATTGGCACCAGCGCTAGATGCAGGTCGATCATCACGCCGCCTTGCTTCTCGAACTGATCCTCGAAGCATCGGAAGAAACCAAAATCCGGAGCGCTGGATTGGTGCCGCCGCGAGCGATAGCCCCGTTCCGCAAGGATCCTGCCAATCCTCGGCAAGTCGCCTGGGCGAATGAGGATATCCAAGTCGCCTGACTGACGCGCTGCGAGATCTCCGTAGGCTTGAATTGCAAGCGCTGGTCCCTTGAGCGCGAGCATCCCAAGCCCGACCGAGCAGAGCGCGTCATGAACCGCGAGGAGATCACGCGCGAGCCGGAGATGCGCGAGCGCGTTCGCCACGTACCCGGCGTGAAGACGCGCGGCGATGTCGGCTGGAACGCGGTCCGCGCACTCCGCGGCTAGGAAACGATGGACGGGAGGTATGACGTGATGCCCCGCGGCCTCAGACGCAACTCGCTCCCAGTCGAGATCGCGGGCGGCGAGTGCAATCGCGCGGGCACGCGACTCAGAGGTCGAAGGTGTCGAAATGCACGCAGCGATCAGCTGCCCCTCGAGCGGCAGCTCGGCACGCAGCGATTGGGCTATGTCATCCATCAAGTGCAGGCGATATTCTAATCGCGCCGATCCGGCCACCAGGTTACCGATCGCTTCGGGGACGGGTGTCGTACTCCGTGCTACGAAAGAGCCCAGCGTAGCGGCCCGATTCGAAAGCGCCGCCGATCACGATTTCGCCCATACACTCGACCCATGCGTGGGCATCAAGTCGGCCCGCCGGACTCTTTGACGCGCCGATCCGCAGCTCGCTGGGCAAACCGAGTCCGCTTAGCATACGCTGCACCGGTATCGCGCGCACCAGACAGTTGCGCCCGCCCGGAACGCACGCGCCTGCGGCTGCGACGGCCCGTCCAACACGCGCCGCTGTCTATATCAGAAATCACTATATCGGCAAGCGCAAATGCCTCCTCAGGTAACATGTACGGGCTCAGCATCTTCACGGGTCCCGATTTGACTTTCTTCATCCGTTCAGGCTCCATCACAAAAGTGGCGTGATGGGGCTTGATCAGAATTTCAAACCTCTCCGAGAGATCAAATACCGAATCCGCGAACGTATCGATAGAGGAACGATGTTCCCAAGTAGGGAGGTATAATATCGTAGGCTTTGATCCGCCGACTCCGTTTTCTTTGCGAACGAGGGCCGGATCCGGCGGGCGGCTGAACCACGCGTCGAAGCGTGGATATCCAATGAAAGCGATCCGCTTAGGGTTGACGTAATGCGTGGGAATCGAAAGGTCGAACGGCCCGTGGAAGAGATACAGATCGAAACCCACAAAAAAGGCCGAGCGCACCCACGAGAGATTGTACCAAACAAGGTTGACGCCATAGTTCATTCTCGCCCGTAACTTCCGGTAACCGCGAAGAACATGCGTCCTGTTCGTTGTCACGGCGATATCAGCGTTGGGGTTGGGGATTGGAACAAATCGGAGTTGCAGCCGCTTTATCAGTTCCTCCGCTGCGTCAGGATCCTGGTAACCGGGGCCAAGACTGTTCGCCGCACCGCGATGCGATACGAAAACCACATCCACACCCATTCTAGCCAGGGCGTGTGCGACAGGGGCAAAATGGAGCACCTCCATTGCGCTTATGAGGTAGAACTCAACCCGCAGATCGGATCTGCCTTTCTTCAGACTCTCGCAGACGGAACAGATCGACGACTACACATGCTACATGAAGCATTCCGCACTTGTAGTCTCTGCGTTAAACAACATATCCAGGCGCGCACTATAATAAGTATGCGCCGCTGACTGTTTAACGCGCCGATCCACAGGTGTCCGGTCAAACCAAACCATCGCGAAGTTGCTTGAAGCACTGAACTCATGCGAATCAGATGGGGCTGGGCACTTTGACCGCGATGGCGACGGCCGCAGCTTCGGCGCCGGAAACCGGGCGTGGGCCAAGCTGTTGTATCTCGCTTAGCTGCATCGAGAATCTCCGCACCGGTATTCCGTGCGTTCGCCCAAAGCGGTGAAGTCTTTCCATCTGCTCGGGAGCGAGCTCTTCGTCCGCCACGATGATCTCGGTGAACGGCACCCGCGCGTGGACGGACTCGATGTCCTCAGGCGTGCCGAGCACTTCCTCTCCGTGCAGGATTTTGCCCTGCTTGAATGCATCCCCATCGACGAATCCAACCACCCGGGCCGAGCGCGGGCGCGCCCTCAAGACGAATTCCGCGGCCACGGTTCCGATTTCTCCGGCTCCCACCACTAACACCCGGTCCGTGACGGTTGCGAGGCGGCTGATCAGCTTGCGCAGCATCTGGAACGACATCCGCGTTGCGACCAAAAGGTTGACCAGCAGGAGCGCGTACAGCAACGCAATCGATCCCGAATGCCTGATGGGTAGGAAATCGGAGCCAATCGCCACCAAGACTCCCGCGATTATCGCGCCGCCGGCGAACCGGAAGCTGTCCGTGAGACCCGCGTAGCGCCAGATTCCACGATAGACGCCCGCGAGCAGAAAGGCCGGATACGTCAGCAGGATCACCCACGGCAGCCCGTGGATCATTGATGCGAGCACCTCGGGCGTGAGGTTGAAATCGAGCCTCAACGCGCACGCGCCGAAGTAGGCCGCGCTGATCAGCGCGGTGTCCATCGCCGCCTCTGCAATTCGGCGTTTGTAGCCGAGAGAAAGAATGTACCGTGCGACTCCCTGAAGATCGCCGTACGCAACGCCCGGGGGGCTCGCGTCGAAGGTCAAATCGATCATAAAGAGCGCGATCACCGCCGCCGCGAGCGCGATCAACGGCAGCGCTGCAATGACGTCCGCATGCGGCAACAGGTTCGCCGCAATCGCGCATCCGGCGGCGACCGTCGCCACCACCCAGATCGACGCGACCGCCCGCCACTCCGTCAGTCCGAGCGAGCGCAGCCTATCGTGGACGTGCTCCAATCCATGCCGCGAAATCGCCTTTCCCGTGGCCAGCCGCGCCGCCGTCACGATCCCCGCGTCGAGCAATGGCACCAGCATCACCAAAACCGGAAAGACCCACAGAGTGAGCCGCGAGTTCGTCGGGAGAGCTCCTCCTTGAAGAGCCAGTACTCCGAGCATGTATCCGAGCGGGAGCGCACCCGCGTCGCCCATGATGATCGATGCGGGCGGGAGATTGAAGATAAGAAATCCCCCCAGCGCTCCCGCGACGGCGAGGCTCGGCGCGGTTACCGCGGGCACTCCAAGCGCGATGCCGATCGTCGCAATCGCAGCGGCGACCGTAATTCCGATCCCCGCCGCCAGACCGTCGAGTCCGTCCACAAGGTTGAACGCGTTGGTCGTGGCGACCAGCCAGAAGATGGTGATCCCGACACCCAGCAATTGCCAGGGAGTGAACGCGTAATGGGGCAACGCGAAGATCGCCGCCCACGTAACGATCGCGAGCTGGCATGAGAACTTCTGCCCGGGGATCAGCACCAGCGCATCGTCTACCAGACCGACCACCAGCATCGCGCCGGCGCCTATCGCCATCCACCAGTCCAGGTGGCCGGTTACCGCGAGGGCGACGACGATCGAGGCGATAATCGAGATGCCGCCCGTGGCAGGCACTCGCGCGTCGCTGAGCGGCGAGGCTACTTTCGCCGTAATGGACATCCACCGGCCGAAGCGCGTCGCCACGGGCATCGTAATAATCGCCGCTAAGAACGCGATTGCAGCCGTCGTCCACGGATTTGTCAGTAGGTCGAGCATTGTTAAGCTTGTCAAAGCGTGTATTTTATTCTCAAAGCACAGGATTACATGCTGAACTGTTGAATATCAACAGGTTTGGCATATAAATCCGCTTGGGCGCTGAATTTGGCTTGCGCTACTTCGCCCCATAAGGACCGCGGCTGGGAACCGCCGCCATAGCCTTACGGTCGTTCATCCGCGAAGCCGCCGGAATGATCTGCGGCGGGGCTGGCTTGCCGGGGTGAGCCGCGACTCTCACCAAAACCGATTGCAGTCTTAATTTCGCACAGAAACAGACAGGCTCCCGGAGCGCTGCGGTCAGGCAGAAAGCAACACGCCTTCATGCCGGAACTTTTCACGCACCTGTTGCTCAATCCAGGCGTACGTGCGCGCGAGCCCCTCCTCCAGGGAAATCTCCGGCTCCCAGTTCAGGACCGCGCGCAGTCTGGTGTTGTCGGAATTGCGTCCACGCACACCCTGCGGACCGGGCACATGCTTGCGGCTGGTCCGAATGCCCGCGATGTCCGCCACAATTTCGGCAAGTTCGTTTATCGTAACCATCCGGTCCTGACCAAGGTTGAGCGGCTCGTGGTAGTCCGATCGCATCAACTTGCAGATCCCGGTGACACAGTCGTCGATATAACAGAACGAGCGGGTCTGCTCGCCGTCTCCCCAGATCTCGATCTCGTGATTTCCGGTCAGCTTTGCGTGCGCCACTTTGCGGCTCAATGCAGCCGGTGCCTTCTCGCGCCCGCCCTCCCAAGTGCCGTAGGGGCCGAAGATATTATGGAAGCGGACGATCCGCGTCTCGATTCCGTAGTCCTCGCGATAGTGGGTGCACAATCGCTCGGTGATCAGCTTCTCCCACCCGTAGGCGTCCTGCGGCTGTGCGGGGTAGGCGTCTTCCTCCTTAAGAGGCGCAACGTCGGTCTTGGTCTGCTTGTACTCGGGATAGACGCAGGCCGACGAGCTGTACAAATAGCGGCGCACGCCACTGCGATGAGCGGCCTCAAGCGTCTGAAAGTTGATCATCGCGTTGTTGTAGAGGATCTGCGAGTGATGGGAGGAGATGAAACCCATCCCGCCCATGTCCGCGGCGAGCGCATAGACCTCGTCGATGTCACGTGTCGCAGTAACGCAGTTCTCCCAGCTGCGAAGATCCAGGAGATGGAATTCGTCGCAGTCCGACGGACGGAATTCCGGTTCCTTGATGTCGACGCCGCGGACCCAGTATCCGTCGCGTTTGAGACGGCTGGCCAGATGACTCCCGATGAATCCACCCGCTCCCGTAACTAGAATTTTTGTTGTCATAGTGTCACCAAGTTTGACTTTTGCTCACATGGCGTGAGCTGAGATTCTATCAAGCAGCGTCATCAACGCCGATCATAAGTCCGTTCAACGTTCCGCGCGTTGGGCGGCGACAGCCTGCCTAACGCGAATCTGCAGCGTCTCGGCGAGCGCACGATATAGAAACCGAGGGCCGTCGACCAGGTCACGCCGCCACAGCTTCGCCGGTTCCATTGCAAAACGCCATAGCCACTCGAGACCAGCGTCGCCAACCCATGCGGGTGCGCGTCTCACCTGTCCGCTGACGAGGCGGAACGCTGCTCCCACCCCGACAACCACGGGCACCCGGAGCGCATCCAGGTTGCGGTGAATCCACCACTCCTGTTTGGGGAGGCCGAGGCCGACCCAGAGCACGTCCGGATGCGCTTCGTTTATCTGGTTCACCGTCGCCCGCTCTTCCTCGAGTTCCAACTTTCGGAAGGGCGGCGACAGGGTTCCAACCACGCGATGGCCGGGATGCCGCCGCTCGAATCGTTCCTTCAGCGCGGCGAGCGTCTCCTCGGTGTCGCCATAGAAAAAGCTCCGGTAACCCGTCCGATTGGCACGCGCGGCGAAGCGCGCCAGCAATTCGGGCCCCGGAACCCGGCCCGGGAGCGGCAAGCCGCGCAGCCGCGATATCCAGACCGGGGCGATCCCATCGGGGCAGAAGAGATCCGCAGAGTTGAGCACGTCGCGCAGCCGGGGGTTCCTGTGCGCCTCCCAGATTCCGTGAAAGCCCGTGGCGACGACGAAGCGGCATCGCCCCTGGCGCAGCTCGATCCAGCGCTCGATGCGATTCAGTGCCTCATCGATCGTCACCCTGGAAATCGAGCATCCCAGGATTGCAATCGACGCGGGTCGCTCTTGGCACTCGGCTCGGGACGTTTCGCTGCTGGCGATGGAACTCATGCAATTTCAGCTCCGTGACACGATGGAGGAGTCTGTCGGTGTGAGCATTGACAACAGAACCTTACTCGACGCGCTGAGCGCGCGAAGTTTCGCACCCGAATCATCAGCGATAGGCCCGCGCATCGAATGCAACCGTTGCGGCGCTGCGGGTCGTTGCAAAAGTCTCCGCTCTCTCGCGGGCATTTCGAAGATTCGCGGCACGAATCAATACTCCGAGGTAAACCATGGCCGGCAGCTGCAGCATCAGGTCGACGCTGAACAACGCGGCGGCATTCTCGGGATAGGTCCGTAGTGTGAAAAAGACCATCAGACCGGCGACCTGCGCGAACATCATTGAATCACCCGCAGGCACGATATCCGGCCGCCATGCCGCGCGCGCGAGATATACGAGGGCGATGGCAAGCCCCAGCGTCCAGGCCCCGCCACCGAGAAACCCTCCGCACAGCAACGAATACAGGACGCCGTTCTGCGCATTCGAAAAGATAATCCGCCGGTCCGCCTGCGGCCCGTAGCCGATGATCGGCGCGCGCAGGATCGCGAGCCAGGCATGGTGAAAAATATTGGTCCGCCCGTGCATCTGCATCAGATTGCGGTCATTGCGCGTTGCGAATCGCCAGAGGTAGTGCAATGTGTCGTGCGATACGAAATTGAGAGCGACGGCGCCGGCGGTCAGTGCCAGCGTCAGAATACCGATCGTGCGTGCGCGTCCTCCCAGCAGCAGCATCACAACGCCCAATGCCGCCACGAGTGCCGCCAGCGATCCGCGCGACTGCATCACCCAAACTAACCACGCGCATCCCGCGAACAGCGCAATCCACACTACCCGGGTCCATCGCTCGGCCCGCCACATTGCCGCGCATGCAACGATTGCAACCGCACCCGCGAAGCGTGAAATCCCGGTCGAACGCACCATCGCCATGCCCGCAACCGTCGGCATCCTGTCAATTATGCGATAGCCGCTGAGTCCCTGGCTCGTCTCCTCTGCGAGATGGCCTCGGCCGACGTAAACGACGATCGCGAGAATCACAGCGGCCGCGACCCAGCTCAGGCGGTTGAGCGATGCCGCGCCGGCAATCTCGTCGCCGCATTCTGCCAGGTACATTTCGCCCGCGCCCAGCGTCGCGATAAATGCGAGCCCCCAATAGCCGCACGCAAACCAGTTCTCCACCCCAATGCTCGCGATGAGACAGACGGCCGCGTAAAGGAACCACAGCCACTCGGGCAGGGTCGGCTCGCGCATCCGGGTATCGCTGCGGCCCAGCAGATGAAGAATCCAAATCGCCAGGACCACGAGCGGAAGCGCTGCGCGGATGCCATTGAACGCGGCGACCCATCCACTCAGGATGCTGTCGAAATCGATATTCCAAGGACCCGTGTCAATCGATCCCCAGAGCGCAAGCCAGCACAGTGTAGGAACGACCGGGAGCATGATTCCGGCTACACTGTGCGGGGATCGGGTTGCTGACGGCGATCGCGTCATAGCTGGTCGACCGCAGCCTCAGTTCTGGCATGCGCCGAGCCGCCACGGGAGACGTCGCCGGCATTGACCCGAGCGCGATAATGCTGCAGAGCGTCGCGATAGACCCGCTCGATCGCCTCGGCCTTAGCCTCCAGCGAATAAGCGCGCGCCCGGCGCAATGCTCCCGCGGCAAGCCGCTGGCGCCGCTCTTCGTCGGATGCAAGCTCGGCAATAGCGCCTGCAAGACGTTGTTCGAATTCGCCAATGGAGTGGATGGGAAGCTTGATGCCGCACTCGTCAGTGACCACGTCCGAAAATCCGCAATGGTCGGGGCAGATAACAGGAACCCCTTGTGCGAGAGCTTCGATGATCACCGTCGAGGTCAGATCCTTGAGACTGGTGATGACGAACACATGGGCGCGCCGCAGCCCGCTCAGCGCCTCATCGCGTGGGACCTCTCCGCGCCAGGTGCATCGGGCATCGATCCCAATACGCGACGCCAATTTCTGCCAGCCACTGCGGCATGGACCGTCGCCCCAGATCTCCAGGCGCCAGTCGACTCCCTCAGGCGTTGCGCGCAACGCACGCAGGAGCAACTGGAGAGCCTTCCCGGGGAGGTGACGTCCGCTCCATGCGATTCGGAGCGGTTCGCCCGGAGCGCGAAGCGCGAATTCCGTAGCGGCCTCGAACGGGGCGCCCACCTCGGATATGACCTCGCTCGGCACTCCATACCAGCGGAGAATTTCAGCCTGTATGCCGGAAGTGGCCGCGATCACGGCGCTTGCGCGCCTGAACGCCCTGCGCGGCCCTCGCAACAATCTTCTGTGCGCGGAGTTGACGGCGTTTCGTGCAGCGTAATAGACGGCGCCGCGAAATCCCATGGTCGGAAGTAACCGCCACGGCATGTTCTCGAGCCCGCCGATCGGGCCCCATACGAACGGAATGTCAAGCTTCCAGAGATGGCCGGGGAAGCGGAATCCAACAAAAGTGAGCTGATGCACGAGGTCAAACTGAACTTTCTTATGTAACTCGCGGGCAAGCTTAAACGCATCCCGCTGCCAGATTTTGTAGGAGGAATGCATCAAGGGCTTGAGGATGGAAGCTTCGCACACGCGCCAGAACCGCTTTGCATCACTGTAATGCCAGGGTTTCGGAGTTACATACGCGAAATGAATATTCGCATACATTGCGGGAACGCACGCAATGAATCTCTCTATGCTTTCCCGCTGCCAATCTGCCGTAATCACCCAGACGTCATGATTCCTTGCAATAGCGGCTACCCAAGACCAACCTACGGCCATTTCAGAACCGCGATAGGGATCGCAGGCGTATGCTGCGACCAACACTTTCAACCGGCGCATTCTAACGCTTAGGGAGAGCGAGTGTGCTCATTGTGAATTGACGCGCAAGCCGTTGCAGGCTGTCTGGTACGTTCTTAAAAGCTGTGCGTAGGTAGCCTCGGGAGAGAACATCGCGAGGACCTTCGTCCTCGCAGCCGCGCCCATCTCGCGGTACATGTCGGGGCGATTCCACAGATATTCTACTTTCCTGCCAAGATCCTCAGCATTGCCAGGTTCAAACAAAAGACCCGTAACACCCTCCTCCACTAGCTCTGGTAGGCACCCGATCCTGGAGCAGATGACCGCTTTGCCTCGGGCCATGGTCTCGACCATCGAAAGACCAGTGGTCTCGTACCACTTGCTCGCGAATACCGTAAAACGCGCCCCGGCGACGAAAGCGCCAAGGTCGCGTCGGGGAACTTCACCCACGAACTCGCAGTTTGGCGGCGCCTGTCCTGGAAGATTCGGCATGCGTAAGTAATGTCCTGCAAATCGAAACGCTATATCGGGGCAGTGCCGCGCTGCCCCGACGATCGTGTCCACACCTTTCTCCGGGCTGATACGGCCTACATAGCCCACATACTCGCCATCCGTCAGCTGCGGTTGAAGAGTCTCAAGGCTCACAATGGATCGAACCACGTCTATTCGCTCGGCTGGATATCCGTACCGCACAAGCATCGACTTCACGAATTCCGTCGGAGCTATAAACCGGTCAATTCCCTCAGAGAAACTTCCGCGCACTCTCGCCACCCAGTTGCGGACGGCGTAGCCAGCACTCTTCGGCCACTCACCAGTACAGTTGCGAATCGCGCACCACCATTCCCCTCCGTCAAGGCATCGGTGACATACCTCGCCATGGGAAAACAGGAGGCCGGTCGGACAGAGCAACCGGTAATTGTGCACGGTCATGACAGTGGGAATGCCCCGGCGCTTCGTCTCATCCAATATCGACGGCGAAATCAGCGGAAACAGGTTATTGATATGGACAAGGTCGGGTCGATCCGCGTCGAGCAACCGCGTGAACTCACGCCGCGCCGCGATATTGTAAATGCCCGTGAAGAAGGCCGCGACCTTCCTAACCTGCCGTCCCTGGAGTTCGGCACCGCTTCGAAAAAACGGGATAACAGTGTGACCGTGGCTCGTGAGGGAGTCGCGCAAGCACTCGACAGCGACTTCCTCGCCGCTCAGCCTGCCGTAGGCGTTATGGACCAGACAAATCTTCATATAAGGCGACAACGGTCAGGCATCTGCGTTCCGCGCAACAACCCGAATGCTTCCATACAGCCTGAGTAGTTGTAGAGCCCGATGAAGAGCCCATCGTCCAGGAGACACTGCGCCGACCGGTGAAAACAGTACCGATTGTACGTCCCGGTATTGGGCCCTCGCCAGTAATTGTTTCAGAGCAGGGAATGTAAACAGTATCAAGTGAAACGGGTTTTGGGCCTCGCGCCAGGCGAACCTGTTAAGACGCGCCTGCAAACCCGACGCATTTGGCGTGGTGAGAAAGACGGCGGCCCCCGGCTTCAACCGCGAGCGTAATTCGACCAACGTATGCTCCGGATCGGGTAGGTGTTCCAGCACCTCGATCGCGACCACCCAGTCGTAGTAGTTTTCGCGCATCTCTGAGAGTGTGGAACGAAATTCGAAGCCGAATCGCGCCTTCGCCTCAGCCCGCGGCTCCGCGGCCAACTCGACCCCATCCACTTGAAAGCCGGCGTCCCGAAGAATCCTGCAAAACCTCCCCGAGCCGGCACCGAAATCTAGGATTCGGTCGCCCGGCCTGAAGAATCTGTCTATTAGAAAAGCCGCGAGATGCACAAGCATACCTTCCTCAGATTCGAAGCCCGTGCTGTCGAGCTTTACCGCAGTCGGCGAATATGCCTTTGCGTACATCTTATCGAGTTCTCTCACCAATGGCATGGGATGGCGCATCATCAGCTTACATTCCGGGCACCTGACCCACCTCGGGGCCCCGTTCGCTTCACCAAACAGCATCTCCACCGCGCAGGCAGGGCATTTTATGCTGTCTTGCAACGGCTCCGGCCTGGATTCCATTGACAGCATTTACCCCTGATTGTTTCGATGCACAAGCTACGATTCGCCGATCGCCGCTGTCAACTTTTTTCTTTTGCCCCCATCACGTTGACCCTGATGTGGCGCGGCGGCTCCGCAACGTGCACCACGTTGACCCTGATGTGGCGCGCGGGCTCTTTGGTGAGGGCTCGCGCGACCTGTTCGGCATCGCGGAGCACCTTGGCCCTCGCGGCGGCAGCGCGAATGGCCTGAGACTCGGTCTCTTTTTGTAATGCGCCCATGCCGTAATTGTACGATGCGGTGGCCGCCAATCGAAGCGGATTTGAGCGAAACGCTTGTCAACATGTCACAAGGCGGTAGTGGTACAGTTTGAAATTCCTGCGACATAAATTCCTGCATTATGGGTCAAATCCACTACCCCAAATCCGCAGTTTTCCAAAGGCCCAAATATCTTGTTGGCGTGACCGACCCGTCATCAATGGTCGCAATAGGTGCCGGCAATCCGAAGGGCCTCTTGCGCAAATTTAATGGCCGAAAGTCGCCCGAGCTAATGTCGGAATTGATGAAAGCGGAATCTTCCGACGTTGTGAGAAGATAAATCGCTCCGCTTCGTCGTACGTTTCCCAACAACCGCCGTCCGTCCGCGAACGAAAGATGGAAAAGGACCTCGCGGCAGATGACCACGTCGGCTTTGGGAAGTTCATCGCGGGTGGCGTCCGCACAGATGAAAGTGTGATTTGGAAAGCGCGCCTTGTTTGCTTCGATCACGGACGGCACAATATCCGCACCCGTATAGTCCTGCTTGAGGCTGATAGCGGCCATCCACGTAAAATCGCCACAGCCAAGGTCGAGAACCGATTTTGCACCGATACCATCAAGGAACCCAGGGAGTTTCTCACGCAGCTCCCTGGTTGCATTCAGACTTGAACCTAGACCAGACTTCGGAGCGTCATCACCATTCACCCAAATTCCTTTATCGTAAATATAGGAAAACCTTTCCTTCAACCCTTGAAGGCGAAGATGGCCCGTATCTACTCCTCTTTTATTGCGAAGAAGTCGGAGGACAATGCCGGCGTTAGTGACATGAAGCATGTGGCGGACTGCTTCCTTAAAAGAACGTATAATTACCGTACGATGCACTCCTCTGATCAACTTAATGCCGGATATCTGTTCATCGATCAGCGCAACGATTTGCTTCTCGTCACCGGCCCGCGCCAGCTTCAAACCGGAATTTCCATTTTAGTCTTCGATTCCAACTCGTCGTGTAGCCCGAACGGCAT
>OBLU010002772.1_pt1 | contig 15989 bp, 14 predicted proteins | sample 1518681 | NCBI WGS metagenome assembly OBLU01 (sample SAMEA3539304, study PRJEB22396) | soil metagenome | biome: tundra; feature: field; material: soil | place: USA | collected 2010-05 | depth 0.15 m
GAAGAACCAAGGCGAACGCTGGTGGAACAAGGTCGAGCAGCGCCATGAGCGTTCCGGCATTGGCTCACTCGGCCGGCCAGAGGACATCTACATCTCGCCCTGGGATTTGGACGACCGGCTGCGCGGTTATTCCGGCTTCGAACTCGACCAGCTCGGCGCTGTCGACGTTCTGGATGCGGACCGGTCCGCACTCTCGGAGATCGACTTCGCCACCCGCCCCACCCAGCGCTTCCACGGCAATATCCCCGCTCTGGTCGAGGCCATCGACACGCTCACGCAGCAGGATGCGCGTGTTCTCATCGCCGCGCCGAACCAGGGCGAGGTCGAACGTCTCGCCGGTCTCCTGCAGGAGTACCAGGTGGCCTATCGTCTCGGCTCGCGCACGCAGGCCCCGGGCAGCGCCACCGTCTACTCGGAGTCCAGCTATCTCGCCGGAGACCTGCGCACTCCGGTCATCGTCAAGGCCGCCATCGCCAATGGCGTCCAGGTGCTCGACCTCCGCGACGCCGACGGCCGTGCCACCGCCCGTCAGTTCATCCTCTTCGGCGCGCAGGACCTGGTCGACGACGCTGACGTCCAGGCGCACCCCATCGCCCGCAGCAAGTCCAAGACCGCCGCATTTGTCTCCGACTTTCGCGACCTGGCTGTCGGCGATTACGTCGTTCACGTCGAGCACGGCATCGCCCGTTACTGCGGCCTGCGCGTCATCGAGGAGCATGACCAGCCGCCGCTCGAACTCATGATCCTTGAGTTTGCCGACGAGGCCAAGCTCTACGTCCCGCTTACGCGCCTCGACTTGATCCAGAAGTATCGCAGCACCGATACCGGGCCCGCGCCGCAGCTCAACAAACTCGGCACCCAGTCCTGGCAGAGGACCAAGGCGCGCGTCAAGAAGGCCATGGCCGACATGTCCGGTGAACTGCTGAAGCTCTACGCACAGCGCCACGCAGCGACCGGTACCGCATTCTCGCCCGACACCAACATGCAGCGCGAATTCGAGGACGCCTTCGACTTCAACGAGACCGACGACCAGATCACTGCCATCGCCGATATCAAAGCCGACATGGAAACTCCGCAACCCATGGACCGCCTGCTCTGCGGCGACGTCGGCTACGGCAAGACCGAGGTTGCCATGCGCGCCGCGTTCAAAGCGGTGCAGGATGGAAAACAGGTCGCTGTTCTTACGCCTACGACCGTTCTCGCATTCCAGCACTACGAGTCGTTCAAGCGCCGCTTTGCCAACTTCCCTGTCAACGTAGAGATGATCTCGCGCTTCCGCTCGGCGAAGGAGCAGAAGGCCATCCTCGAAAAAGCCGCTGCGGGCCAAGTCGACATCCTCATCGGCACCCACCGCATCCTGTCGAAGGACCTCAAGTTTCAGGACCTCGGTCTGCTCGTCGTCGACGAGGAGCAGCGCTTTGGCGTGCGCCACAAGGAGCGCCTGAAACAGATGCGCGCACAGATCGACGTGCTCGCGATGTCCGCCACGCCCATCCCGCGCACGCTGCACATGTCGCTGATCGGATTGCGCGATATGTCCATCATTGAGACGCCGCCCAAGGACCGCATGGCGATCCAGACCATCGTCGCCAAGTTTGACGAGAAGCTGGTGCGCACCGCCATCGAGATGGAACTAGAACGCGGCGGCCAGACCTACTTCGTCCACAATCGGGTCGAGACCATTTATGAACTCGCCACCAAGATCCGCGAACTTGTGCCGCAGGCCCGTATCGTCATCGGTCACGGCCAGCTCCCCGAGGCCGAGCTGGAGCGCGTGATGCTCGCCTTCATGAACCACGAGTACGACGTGCTCGTCGCCACCAGCATCATCGAGAACGGCCTCGACATTCCGCTCGCCAACACCATCGTCGTCAACCGGGCCGATCGCCATGGACTTGCGGAGTTGTACCAACTGCGCGGCCGCGTCGGGCGCTCCAACCGCCGCGCCTATGCCTACTTGCTCATTCCGCCGGAGACGGAGCTGACCGAGATCGCTCGCCGCCGGCTAGCTGCGCTCAAGGAGTTCTCCGACCTCGGCGCCGGCTTCAAGATCGCCGCGCTCGACCTCGAACTCCGCGGCGCCGGCAACATGCTCGGCGGCGAACAGTCCGGCCACATCGAGGCCGTCGGCTTCGAGATGTACACCTCGATGCTCGAAGAAGCCGTGCGCAAGATCAAAGGCGAGGAAGAGAAGCCGGCCCACGCCGGCACCTCGATCAACCTCGGCATCTCCGTGCGCATCGATTCCAGCTACATCCCGGAAGAAAACCAGCGCCTGCGCATGTATAAGCGCATCGCCGGGGCGGAGGACGAGGCTGCGCTCGCCGACGTACGTGCCGAACTGCAGGACCGTTACGGCGACCCGCCCGAGTCGGTCCTCAATCTCCTCGCCGCCGGCTCGCTCCGCCTGCTCTGCGAGCGGCTCGGTATTGCTCAACTCGACCGCAAGCGCACCCAGGTCGAACTCCCACGCCCAGCCGCATCTTCCGGCGCGGGTCCGCAACACACCATGCTCACGCTGACCCGGAGACCGCAGCCCGCCAAGCCTGCCGCAAAGGCCTTCGTCGAGATGCTCCACATTCGCTTCGCTGCGGCCGCAGCGGACACCTCTCAGCAAGGCAACGCATCGCTGGCACGCGCTATGGTGGACCCCGCTGCCATGATGAAGCTCGTCTCCCGCAACGCCAAGCGCGGCGCGCAGTTCACTCCGCAGGGCGTCCTTCGCTGGCCGCTCTCCTCCGCCAAAGCCGACGCTGTACTCAGCGAAACCCGCACCCTGCTCGAGTCCCTTAGCGCATAGATTGTCCCAGGAGCAACCAACGGCTCAAAGCTGATGGACTCTGGTTTGTCGTGGGGACGTTGCCCTCAAGCATTATCGATGGCGGAAGTTCTCGCGAATGCGATTGGCGTCATGCCGGCGCACAGGCGGCTGTGTGTCCATGGGCGCGGAGGTGTCCGAGCCCGCGGGGTAGAGCACCACGAAGCGCCCAGGGCCTTCACCGCTCGAAGCGGTGGGCAGACCCGATACGCTGAGAATCAGGTGAAGCATCCGCCGCTCGCGCGAGGTCATCGCTGGGAACGGGTACGGCCGGCCCGTGGCCCGCACGCGCTCAATCGCCAGCGCCGCCGATTCCCGCAACTGCCGGTCGCGGTCCGCCTTGAAGTGGTCCGCATCGAACGATACCTGATCGTGCGCCTCCGGTTCGAGCCGCAGAATCTTCGTCGCGATGTGCTCGAGTGCGTTCAGCACTTCGCCATTGCGCGCGGTAAGCAGGGGAGTGTCGGGGCCTATGAACTCGACGTAGAGACTCCGCGGCGCCTCGTTGCTCGCGGCCTCCATCGGCTCTTCGGCTCCTGAGTTGCCTTCAGCGGCCGTCTTTCCGCTGCGCAGTTTCACGCGAAAGCGGAGCCGAAGCCCGCCGGCCGACGTGAAAGCCTGAAGGAATTTTCCGATTGTCTGGGCTGCCTGAGCCACATCGTCCATGACGCATTCTTACCTTAGCAATCAAGCTTATACCAATCTTCCGTGCCATGAACGTGAGGAGGGTCACACGCAGGGGGGTGTCCGCGCAAGGCTGTCACGGCTCCCAGCCGTCGCCAGCCTCCGCCGTCGGCACCGGCGCTCCCTATCCGCCGCAGTTCTCGCTGTCATTGTCCTTCAGCATCTCGTCCTGATCGCGATGACCCAGCTGGTCCGCGAAGGAACTGAGTTGCCGGCGGCAGTCCATCCCGATGGGATTGCCATCGTCTTCCATTGCGCCCTTGAACCTAGCTTCGTCGCGACGAGCCGTTGGGGAGGTGAACATGAGATTCTCCTGCGTCTGGAATGGATTGATAGTAGCACCGCCCAAAGCGCGCCGTGCGACCATTTCGGGTGAAGAACTTTCTCGCCGCCCGCGACCCTCGGTTTAACTCAGCGTTTCCATCAACTTGTTGATCGTGCGGTTCATATCCTTGTCGGAGCGGCGGTGCTCGTCAATCTTGGCAATGGAGTGCATCACGGTAGTGTGATGCTTCCCGCCGAACTGACGGCCAATTTCGGGCAACGATGCCTCGGTGAGCTGCTTGGCCAGGTACATGGCGATCTGGCGCGGCACCACGATCTGGCGCGAGTTGTTCTTCTGCTTCAGCTCCGCGATGCGCATGCCGAAGGACTCGGCGACCGCTCGCTGAATGGCCTCGATTGTGATCTTGCGCACCTGGGTGTCGATGAACTGCTTCAGGCACTGCTGGGCGACCGCGAGCGTAATCTCGACGCCGTGCATGGAGCACCAGGCGATCAAGCGGACCAGCGCGCCCTCCAACTCACGCACGTTGGTGCGAACGTTGCTCGCGATGAACAGCGCGACATCGGTGGGAAGCTGGGTCTGCTCAGACTCAGCCTTTTTCTGCAAAATCGCCACCTTGGTCTCCAGGTCGGGCGGCTGGATGTCGGCGATCAGGCCCCATTCGAAGCGGGAACGCAAGCGGTCTTCGAAGTCCGGCAGTTCCTTGGGAGGCCGGTCCGACGCGATCACGATCTGCTTCATGCTCTCGTGGAGTGTGTTGAAGGTATGGAAAAACTCCTCCTGGGTGCGCTCCTTGCCGGCCAGGAACTGGATATCGTCGATCAGCAGGACGTCCACATTGCGGAACTTGTCGCGGAAGCTGGTCATCTTCTGGTAGCGGACGCAGTCCACCATCTCATTCATGAACTTCTCGCCGGAGACATAGCAGATGGAGGCGTGCGGCTGACGGCGTTTCACGTCATGGCCGATGGCGTGCATCAGGTGGGTCTTGCCCATACCCACGCCGCCGTAAATGAACAGCGGATTGTAGGCCTTGGAGGGGCGTTCCGCGACGGCCTGGGCCGCGGCCATGGCGAATTGATTGCCGCCGCCGATCACGAACGCGTCGAACTGATAGCGCGGGTTGAGTTGGGAGGCAGTATTCCAATCGAAGCGGGACTGCTCAGGCCCGGCAGCCATGGTCCCGGGCGAGCGGCGCGAGTGAGGCGCGTTGGAGTTGTGACTGGGAACCGGAGCGAATCCGCCGTCTTCCCGCACGCGCGGCGCGCTGGGATCCTGTTGCGGCGTGGTGAAGGTCACCGTCTCGATGTCGAGGCCAAGGTTATCGATCGCCTCCTGGATGAGGTCGGTGTATTTCTCGCACACGTCCTGAAATTCGGCAGAGGGAATGCGGACGTAGAGAGTCTTGCCCTGGATGTGGGAGAACCTGGTCGGCTTGAGCCATGTTTCAAACGACTGGCGATTGATCTTCTTCTCAAGCGCACCCAGGATGCGAACCCAATAGTTCAGTACGGCGGTCGCCGTTGGGACGAATGACATGCGTAGTTTCCTTCTTGGATTTGATTCCAAGTTTTCTTCATTCGAGATGACAAGACTGACCCAAAAACGAAAAAACGGCAATCGTGACTGCGACGGCAACAGTAGTCCTCCATCGCCCAAAGGGCAAGTGGGGAACAGCGCTGGTTGCTGGAGATCTTCGCTCTGGTTTTTTGAGCCCCATTGCGAAGAGAAACGACAACGTAAACCAAAGTACGATCCAGATGAAATGGAAAATCGTCTTTGATAAGCGGGTTTGATAGTAGCACGGAAAACCAAGTCTATTTCAAGCGATTGCTAGACAAAATTTTTCGTTGCACCATTCCTTGTGAAGATCGATCAGAAGACCAATTTGGTCCCCTTGGCGCAGAGTCGGAAGCTGCGCATCTAACCCCTTTCCTTCTGCTGCCGGGTTGGGGATCGCGAAGGCTTTGAGGTATACTGGGAAACTGTTGCATACACCGCAAAGAGATTGAGCAGGAGTCGAGTCAAATGCCGAAGCGCACCTTCCAGCCGAACCGCCGCCACCGCGCGAAGACCCACGGGTTCCTTACCCGGATGAAGACCAAGGCGGGCGCAGCCGTGCTCAGCCGCCGGCGCGCCAAGGGGCGCCACAAGATCGCCGTCAGCGCGGGTTTCCGCGACTCCTAGTCCTCTTCATCGCCGCTGCGGTTCCGGAAGGCTCATGCAATTTGGTTTCTCATTGCAGAAGGCCAGGCCGGCTGGTTGCACACCGCTCCGCGCCTCCCGTGAACCTCGAATCCTCGCGAGCCGCGCGTAATTCTCACTTGTCCGGCGTGAAGCTGTCTCAGGGGCAGAATCGTGCCATCACCAAGGCATCTCGCCACCACCAGACCGTCTGAAGTTGCCCACCCAAAGCCGGCGTCGCGCGGCCGGTCGTCTGCGCGACCAAGGGTTGCGCCTGCGGCCATTTGCAGGCTGCGCAAGCACGCCGACTACCAGCGCGTGTATGCGGCCAGCCGCAAGCAGTTCGGCAAGCAGATGAGCTACTTCTTCCTACTGCGCCAGCCGCCCGCTTCCGGCGGTAGTCCCCTGCGCAGTGCTGACCCCGGCACTGCGCGCGTGGGGCTTACGGTCGGCAAGGCCATGGGCAACGCGGTGGACCGGAACCGCATCAAGCGGCGTATGCGCGAAGCGGTTCGGCGGCAGCTTCCCCTGCTGCGGATGCCGGTGGATGTGGTGCTTCATCCCCGGCGCAGCGTGATCGACCTCGACTTCGCAACTCTGGAACGCGAAGTGGCCGCGGTCTTCCGCGCGATTCAGAAGGCCTCGGAGCAGCAGGCGGCGTCTCTGCCGTCCGCTGGGGATTGAGCGCAGCCATGGGACGAATCCAACCAACGCTGGACCACACCGATCGCGCCGCGCAGGCGGCCGGCACCGGCGGTGGCGCGCCTGGGCTCGCCTTCCGCTTCTACAAGTCGTTCCTCTCGCCGGTGCTGCACGCGATCTCCCCCAGCCGGTGCCTGTACCTGCCGACGTGTTCGGAATACGCCTACACGGCGGTGAGCCGTTTCGGGATGGTGCGCGGATCATGGCTGGCGCTGCGGCGGTTTGCGCGCTGCCATCCTTGGGGCAAAGGCGGGCTGGATCCGGTGCCCGAGCGCGTTTCCTCTTCGGGCCCCCGCGCTACCCAGCCGGTTTCCTCTGGTTCCGGCCAGAAGGGCACAGACCATTTACCATAGAGAACAGGCTGGGAGTGACTCGACCCCAGTTTCCAGCTACCCGCAAGAATAGGACGTATCACTTGGCAGAGTTCAGCAACCCCAACCAGCAGGGCGGACAGGACAACCGGTCGCTTTTGGCGATGATGATTGTTTTCATCGCGGTCCTCTTCGGCGCCCAGTACTATCACTCGAAGATGAACCCGGCGCCGTCCTCGGCGTCGCCCGGTGCCGCGTCGCCGGCGTCCGTCCAGCCCGCCGCTGCGGCGCCTGCAACCACCGCTTCAACGGCCCAGCCCGCCGCGGTTGCGCACAAGTCGTCAGCGCCTGCCGTGCCTGCAGTCCAGGCCAGCGCGGAGACGACGACGGTCATCGAGAATGAGCTCTACCGCATCACGTTCTCGAATCGCGGCGCCCAGGTTACGAGCTGGATCCTGAAGGGTCCCTCGTATGTGGACTCGGAAGGCAAGCCGCTCGACCTGGTGAACCAGCAGGCGGCCAAGCTGTTCGGCTATCCACTGTCGTTCTACACCTACGACGGAGCATCCGCATCGATCACCGCGGTGTCGCGCAACAATCGCGTTGTCACCCTGGCGACGGCGGGCAACCTGCCGGCCGGTCTGAGCGGGCGGGCGGTCGCGATCTCGGGCGTGGCCGACAGCAGCTACGACGGGACGTACGTCGTGACCCAGACGGGCCCGAATACGCTCGCCTACACGCAGGACTATGGGGACAACGGCAACAGCACCGGGGGAACGCTCGCCCCGGTAAATGGGTCGACGGGAGAGGCTCTGAGCCAGGCGCTGTTTGTGCCCTCGGCCACCGGGGCGCTGACTGCGCCGGCCACCGTGACCTTCAAGTATTCGAGCGGCGGCCTGCAGGCGACCAAGACGTTCTCGTTCGATGCCTCGTATGTACTGCACGCGGAGGCGCAGGTGACCGAGGGCGGTGTGCAGGAGCGGGCGCTGCTGAGCTGGCCGGGCGGCTTCGGCGACCAGAACGACGACGCGCGGGGCCGCGCGTATACCGATCAGCAGCTCGACAGCGATCGCAGCGGCAGCGACCAGCATCTCGCGCCGAAGAAGATTACCGGAGGAGCGACGCTGATCGAACCGTTCGACTGGGCGGGCGTCAGCGATCCGTTCTTTGGGGCGGTGTTTCTGCCCGACTCGCCGGCGACGGCCACGATGGTGACGCTGAGCAACCAGATCGACGTCTCCAAGACGATCAAGCGCATGGGCTTCAACGCGAATTCGGCGCCGACGAAGGCCCAGATGATGCCCATCCTCGGCGCTGCGTTCGCCGACAGCAGCGGGCCGACCGAGACGCGCATCTTCGTTGGACCGAAGGCGATCGACGTTCTGAAGGGCATCCATGCGGCCAATCCAAAGGTGACGCTGGAGCCGCTGCTCGAGTTCGGCTTCTGGGGCTTCATCGGCAAGTACTTGTTCCTGGCATTGCAGTTCATGCATTCGCACATTGCGGCGAACTGGGGCTGGGACATCATCATCCTGACCGTGCTCATCAATGTGGTGATGCTGCCGTTCAAGGTGAAGTCCATGCAGAGTGCGCTGAAGATGCAGCGCATCCAGCCGCAGATGGACGCGATCAAGGAGAAGTACAAGAAGTTCAAGGTGACCGATCCCAAGCGGAACGAGATGAACTCCGAGATCATGGAGCTGCAGAAGAGGGAAGGCGTGAACATGTTCGGCGGCTGCATCCCGACGCTGATCACCTTCCCGTTCCTGATGGCGTTCTTCTACATGCTGCCGAAGGTGGTGGAGCTGCGCCATGCCCACTGGTTCTGGCTGCCGGACCTGACTCAGGCCGATCCGTATCACATTCTGCCGATTGTGATGGTGGTGTCGCAGTTCCTGGTGCAGTTCTATACACCCTCCCCGGGTGTGGACCCGCAGCAGCAGAAGATGATGGCGTTCATGATGCCCGCCTTCTCCGGATACATCTGCTGGCAATATGCCTCGGGGCTGGCGCTCTACTGGACGGTCGGCAACCTGATCGGCATCGTGCAGCAGGCGGTGATGAACCGTACGTCGCTGGGCCGCGAGATGCGGGAGATTGCCGCGAAGCGCGCCCGGCGCAAGGCAGGCGGCGGTGGCGGCACAATCCAGGCACGCAAGTAGCGGGTAGAAATCTATCCGTAAAACCCTAAAGTCCCTGATAGAAACCACTTAAGTCTGGACCGGGTCGGGCTGGACTCCTCGGTTGCGGATTTCGCGTGTGGTGCGTCCCCTCCCCCTACAGCACTTTTTTTGTCAAAGTCTAGATAGCAAAGCAGTTCTACGTTTGTATATACAAATCTATGCTGATTCTAAAGGCGGTTGTGGGTGTGTATATACCCGTTGTATCGACTTTTGAATCCTTCACCCTGGGGGGCCTGGGCAGGCTCCAGGTCCGGTGCTGAAAACCCCGTTGCCGGGAAGGTCGGAGGTTCTTTCCTTCGACTTCGCTCAGGACGGGCTTTCGCTCAGGACAGGTCTGGATTTCTGTTTGGGCCTTCTTTAATTATACGTGGAGTGTCAAGGTCTTTTGCGGTTTTGGGTGGGGTAAGTGGATGTGCAAGAGCGAGATGCGGTTATTTTGGCCGTGCACAATACGGAGATTCTGGCTGCGCCAGAATGACGGCGGGTCGGGAGCGGATCAGGGGCGGCTGAGCAGAGCGTCGATTTCGGGGCGGTGGGGCATGGACGGGGCGGTGCCGGGGCGGGTGACGGAGATGCCGGCGACGGCGCAGCCGAAGCGTGCGGCCTGAAGGATGTCTTTGCCTTCCGCGAGGGCGACGGCGAAGCCGCCGTTGAAGGCGTCGCCCGCGCCCGTGGTTTCGACTACGGGGCCGGCGTTGAAGGCGGGGACGTGGGCGGCGGTGGAGGCGTTCTTCACGAAGACTCCGTTGGCACCGAGGGTGATGACGGCGTTGCGCGCGCCCAGGGCGAGGAAGGCGTCGGCAGCGCGCCCGGCGTCGGCCAGGGTGCGGACCGGGACGCCGGTGAGGATTTCGGCTTCGGTCTCGTTGGGGGTGACGAAGTCGCAGTTGGGAAAGATGGAGGCGGGCAGTTTGCAGGCCGGCGCGGGATTGAGGATGGTGGGCACGTTGAGCGAGCGGGCGAGGGCGAGGCCATGCTCGACGGTGGGCAGGGCGAGTTCGAGCTGGGTGACGAAGATGGCGGACGCGGCGATCAGGTCTGCCATGCCGTCGACTTCTTCCGGGGTGAGTTCGAAGCAGGCGCCGGGCACGACGATGATGGCGTTCTCGCCGGAGTTGGCGTCGAGGATGATGGCGGCCGCGCCGGTGGGGGTGGTGGTGCGGAGCAGGTGGCGGGTGTCGATGCCTTCGGTGCGGTAGGTGGCGCGGGCGAGATCGCCGAAGGGGTCGTTGCCGAGCTTCGAGATGAAGCTGACGGGGGCCCCGGCGCGCGCGGCGGCGACGGCCTGGTTGGAGCCTTTGCCGCCGGGGCCAAGCTGGAAGGAGCGGCCCATGAAAGTTTCGCCCCAGGTTGGCAGCTTGTCGGTGCGGAAGGCGAGGTCGGCGACGAAGCTTCCCATGACGGTGACCCACTTGGTGGACATGTATTCCCTCGATTTCCGCGCCAGGCTTAATGGCGGTGCGTGCGGCCTAAGAAGATTACACAAAGGCGCGAGAGATTTCCGTATTCATTTGCGGGTTGGGTTGGGCATAATGGCTGGGCATATTGCGGGTCGTGGCGAGCCGCGGTGCGCGGCGTTCGGACGGCTGGATGGAGTCTCCCGGTTATGTTTGTTCCCACCACTTTTTCGGTTGCGCTGCTGATGACGATCTTCAGCACGGTTTGCTGGGGTTCCTTTGCGAACACCTTCAAGGGCACGAAGAACTACCGCTTCGAGCTGTACTACTGGGACTACGGCTTGGGGATCTTTCTGATCGCAGTGGTGCTGGCGTTGACGATGGGGAGCTTTGCCGGCGGGCCGACGGCTTTTCTGGCGAATGTGCATTCCGCCGACGGCATCAACCTGCTGTATGCGGCGCTGGGCGGCTTTGTCTTCAACATTGCGAATGTGCTGCTGATCGCGGGCATCGAGATCGTGGGACTTTCGATCGCGTTTCCCATCTCCATCGGGATTGCGCTGGTGGAGGGCGTGGTGCTGAGCTACGCGCTGCAACCGCGCGGCAACGCTGCGCTGCTGGGCGCGGGCGTGTTTATGGCGCTGGTGGCGGTGGTGCTGGTGGGCAAGGCATACGGCGCGCTGCGCTCGGCGAGCGATACGGTGTCGCGGCGCGGGGTGGTGGTATGCGTGATCTCGGGTTTGCTGATGGGGGTTTTCGCGCCGTTTATTACGCGCGCCATGACCCGTGGCCATACGCTGACGCCGTATACGTCCGCGGTGTTTCTGACGCTGGGCGCGTTTCTGTGCTGCTTTGTGTTCAACACGATCCTGATGCGCAAGCCGATCGTCGGTTCGCCGGTGGCCGCGGGCGATTACTTCCGCGCGCCGGCCGGGTATCACGCGCTGGGGCTGCTGGGCGGCGCCATCTGGGGCACGGGGACGGTGTTCAACTTTGTGGCTGCGAGCCTGGTGGGGGTGGCGATTTCCTACGCGATCGGGCAGGCGTCGCCGATGGTTGCGTGTTTGTGGGGCGTGTTTGCGTGGAAGGAGTTTCGCGGGGCGAATAAGCGGGCGAAGGGCTACCTGGCGGCCATGTTCGCGGCGTACGTGCTGGCGCTGGCGCTGATCGCCCGTGCGTACGTGGGTTGATGCCGGGTGTTGAGGCATGAGGTGGCCGCAGGGAGAAGGCCCGGGGCTGAAAGCCCCTTATCTGGGTGGCGGATTACCGCGGGCTGAAGCCCGCTGCTACTCCGAAATACGGGAGGCGCGTGTTTTAGTAGCCCCTGAAGCCGGTGCGATTTGTTTTTGCGCGGCGGATGCTTTGCTAGGATGGACAACGGAACGAAGCAACGAGGCGCTTTGTCAACGATGAGCTATCAGAAGATTCGCAAGGCAGTGTTTCCCGCAGCAGGACTGGGCACGCGCTTTTTGCCCGCGACCAAGGCGATTCCGAAAGAGATGCTGTGCCTGGTGGATAAGCCGCTGATCCAGTACGGCGTGGAAGAGGCGGTGGCGGCGGGGTGCACCGAGATCATCATCGTGACCGGACGCGACAAGGCCGCGATGGAGGACCACTTCGACTACAGCCCGGAGCTGGAAGCCCAATTGGAAGCCAAGAACAAGAAGGCGCTGCTGGAGCTGGTGCGGTCGGTGTCGAAGCTGGCGCGGATCGTGTACACGCGGCAGCCGCATCCTCTGGGCCTCGGGCATGCGGTGCTGATGGCGAAGGAGATTATCGGCGATGAGCCATTCTGCGTGCTGCTGCCGGACGACATCGTCGATGCGAAGGTCCCGTGCATGAAGCAGATGGTGGAGGCGTTTTACGAGACGCAGTCGAGCATACTGGCGTCGGAGGTGATTGAGGGGCCGGCGATCTCGGCGTATGGCTGCCTCGACTGCACGCCGGTGGCGACGAATCCGCGGCTGCTGGCGGTGAAGGGAATGGTGGAGAAGCCGAAGTTTGAGGACGCGCCTTCGCCGAACGCGATTATCGGGCGTTACATTCTGACGCCGCGGATCTTTGCGATGATCGAAGGAGTGAAGCCGGGCGCGGGCGGCGAGTTGCAGCTTACGGACGCGATCAAGGCGCTGCTCAAGTACGAGAAGGTGTACGGCTTCCACTACGAAGGCAAGCGCCACGATGCGGGCGACAAGCTGGGGTTCCTGAAGGCGACGGTGGAGTTGGCGCTGAAGCGGGATGACCTGGGGCCGGACTTCCGCGAGTGGCTGCGGGAATTCAGGTACTGAGACCAGGTTCGAGGTTCGAGGTACGAGGTTCGAGGGGAAGGCGCCGGGTACCAGGATTGAGGCGGTGCTGGCGGGTAATGCTTCGAGCGGATCAGCGGCCGAGGAGGAGGTCGCCGACGGGCGGGAACGTGAGAAGCAGGCTGAGGGCTAGCAAGGTGAAGGCGGCGCCGGTGATCTTACCGAAGGCGACGGACTTGTTCTTCCAGCGGGCGGCGAGGATGGCCCAGCAGAGCAGCCAGAGGGCGATGGCGACGGTGGTGACTCCGGAGAGCGGGCCGGAGGGATTCGAGAAGTTGAGGGCGGCGGCGAGGGCTTTGGAGCCGTCGGCGGCAACGGCGAGAACGCCGAGGAGGAAGCAGCCGAGTCCGCAGGAGAGGATGGCGGCGGCGACAGGGCCGTTCGGAGTGGGGTTCTGCGCGGCGGGCGTGATGTCAGTCATTTTGCACTCCCCATGAGCTGGTAGGTCTGGCCGCCCTGGACGGGGGCCTTCTTGTTGATCATGGCTCCCCAGCCTCCGGCGATGGCAGCGGCCAGGAAGGCGGCGGCCGCGAATCCGAGGACGGTGGCGCGGATCTGGCGGTGGGCGTTCCAGGCGGCGCGCTGCTTGAGCAGGACGAAGGCGACCATGGTGGCGGCCATGGGGGCAATCCAGGCTACGTGCTCCTTCCACTCCATGCCGAACGAGTGCCAGCCGGCGGTGGTGGGGTGGGCGGTGAGGAGGGCTTTGGGGTAGAGCGCGAGGTCGGCCCCGGCAGGGGCCACGGCGCGATACCAGGGATAGATGATGTATGCGCCGGAGAGAACCGCGGCCCAGCCGAGGACGACCATGGCGATGAAATAGAAGGTCTGCCAGCGGGGGGCGGATGTGGGGCTGTCGGAATGCGTGCTGAGAAGCAGGACAATGGCGCCGAAGAGGGCCATGAGGAAGAAGCCGCCGAAGAGCATTCCGTGGATGGCGGTGATGAGTTCGCGCAGGGTGATTTCCATGTAGAGGTGCTCCTTTCAGCGGGGACGAAGGGCGGTCAGTGCGGCGAGCATTTTCGTACCGGTGGGGCTGGCGGGCTGATCTTTGTTGCCGGTGTCGGCTGCGTCCTTCGGGCCCCAGGTCCAGTAGAGCGAGAGGTAGGTGTAGGTCTCGGGCTGGCCGTAGATGCTGCGGCCAGCGGCGAAAAGGAGGTCGAAGCCGTCGTGAAATTCGTACATGCCGCCGAGATCGAGCATGGTGGCGGCGCGAGTGCTGGTGGCGGCTTCGCCCTCGGCTCCGTGGCCGAAGAGCTCGGCGCCGAGGGTCCACTTTTTGTTGAGCTGGCGCTGGACGAGCAGGCCGGAGAAGGGGAAATCCTTATAGCCGTTGGCGTAACCGGCGCCTGAGACGACCACCTCGCCGCCGCCGCCGTAGCTTGTCCATTGCCTGTCAGCCGGGCCCCAGGACTTCTGCAGCCAGAGCGGCATGCGATACCACGTGGACCCGACGCCAAGACCCTTGTCCGCGTTGCCGCTGGGGAGCCCGAAGAAGGGGAAGATGCCGAGCTCGGGGAAGTGTTTGGTTTCTTTGACGAGACGGTATTTGAAACCCATTTCAATATCGCTGATGCCGAAGTTGGTGGGGCCTCCGCTGGGGACGAAGTTGATATCCATCGGGACGATGAGGTGGAGTTGAAGACCCGGCGCGGCGCCGTAGTTGACCTCGTAGGCGGGGACGAAGAAATCCGTGCCGCCGGCGTTTTTGCCGGTGCCGTCCGATAGCTCGAAGGCGTACATCTCGAAGTGGTGGTAATCGACGGGGTCGGGGTCGTCGGTCTGGAAGGGCGGGCCGGCGTGGGCGGTTGCGGGGCAGAGGGCGAGCAGTGCCAGGCTGAGCGCGATGGTTGGGGTTCGTGCGGCGTTAGATCGTTGGGGCACTGGGGTTTACTCCTGGCGAATTTCGCTGATTCGGCGCAACGGCTGCGGCATTCTGAGGATACCGGAGAACGGGATAACTGCACGAGAGAAGCGCAGGAATTCATCTGGATGCAATGAACGGCGGGAGAGTTGGATGGGGAGCTTGCCAGGATTGGGGCGGAACGTGGTACTCTTCCGGGATTCGGGCCCCAAAAATCAATTAAAGGAGCGCGCGCATGAAGATTGCGAGATTGTCGTTCTTGAGGCTTGGGCACGCAGGCAGCATCGTGCTGATCGTTGTTTCCACCGTTGGCGCGCACGCGCAGACCACTTTGGCCCCGATCAAACAGGGGTTGTGGCAGACCCAGATGACCATGTCGATGCAGGTGACGCTGCCGCCGGACGTGGAGGCAAAAATTGCGGCGATGCCGGCGGCGCAGCAGGCGCAGATGCGGTCGATGATGGGCGGTGCGGCGGCTAAGCCTACGACATCGACGGTCAAGTCGTGCGTGGCGTCGACGATGACGCCAAGTGACCTGCTGAATCAGGCGCAGCAGAAGGGAGGGATGTCGTGCAAGTTCACCAATCAACAGGTGACGGCGAGTTCGGTGTCGTTTGACATAAGCTGTACGACGACGCAGGGCACTGCATCCGGCCACGTCCAGTTTACGATGGCTGACAGTGAGCATGGCACCGGAACGACCCATATGACGGTGGCGATGAGCGCGAACGGACATTCGATGAATGCGACCATGGACGGCACATCGACCTATACGTACCTGGGCGCGGACTGCGGCGACGTGAAGCCGGATTCCCCGGTGGCAGTGACGGGGCAGTAGGCGCCCAGCCTCGGCCAGAGGTGTGAGCGGCGGCCTGCGCGGCGAGGGCTTCGCGCGGCTATCATGGAAGCAGGATGCCGCAGACTGAGACCATCGCCGTCGCCATGTCCGGAGGGGTGGATTCGTCCGCCGTTGCAGCGCTGCTGCGCGCGGAGGGGCATACGGTCGTCGGGCTGACGCTGCAACTGTGGAACCAGCGGCGGCTGGCGGGGCACGAGGGCATGCCCGAGGCGGTGCGCGGGCGGTGCTGCTCCATCGACGATGTGTACGACGCGCGCGCTGTGGCCGAGCACCTGGGGATTCCGTACTACCTGGTGAACCAGGAGGCGCGGTTCGAGGCGGAGGTGGTGCGTCCGTTTGTGGATGAGTATCTGCATGGGCGGACACCGATTCCGTGCACGCTGTGCAACAACCAT
>OBLU010002774.1_pt1 | contig 15986 bp, 16 predicted proteins | sample 1518681 | NCBI WGS metagenome assembly OBLU01 (sample SAMEA3539304, study PRJEB22396) | soil metagenome | biome: tundra; feature: field; material: soil | place: USA | collected 2010-05 | depth 0.15 m
TTCTCCCGCAGCTCATACTCCACCTGCGCCCGATGTAAACGCATCGGGATCTCCAGCGTCTTCAGAATGTCTTCTCCCCACAGCAGCCGATGGTTGCGCCGCATGTCCAAAAATTCGATGGAGAAAACGTCCGCCGACCGCCGCATCTCTTCCGCGCTCATCAGCAGCGGCAGCCGATGCTTCTGCTTCCCCCACCATTCGATCGCCGGAGCCAGCGCCTCAATCGACGCGAAAGAAGTCTCGCGCAGCACGCACAGCAGATTCACGTCCGAGTAGTCGGCAACATAATCTCCCGAGGCCACCGACCCATAAAGAATCGCCGCCAGAAGATTCGTCCCCGCTGCCGCCCGCATCCGTTCGACAAACTCGTTAATCAGTTTTTCCGGAACCATTCCGCGCCTCTCACTCTCTAGCGCTGCGTCCCACAATTTCGCGGCATAAATTCACACTGTCATCCTGAGCGAAGCGAAGGACCCATGTATTGGGCTGCCGCAACGCACAGGTCCTTCCCCTTCGGCTGCGCTCAGGGTCAAGATGACACCTCATTCTTATGTCGCGAACTTGCCGGACACGACGCTACCAACTGCCACCCGCCCCACCACCACCCGTACTCCCACCGCCAAACCCGCCAAATCCGCCGCCCCCACCCCCACCGCCAAAGCCACCAAACCCGCCTCCACCGTATCCACCACCGCGACCGAATCCTCCCCCGCTGCCAAGCAGCAGCCCGAGCAAGAATCCCAGCCCGCCTCCGCCCCGACCACCACCGCCTCCCCAAAATATCGCCCGCACAATGGGAATCACAATAAAGAGGAGAACAAGGATGACAACCACCACCCCAGGCCCACCGCTGGGTGGTCGCTGGCGAGACGGGGCAAGACGAGGCTGATTGTCTAACGTCACGCCCGCATCCTGCGCAATCACCGCGGCCACGCGCGCCGTCAGCAACGTGACCGCTCCCGCATAATCCCCGCTTTTCAGCAAAGGCACCGCTTCCCGTCCGAACCCGCCCACCTTCCCGTCCGGCAGAATCGGCTCCAGCCCGTATCCCACCGTAGTCCAATACTTGTGATCCGCCGTCGCCAGCAGGATCAGCACCCCGCGATCCTTCCCTTTCGCCCCGATCCCCCACTTCTGATACAGCGCCACCGCGTAACTCACCACGTCCTGCCCATCCACCGACTTCACCGTAACCACGGCAATCTGCGCTTGCGCCTTTTGATCGACCTGCTGGCACAGAGCGTTCAATTGCGCCTGCGTGGACGCATCCAGAACTCCGGCAAAATCATTGACGTAGTTGCTCGGGCGCAGAGAAGCAATGGGCTCGGCGACAACCCACACCGCCGCCCCCAGCAAAACCCAGAGGATCGCCGAAACTTTTGCCAGCCGCTTCATTCAGAAAAATTGTACAGGAGCGCACCCCGCAACCGGTTGGACGCCACAACTCATCTCATCAATGGGGTTCCCTGCGGTGATTGGCGTAATTGCGATGTTTCAACAACGTCGCGAACGGGCGAGATGGGTTTATACTGAGTGCCGTTTTTAATTGGAGCGGGAGATTCGTGGTAAAAGGAGATCGACCGTGAAAAAGCCTCGCGTATCGTCGTTCGTGCTTTGCGTGGGATTCACGCTGATGCTCGGATTGAGGATTGTGCCCACTCTCGCGATGGCGGCGGATACACAGCCGATCGTCGCAAATTGGGAGGGAACTCTCGATCCCGGCGCCCAGCCGAAGAAGCGGATTGTGGTGCACATTACCGCGGAGCAGGACGGAAGTCTAAGTGGCACGATCGACTACCCTGACCAGGACACTTCGGGTATCCTGATCACCGCCATCACCTATAAGGAATCCACTCTGCACTTCGAAAGCAGCTCCATTCAGGGTTCTTATGACGGCACCATGAACAAGGACAATTCAGAGATCACGGGCACCTGGAAGCAAGGCGGAGCGCCGCTGAGTCTCATCCTCAAGCGGACGCCTTAGCGTCCCAAATATAGCGACTTGCCGAATTTCATTTCCTCATTGCCTCGCACATCAGCTCACGATTCTACAACCGACTTACTTCAAAACTGAGCAATCTTGAACAGACACCAAATGAGTGACGATTGTAAGTTACCCCAACAGAGGAGATGTGAAGGAACTGATGCGGCCCTTCCCCCATTTATTCGCCAGTTCCCCTGGTGGCGCAGCCAAGGCAAACGCTGCGCCACCCGCTCTTTGTGGAGGAGTGTCGCGCATGAGGAACAGAGTGCCATTGGGTGATCCCTCGCCTGATCCAGACCAGCACCCTGACGAACCCAGGCCGTCTGAACTCCTAACCACCCGACCCAAGGCTACGTTCCAGTGGCCGCCAGATTGTCTGTGGCCGTTCATAGATCGGGGATGGGACCGCGAGACATAAACCGATCTTGGTTGAGAAATTGCGTTACAGTACACAACCCTCCCCCAGCCACCCACACCCCAGCCAAAAGTCGACCACCCATTGGCCGCATTCGGCGTTTCCGCGCAGCCGCGCTTCGGATGCGATGGTGGCCGTAGCTACGCTGCCGCTGACTTCTGCATGGCGTTCATGTAGCTGTCCATCGACTGTGTCAACTGCGCATCCACCTCGTCCGCAATCGTCATGACGTCGGGTAACAGCAAGCTGAAATCCAGAAAGTTCAGATTGCTCTGCAACGTCCCGAAGAGGGTCACTTGGAGTATTCGTGAATCGTGCACCAGCATCGCGGGAGTGTAGCCTTGCAGATATCGCAGCTTGCCATGGGCTATGGCGGCGACGGAAAAGACAGCATCGCTGTCCTTCGTGGTGGCGCTGGGCTTGCTCAGGCGGACCACCAGGTCTTCAACCAACTTGGATAGATGTCCAGTGCGCTCGTCGTCGCTAAGCGGAAGGTGGTTGAGTTCACTGCTCTGTTTTACCCGCGCCAACCAGTCTTCGACGACGCCGGTAATACAGCGCTGCAGTATCGCTCCCACTCTTTCCTTTTCCACCCGGGCGGCAGGTTTGCGAGCAAGCATCTTTTCGCGGATGAGCTCGGCGAGTCTGCCGACTTCGAATGGTTTCACCATGATTTCGTCCGCTTCCAAAAGGATAGCGTCCATGGCGCTCTGCACGTCGGGGTAGCCGCTGACGAGCAGTGTAAGTGCATGTGGTTGGGAGTGGCGCATCGCCGTAACCACCGTAAAACCATCACCGGGGTTCGGCATGTGCAGGTCAGTGATGAGCACGTCGAAGTTCTCGGTAGCGATATACCTCAGAGCTTCTGTCACGCTGGCGGCAACGACTACGTCAAATCCCTTGTGTTCAAGGGTCGCCTTCATCATTTCGCGAACGGCATCATCGTCATCCACCAGCAGGACTCTATACGTAACGGATTGTTCGGTCGGAGTCATACAGCACGGCCTCTCAGCAGAAACCAATGACAGTGTGACTCAGGTTCATTTTCGGAAATGTATAAAATTGCACAGTTATTGAAACCGTTAATAGGTATTGTGGCTCAGTCTAGAAGTCCGGAACGCGGTCATGGGTTAGTGTCGGGATACCGACATTCGGACCCTCCCGACCGCATCACATAACTGTACTCAGACACGCACGTTTCAGGCCGGACTCACACGGGTTCGGCCTTTTTCCATGCCCGGCGCCAAGCAGACCCGACCCACCGCCCGACCCTGAAACCGCCATGCAGACTCCGCTTTCCAGCAAACTTTAGAACGACCACGGATCAGCTTAAAACCACGCATTGGCTCTGGACCGCGGAGCCGCAGGTTTTCCCCAACGATCATCCCGAATTTGGCCGGCACGGCCGTGAAGGCCGTCTTCATAGCTGGTATGGCATCGGCCAGTCGCTGCTCTATGCTGATTCCGCACATTTCCCTTGCCGTCTAGGGAAGTGATTGCGGAGGCGCCGAAGGTGAAAACCGCCGGAGAAGTTGCGGGCGGCGCAAGGAAAACTGAAAGCTCAAGGGCGCTGTTAGTGCGCGGTCGAGGGAGCAACGGTTGAAGGCACATCCGTCTTAGCGCCCTCTATGGTTTTTTCACTCGCCATGTCGCACTTTTGTTCTTTGCCATTCTCCCGGCGTATATAGATCTTCTTGTCTTCAACTTGGTAATCCACGGCTTGCCCTGTTTCGAACGGGCCGCAAGCGCTCACGCCGCCCCACAGTGGATGGTCAATTCCCGCGATCTGATAAACGAGCCCGGCCCCCTTCAGGTCATAGAACTTCTTATGTCCCATCAAAGAAGCGCTATCCCTCGCATAGGCTTTTTGGTAGACCTGGGTGCTCCATCCCGTGATCGTCCCCTTTTGATAGGTGGGCGGCGTCTTGTCCTTACCGGTCGCAATCATGGCTATTAGCAGAACAAAAAATACTGTGCGAAGTATCGTCGATGGATTCATAAACCTCTTTGTCCATCTCAATTCTAGGACCGTCCAAACCTAATCCCGGAGCACCGGCTTGTCAAAAGCATTGTCCCGGAAATTTCACTGAGAAAATTGTCGCTTTCGAATTACCATCCAGGCGATGACTTCTCGCCTCGGACGATGGCTGCGTGACCCGCTTTTTCTCTTGTCTCTGACCGCGGGGCTGCTCGCTTTCGTGGTGCAATCTGGCGAGTTGGGGACGGCCGACACCACGCATCGGCTTCAAACCACGCATTGGCTCTGGACCTCGGAGCCGCAGGTTTTCCCCAACGAATATCCTGAGTTTGGCCTGCACGGCCGTGGCGGGCGTCTTTATAGCTGGTATGGCATCGGCCAGTCGCTGCTCATGCTGCCCGCCGATCTCCTGGGGACGTGGATGGCGCACTGGTCTATCTTCTCGGGTTACGGCGACGACCCTGACGTGCGCAGCATTGTGGTCAGCTACATCACCAACATGGTGGTGAACATTCTCACCGCGCTGATCGCATTCCGGTTGCTGGGCCAGTTGCGCTTTGGCATCAAAGAGTCGGCGGCGGGCGTGCTGGCCTTGATGTTCTGCACCACCCATCTTCACTACACGCAGAACATGATGGAGAACAACTACATCATGTTCCTGACGCTTACTGGATTTTCATTTCAGTACGAGTGGCTGCGCGCGGACAGCCGGCGGGCGCTTTTCATGGGCTCCTGCGCGCTGGGGCTAAACCTGCTTACGCGTCTCACCACCGGTTTGGATCTGATGGCGGGAGGACTCTTTGTCTTACTCGCACTATGGTTCGAAGGAGCAGGGTTCGAAGGAGCGCGGTTCGAAGGAGCGCGCGGTCGCGGGTTGTGGCGACGTCTCATCGCCTACAGCAAAGTAGCCGCGCCCGTTTACCTATTCTTTCTCCTGCTCGATCGTGCCTACCAGTTTTACCGCTTCGGTTCCTTTACCAATACATACGTATCGATAGCCGCCCGGGAACAGCGCCGGATCGATCCTACGCTGCCGGCGAACTTTCCCTGGAGCACGCCCTTTCACGCCGGCGTTCTCGGCCCGCTATTCCAGCCTGAGAAGTCTATTTTTCTCTTCGATCCTCTTCTCGTGCTGGCAATTTTCCTCTTGGCATTGCTATGGAAGCGCCTGACTCCAGAGCTGCGCGCGTATGGGGCGAGCTCCATTCTCCTGTTGCTGGCCTATATCTGCTTCTACGCGAGATATACCTACTGGGCCGGCGACTTCGCCTGGGGCGACCGCTATGTTTCGACCACCGTGGAACTGGTAGCACTCGTCGCTGTGCCGCTGCTCATGCGCTATCGAGCATCTTTTAATCGAGATCGTCTGGGAAGAACCATCTGGTGCGCGGGATGGGTGCTGATCGCGGTCAGCCTGATGATTCAGTTAGCATCGCTCGCCTTCTGGTTGCCGCTCGAAATTTACCAGATGGAGACGCTCGGACATCCGACGTTTGTGATTGCTCTGCGTTTCAAGAACATCGTCGCCTTCGCTTTGGGCAAGATGGATGCCTGGGGCTTGAACACCGAGGCCATGACCCAGGACCCGTGGGATTATGTTCACATCACGACGTGGAATTTTCTGCCGTTTCTGCTGCGCCGCGTCGGGGCAGCGCCGGGCTGGGCGGTGAATTCGGCGCTTGCCATCTGGCTTGCCGGGACGGCAGCACTGGGATCGGTTTTGCTCCGGTTACGAAGCAGCTTGCGAACGGCCGCGTGAGGGCAAGGCTTAATCCTTGCAAATTTCATGCCGCCCGATCTTGCCGCCGACGTTTGGGCGGCTTTTCTTTTGCATCACGCGAAAGGCCGGTTTATCCCGGCGCCCTGCAAACGCGATTTGTCGCCAACAAGAATGGGATCGAGAGTTGCCGCAAGCGGTCACCTTCAAATTGGACACGCGCGAGGATTCAGCGTAGTCTTAAGAATGAGCGAGCAGTTCATCTCCTCTTTCAGGTCCCCTGAACTAAGTCAGTTTATCTGAAGCAAGTCCCCCCTTAGGTTCGCAGCACCCCGAAAGGTTTCCCATGATCGATTCCAAGCCTCAGAAACAGCCGCAGCCAAAGATTGTCGTCGGCCCGAAAAGCTCTCCTGGCAAGGTGGCGACGATGTCAAACACTGTCCCATCACAAGACAGGATAAGAGAGCGGGCCTATCAGCTGTATGAACGCCGTGATCGTGAACCCGGCCAAGACCAACAGGACTGGCTCCACGCCGAGCAGGAGATTCTCAAACGGGAGCGGTAAAAGGACCACGTCCACCGCCACCCGTGGGTCTGCTGGAGGGATAGAGTGGGTTGCTTAATGTGCAGGGATCTGGAACGGGCTTTTGAATATAGGCGTGGCCAGTACATTGAGGCTTGTTCCGCTGCGTATTATCGGGTCAGTACGGAGCTTGCGGCCTACAAAAACGTCGAAATGGAACGTGCCAAGAGCGACTTGGAAGAGCACCAACTGGTATGCGTCTCCTGCGCTAAGTGAAAAAGTCTGGAACAAGTGCCGGCATGGCGCTAACAATAAGACAGCAGGTCCAATGAGAAGAACGAACGGTCGATCTGAGGATCGGGGCCCCACTGTTCTCACTCGGGAGTATCAGGAAGCTAATCTCCCCATTCTGAGCGAAGTGCTGTTTGCGGCCGAGTTAGTTCTGCTGCATGCCGCGCCCGTCTATTACGGACTAGGAACACCTCACGGCGACGGTTCAGGAGCGGTTCTCATCCCCGGCTTCCTGTGTCCTGATCATTACTTATTCCCGATGCGTAAATGGCTGGGACGGATAGGGTACGAAGCCTTCTTTTCCGGCATCAATTTCAACGCAGAGTGCCCCAACCTCCTGATTAAACGCCGCCTCAATGAAACCATAGAGAAGGCGCTCGCCAAGACCGGCCGCAGGATCCATCTGATCGGCCACAGTTTGGGAGGCGTGATCGCCCGTTCGATCGCGGGGCAACGGCCACAGGACATCGCTTCGGTCATCACGCTGGGCGCCCCGTTCCGCGGCACAGTGGCTCACTCCAGCATCGTGCGCGCAGCCGAAACGGTCCGCCGGCGTATTCTGAAAGAGCACGGCACGGGAGTGCTTCCCGGTTGCTACACCGGGCATTGCACCTGCGATTTTGTGGATTCCCTGCAGCGCAGCGTGCCTCCGTCGGTGTTAGAAACTGCGGTTTACACCCCCGATGACGGAGTGGTGGATTGGCGGTATTGCAGGACAGACAACCTGGGAGCCGATTTTCAAGTTTCAGGCACCCACATCGGACTGGTTTTTAATTCTTCCGTATACACCATCATCGCCAACCGTCTGGCTCAAACACATTGCGCACAGAACGCACAGAATAAGGGAAGGCCGAGGGGTGGTCGTGTCCAGTCACTAGGCCGTGTAGCCGGCTTCCCGTAGAAGTGACCTCCCTTCGCAGTCGATTAGCGGGGCCTCTCGGGGATTATGCCCGGATCCCGGCCGACTCAAAAGCAATTCTGTCGTAATCAGGATCAATTACGCCAATTGAGAATTGCTGGTCAGGTGACGATTCTCTGTGAATTTAGCCGCGCTTCGGAGCACGCTTCTTCTTCGTCCCTTTATTCTTTTCCACCCTAAGCATCCACGCTGCGCGCAGAGCGCCAGCCAGCACGTCCTCGCTCGCTTGCGCGAGGCGAATGTGGGTCATTCCCATCTTTCCCCATCCGCCAGGAATGGGCAGGAAGACTTCCGGTAACTCCCGGACAAATTCCGCCTGCTGCTCCGGCGTGAACATCAAGTTTCCATAGCCCTGGTCCTGCGAGGCAAGCGTGGCAAAGATCCTGCCTCCGACACGGAAGTCGGCCGCCCCCATGTGTGAGCCTTCCTCCGCCCCTTCGAGGCTCAGAGCAATCCTGCGGAAATCTGCCGCTTTCATCGCGAATCACTCCGATTCATTATCCAGGATGCCACACCACGCCTCTCACTGCCCCGTCGCAATGTATTTCCCAACCTCTTCATCCAGCAACTCCAGCGGCAACGATCCGTCGCGCAGCACGGCGTCATGAAAATCGCGGACGTCAAATTTTGGCCCCAGCTTTTGCTCCGCTTTCCTGCGCAGCTCCACGATCTTCAGCTGCCCCATCTTGTAGGAAAGCGCCTGCGCTGGCCAACTGATGTAGCGATCCACCTCCGACTGCGCTTGCGTCGGAGCATGCGCCTTCAAATATTCCTGTGCCTGCTCCCGCGTCCATCCCATCGAGTGAATCCCAGTATCGATCACCAGCCGCGCCGCGCGAAAACGCTCGCTCGCCAGTTGGCCGAACCGGCTGTACGGATCCTTATAGACCCCCAGTTGCGAACCGAGCGACTCGGCATAGAGCGCCCAACCTTCTGCGTACGCGCTGTTGCCATAAAACTTGCGAAATTCCGGCAACTCCTTCAGCGATCGCGCCAACGACCCCTGAAAGATGTGCCCCGGCACCGCTTCGTGCAGCACCAGCGATTCCTTGTCGTACTTCACCTGCTTCTCCGGCTGATACGCCCGCAGGTTGAACCAGCCCGGCGCGCTGCCGTCCGGCATCGGAGCCTGCGCGTTCGACGCCGTCGCCTGCTCTCGATCTTCCGGAATCGCGCGAATTCCGTACAGCAACATCGGAATGTGTTTGAACTGGTTTGGCAGTTCGGGCTCAATCATCTTCGCCGCATTCCGGCAATACGCCAGCATCTCGTCTTTCGAATGGAAGCGTTGCTCCGGCATTTCCGCGAGCTTCACTTCCAACTCGCTCACCGAGCCGCTGAATCCCGTCTGCCGCGCGATGGCCAGCATCTCGTCTTCAATGCGTTTGACCTCCGCCTCGCCAATGCGATGAATCTCCTCCGGCGTCGCCTGGGTCGTCGTCAAGCGCCGGATCAGGATCGCGTAAGCCTCAGCTCCCCCTGAAAGACTTCCGATCCCAATGCCCGGCCGCACCTTGGGCAAGTAGGTGCTCTGCATATACGCCAGCAGCTTGCGCCACGCCGGACGAAAATCATTTTCGAAAGCATCGGTCCCCTCCTTCCGCAGCCGCTCCCGATCCGTCTCCGGAATATTCGCCGGCATCTTCTGAATGAACGCCAGCAGCGGCGTCTTCGAGGCATCCTGCGCCACCTGCGCGGTCAACTGCTCGATCATCAGATCCGCCACAATCTTCGGCTGCGTCCATCCGCGCTCGATCGCCTCATTCATGATGGCGAGGTTCTGATCCACCAGGGCCGGCACCGCGCGAATCCGCGCGATGATGTTTTCGCAATCTCGAACCGTGTAGACCGGCATACGGTCGATCGTCAGATACACACGATTGTGGAAGCCATACATCTGCCCGACCCGCAGCAGGTAGGTATCGATGTTCAGGGAATCCAGTTGCGTGCCGAGGTCATAGCGCAGCAGCTTCACGCTCAGCCGGTCCTGCTCCGAAAGCTGGTCAAGAGGAAATTTCTCCACCTGCGCAAGCCGCTGCACAAGATGCGAGCGCCGCTGCTCGCGGCCCTGCCGGGAAACATCCGCCCATCGGTCGTCGTACTCATGACGTCCAACGGTGGTGGCAAATTCCGGCTCATCCCGCAGCCGCTCTTCAAAATACTGCGCGAAAAACTTGGAGATCTCCTTGGAAAGATCCGCGGAAGCAACCTGCGCCGGCAACGACGGAGCCACCAAACCCACCATCAAAACAACCAGCAGAACAACACGAACCCTCATAGCGTCACCCCACGCCGAATTCTATAACGTCGAGGTTCCTAACAGCCCGTCGTGCAAGTTCGGTTTGTATCAGGGCATGCCTTTAGGCATGCCGTAGTGCTACGTTATGAGAGCCCCTCAGGCAGGTTGGAGTCTCATCACCGGCTTCTAACGCTCACCCCGGCATGGTATGTTGACTCTTCATCCGGCAAGCTGACACCCACGCTTTCCGCCCATTTTTCCGAAACCGTGGGTCCGAAATAACGCTTCCAGCATCTGATAAACCCATGATCCGCTCTTACAAAGGCGTCACTCCCCAGTTCCCCGACACTTCCTACGTCGACGACTCCGCCCAACTGATCGGCGACGTCATTCTTGGCGAACACTCCAGCGTCTGGATGAACGCCGTCCTCCGTGGCGACGTCCACCAGATCCGCGTCGGCCACTACTCCAACATTCAGGACAACAGCATCCTCCACGGCATGAAAGAACAATACGGCGTCTACGTCGGCGATTACGTCACCGTAGGCCACAACGTCATCCTCCACGGCTGCAAAATCGAAGCCCGCTGCCTCATCGGCATGGGCTCCATCATCCTCAACGGCGCCGTCATCGGATCCGGTTCCATCATCGCCGCCGGTACTCTGATCCCCGAGAAAACGATCGTAGAGCCGAATTCCCTCTGGATGGGCTCCCCAGGAAAATTCCGCCGCCGCCTGGATGAAAAAGACCAGGAAACAATTCTCCGCTACGTCGACAATTACCTGGGCTACAAAGAGTCGTACTTGATGGAGAGAAAGGGCTCTTAGCCGTTGGCTGTTGGCTTTCAGCTCTCAGCTTTCCCTTGGGAGCCTGCGCAGAAATCATGTTCGTATCAGGGCATCGTTTTAGCGATGCCGACAGCTGCCTGTGATCGCTGCCGATTTAGTGTGTGCGTGAGAAGCGTTTTCACGGACTGGGTAGCGGCAGAGCGAACCCGGAATCCAGCCCCGGCAGGGGTGAACCACCTTAGCCCAGCGCTTCAAGCGCTGGGAAATGTGGAAGAAATGATTCAAGTCCCGTAGGGACGACCCAGTTCTCACTCACAGTCTTTTAGGGGGCAATTCTGAAGCCTCGATTCCTACCTCACCAATTCGCAACCCGATGTTTAAAGCTGGACGCCGCTCCAAGCCCATTCGTGGTCGCGCCCACCACCAGGATCGTGCGCCCAATGTTGTCGTGGTGTCTCCTGTGCAAAACATAAGCGGTCGCGATTTCAGTCCCGAACAGCGCCGCTGTAGCCGCAACCTGCACCACAGGGGTATGCACAAACGGACGGGCCAATGGATTGTATTCTTCGCCCCCACCGTCCATGTTCCGGCGCGTTACGTAGCTGTCAGCCACCTTGGCAGCTCCGTCGAGCGCAACCAGCGCAATTGTGGACCGCGTCCAGAAGCGTGAAGCGGCCAGATCGCCGCTCACTATATAAGGATGCACCGCAAAAGCCGTCTGCGCATCTTGAGCACGCACTGTCCCGACCATCGCCGCCAGTACCAGAATCACCATGGGCATTTTCATTGGAAAACGGGTCGCGCACACCGACCCTGACATGCCCATCGGAATAAAAACAAAATTCTTGAAAGTTAACCGAATCTAAGCCTTCGAACTCGCTACGGACGGAGACCTGCACGACCCGCTCGAGTGGCTAGCTCGCGCGTAGATGCGGCAGGCACGGCTTCGAAAGCTTGAGTTGCGCGGTGATCCGGAATTCGTGCGGATTTACTTCGGTTGAAATTGCCCGGCCCGCCGCTTGGGTGGCGGCTGTGTGGGGTCGTGGGGTGAGGCCGGGCAATTCTTCGCTTCTACTCAGGATTGCATTTGTTCACTTTATACCGCACCAGGCCCTTCCTTGTGTGTGACGGCGGTCACCATTCTGTGTGATCCAGCTACGTAGGGCTGTGATCAAGATCACCGCCAACCCGGACTTCACTCGCTAAGGTAAGAGTGAAACTACTTCAGAAAACATCTCAGGAGAGCACTCATGGCCTATGTAATCACCGACACTTGCATCAAGGACGAGCTTTGCGTGGACGTCTGCCCGACCGACTGCATCCACCCCAAGAAAGACGAGCCGCAGTTTGAGGCGGCGACACAGGTTTATGTCGACCCCGCTGGTTGCATCGATTGCGGCGCCTGCATTCCGGTTTGCACCTCCGATTCGATCTTCGTGGCCGAGGAACTGCCCGAGGACAAGAAACAGTTTCTGGAAAAGAACGCTGCGTATTACGCGTAGCGCATAGCGTTCCCGTTGCGACTATCTGGCGAGCGCCCCGACCAAGCTCCTTCTCGCTTGGGCGGGGGCGTTCGTCGGTCACTGACTCAACTGCAGACTTCGGAGTAACTTCCCCTCATTCCTCGGGCACTGGAGCGTTTCCGCGAATCTCGTCTAATCGTTTGCTTCCCTATCTGGTGATCTATGTCCTTTGCACGAACGGAGAAATCGTGCATACTTCTGACGATCTTCCATCCAGGAGGTCTTGCCGGCCATGGCTTGTCGTACCTTTTTTGCCGCAACCGTTCTGCTGGCCTCGTCTCTTACCCTTTACGCTGTCGACAATCCCCCCGCTGGCCCTAACTCCGACCCTACTTACCAGCAACTTCGCAACCTGACGCTGGGAGGCGAGGCGGTGAGCGTAAGTAACCTTGCTTTGAAGCGCGACGCCGGCACATTCCATCTGCGCTCGGGAACGGTGTGCTTTGTGACGCCAGTGCAGGGCAAGGTCACAGGCGCCGTGTTCTCAGGGGACGGCAACTTTGTCCTCGACCCACCGCTGGCGTCCGAACGCAAGAGTTTGAAGCTGCTCACGAAAGAGGACGAGTTCAGCGAGAACTTCAGTCAGGCGGTCCTGCGCTTCACGGATTCGACCTATGACGACATCAAGAAAGGCGGCAGCGCAGCCTCCGGTGGTTGCGATGCGGGCTTGTTGAAAGACAGTCAGAATACGACGCGCCACAAGCTCAAGTTCAATCTCGAAGCGCGCATGCTGCAGGAAGTATTGAGCCCTGAGCCGCGAAGGCTGTTCGTCGCCTTCATCCACGGCAAGCGCTACAACGGCAAGGAACTCTACCAGATTGATCCAGACTCCGGCTCGGAGCAGGTTAGCTTCATGACCTACGACGAAAACAAGATGGGCGACTGGGCTTCCTTCAATATTTCCGCTGATCATTCACAAGGCGCCATCGGCAAGCCCTTCCAGATTGAGCACCAGCAACTGGAAGCGACCTTCGAAAAGAGCGGCAAATTGCTCGGCAAAGCCACTACAGATATGGTTGCGCGGCGCAACGGATTGCGGGTCGTAGGTTTCGATTTGTTTCGGCCCCTGCGCGTGCAGAGCGTAACCGCGAACGGGCAGGCCCTGTCCTTTATTCAGGAGGATAAGAACGATGACGGCAACTTCGCCGTCATCTTGCCCAAGGCTCTTGCTGAAGGCGAGAAGTTCTCGGTCACGACCACCTATGAGGGGAAAGATGCAGTCAGTAACGAGGGCGGTGGAAACTATTTTCCTGTCGCGCGCGATGATTGGTATCCCAATAATCCGGATAGCGGGTTCGGGGAGTATGCGCTGTATGACATGACTTTCCGCATTCCGAAGGGAATGAAGATGGCGGCGACCGGCGTGCTTGTCTCCGAGAGCAACGAGGGCGGTCAGAACGTAACCGTGTGGAAGAGCGAAAATCCGCAGACGGTGGCGGGGTTCAGCTTTGGCAAGTTCAAGGAAGAGCAAGCCAAGCTCACGAAACCCGAATACTTCATCCAGTCCTATGCCAACGAGGAGCCTCCGGACTCGGTGCAGGCACTGCTCCGCATGGAAGGGGGGGCGCTGGGCACGATGAGCACGACTTCGCTCAATAAGAAAGCGCTGGCAGAAGGCGTGCTGGCGGTACAGCTGTACACCGATTACTTCGGCCCTTCGCTGTTCAAGCACATGCAGTTGACGCAGCAGACGGCCTGCAACTTTGGCCAGTCCTGGCCGGAACTCGTCTGGATTCCGATCTGCTACTACTTTGACACCACCGTTCGTCATCAGCTTGGCCTGGACTGGGGTGACCGCGGATATTGGAAAGTGGTTACGCCGCACGAAGTCGCGCACCAGTGGTGGGGGCAAACGGTCGGGTTCGCTTCCGGTCGCGACCAGTGGATGAGCGAAGGGTTCGCCGATATGTCCGCGTCTCTCTACCTCAGCATGATTGAGAAGAATCCGAAGAAATTTATCGAGTTCTGGAACGATGAGCGCACGTTATTGCTGGAACGAAACGCCCAAGGTTTTCGCGCCATTGACGTGGGCCCCTTAACCATGGGATACCGGGCCAGTAACTCGCGGACGGGATTCGACATTACTCGGCGCCTCATCTATCCCAAGGGCGCATACATTCTGCACATGATTCGCATGATGATGTGGGACCGCACGACGGGCGATCAGAATTTCAAAGCCGCCATGCAGGATTTTGTGAAGACGTATTCCGGCAAGGCGGCCACCACCGAGGATTTCAAGACGATGATGGAGAAACACATGACGGCGGAGATGGATCTCGAGGGCAATCATCGCCTGGACTGGTTCTTTAACGAGTATGTCTACGGCACCGCGCTGCCCACCTACAAGATCGATTACACGTTCGACAAGGACGCAAGTGGCGACATTGTCTTTGGCTTCAAGGTCACGCAGTCTGGAGTGGATGATAAGTTCCGGATGATTGTGCCGGTCTACCTGGAGCTTGCGGATGGCCGCACGGTAAATCTGGGGCGCGCGCGCCTGGTCGGGAACACCTCGGTAGATAAGAAAGTCCCGCTAAAAGGATTGAAAGATACACCCAGACGCGCGCTCCTGAATTACAACGACGATGTGCTGGCTTCCAATTAGAACTGGTCTCATAAATGGTTCTGGGAAGAGCACGGCTTCAAGGGCCCGCCCTGAGCGAAGCCGAAGGGTGCCGCTATCGGTCAATAAGAATGCTGGCTTTAGCCCCTGAGGTGAACGGCTCATGCTCCGCAAAACGGCGCTGAGTCCCTTACTGAATTCCCCGCGGACAACCAATCAAGTAAGTAATTGGCGCCTTCCCAGTCGAATGCTCGCCGATCTCCCAATGATATTCGTTAGCGGCCAGTTTCTCGACGATCTCACGCAGTTCCCATGGCCGATATGTCCGAAGGCAGGACACGACTCCATCGAACAACAAGACCAGGGGAATAATCGGAACCAAATACGTCCAGAGCAACCGTGACCAGCGGAATGGACGGATCCACGGAGTGCAGACGAACAGCATCAGTGCCCAAGCCAACGTGAGGCCGATCGTTGACGGAGCGCGCTTGGTTATTTCAAATATGCCGATGCTTTCGCCGGCATCGACGGCGTTTTGGAGTATCGCGCGAGCCTCTTCCGGCGAAAAATGATGAAACGACGTGAACATCGTTCGAAACCCCTTCAATTCAGCAGGAACCTTCATCGCCTCAACCGAGCCCGGATAAAAGCTAATGTGATTCTCAGAACCGGCTCTGACATTTTCGACTGCGCTGAGGTTTGGGTATTTATCGGTGAGCCAAATCTGCAGCGCCGTCGGGTTTCCCTGGAGTTCCCGAGACAGGTCGAACCAGGGTCCACCGCCGCCTGAACACAAGTCAACAATCGATCGACTGCGGGTGCAGTCAAGCGCGCTTTGCAGGAGCGGGGCGATCGGCTCGTAGGCCTTCAAGAGATTGAACCCAAACTGAAGCGCATCCGTAATTTCATCTCGAACAGACGACGGGAACCACGGTTGTTCATGGAGTTCGATAAACTGTACGCGGCGCATGGCAGCTTGGCTTGGTGAGTACTGCGTGAACATTCTCGTCGATATCCGCAAAAATATCGATTCGACGTTAAACTAA
>OBLU010002775.1_pt1 | contig 15986 bp, 14 predicted proteins | sample 1518681 | NCBI WGS metagenome assembly OBLU01 (sample SAMEA3539304, study PRJEB22396) | soil metagenome | biome: tundra; feature: field; material: soil | place: USA | collected 2010-05 | depth 0.15 m
CTGCAAGCGGGCCGTCCAGCGTCGATGCGACGTACACCTCCGCACCGGAGGCGCGCACCAGCGCGGCGGCGGCGAGCAGACCGGAGATCCCACCGCAGCGGCCGATCTTCAGGCACACCGCGTCGGCCACGCCCGCGCCGAGCGCGCCGGGCTCGGCCGCGGTCTCATCGATCGCCACGCGCGTGCTCACGCGCTCGCGCACCTCCCTGACGGCCTGCAGCCCGTGCGCCGGCTCCTCCACGAGCTCCAGCCCCGCGGGCGCCAGCGCTTCGATCGCCCTGACCGCTTCCTCCACTGTCCACGCGCCGTTCGCATCCAGTCGCAGCGCCGTCTCCGGGCCCGCCGCCGCGCGCACCGCCGCCACGCGCGCCGCATCGTCGCCGGCTCCCACCTTGAGCTTGATGCACTGAAACCCCTCTTCCACCGCTCTGTGGGCCTGCTCGGCCGCCCTCTGACGGTCGGTCGCGCCGATCGTCGCGTTGACCGCCACCTCGCGTGGAGGCTCGTCGGTGAGCAGCTCGGCGACGGGCTTTTCCGCACGCCGGCCGGCGCGGTCCCACAGCGCCATGTCGATCGCCGCCAGCGCCTGGGGCAGATCCTCAGCGCGCCGGCACGCTTCGATCAGCTGCGCTCCGTTCATGTGCCTGGCGTCCTCCGCGGCGAGCACCTGCCCGTAGCGCTCGAGCGCGTTCACGACCCTCGCGACGCTCACGCCGTCGTAGGAGCGCAGCGGCGCGGCTTCGCCATAGCCGCACGTCCCGTCCTCGTCGGTGAGGGTGACCGCGACCAGCTCACGCTCGCGCACGGCGCCGTGGGCGCTCTGCAGCGGCTGGCGCAGGCGCAGGCTGCGTCGCTGAACGCTCAATCTCAACCCGCGCTCACCCTCCGACCCCGCCGCTGGCCAGGATCCCCGCGGCGAGCAGCACGCAGAACAGCAGCTGCAGCATGCCCGTCCTCGCCAGCGCGCCGTTCAGCGACGGTCCGTCGACTCGCGTGCGCACGGTCCTCACGACCGCCGCGGCGAGTCCGATCGCCGCCCAGCTGAGCAGCAGCCACGGCGACATGCCCAGCGCCCACAGCGCCGGCGCGCTCACGAACGCGCCCGCCACCATCGCGGTGTACAGGTCGCGCGTGCGTTCGCGCCCGAGCCTGACCGCGAGCGTGCGCTTGCCCGCGCGCCTGTCGGTGTCGATGTCGCGGACGTTGTTGACGAGGAGGATCGCGCTCGCCAGCAGCCCCACCGGCACGGCGCACCCGAACGCCTGCCACGGCAGCTCCTGGACCTGCACGAAGTAGGAGCCCGCCACCGCCACCACGCCGAAGAACAGGAACACGAACACCTCGCCCAGCCCCTCGTACCCGTACGGCCGCGGCCCGCCCGTATACAGCACGCCCGCGAGGATCGACGCGGCTCCCACGACGATCAGCTCGGGGCCGGCCACCGCCACCAGGTAGGCCCCGCAGGCGACCGCCAGCCCGAACGTGGCGTAGGTGGCGATCAGGACCTGCCTGGGCGGCACCAGCTCGCCCGCGGTCACCCTGACCGGGCCCAGGCGGTCCTCGCTGTCCGCGCCCCGGCGCGCGTCGGAATAGTCGTTTGAGAGGTTCGTCCCCACCTGAATGAACACCGCCCCGAGCAGCGCCGCTCCGAACGCGAGGGCGTGGAAGCGGCCGGCTCCGAGCGCCAGCGAGGTGCCCACGAGCACCGGCGCGACCGCCGCCGGCAGCGTGCGCACGCGCGCGGCCATCACCCAGATGCGCACCATGCTCGTCTGGCCGGTCGCGCCCTGTCCGGCCGGGGGCGGGGCTGCGATCGTTCTCGGCGCGGCGGTCACCGTGCGCTCGCTCGGTCCGGGCTCTGCGACCGCCTGGCGCGCAGCCTCATCGGGTTCATGCGCGCTTGGGGAACCTGGCGAAGTCGGGCTCGCGCCTCTCGCGATAGGCGTCGCGACCCTCCTGCGCCTCCTCGCTGCCGTAGAACAGCAGGTTCGCGTCGTGGGCGAGCTGCTGGATGCCGCTCAGACCGTCCTCGGCCGCGTTGAAGCTCGCCTTCAGCAGCCTCAGCGCGAACGGCGATAGCTCGAGCATCTCCTCGCACCACCTCACCGTCTCCGCCTCCAGCTGCGCGAGCGGCACGACCGTGTTGACCATGCCCATCTCAAGCGCCTCCTGGGCCGAGTACTGCCGGCACAGGAACCAGATCTCCTTCGCCTTCTTCGGGCCCACGATGTTGGCCAGCAGCCCCGCGCCGAAGCCTCCGTCGAAGGATCCCACCTTCGGGCCGACCTGGCCGAAGCGGGCGTTGTCTGCGGCGATCGTCAGGTCGCACACCAGGTGCAGCACGTGCCCGCCGCCGATCGCATACCCGGCGACCATCGCCACGACCGGCTTGGGCAGCCGCCGGATCTGCACGTGCAGATCGGTCACGTGAAAGCGCCCGGGGCGGGTGGGATCCGGATTACCCGCCTCATCGTCCGCCAGGTATCCCGAGTCGCCGCGCACGCGCTGATCGCCGCCGGAGCAGAACGCCAGCTCGCCGGCGCCGGTCAGCACGATCACGCCGATCTCCGTGTCCTCGCGCGCGTCCTGCAGCGCCTGTGAGATCTCCACAATCGTTTGCGGCCTGAACGCGTTGCGGACCTCGGGCCGGTCGATCGTGATCTTCGCGATCCCCGTCCGCGACGGCTCGCCGGACTTCTCATAGCGGATGTCCTCGTACTCTCCGGCGGCTGTCCATATTGTCGGCATGGCTGGGAAGGCTAGCCTGTGGCGCATGGTCGTCGAGGGCTGGCTGCATCGTGCCGCGCGCACGCACCCGCAGGGCGTGGGCGTGGAGAGCCCCGATGGCTCGCGCACCTACGCCGAGCTCTACGACGCCGCGCTCACGGGGGCGCGCGCGTTGCAGGCTCGCGGAGTGGGGGCGGGGGATCGCGTCGCGATCGGGCTGGCCCCGGGCAGCGGGTTCGCAGAGGCCTTCCATGCCTGTCTGCTGCTCGGGGCCGTGGCCGTGCCGGTGGACGTGCGCCTCGGGCCGGCCGAGCGCGCGCTCATATGCGACGGTGCGGCGCTGATCGTGGAGGAGCCGCTGAGCGAGGCGTCCTCGACACGGACACGCGGGAGGACAGCCGGCATATCCGCGCCGGCGGGCAACGCGTCCCCAGCGCCGGGCCGGTCACACGATCTCGACGCCGTCGCCGCCGTCATCCACACCTCCGGCACGAGCGCCGCGCCGCGCCCGGTCGAGCTGACCTACGCCAACTTTCTGTGGAGCGCGCTCGGCTCGGCCGTCGCCCTGGACCGCGATCCGTGCGAGCGCTGGCTGTGCGCGCTGCCGGTCTCGCACGTCGGCGGCCTCTCGATCCTGGTGCGTTCGGCGATCTACGCGACCACGGCGGTGGTCCACGAGCGTTTCGACACCCAGCAGGTGCTGGAGGCGTTGCGCGAGCAGGACATCACGCTCGTGTCCCTGGTCGCCACGACGCTTGGGCGGCTGCTGGACGCCGGTCTACAGCGACCGCCCGCGCTGCGCTGCGCGCTCACCGGCGGAGGCCCCGTGCCCGAGGCGCTGCTCGCGCGCGCACTACAGGCCGGCGTCCCCGTCAGCACGACCTATGGGCTGACCGAGGCCTGCTCGCAGGTGACGACCATGCCGGTCGGGAGGGGGAGCCCGGCGGTCGGTGCTTATAAAAAAGACGCTCTTAGCGCGCGCGCGCCGAGGACTTTTGAGGACACATCGTCGTGGGAGACCTCCTCCGGTGCCCAGCACGCCGGGCCGCCGCTGTTCTGCACGCAAGTGCGCATCGACGGGTCCTCGCCCGAAGAGTCCGGGGTGGGCGAGATCATGGTCTGCGGGCCGACCGTCGCGCCGGGCACGCGCGACCGCGATGGGTGGCTGCGCACCGGCGATCTCGGCTCGCTCGATGAGCGCGGGTTCCTGCGGGTCACGGGACGCGTGGCCGACACGATCGTCAGCGGCGGGGAGAACGTGGCCCCGGCGGAGGTCGAGGCCGTGCTCGAATCCCACCCCGACGTGCTGGAGGCGGCGGTCCTTCCCCGCCCCGACCCGCGCTGGGGGGAGAGCGTAACGGCGATCGTCCTGGCGCGTCCCGGCTCGGATCTGAAGGCCGAGGCCCTGCGCGCGCACTGCGCCGCGCGCCTGGCCCGCTATAAGGTCCCCAAGCAGGTCGACTTCACCAGCGCGCCACTGCCGCGAACGCAATCGGGGAAGCTGCTCAGGAGGGAGCTCTGAGCACGCATGGCGGCGCTGGACCGATCGTCCGGGATCGGCCAGCACACTACGCTCGGTGAGTCCTTGACCAGCTTGCCCTGCGCACTCAGAGTGATTATCTAAAGGAGCTATCGAGATGACCTTCGACGCGAACGCCCATCGCGAGGCCAGCCTCGCGGGCTGGGAAGCCGCCGCGGCGGGCTGGATGCGCCGCCAGGAGGCGATCCGCAGGCTGGGCGCGCCCGTATCGGCGTGGATGCTCGACGTGGTCTCGCTGCAGCCGGGCGAGCGCGTGCTCGAGCTGGCGGCTGGGCTCGGCGATACGGGTCTGCTCGCCGCCGAGCAGGTCGCGCCGATGGGCGGGGTGATCGTCTCCGACCAGGCCGAGGCGATGCTCGACGGCGCCCGCGCCCGCGCCGGTCAGCTGGGGCTCAGCAACATCGAGTTTCGGGTGCTCGGGGCCGAATGGATCGACCTGCCGCTGGCGAGCGTGGACGCGGTCCTGTGCCGTTGGGGCTACATGCTGCTCGCCGACCCGCCCGCGGCGCTGGGCGAGACCCGCCGCGTGCTGCGGGCTGGTGGGCGCCTCGCGCTGGCCGTGTGGGACTCCGTGCAGCACAACCCCTGGGCGCTGCTCCCGAGCCTCGAGCTGATCGAGCGCGGTCTCGCCTCCCCGCCCGCCTCCGGGGCGCCCGGGCCGTTCGCGCTCGGCGATCCCGAGCGCGTGCGCGAGCTGCTCCAGCAGGCCGGATTCGCCGAGATCGACGTGCAATCGCTGGAGGTCGAGCAGCGCCACGACTCGTTCGACACGTTCTGGGAGACGACCCTCGACGTCTCTCGCGCCTTTCACGACGCGGTGCTCAGCCGCCCCGAGCCCGAGATCTCAGAGATCCGCGCCGGTCTGGCGTCGCGCCTGGCGCCGTATGCCGCGCCCGATGGGACGCTGGCGATCCCCGGGCGCACCCTGGTGGCGTCCGCGAGCGCCTGAGGAAGGGCGGGCCTCTTCCCCGCCGTCTCTCTCTCTCTCTCAGAGGCTGATCGACAGGTTCGCGATCGGTGGGGTTCGGGATCGAGCGCGGAACCGATAGCCTGCCCGCCCATGCTCTACGACGACGACGCAAACCTCACGCTCCTTGACGGCAAGACCGTCGCGATCATCGGCTATGGCTCCCAGGGTCACGCCCACGCGCTGAACCTGAAGGACTCTGGCGTCAAAGTCGTGGTCGGCCTGCGCCCGGACTCAGCCTCGGTCGCCAAGGCCCGCGAGCAGGGCCTGGAGGTGCTTTCAGTCGTCGAGGCCGCCTCGCGTGGCGAGGTGGTGATGATCCTGCTGCCCGACGAGCTGCACCGCCAGGTGTGGGAGAGCGAGATCCGCGACGGCGTCGGTGAGGGCAACATGATCCTGTTCGGGCATGGGTTCTCGATCCACTATGAGGAGGTAACGCCGCCCGCCGGCGTGGACGTGGCGATGGTCGCACCGAAGGGCCCCGGCCACCTCGTCCGCCGCCAGTTCACCGAGGGCAGCGGCGTTCCCGGCCTGATCGCCGTCGCCCAGGACGCGACCGGCAACGCGCGCGGGCTCGCGCTCGCCTACGCCAAGGGCATCGGCTGCACCCGCGGCGGGGTGATCGAGACGACGTTCAAGGACGAGACGGAGACCGATCTGTTTGGCGAGCAGGCGGTCCTCTGCGGGGGCGCCTCCGAGCTCGTCCAGGCCGGCTTTCAGACGCTCGTAGAGGCGGGGTATGACCCGGAGATGGCCTACTTCGAGTGCCTGCACGAGCTCAAGCTGATCGCCGATCTGATGTATGAGAAGGGCCTGGCGGGGATGCGCTACTCGATCTCCAACACGGCCGAGTACGGCGACTACACGCGCGGCAAGCGCGTCATCACCGACGAGACCCGCGCGGCGATGCGCCAGATCCTCAAGGAGATTCAGGACGGCGACTTCGCGCGGGAGTGGATCGCCGAGAACCGCGCCGGCCAGGAGAGCTTCCTGCGCATGCGCGCCGAGCAGGCCGACACCCAGGTCGAGCACGTCGGGGCCGAGCTGCGCTCGCACATGGACTGGATCAAGCCCTCTTTCTGACTTCGCGGGGGGCTACCATTGAGGTGCTATGGCTGTGACCCCCGAGTTGGATGTCGCCTATGCGAGGCAGCGCATGCTCGATGCGGCCGAGGAGGCCAAGCGACTTGAAGACGCCGGTGAGGGCTGGGCGGCGAATGAGGCATGGGAGCGCTATCTCGATCTGGAGGGCGCGATCGCCGCTCAGGAGCGCATCGAGCGCATCGCAATGCGCTCGAGTGCACACCAGGCGGGCTGAATGCTCATACCGGAGGAGTTCGCTCGACTTCTCGACGAGCTGAACCGCAATGGGCTGCCTTACGTGCTCGTCGGGGGAGTCGCCGTGAACCTGCTGGGCAGGGAACGCGTAACGCGAGATGTCGACGTGCTCGTACCCGCCACCAAGGCGCAAGGACAGGCGATTCGCCATTTGCTGGAAGGACTCGAGGCCACTCGCGTCGACGGCTCACCGCTTCCAGACGTGCTGTTTGACGGGGAGCATCACATCCGTGCACTGACATCTCTGGGGATCATCGACTTCATCCCCGAAGGCGAGGGTTCACTGTCGTGGGCGTCGGTCAGTGGCGCGGCGTTGACCGACGAGTTGCATGGGGTGACCGTTCGACTCGTGAGCTTGAACCATCTCGTTGCGTTGAAGCGGCTTGCCGACCGTCCTCAGGATCGCGAGGATGTGCGGCGACTCGAACTGATGTATGGACCGTTGCGACCGTTGCCAGACACTCCGACAGATGGATCTGAGGAGCCCCACCACGACTAGGACGGCGGCCGTCGCGCGGCGTTCGCTACACTCGCTCGCATCGTCACGACTGGCGTTCGGGTGGGCCTAACCACCGGGGAGTGACGACAGTTTCAACGCCGCGCGCCTGGGCACCTCTAGATCAGAAAACCCTCGAGGCCCGAAACGAGGAAGCCCATGACGCCGAGCTCCGCCCCAGCGCCAGACACAACGCAACTGACGATCCCCGACGCGCTGCGCCCAGCCGACGGGCGGTTCGGCTGCGGACCGTCGAAGGTGCGCCCCGCCGCGCTTGCGCGCCTGGCCGGCGACGGCGCCGCGGTGATGGGCACCTCCCACCGCCAGAAGCCCGTCAAGGCGCTCGTCGGAGAGATCCGCGCGGGGCTGCGCGAGCTGTTCTCGCTGCCCGACGGATACGAGGTTGCGCTCGGCAACGGCGGCGCGACCGCGTTCTGGGACGCCGCCGCCTGCGGCATGGTGCGCAGCCGCGCCCTGCACCTGACCTACGGCGAGTTCTCCTCGAAGTTCGCCCAGGCCACCGCCGAGGCTCCGTTCTTGCAGGACCCGATTCTGATCTCCGCGGACCCGGGCGACGCTCCCGCTCCGCTGCAGGCGGGTCTGGCCGCCGCCGAGACTGAGGTCGACGCGATCGCCTGGGCTCACAACGAGACCTCCACCGGGGTGATGGTGCCGGTGATGCGCCCGCCCGACGTGCCCGAGGCGCTGGTGCTGATCGACGCCACGTCGGGCGCCGGCGGGTTGCCCGTGCGGATCGATCAGGCAGACGCGTACTACTTCGCCCCGCAGAAGTCCTTCGCCGCCGACGGGGGACTGTGGGTGGCGCTGCTCAGCCCCACCGCCCTGGAGCGGATCGCCGAGCTCGCGGATGGGTCTGGGGGCTCCGGCGGGGCCGCGCGCTGGATGCCCGCCTTCCTCTCGCTCGCCACGGCCCTGGAGAGCTCGCGCAAAGATCAGACGTACAACACGCCAGCCGTGGCGACGCTGTTCATGCTCGCCGACCAGATCCGCTGGATGCTCGACGGTGGCGGCCTGGACTGGTGCGTGGCGCGCACGCGCGAGTCCTCCACGCACCTGTACGGGTGGGCGCAGCGCACGTCCTACACGACCCCGTTCGTCTCAGACCCCGCCAAGCGCTCGCTGGTCGTCGGGACGATCGACTTCGCCGATGAGGTCGATGCGGCGGCGGTCGCCGCGACGCTGCGCGCGAACGGGATCCTCGACACCGAGCCATATCGCAAGCTGGGGCGCAACCAGCTGCGGATCGGCATGTTCCCGGCTGTGGATCCGGACGACGTACGCGCGCTGACCGCGTGTATCGACTGGACAGTAGAGAGGATCTCCGCATGAGCCCCGCGACCCAGGACACCGCAACCCAGGACACCACCACAGACGAGCGCCTGAAAGTGCTGGTCAAGGAGCAGATCGGCGACTCGGGCGTGCAGCTGCTGCGCACACGGTTCGACGTCGATCTCGGCATCGACTGGACCGATGAGCAGCTCGCCGAGCGCATCGGCGCCTACCAGGCCATCCTCATCCGCTCCGCCACGAAGATGACCGCCGAGCTGATCGAGCGGGCCGTCAACCTGCGCGCGATCGGCCGTGCGGGCGTGGGTGTGGACAACGTCGACGTCGAAGCTGCCACCAGGCGCGGGATCGTCGTGGCCAACGCGCCCGAGTCCAACGTGGTCACCGCCGCCGAGCACACGATGGCGCTGCTGCTGGCGCTCGCCCGCAACATCCCCCAGGCGTACGTGTCGCTCACGGCCGGGAAATGGGAGCGCTCGAAGTTCTCCGGCGTCGAGCTGTATGAGAAGACGCTCGGCATCCTCGGCTTCGGCCGCATCGGCCAGCTCGTCGCCCACCGAGCGCGCGGTTTCGGCATGCGCGTGCTCGCGTTCGACCCGTTCGTCAGCGCCGAGCGCTACCGCGAGCTGGGTGTGGAGAAGGCCGACTCGCCCGAGGACGTGTACGGGCAGGCGGACTTCATCACCATCCACCTGCCCAAGACGCCGGAGACCGAAGGGTTTCTGGACGCGGCTGCGTTCGCCAAGATGCGCGACGGCGTGCGCGTGCTGAACGTCGCCCGCGGCGGGCTGATCGACGACGCGGCGCTGCAGGACGCGCTCGACTCGGGCAAGGTGGCCGGCGCGGCGCTCGACGTGTTTCCCTCGGAGCCGATCACCGACTATCCACTGTTCAACGGCTACCCGCAGGTCGTCGTCACGCCTCACCTGGGGGCGTCCACCGCCGAGGCCACCGACCGGGCCGGATACCAGAGCGCCGAGCAGGTGCTCGCCGCGCTCACCGGCGGAGTCGTCTCCACGGCCGTGAACATCCCCGCGATCGGCGCCGAGGACATGGAGGTGCTCGGCCCGTTCCTGCCGCTGGCCACCCAGCTCGGGCGCCTGGCGATGGAGCTCGCCGAGGGCAGCTCGGTCGAGCGCATCGAGGCCGCGTTCCTCGGTCGGATCGCCGACTTCGACACGCGCCTGCTCGGGCTCGCGGTGATCGTCGGCGCGCTGCAGGGCCGCACCGAGGAGCAGGTCAACCTCGTCAACGCCCCGACGATGGCCCATCAGCGCGGGATCGTCCTGGAGGAGAAGGCCGTCTCCGAGGCCGAGGACTTCAACGAGCTGATCCGCGTCACGGTCGTCGCCGGCGATCGGCGCGTCGCGGTCGCCGGCACCGGCATCGGCCCCAACCGCGTGCCGCACCTGGTCGAGGTCCAGGGCCGGCGCCTGACGATCGAGCTCGAGCCGTATGTGACCGTGTTCCGCTACCAGGACCTGCCGGGCATGATCGGGCGGGTCGGCACGATCTTCGGCGCGCACGGCATCAACATCTCCTCCGCCGCGGTCGGCCACACGCCCGATGGGGGCGGGGCACCGTCGGCAAAACCGAGGGTCGGAGCGGAGCAGCGCTTGGCCGCAATGGTCGTCACCACCGACGCCGCCGTGCCCGACGAGGTGGTCGAGGAGATCGTCGCCTCCGACGGGTTCGTCAACGGCTGGTCGGTGAATCTCGGCTGAGGGCACGAACCCCGATGGGATAGGGTGGCTCGCGGATGAGGGCAGTCGTCATCACGAAGCACGGGGGACCTGGAGTGCTGCAAGTCCAGGAACGGCCCGACCCCGCGCTTGGCCCGGGAGAGGTGCGAATCGACGTCGCCGCCGCAGGGATCAACTTCGCCGACGTGATGGCGCGTCTGGGCTTCTACCCCGACGCGCCCAAGACTCCGTGCGTCGTCGGTTACGAGGTGGCGGGCACGATCCTCGAGCTGGGCGAGGGAGCGTCGAGCCCCGCCCGCCCCCTGAGCCCCGGCCAGCGAGTTGTGGCGGGCACGAAGTTCGGTGGCCACGCTTCGCAGGCCGTTGCCCCGGTGAGCGACGTCGTACCGCTGCCGGACAGGCTCACGTTCGAGCAGGGCGCGGCGATTCCCGTCAACTACGTGACCGCCTGGGCTGCCCTGATCGGCTACGGGAGCCTGCAGCCGGGCGAGCGCGTGCTGATTCACTCCGCTGGCGGGGGCGTCGGTATCGCAGCCACGCAGATCGCCAAGCGCTATGGCGCCGAGGTGTACGGCACGGCCTCGCCCGGCAAGCACGCGCGAATCTCCGAGCTCGGCGTCGACCACCCGCTCGACTACACGGCCTCCGGCTGGGAGCGGGGCCTGCCGCGGTTCGATGTGATCATGGACGCCGTTGGCGGCAGGAGCTTCCGTCGCGACTACTCGATGTTGCGCGCCGGCGGGCGCCTCGTCGCGTTCGGAGCCTCCGCCGCCGTCTCCGGCGAGCGGCGTAACCTGGTGAAAGCCCTGCGCACCGTCCTGAGCATGCCGCGGTTCAACATGGTCAAGCAGATGTCCGAATCGAAGGCCGTGATCGGGCTGAACATGCTCAGCCTGTGGGAGGACCGGGGGACGCTCTCGCCCTGGATCGAACCCCTGCGGGAGCTGATCGACGATGGCACGATCGAGCCGATTGTCGCGGGCGCGTTCTCGTTCGAGGAAGCCGGCGCGGCGCAGAACATGATCACCGAACGGCGCAACGTCGGCAAGGTGGTCCTCGTTCCATAGTCCCATTTGGCGCCCCGCGTCGCCGGTGCTAACCTGCGTGAAGATGTCGTTCCAGCTCTCATCCCTGCTTCTCCTGCTGCTCCCCCCTCGGGGGGAATAGCGCGTGGCGGCCGCGTAGCCGCATACCAACGGAGAAAGCAGGTAGACGAGACACAGAAAGGAACTGAGGAACGACCATGAGCGACACAGGCACAGCCACATCCCCGGCGCCGGCGTCTGAGCGCACCGAGCAGGCGCGCGTCCGGATCTTCGACACGACCCTGCGCGACGGCGAGCAGTCGCCGGGGATCTCGCTGAACAAGCAGGAGAAGCTGGAGATCGCCCACCAGCTCGCGCGGCTGGGGGTGGATGTGATCGAGGCGGGCTTTCCGATCACCTCCCCCGGCGACTTCCAGGCCGTGCAGGCGATCGCCCGCGAGGTGCAAGGCCCGGTCATCTGCGGGCTGGCGCGCACGTCCAAGCAGGACATCGACGCCGCCTGGAACGCCGTCCGAGACTCCGAGCGCCCGCGGATTCACACGTTCATCGCCACCAGCGACATCCATATCGAGCGCAAGCTGCAGACCACGCGCGAGAACGTCAAGGGACAGGTGCGCGCCGCGGTCGCCCACGCGCGCGAATACACCGAGGACGTCGAGTTCTCGCCCGAGGACGGGTCGCGCTCGGACATCGCCTACATGGCCGAGGTGATCGGAATCGCGCTGGACGAGGGAGCCAGCACGATCAACGTGCCCGACACGGTCGGCTACACGATGCCGCGCGAGTACGCGGCGATGTTCGAGGAGCTCTACCGTCTGGTCCCGGGCCTGCGCGAGGTGGTGCTCTCCGTGCACTGCCACGACGACCTGGGCCTGGCGGTAGCCAACTCGCTGGCGGGCGTGGAAGCGGGCTGCCGGCAGGTCGAGTGCGCGATCAACGGGATCGGCGAGCGCGCGGGCAACGCGTCGCTTGAGGAGATCGTGATGCTGCTGCGCACGCGCGAGCCGAGCCTCGGGCTGTGGACTGGAATCGAGACGACCGAGATCGCCCGCACGAGCCGGCTGGTCTCGCGCTTGAGCGGCTATCAGGTGCCGCCGAACAAGGCGATCGTCGGGCGCAACGCCTTCGCCCACGAGGCCGGCATCCATCAGGACGGCGTGCTGAAGGAGCGCACGACGTACGAGATCATGGACGCCACCACCGTCGGCTTGAGGAGCAACTCGCTGGTGCTGGGCAAGCACTCCGGTCGCCACGCCCTGCGCGACGCCCTGGAGGAGATGGGATACCAGCTCGACGGTCAGGCGCTGAACACCGCGTTCAAGCGCTTCAAGGAGATCGCCGACCGCAAGAAGCAGATCACCGCGATGGACCTGGAGGCGCTCGTCACCGACGAGCTGCGCGGCGAGGACATCTCCGGGTATGCCCTGGACTGGTTCGAGGTGCAGGACTCCTCGCGCCGCCCCCCGCACGCGCGCGTGGCGGTGACGCTGCCCGACGGCGGCACGGGCGAGGGCTCGTTCACGGGCGACGGCCCGATCGACGCGGTGTTCCGCGCGATCAACGCCGCCGCGGGCGTCGAGGCGAAGCTCGGCGAGTTTCAGATCGGCGCGGTCACCGAGGGCCAGGACGCGCTCGGCGAGGTGTCGGTCGTGGTCGAGCTCGACGGCGCCACCGGCGCGGGGCAGGGCGTATCGACAGACATCATCGACGCGGCCGCCCGTGCGTACGTGCGCGCGCTGTCTGTCGCTCGCGCCCGCGCGCGGTCCTCCGCGGGCGCGCTCGGTCTGCCCGAGCCCGCCGGGCCGTAGGCACAACATACATACGTGTGTGATAACGTACGCACGGATGGCTACCGCCACGATACGAGACCCACTGGACCCGGTCACTATCGGGGCGCGTGTGAAGGCGCTGCGCGAGTCCGAGACGCTGTCGCTGCGTGACCTGGCGCAGCGCAGCGGGGTCAGCGCGCCGATGCTGTCCCAGGTTGAGCGCGGCGAGACCAGTCCAACGCTGACGGTCGCCGCCCGGATCGCGGCGGGACTCGAACTGCGACTGTCCCAACTGCTGCGTCTGGACGAGGACGGTGCGGTGACGATCGTGCGTGCACCCGAGCGTCAGCATGGCGGCAACAGGCGCCGTGGGCACAGCTTTGAGGTGATGACCTCATCTCAGCCTGGCCAGCGCGCCGAGCTCTCCCGCCACACGCTCGCGCCCGGCGGCGCGACCGGCGCCGGGTCGGGTGGGACGCCGATGCACGAGCCCGGCAGCCGTGAGACCGCGCTCGTCGAGCACGGTTCGGTCGTGCTCGTGTGCGACGGGCAGCGATACGAGCTGATCGAGGGGGACTGTGTCACGTTCGATGCGGATCTGCCGCACCACTTCGAGAACCCAACCGCGGCCGATGCAGCCTTCCTGGCGGTGGTCTCCGCGGGACTGAGAAGGAGCTAGGACATGTCACAGACGCTGTTCGACAAGATCTGGGAGATGCACGAGGTGGAGCACGGCCTGCTGTATATCGACCTGCACCTCGTCCACGAGGTCACGAGCCCGCAGGCGTTCGACGGGCTGCGCCTGGCCAATCGGACGGTACGTCGCCCAGACAGAACGCTGGCCACGGCCGACCACAACACCCCGACCGACGGCACGCCCGTCGCCGCAAAGATCAAGGATGAGCTCTCGCGCGTGCAGGTGGAAACCCTGGAGCGCAACTGCGCGGAGCTGGGGATCCCCGTCTACTCGCTGGGCTCCGATCGCCAGGGGATCGTGCACGTGATCGGCCCCGAGCTGGGCGTCACGCAGCCGGGAATGACGATCGTGTGCGGGGACTCGCACACCTCCACCCACGGCGCGTTCGGCGCGCTGGCGTTCGGGATCGGCACGAGCGAGGTCGAGCACGTGCTGGCGACGCAGTGCATGGTCCAGCACAAGCCCCGCTCGATGCGCATCAGCTATGAGGGCGAGCTCGGATACGGGGTCACCGCCAAGGACCTGATCCTCGGCACGCTCGGGCAGCTCGGCGTCGGCGGTATGACCGGCCACGTCGTGGAGTACGCCGGGCCGGCGATCCGGGCGCTGTCGATGGAGGGCCGGATGACCGTCTGCAACATGACGATCGAGGGCGGCGGGCGCGCCGGGATGATCGCGCCCGACGAGACGACGTTCGCCTGGTTTCAGCAGGGCGCCGTGGACGCCGGCTGGCCCGATGGTCGTCCCGGGGCGCCGCATGGCGAGGATTTGGAGCGGGCGACCCGGCACTGGCGCACGCTGGGAAGCGACGATGACGCCGAGTTCGACCGCGAGGTGTCGATCGACGCGACTCGCATCTCTCCCCAGGTGACGTGGGGCACGAACCCGGGGATGGTGCGCGCGGTCACCGAACGGGTGCCGGCGCCGGAGGAGGCGGAGAGTCCCGCCGAGCGGGAGGCGACCGAACGCGCGCTGCAGTACATGGCGCTCGAGCCGGGAACCCCGATCGAGGAGATCTCACTCGACAAAGTGTTCATCGGCTCGTGCACGAACTCGCGCATCGGCGACCTGCGCGCCGCCGCTGAGGTCGTCTCCGGGCGCCGGGTCGCGCCGAGCGTGAGCGCGATGGTCGTGCCGGGCTCCCAGCAAGTCAAGGCGCAGGCCGAGGCGGAGGGGCTGGACGAGGTGTTCCGCCAGGCGGGCTTCGATTGGCGGGTGGCGGGCTGCTCGATGTGCCTGGGCATGAACCCCGACATCCTGGCGCCGGGCGAGCGCTGCGCCTCGACGTCCAACCGCAACTTCGAGGGCCGCCAGGGACGGGGCGGGCGCACCCATCTCGTGTCCCCGCAGATGGCCGCGGCGGCGGCGATCGAGGGTCATTTCGTCGACATCCGCACCTGGTCTTAGGAGGCCTCATGGACCCAATCAACGTCATCTCCGGTCGCGTCAGTCACCTGGACAGGGCCAACGTGGACACCGATCAGATCATGCCCAAGCAGTTCCTCAAGCGCGTGCAGCGCACGGGGTTCGGCGAGTTCCTGTTCTATGACTGGGCCAAGGAGCCGGGCTGGGAGCTGCCGGCGAACCCGATCCTCGTCGCCGGCGAGAACTTCGGCTGCGGCTCCTCGCGCGAGCACGCTCCGTGGGGGCTGCAGGACTACGGGTTCCAGGCGATCGTCGCCCCGAGCTTCGCCGACATCTTCTACTCCAACTGCACCAAGATCGGCCTCTTGCCGGTCGTGCTCAGCCCCGAGGACTGCCACACGCTGGCCCGGGCGGGTGCCGGAGAGATCGACCTGGTCGAGCAGGAGGTGCGGATTGGAGGCCCGCCCGCCCGGGAGGTCTCCTTCGAGATCGACCACGAGATCCGCCATCGGCTGCTGAACGGCCTCGACGACGTCGCCCTGACGCTGGAGCGCTCCGCCGAGGTCGATGAGTTCGAGGCAGAGCACGAGGACCTGGGCTGGGCGCGCGTGCCCACCACCGCCCTGTGAGCACCCGCCCACCGGTTCCTCCCACCGTGGCCTGCTAGCTTCGCCGCCCATGACACATCGCATCGTCACGCTGCCCGGCGACGGGATCGGCCCGGAGATCATGGCGCCCGCGCTGCGGGTGCTGGAAGCCGTGGGCGAGTTCGAGTTTGAGGAGCACCCGTTCGGTGGGGCATCGATCGACATGCATGGGACGGCGCTCACCGACGAGGTCCTCGACAGATGCCGCAACGCCGACGCGGTGCTGCTGGCGGCGGTCGGGGGACCGAAGTGGGACAGCACCGATCCCGCAAAGCCCCGCCCCGAGCAGGGGCTGCTCGGGCTGAGAAAGGGGCTGGGGCTGTACGCCAACCTGCGCCCGGTCAAGCCGCTGCCCGCGCTGTATGACGCCTCGCCGCTGAAGC
>OBLU010002777.1_pt1 | contig 15971 bp, 16 predicted proteins | sample 1518681 | NCBI WGS metagenome assembly OBLU01 (sample SAMEA3539304, study PRJEB22396) | soil metagenome | biome: tundra; feature: field; material: soil | place: USA | collected 2010-05 | depth 0.15 m
GATGCACCTGATTCTCTTTATCGTCTTTGCCGGATTCTGCCTTGCAGGAGCCATTAACCTCCTGCTTCAGAGCCATCCCATCAGCAGTGCCCTTTCGCTGATCGTGGTTATGACTTCGCTGGCTGTGCTCTACCTCCTTTTGGGCGCTGAGTTCCTGGCCGCTGCCCAGGTCATCGTCTATGCCGGCGCCATCATGGTGCTGTTCGTTTTTGTGGTGATGCTGCTGAACGCGGGACGTGAAGAGCGCACACTGGGCAGCCGTGCCGCGGCCATCGTTGGCTTTCCCGCGGTCGTGGCCATTCTGGGCGTGATTGCAACCATGGTCCTGCATATGCAGGGGCTGGGCTCGGCGGCGCTGAGCGACGGCATCACTTCTACTCAGGAACTGAGCACCGTGCTCTTCACCAAGCTGCTGTTACCGTTTGAGGTCACTTCGGTCCTGATCCTCATCGCCATTATCGGCGCCGTCGCCCTGGCCCGGCACACTGACGGAGAAAGGACGGCCGGCAAGTGAATCCCGCTCATGCAAATCTGCTCCAGCAGGAAGTGCCTCTCTCCTGGTATCTACTCCTCAGTGCCGCTCTCTTTTCGCTCGGCGTAATCGGCTTCCTGATTAAGCGCAACCTCATCACGGTTTTCATGTCCATCGAGCTGATGCTGAACGCCGTGAACCTCTCTTTTGTGACCTTCGCGCACCAGTGGCATGCGGTGAAGGGCCAGATCTTTGTCTTCTTCGTGATGATGGTGGCTGCGGCTGAGGCAGCCGTGGGTCTCGCCATCATCATTGCTGTCTTTCGCGCCCGCGCCACCCTGGCCGTCGACCGAATTGATCTGATGAAACTATGAACGAATCTCTCCATCTTTGGTTGATTCCGCTGCTGCCCTTTGCCGGGTTCGTGCTCAATGGGATTCTTGGCCGTCGCCTGCCAAAATCCCTGGTGACCGCGATCGCGTTGCTCGCTCCTCTCGGAGCATTTGGCGTAGCCTTGAACGCCGCCTTCGCATCAGCATCCGGACTCTCGCTTTCCCACGTCGAGACATACGGCCAATGGATCAACGCCGGACTGCTCCACGTCGACTTCAGCTTTACGCTCGACCATCTCTCACTGGTCATGCTCCTGATTGTCACGGGCGTCGGCTTTCTGATTCACGTTTATTCCATCGGCTACATGCACGAGGACCAGGGTTACTGGCGCTACTTCAGCTACATGAACCTCTTCCTCTTCTTCATGACCCTCCTGGTGCTGGCTGCCAACGCCCTGCTGATGTTTGTTGGTTGGGAAGGCGTGGGTCTCGCGTCCTACCTGCTCATCGGCTTCTGGTATCAGAAGAAATCGGCAGCCGACGCCGGCAAGAAAGCATTCATCGTCAACCGCATCGGCGACGTCGGCTTCCTTATCGGCATGTTCCTGCTCTTGGCGAACTTCGGCACACTCACCTTCAGCGCCATCAGCGCCAATCTCGCCTTAAATCCCGCATGGACCGGAGGCATTCTCACCGCCATTTGTCTCAGCCTTTTGCTCGGTGCAACCGGCAAGAGCGCTCAATTGCCGCTCTACGTCTGGCTGCCTGATGCGATGGAAGGCCCTACACCGGTCTCCGCTCTCATCCATGCCGCCACCATGGTCACCGCGGGCGTTTACATGATTGCGCGGACGCATTTCCTTTTTGACCGTTCGCCGTTCGCGCTTCTCGTGGTGGCAATCGTCGGAGCGGCTACTGCCCTGTTCGCGGCCACCATCGCCCTGGTGCAAAACGATATCAAGCGCGTCCTGGCCTATTCAACGATTTCGCAGCTTGGCTATATGTTCCTAGGCTGCGGTGTGGCAGCTTACTCGGCAGCCATCTTCCACCTCATGACGCACGCCTTCTTCAAGGCTCTCCTCTTCCTCGCAGCCGGCTCCGTGATTCACGCCATCGGCGGCGAGCAGGACATGCGCAAAATGGGAGGCCTTCGAACCAAGCTGCCGGTCACATTCTGGACCATGACAGCCGCCGTGCTCGCAATCTCAGGATTCTTTCCATTCGCCGGTTTCTTTTCAAAAGATGCAATTCTCTATGCAGCATTCCTCCACGGCGCAGACGGCAAAGTGTTCTGGTTCGTCGGCCTCGTCATCGCGCTCCTCACCGCCTTTTACATGTTCCGGCTTTGGTACATGACTTTCTTCGGTGAATCGCGCACCCACGACGCGCACCCTCACGAGAGCCCGTGGTCAATGCGAGCGCCCCTCGTGATTCTTGCCGTGCTCTCTGCCTGCGGCGGCTGGATCGGCATCGAGCGCTTTACCGCCTTCCTCTCGCCCTCCGTCGGCGAACATGCGGTCGAAGGTGCCAGCGCTGGCCTTGAGATCGGTCTCAGCATTCTCGCCGTTCTCGTCGCAGCTCTTGGCTGGTTCATCGCCGACCTGCTCTACCGCCAACGGCCTGAAAGACCTCAACAGCTTGCCGCTGCGTTTTCGCCCGGATACAAGCTTCTGGTCAACAAGTATTTCGTCGACGAAATTTACGGTTTCGCAATAGTCAAGCTGCTCCTCGGTTTTTCCAAGTTCGTTTTGGAGTGGGTTGTCGACGTCGCCGTCCTCGGTGGTCTGGCGTGGCTCCTTGCCGGCATCGCCACCTTGGCGGGCGCCATTCTGCAGAGGTGGCAGTCGGGCAATCTGCGTTCCTACGCTGGATGGCTGGCTCTCGGAGCCGCCGCGTTGCTCTTGTTTGTGCTGGTTCCCTGGAACATGGTGCTGGCTGGCTTCTTCGGAGTTCACCTCGGCATGGCGGGGCATTAAGAGATGGCATTGAACGATTCAATTCTCACGTTGATCCTGCTGGTCCCGCTGGCAGGTGCGGTCTTGGTTGCCATCCTGCCCGATCGCGGAAAGCTGCCTGCCTGGATGGCGCTGCTCACGACCCTGGTCAGCTTTGGCCTCACCTTGCATCTTCCAGCGCATTTTGTTCTCGGCCAGCATGGATTCCAGTACGAGATAAATCGCCCTTGGATTGAGAATCCCGCCATCTTTTACCACGTGGGCGTCGACGGGCTCAGCGTATGGATGGTGGTGCTGGTTGGCTTGCTAGCTCCTGTTGGCGTGCTGGCAAGTTGGAACGCAATCAAGGAGCGCCGCAAAATCTTTTATGCGCTTTTCCTGGTGCAACAGACGGCCATGTTCGGCGTCTTCGTCTCCCTTGACCTCATGGTCTACTACGGCTTCTGGGAACTCTCGTTGGTTCCCATGGCAATCCTGATTGCCATGTACGGCCGCAAAGATGGGCCGAAAGCCGCCATCAAGTTTTTCCTGTATACCTTCATTCCTTCCGCACCTTTGCTGGTCGCGATCTTGTGGCTGTATGCCCGCACCGGCACCTTCAACTTCTCTGATCTGCAATTCATCATCACCAGCGGTTCGCTTCCCGCCGGGCCGCTCTACTGGGTGGCGCTCGCGTTTCTGTTTGCCTTCGCCGTCAAAGTTCCTGTCTTCCCGCTGCATGGCTGGATCGCAGACACCTTCAGCGAAGCCCCCGCAGCCATGGCCATGGTGGTCGCCGGCAAGTTGGGCCTCTATTCCATGCTGCGCTTTCACGTGGAGCTCTTCCCCGCACAGGCCCGCGCCATTGCGCCACTCCTCATCGCTTTGGCCGTCATTGGCATTCTCTACGGAGCGTGCCTCGCCCTGGTGCAGCGCGACTTCTGGCGGCTCCTCGCTTTCGCACTCCTCAGCCATTTGAGTCTCATCACGCTGGGCATCTACGGGCTCACATTCACCGGCTGGGATGGCGCTGTCTATCAAATTCTCAATAACGGCGTTGTCGATGCCGCCCTATTCCTTCTTCTCGCGGTGCTTGAAGTTCGTTACGCCACCAGCCAGATTGCCTCCTATGGCGGCTTGGCCAGCAAGATTCCGCAGACCGCAACCCTCTTCGTGATCGCATCGCTGGCCATGATCGGGCTTCCCATGCTCAATGGATTTGTCGGCGAATTTCTGATCCTCTCCAGCACATTTACCGGAGTGAGCCGCGGCTGGACCATCGCGGCCGCACTGGGAGTCATTCTGGGCGCTGCCTACATGCTGTGGCTCGTACAGCGGCTTTTCTACGGACCGGAAGGCGACTTGGCCGCTTCAACTCCACCGACAGACCTGCGACCCGGTGAACTAGCCGTCCTCTGGCCCCTCGCCGTCCTGATGCTGGTGATGGGGCTCGCGCCATCCGTTTGGATACCCACCATCGAGAACCGCATCGGCACCCCCGCAGTGAAAGGATCAAATATCTTGCCTGAATCCGGCTTGAGCATCCCGATCGATGAGGAGGGGCGGCCGTGAATCCTGTTCCCAGCATCCTTCGCATTCTTCCGGAGGTCGTCCTTACCCTTACCGGCGTCCTTATCATGCTCATTGACGCCTCGCTGCCTCCCCGAGTGCACCGCCGCGGACTGGGCTGGGTCGCCGCCATTGGGACCACTCTCGCCTTATGGGCCAGTTTGTGGCAACTCTCCTTGCCGGTCGGAACCGGCTTCTACGCCACAGTCGAAACCAGCCCCTTCACAGTCTTCTTCCACGCTCTCATCTGCGGTATCGTTCTCGTCGCTCTCCTGCTGGCTATGGATACGCTCCCCGAGAACAGCCATCACCAGGGCGAGTACTACGCCTTGGTTGTCTTTGGCGCCGTCGGCATGTGCTTGCTCACCAGCGCAGTCGAATTGCTGCTGGTCTTCATCGCTCTCGAAATCTCTTCTATTTCCACCTATGTTCTGGCCGGCTATCGCAAAGAAACTGGCCGCAGCCCCGAAGCCGCCATCAAGTACTTCCTCCTCGGCTCTTTTGCCACTGCTTTCCTGCTATACGGGATCGCCCTCGTCTTTGGCGCCACCGGAACGACGCAGATCTATGAAATTGCCCAAAAGCTGCCCACGGCGCAAAACTCTTCGCTGGTCCTGGCCTCGTTGGCGCTGATGTTGGTGGGCATTCTCTTCAAAGTCTCGGCCGCACCCTTCCACGTGTGGACACCAGACGTCTACGAAGGCGCACCTTCTCCGGTCGTGGCGCTCCTGTCTACCGCGCCCAAGGCCGCTGCCTTCGCACTTCTGTTGCGCGTCACGTACGAGATGTTTCCCACCCTGCGCTCCGTATGGGTGCCGCTGCTCTGGGTCGTTGCTGTGCTCTCGATGACGGTGGGCAACCTGGCCGCTCTCCGCCAGCAGAACGTGAAGCGCATGCTGGCCTATTCTTCCATCGCGCATGCCGGATACTTGCTTGCAGCCTTCGCCGGCCTCGGCTCCAGCGGAATTGCCGCCGCCAGCTTTTACATCGCAGCCTATGCGGCCATGAACGTAGGAATCTTTGCGGTGGTTACTCTGGCTAGCGGGTACGACGAAGAGCTGCCTCTGATCCAGGATTTCCGCGGCCTCATCTATCGCTCCCCGCTGCTGGGCGGGCTCCTCATCTTCTTCCTGGTGTCGTTGGTCGGAATCCCCTTCACTGGCGGTTTCTTTGGCAAGTTCTATTCGTTCTCGGCAGCGGTCAGCGGGGGCGCGGTATGGCTCGCCATCATTGGCCTGTTGAACTCAGGCCTAGCCGCGGCGTATTACCTGCGTTTCGCTTTTGCCTCGGCTCAGCGGCCTCTCGAACACAACGGCCATGCGCCAGCCACTGCCCCGCAGGTCGGCGTTGCGGTGGGTGCGGCGCTGCTGTTTGCGGCCGCTGCCACTCTTGTCCTCGGCATCGTGCCCGGCGATGTACTTCACGCAGCCCAGGCCGGTGCGCACACCTTGCAGGCCCCGCCCGAAACAATGGATCCGCCGGCAGTCACCCTAACGGAAGTGCCGAATCCATAGACGCCACCCCTTGCCCCGTCCTGTCGGATGGCAGTCTAAGAAGACTTTTATAAAACGCGGCAGTCAGCCCCAGGATATGTCCATTGACAAAATGCTCAATGACCCTGGAACGCGCAGCCGCACCCATCCGCATGCAGCGCTCCGGATCTCGAAGCAGCTTCAGTACAGCCTCGCAAATCGCCTCAGGATAGCCGGGCGGAATCAAGAGTCCCGTCACTTCCGGCACCACCGCATCCCGCGCGCCGGTAGAGAGCGTGGTGATCACGGGAATGCCCGTTGCGGAAGCCTCCAACACGGCATTCGGAAATCCTTCCCGCCACGTCGGCAGTATCAACAGGTCCATGGCGCGGTAACACGGGGCCGTATTCTCCATATATCCAGTGCAGATAATCCGCGGGTGGTTCTCGATTCGGGCACGCAATTTCGCGTCAAGCGCGTCCTCGGAGTCATCGAACCAGCCAACCGCGAGAAGATATGCATTTGGCTGCACTTTCAGAATCAGATCGAAGGCATCGACCAGATCTGGCAGTCCCTTATCTTCTGTTAGCCGTCCTACGAAGCCGAGCACTGGGGCATTGGCGGGCAGATTGAGCCGATCACGCAGATCACTCAGGCCGGGAAAGAAGCGCTCAATATCAACTCCATTACTGCTGCCCGTTCCAAGCAAATGCAACTTGGCAGCAGGCGCAACGCGAAGTGCGAGCGCCTTTGCACGAAGGCTCGCGCTGTTGCACAGCACGACGTGCGCGCAGCTTGCGGATACCCGCTCTGCCAGCAGCAGAATCGCCCTTTTTAATCCCTTCGCTGTTTCGAGCCTTAGGCCGCGCAGCATGTAGACTCGCCTGGGCACGCCCGCAAAACATGCAGCCAGGGTACCCAAAAGTCCCGCCTTGGGTGTGCTGAACTCAGATATGTCGGGCTTGAGTCTCCGTAACAATCGCCACAGCCGCACAAAAGAGACAATATCTTTCAGCGGTGTGATGCCACGGTTCATGGGAACGGCGAATCTCTCGACACCCTCGCGCAGTGCCAACCGATCGAGCAATTGGCCGGGACCAGAGACCAGAGTCACGCGGAAGCCTGCTTCGCGCAGCGTGCGCAAACGACCGGTCAAGACCATGCACGTTTGAGGGCTGGTGATTCCAACCACAATGTGCGGAGCCGGCGATGAGGCGCAGGGATCAACTGCGTGGCGAGTCTTTTCGGAACCGAGCATGAACGGGTCCGTACTCCTTGCTTGTTGCTCGTTCTCTTCCCAGAGCAACGTCCTGTTAGCAATGCCCGGGTTAGGCAACTCAGAATTCCAAATGGCGCCGAAGAAGATGAATTGAGCCCATATTCTTTTGTTTGAGAGAATCCTCAGAGCCAATGCACAAATGTTGGTGAAATCAAAAGGAAATGTGCCATTTCAGTGCATTTATGGGGTGTGAGACGCATCACTTCTGCCGCGCATGCTCTCATGTACATTCTTGACACACAGTTAGGCCCATGACGCAACGTCCCAGGATTCTACTGTTAATCCCGCATCTCGGCGGAGGCGGCGCAGAACAGGTGACCCTGCTCCTCGCGCAAAACCTGTCTGAAATAAAATATGACCTGCACCTCGGCCTCGTTACACAAAAGAGCGCTGGCGCCCGGGATCTGCCTTCTTCGGTCACGGTTCATGCCTTGGGTGCTCGCCGCGTGCGTTCAGGCCTATTTTCGCTCCTTCGATTGGTTTGGCGCGTACGGCCTGATCTCATCCTCTCCGGCATGGCGCACCTGAACTTTCTGGTCTTATTGGTACGTCCGCTCTTCCCTCCTGGCACGCGCGTTCTGATCCGTCAAAACAGCACTGTTTCATCTTCGCTGGCCGCGGGTGATCTCCCCGTTTGGACGCAGCTCATGTACCGGCTCCTCTACCATCACGCGGATCGAGTAATCTGCCAATCCCCTGCCATGGCAAAGGATATCCGCCACGAGATCGGAATCTCCCCGCGCAAGCTGGCCGTCTTACCTAACCCCGTAGATCTTCAGTGCCCGCGGGCCTCAGCGGTCACGCGAAATCATTGGACCGGACCAGGGCCACACTTGCTTGCGGTTGGCCGGCTCTCAACACAGAAGGGATTCGATTTGCTGTTGCAGGCACTCGCAATCCTCAAGTTGCGATTCCCCTCCGCCGATATGACGATTGCTGGCGCCGGGCCCGAAGAGAAGTCTCTCAAAGCAAGTTGTCGCGCACTGGGAATCGACGCGGCGGTGCGCTTCCCGGGTCAGGTTGAATCTCCTGCGGCATATTTTGCCGGGGCGTCTCTTTTTGTCGTTTCCTCGCGTCACGAAGGCCTGCCCAACGCCCTTCTCGAAGCCGCTGCCGCCGGGCTTCCCCTCGCTGCTCTTCCCTCCTCAGACGGAATGGTGGATCTTTTGCGTGGCAAGCCAGGTGTTCGAGTGGCGCGTGAAGTGTCGGCGAGTGCTCTTGCCGAGTCATTGGCCGGCGCTCTTGAATTGCTGCGACCGGGTGAGCGTTTCCGGCACGAATGGATCAATGAATTCCGGCTTGACCGTGCCATTCGTCGCTATGAAGACCTGATCGATGCGACTCTCCTTCAGGGTTGCGCATGAGATCCATTGCGTTCCTCATTCCCACTCTTGACCGCATCGGCGGTGCAGAGCGCCAGGTTATCCTTCTGGCCAAAGGGCTCGCCAGGCGCGGTTGGCGCGTTAGCATGGTCGCGCTGTCAGGAACAGGGGAACCGGTGGCCGGCAAACTGGCCTCCGAGGGCGTTGAATTCCTGAGTTTGGAGATGCGGAAAGGTCTGGCCGATCCACGCGGCTGGATTCGCTTTCATCGCTGGCTGCATCGTGAACGGCCCGATGTCGTTCACGGGCACTTGCCCCACGCCGCTTGGTTCGGGCGGTGGTCCCGGCTTTGCTCCCCGGTTCGCTTGGTGCTGGATACGATTCACACTTCCGCAACGGGCATGTCCGGCCGGAGGTTTGGCTACCGAAGCAGTCATTGGCTCCCCAACAAGGTCACTGCCGTAAGCGATTCGGTGGCTGACGCGTATCTGTCGGCCCATTTGGTTTCGCCGGAGCGGCTCACCGTCCTGCCCAACGGCATCGACATCGAGAAATGGAAACCCGAACCGCATTTGCGCAAAACGCTGCGCTGCGAACTTGGTTTGGCCGATGAATTCATCTGGCTTGCTGCCGGCAGACTGGAGCCGGTGAAGGACTATCCCACACTCCTTCGCTCCATGCTGCAGATTCCCTCACCGGCGCGCCTTGTCATCGCCGGTGGAGGACCACTCGAAGGCGCGTTGCGGCATCTCGCGGCCGAACTCGGCTTGACCACGCGGGTCCAATTTCTCGGTTTCGAACCCGACGTACTCCGCTGGATGCAGGCCGCTGACGGATTCGTACTCTCCTCCCGCTGGGAGGGGCTCCCTATGGGGTTGTTGGAGTCCGCAGCTTGCGGGTTGCCCGCCGTGGCGACGAATGTGGCCGGCAGTTGCGAGATAGTGGTCCACGGGTACACCGGCTTTCTAGCCCCCGCAGGAAATGTCGGAGCATTGGCAATGGCAATGAACCGCCTGATGCAAATGCCGCTGAAAGAGCGCAACTCGATGGGCCAACGCGCGCAGCAGAGGGTAACGGAGCGTTATGACCTGGAGCGCGTCCTGGACCTCTGGGAAAGCCTGTACAGCACGCTCCTGGCGCAAAACCCGTTGCCCTTCCGCTGGGGCCGCGCGCATCGAGCGGGGTTCCCTCAGCCCAGCACATGTCGGGGCTTACCCCCGATTTAGGCGGCGGGAAAGCCGGATGCGCCAAGACGAAAAGGCTTCGTACGCCCGTTCGGTAGAACCGAGGGCGGTAGACCGATATTCTGTTTGCACCCTGTCAAATGAGGTGAATTGCGAAGCATAGGCTTGCACAAAGGCTCGCAGCTCTTCCACCAGCCGCTTGCCCGCAAAGTTACTATGAATGCAGATCGTCCATAAGCCCGCCGACTTGCGGACCGGCTTCCAGAGCTGCTGAGGGATCCAGGTGATCCCACCCCGTTTAAATGGGATCCGCGCAAGGCCGTACGACAGGTAGCCGATTCCTTCCTGCTGAAGAGCACGTAGAGTATTGCGATCGAAGCCATGGCGCGGTGCCACCCAAAGCCTTGGGTTCAATCCGTGGTTACGCAGCGTTTCGATCCCCTCATGAATCCATTCCCGCTGGAGTTCCTGCGGCACGCCTGCAAATTCCGTTCTGGTGTGCAGCGGAATCAGGCCGCCTCCCCGGCTGTCGCAAAGATGCTGGTATCCGTGCAGCGCGATCGTTGCCCCCGCCGCCTTCATGCCGCGCATATGACCCCAAAACTCGGCATCCGCGTTCGAAACAATCAGACCCGGATCGCGATTATCCGGAACGACTGCAAGGATCGGCCGAATTCGGAACTCCTCGATCAACGGAAGAAATCGCTCCCATTTGACGCGCGAAAACGTGGGGCAGAGATCGTCGAAGCGAAGCAGATATTGTGCCGGTCTCGGAATCATAGCGCCGCCTCCGAACTTTCACGAAGAAGCCTGCGGGCCCAATACAAGAGAAACAGAAACGTGCTGACGGTCCACAACGATGTGGCCAGCGCGATCCCCGCCACACCCATCCAGCGCATTAGAATCAGGTTGAGCGGAATATCAAGCGCCAGGTTCAAAAGCCCACAATAGAAAATCAGATCGGTACGGCGCATGGCTACCAGAAAGCGATAAAACACCCGGCTGCATACGAAGAAAGGAATCTGAATCGCATACATCGCCAGGGCCGGAGTCACTACGGCAGTATCTGCCGCGCCGAATGTCCCGTGCTGAAAGGCAATGCGTATGAGCAAATGGGACCCCCCGATAAGCGACACCGCGATGGGAGTAGAAACCAGCGCCGTCAGCCATCCCCATGTGCGCAGCGTCCGGCGGCATGCGATCCAGTCTTTCTTTGCTACCATTGTCGAAAAGTAAGGAACAACCGCGGAAGACACCGCCCCAGCCAGCAATGTGACTACCACGCCGCAATGCCAGTGAGGAGAACCACCGGCAACAGCGCATAAAAAAGATGGACTGAAAGGTCGAGTTTGGCAGCCGGAAAATGTGAAGCGATCAGCGGAAAGAACGTGCGCGCAAAGAGCCCCATCACGCCCGCAGCCGACGTGAGCAACAACGCCGTCCAAAGCATCGCACTCGAAAGCAATTGTTGGGCGCGGTCGTGACCTTCCCGTTCCCTCACCCGGATCAGCGCCGGAACGAGAGCCTGGTTCATCGATTCCGAAATGAGATTGATCAAGAGTCCGGGAATCAGCGCTGCGGCCAAAAACGCGTCCATCGCGTCAGACCGCCCATATACACCCGCAACGGTGACCTCCTTGAAGGTGGCGACCAGCTTGACGACAACGCCCGCGATCGTCACAGCGGCAGCCGCATTGAAGATGCGGCGGTTCACGCCATCGGCCGCGAGCCAGCCAACTCTCGCACTCATGGCCCTAAAGAACCACGTCTGGATAAGCGTTTAATGTGCCTCTACGCGCCTGTAGGGAGAGACCACTCCTCCATGTTTCCGGTTCGTCGGCGGCTACGCGAGCGGCCAGCGCAATCAAGGCAAGCAGAAGCCAAGTCGTGCGGCTCTCAGCCACTGTTCCAACTAGCGAGGAGACGACCCATACCGACAGCAACGTGATCAGCGCAACCCGAAGCGCCCCCTTGGTTGCGAACGCCGATCGAGCTGAAACGGCAACAATGGCGGCCACCAGCATGAGTGCGCAGATGCCGCCCTCCACGAGAAGGGAAAGAGCTGTGTTGTGCGCCGTATCGATAGGCCCAAGACCCGCCGCGCTCACAAATGAGCCTGCGCCGTGCCCGATCACCGGCGCCTGCACGAATGCATGCCACCCGGCTGCCCAGATGTTCAGCCTCTGGTTCAGGTCGCCGTGCAGCAACTGGTCCGCAATCGTGGCGAGCCGCTCCAGGGTCTCGTGCGGCGCGACATACCAGAGTGCAAGTCCGACAATGGGCAAAGCCAGTACGCCCGCCACCGCACCCCGCATGGAATGTCGAAAGAGCAGAAGTCCACAACCAGCCAGCGCCACAACGGCCGCCACAAATCCACCCCGGGAAGCGGTGAGCAACACCGCGGCGAATCCTATCGGGAGATACCCGAGAGCGAGCAGCCGGCCGGGCCAACGCGTCTCCCAGCCGCTCAGCAGAGCCGCCACCGGAAATCCAAGGTCCAGAAATCGCGCAACGTTCCCCAGCGGTTCGCCCAGGTCGAGGGAGTATTCCCATGGAATGGCAAACACAAACAACAGCAACAGGCACCAGGCGGCGCGGCGCACCCTAGAACCTCTGCGAGTAGACCATACCCGCATAGATGCTGACGCCGGCGGCGGATTGAATCACCGACTCCATGGTCCGATTCCACAAGTTCTTTGCAGTCGAGTCGGGAACGAAGAGGATGTCGCGGTCCTGGATTGGCAAATCGGGATCCTGCCCACGAAGCAGCCGCTTCAGGTTGAGAGTCGTGAGGGTACGACCACCCTTCTGCTCCCGAATCAGCAGCGCTTTGCCGAGTGACGCATTTTGCGCTGGCCCCCAGGCCAGGGTAAGAGCCTGCACCACCGTCAGCCTCTGTACAGGGTCGACCGGGAATCCTCCGGGGCGGATCACATCGCCGATCACATAAACGAGTCCCGCGCGGCTCACCTGCACCGTATCGCCCGCCTCGAGTTCAGGATTGTGCTCTGAGGCCGTATCCACACCAGTGGGATCAAGCACCACGGCGTTCGGCGTCTTGGGGTCGCCGCGATGAACTATGGTCACCAGGCTGCCCGCGCTTGGGCCTACGCCTGATGCTGCTGAAATCAGATCGAGCAGCCTGTGATGAGCCGTGAACGGATAAACACCCGGATGCGTCACTTCGCCGAGTACGCTCACATCCTGGCCCATGTAAACAGCCACCAGCACCGTCACCTGTGGGTGCAACAGCATACCGCGCGCCATAAGCGCCGCCTCGATCGTGTGCGCCGCCGTCCGTTCGTCCATTCCGCCGATTTCTACTTCTCCCGCCAGCGGCAGCATCACCGTCCCCATGTCCGATACCCGCACCGTTGAATGGAACTCCGGGGTGTGGTACTCGCTCACTTCCAGCATGTCCCCGGCAGTGATCGGGGCCGGCATGGCCGACTGAGAAACCAAACTCGCAGGAACGCCCATCCGGCTTTCACTCTGTGCGTTGCTCCAAACCGCCGGCGCTTCCCGGGCGTTGGGCTGATTCTTGGTTTCTGTTGATTGGGGAATACGGGCCACACCCGTGGGCAGCCCTGAGGTGCTCGGTGTAGGCGCCTGCGCACGACCTGCAGCCCCTGCCAGGGCAAAGACCAGGATCAGCAGCGCCGCCGATGCTCGATCCGAGCGTCGTAGCCCTTCCAACAACAGGGCCCCTGCCACTGCCAGCCACAGCGCCGCAAAAAGCGTAATGGCCATGTAAACCGGCAAATCCGGAGCAATCGGCCTCACTGGCTGACGAGCATAATCGACCACGGAAATACTTGAGTTTTGGATACCGGCACTCAGCCCAGCTTCCTCCGACTTCTCCATCGCCCTCATGTAGAGCGCGCGATTGCCGTCTGCTTCCTGGCGCATCACCGCGTACTGGGTTGCTGCTTCATTCAGCTTCATTCCCTCGCTGGTGCTCTCGGCTAAGCTCAGCCGCACAAGCTTCTCGCGATCCGCGGCCGTGTTAAGGGCATTGTGGAATCGTTCGACCAGCCTTGCGTCTTCTCTCTTGATCTGCTTGTCGATATCCTCTAATTCGCCCTGTATTTCCACCACCCTCGGAAAATTCGGCCCGTGCTCCATGCCGAGCTGTGCCTTTTCCTGTTCCAGGTCGCTGCGGTGGCTGCGCAGATGTTGCAGCAAGCCGGTCGAGAGATTGCCGTTCTGCTTTAATTGACGAATTATGCCCATTTTATGAGCTTTTTTCCTCATGGTACCACTTTGGTACCACAAAACGGCGTATGCTTCATCTCATGGACGACCGAAGCACTTTACTGATGATCAGGTACAAGGCGGAAGATGGCTCGTGGAAACGCGCCCATCCTGCACGCGCTGCCAACGGAAGACTCAGGAACGGTACGGCAATGATCGGAGGGGTACCGACGCCGGTGGAGCAGTTCTGCTATCAGGTCAGGCACTATGAGGATCGAAAAACGAAGTGGACCACCGTGGGTGCCAATGCAGCCGACGCGGAAGCGCAGCGGCTCACCATCCAGCAGCAGGTCTCGATCCGGGCAGCGGCACCGGAAGCGAACATGGTGGTGGTCGAAGGCCCACAGCGCCGAACCCTGAAGGAAACCGCAGCCGAGTTCGTCCGCATGAAGGAGGAGAGTCACCGCTTGGAGTCTGCCATGAAAGCCCGGATGGTGGCCGAGGAATTCATCCAGGTCGTCAAGAAGACCTACGTGGATGAGATCAAACCCACCGACTTCGCCAAGTTCCACAGTGCGCTCTTTAAGCGCGGGCTCTCCGACCGCACCGTGTCCAACAAGCATGGGCATCTGTCCTCATGGCTGGTTTATGGCGGGATCGACAAATCGATCATCACCCCAGCGCCCCGGTACGAGGAGACCCTCCCTACCATCTATGAGCGGGATCAAATCACCACGCTCTTGGGTGAGGCCGACCCGTACATGACCATGGTGATCAACATCGCCTGGAAGTGTGGGCTGCGCGATCAGGAGTTGATGTATCTGGAGTTCTCCGATATCAACCAGCACGAGCACACTCTACGGGTGCAGGGAAAGAAAGAGTACGGTTTCAAGGTCAAGGATTCTGAGCAGCGCGACATCCCGCTGATGGACGATCTGCTCGACGATCTCAAGGCGTGGAAGAAGAGCCATCCGAAGCAGTCCCTTGTCCTGGCCCTGAACGGGAAGCCCAACACCCACCTACGTCGCATGCTGCAGCATGTGGCCAGAAAGGCGGGGCTGAACTGCGGTAAGTGCAACGGATGCCGGTCGAACGATCGCGTGTGTGAGAACTACACGCTCCACCACTTCCGTCGCACCTACATCACGACGATGTTGCGCAAAGGCTGGGACCTTCGGACGGTGCAAGCGTGGGCGGGTCACAGCGATTTGGCCTCGACCATGAGATATTTACGCCCTGCTGCCGGCGAGGAGGTGCGGGCCAAGCTGAAAGCGATGGAGTGGTGATCAGCGCGATCGTGCGCGAAGCCAGTCGGCGATGCGGTAAGGGTCGTAGCGCACGGACGTGCCGAGCTTGAATGAGGGGATGGTCCCGGCCTTGGTCTTCTGGTACAAGGCCGTGCGCTTAAGGGCAAGCAGGGGGCCGAGTTCGGTCGCGGTCAGCGCGTGGCCAATCTCCTCAATCTTGCTTGCAAGGTCGTTCACCGTGGCGTCTCCTGAAGATATCTACAGTCGGCGCTGCGATTTCGCGGGTTTTTCTGAACATTTATTTTCGCGGGTCAGCCCGGTGTCCCTTGCCATCCACAAGGCGCATGTGGGAGCCCACGAGGTCGGGTTTCTCCAATATCCGTAACGCGGCCGTTACGTCCTCCGCAGCGATCTGCAATACCTGAGCGATCTCAGGAACCGTGTGCCGCTCATCATCGGTCATGTACAGGAGCATGCGTTTCTGTTCAGAATTCAGCACGAGGAATCCTCTGCATCTGGACCGGTGTCGCCGAGCAGTTGCGTGTAGGCTTCAATAACTTCGTCGTCGTTCAGGGTCGGCTTGGCATAAAGTACCTCTATACGGGCATCTTTCTGCGCGTCGGTCATGGCGGCAATCTTCGTGTTCAGGGCGGCTTGCTTGTTGAACGTGGCTGTCATGATTGATCCTTCACAAGTATGGCGCCGTTGGAGATTTCGCAGCTAATCGCGCAAACTACTCCACCACAGGTTTCTCAAGCTGCCCCCGCCAACTCCACCGGCGCGTTGTAGGAAACCGTCCAGGTGTAGGTGCCGGTGCGCATCGTGCCTCGCTTATCGTAGGTACCCCGCACCAGATTTGAGTTGAGTAGGCCCTTGATGCGTGGTTTGCGCCGAGCCAGCTCGTCGATGAAGTCGAGTGCCGGCATCACCGCGGTGAACCTCTCGACCTGTCCAGGCCGTTCAGCT
>OBLU010002778.1_pt1 | contig 15968 bp, 14 predicted proteins | sample 1518681 | NCBI WGS metagenome assembly OBLU01 (sample SAMEA3539304, study PRJEB22396) | soil metagenome | biome: tundra; feature: field; material: soil | place: USA | collected 2010-05 | depth 0.15 m
GTGAACAAGCTGGAGATTGCGGTGACCAATGAGTGGACGAATCGCCAGATTGGCGACCGTTTGCTGCCGGCGGACAAGCACATTCTGTCGACGCCCGCTGCCCCGGCGCGTCCCGGTGGTGGAGGCGGCGGAGGTTTCGGCTTTGGGCCGCAGACGCCGCCGGAGTCTGGATTGCTTGGCGACGTAACCTTCGTTGCCGAGCGCAACCCTTGATGCTGCAATGCGGATGGCGATGATCGGGCTGATTGCTCGTTTAGTTGCGGCCGTGCTCTTGTGCGGAAACAATTTCAAATGAGATAGTGGTGTGCGTCAAAGCGAGGTCACTCTGTGGTGCGGTCCCGTTCGATTGGTCTCTTGCTCACGTTCGCGCTCGTGCTGCCGGTCTATGCACAGGCTCCAGCCGGAGCGCCGGCTTCCCCTCCAAACCCCGGGTTGCGGCCCGCCCGCCCTGACGCTTCTCAGCGTCCCGCGCGAGCGGAGAGCCGGACTCCACGCAATGCGGGGGGCCGTCCCGTCCACAACGAGGCCGAGCGCGCTGCGTACTGGAAGTCCGTCCCGGTGGGTTACAACAAAGCGGGACTGACGGCTCGGGAGCAGCAGATGGTGGCGAAGCTCGCCGATGCTTGCCGGCTGTTGGACGAGTTGTATTGGCATCAGAGCGACTTGGGCGGCTGGGCCATGTATCACACGACGCAGAGTGCGGTGTTGAAGAAGCTGTTCGCGATTAATGGGAGCCGCTGGGACCTGGTGGATGAGAACTTTCCGTTCATCGGCGAGGAGCCGCTGGTTCCTGGGCGCGAGCTTTACCCGTTCGGTCTGACCCGCGCACAGATCGAGCAATATGTTGCGGCGCATCCTGACCAGAAGGCGGCGATCTATAGTCCGTGGACCGTGGTGAAGAGCGATGTTTCGCTGCTGGAGGTTCGCGGCGGTCCGCAGAAGTTGACCACCGTTCCTTATCACGAGGCTTACGCGGAGTGGCTGCGACCGATGGCGGACGACTTGCGCGCTGGAGCGAAATTGAGTGGTGATCCGGCGTTTGCGCATTATCTGAACTTGCGCGCCGATGCGCTGCTCTCGGACGACTACTATGCGAGCGACATCGCGTGGCTCGACTTGAAGGATCCGAAGGTCGATTTGATCTTTGCGCCGTATGAGACTTACCTCGACGGATTGCTCGGTGTGAAGACTTCTTACGGTGCGTCCATCCTCATCCGCAATGATGCGGAGAGCCGCAAGCTCGCAATGTATCAGCAGCAGGAGGCGGCGATGCAGCAGGCGCTGCCCGTGGCGAGTGAGGACAAGCCTTCGAAGGCGGGGCAGGCTACTCCGATGGAGGTGGCTGACGCGCCGCTGCGGGCGGGCGATCTGCGCCATGGCTATCAGGCGGTCGCGGACAATTTGCCCAACGACCCGCGCATTCACGCTGAGAAGGGTTCGAAGAAGATCTTCTTCAAGAACTTCATGGACCTGCGCGTGAACAATGTAATTCTGCCTATTGCGGGCAAGATGCTGACGCCGGCGCAGTCGGCTGACGTGAGCGGAGAGGGCTATCTGACGGGCGTGATCCTGCATGAGATTTCGCATGGGCTTGGACCGGCGTACGCGCATGTTGGCGGAAAGCAGATCACGATCAATGAGGCGATCGGGCCCGTTTACAGCGGGCTTGAAGAGTCCAAGGCGGACGTGACTGGGATCTACCTCGCCAAGTGGCTGGTCGACCAGAAGGTGCTGCCGGCGAGCGAACTGAACAGCATTTATGGATCGTACGTGGCGGGGATTCTGCGCACGCTGCGCTTTGGCACCGGCGAGGCGCACGGCCGGGCGATGATGATGGAGTTCAATTATCTGCTGGAACATGGCGCGCTGCACCAGGGCGACGATGGTCGCTACACGATCGACTACGCTGCGATGCCCGCGGCCATCGCCGGCCTGTGCGAGAAGCTGCTGACCTTCGAGGCGCAGGGCGATCGGGCCGGCGTTGAGGCGTGGTTCACGAAATATGACGTGATGCCGCCAGCGCTGACGAAGGCACTGAGCGCGACGGACGGCATCCCCGTCGACGTTACACCGGAGTTTGAACTCTCCCAAGGAGTGCGGCCATGAAGTTCCGATTCGCCTGTGTTTGCGCCTGCATCGCCGCATTTGTAACCATTCAACTGCCAGCCCAGCAGAAGCTGACGCTGCATCATCATGATGCGGCGCATCAGGTACCCGGCACGATTATTGTTCCGGCGGCCGACTTTTTGGCGACGATTCCCGCGGGTGATTCGAATGATGGACGCTTTCCGGCGGGGACGTGGTTCTTCAACAATTCGACCGTGAATATGAGCGTTGCCGATGATCTGACGGCGACGGTGCCCGTGAAAGAGGCGGGGGTTTATCACCTCTTCGTGCGCTGCGTTGGGACGGCGACCAGTTCCTTCCACGTCAAGATCGACGGCAAGGAAGACCCGGGCAGCTATGGCAAGGGACCGCTGGCGTGGGTACGCGGCGGCGACTTCACTTTGAAGCCGGGAAACGCTGAGATTCGCCTGACGGAGATTCAGCCGCGGCCGTCGATCAACGTGATTGTCCTGACGAAGAATGCGGATTTCAAGGAGGATGACCTCAAGGCGCTGGAACTGCCGCCCGAGGTCAAGCTGCTGCACGAATACAAGATCGCGAACTCGAACATTGTGAAGTTCGGCGACGTGGACGGCAGCGGAAAGTTTGCCATCGTCGATATCACCAATGACTACTCCACGATTGTGTATGCGAATGACGGGCACGAGTTGTGGCGGTGGACAGCTCCGCCGACTACGCAGGGCGATCCGCGCGGCAATGAGGCGGCGGGCATTCTGTGGGATTTCCATCACACGGGGCGAGATGAACTGGCACACTGGCGCGAGATCGACGGCAAGGAATACCTGGTGCTGGCGGACGGACGCACGGGCAATGTGATCAAGCAGGTTCCGTGGCCAGCGCCGGCTTTGCCGCATGTCGATAACAACTACCGCATGGCGGTGGCGAAGTTTCATAAGGATTCGGACGGGCCCGACACGCTGCTGGTGTTCACGGACACCGGCGGCTTCATCACGCTGGCTGCGTACGATAAGGACCTCAACGAGCTTTGGCGGCATGCGGAGCATCGCGACAAAGACTACTTCGGCCACTACATCTACCCGTACGACGTGAATGGCGACGGTATTGATGAGGTCACGATTAGTCATCTGTGCCTCGACGCGAATGGCAAGGAAGTCTGGAACAACGCGAAGTATTTTTCGAAGAACAACGACCATATGGACGCGATGGAGTTCTTCGACATCAACGGCGATGGCAAGCCGGAGTTGCTGGTGGGTCAGAGCGATGTGGGTACGGTCGCGTACAACGCGCAGAACGGCGACATGCTGTGGCAGAACCTGTCGGATCATTCGCAGCAGATCACTGCGGGTTACATTTTGGGTGACTCGAAGACGCCGCAGGTCGTGACCAATGGGCGAGTCTACGGGCCTCCGCGGCCCGCGCCTGCTCCCGGTGCGGCGCCTCGCGTGCCCGGTGCCGGCGGCGGTGGTGGTGGTGGCGGCGGCTTCCGTGGACAGGCGACTCCTCCGGGCGAGATCGGCGTGGGCGGCGGCGGGCTTGGCGCGCAGCTTTACTGGTTCGATAACGTGGGCCGTCTGCTGGAGACGTGGCCGGCGCATCCGTTGAGCGGCAACCCCAATTTTGTGCGCGGCGATTGGTACGGCACGGGGAAGCGGACCTACTTCTGGTTTCGCTTCAAGCTGGAACCTGACGGCGCAGCGACCATGTTCTTCAAGGGCGAGGCGTATCACATGTTCGACTTCGACCACACTGGCGCCGAGCAGGTGATTACGCTTGAGGGCGGCGGTGGCGGTGGTCCGGGTAGCGGCGGTACCCAAGTCCTGCGCGTATACGGCAATGCGAATGTTGTGCCGCACGCGGTCAAGCGCGATGCAGATTACCGCAAGACTATCGCGAATCACACGCACTACTAGCTATGAGAGAAGGTTTGCCGAGATTCCTCCTGGGGCTAAAGCCCCATAGACTCTGTCACGCATTAGGACGGGCTAAAGCCCGTCCCTATCAAGACCCATCCATCTCAAGTCCGGGATTCGTTCACAGCCCGGTCTCATCATTGCTGTAAGTCACCCTCATCGAGGAACAATGTCCATCTCCACTCGTTTGTCCCGCCGCAAGTTTATCGCTCTGACTGGCGCCACCGCCGCGCACGCCGCGCTGTATGCCGCTCCGACGCCGCCCACTCCGGCGCTTGCGGGAGTTCAATCGCTCGCTGGGCAGTGGCGGTTCTCGCTTGACCGCGATGATGCGGGCGTCAAAGAGACGTGGTTCTCGCGCGACCTGAGTGCTACTACGCGTATCTCGTTGCCCGGCATTTTGCAGACGCAAGGGTATGGCGACGACATCACTGCCGAGACCCAGTTCATCGCCGCTCTGCCGCGGGATATGGCATGGTACAAGCTGCCGCAATACGCGGCGTACACCAAGCCGGGCCATGTCGAGGTTCCGTATCTTTCGCAACCGGTGAAGCACTATCTTGGCGTGGCCTGGTATCAGCGCGACATTGAGATTCCGGTGGCTTGGAAGGGGAAGCGCGTTGGCCTGAACCTGGAGCGTACGCGGTGGCAGACGACTGTTTACCTGGACGAGAAAGAGATCGGCACGTGCCACTCGCTGGTTGCGCCGCACGAGTACGACCTCGGCATGGTTACGCCTGGCCGGCATCGGCTGTCGATCCGCATCGACAATCGGATGATTCTGCCGTACCGCTTCGACGGTCACTCGGTGTCGGACGCGGAGGGTGGGACGTGGAATGGAATCGTGGGCAGGATCGAGTTGGCCGCGACCAGCCCAGTGTGGATTGAGGACGCGCAGGTTTTTCCGAACGTGGCGAACAAGTCCGCGCAGATCAAGGTGCGCGTCGGGAACGTCACAGGGAACGCGGGCTCCGGAACGCTGTCGGTGGGTTTGACCAAGGTGCCGGTTACATGGGATGCGAGTGGAGGGGACGCGACGATCGATGTGGCGCTGCCTGGTGCGACTCCCTGGAGCGAGTTCACGCCTGTGCTGCAGCATTTGACCATGAAGCTGGCGGGGACGTCGGCAGATGACCACCGCGACGTCACTTTCGGTCTGCGGGAGATCAAGTCCGAAGGGAAGCAGATCTTCCTCAACGGCGAGTTGTTCAATCTGCGTGCCACTCACGACGGTGGCGGCTTCCCGCTCACCGGCTATCCTGCCACCGATGTCGCCACCTGGAAGCGCATCATTTCGATCTGCAAGAGCTGGGGTCTCAACGGCATCCGTTTCCACTCCTGGTGCCCGCCTGAGGCGCCCTTCACTGCTGGCGACGAACTCGGCTTCTACTTTCAGCCGGAATGCGGGATGTGGAACGCCTTCGACGCGGAGGGCAAGATGCTCGCCGTCCTCAACGACGAGACTGCGCGACTGCTGAAGGCCTACGGGAATCACCCCTCGCTGGTACTACTCAACGCCACCAATGAGCCCGCAGGCAACTATCAGCAACAGCTTCCTCTGTGGGACAAGAAATGGCACGACGCGGACCCCCCGCCTCTATGGTGACGGCACAGGGCGCCCTGCCGGCCCTGGATTTGTCCGCCCTCCCGCACCTGGCCAACCCGCCCCGCCTCCGCGCCCGCCGTTTACCTATACCGCCGGGCTCAACGTCGCTGGTGGCCGCGGCGCACGGGGCTGGTTCGGAGCCGACTACGAGGACACGCTGCGGAACTTCCCCGTTCCCGTTATCGGCCATGAGGTCGGCCAGTGGTGCGCCTATCCTGACTTCGACGTCATCAAGAAGTTCTCCGGCCCGGCAACTACGTTCGCCGGAGCGCCCGAACCGGTGAAAGTGCCGTACATGATCCCCGGCAACTACGAGATCACGCGTGATTCTGCTGAGGCCCATGGCTTGCTCTCAAAGAACAAGGAGTTCGCACACGCTTCCGGCCGCTTCCAGATCGCCTGCTACAAGGAGGAGATCGAGGCCAGCCTGCGCACGCCCAGCTTTAGCGGCTTCGAGATTCTCGACCTCCACGACTACCTCGGCCAGGGCGGCGCCCTGATCGGGATGCTCGCCGCGTTCTGGGAGTCCAAGGGCTACGTCACCGCCGCCGAGTTCCGCCAATGGAACAATGCGACTGTCCCTCTCGCCCGCTTCAAGGACCGCGTCTACACCACCGCCGGTACGTTCGCCGCAGACGTCGAAGTTGCCCACTTCGGCCCCGCCCCGCTCGCCAACGCTACCTCGCACTGGAGCATCGTCGGCACCGCCGGCAAAGTTGTTGCCAGTGGCAGTTGGGCAGCGCGCGCTATTCCGCGTGGCAAAGGCATTCCTCTCGGCAAAGTCTCTGTGGACCTCTCCAAACTCCCCGCCCCGGCTCAATACAAGCTGGTCGTCGAGTTGCACAGCGGCGCCACCACCTTCAAGAACGACTGGAACTTCTGGCTCTATCCCGCAACGGTCGACTCCGCTGTCCCGGCATCCGTTCTCATCACCAGTTCCTGGCCTGAAGCCGAAACCCGCCTTGCCTCTGGCGGCAAGGTCCTGTTCCTGCCTAAGGGCGCGGACCTAGACTCGTCCGATCCCAAGGTCTCCACGCTGCCCATTTTCTGGAACCACCTGATGAACCCCAACGGCACCACGATGCTGGGCTTTTGGAACGACACGAAACACCCCGCGCTTGCAGGCTTCCCCACGGAGTCCAACTGCGACTGGCAGTGGATCGACATTACCGCCAACACCCGCGCGCTCAACGTCGACACGCTGCCCAAAGCTCTCCAGCCCATCGTTCAACCTATCGACGACTGGAGCCGCAATCTCAAGCTCGCCCTCCTGTACGAATGCAGCGTAGGGACCGGCAAGCTGATGGTTTGCGGTCTTGAGCTCGACGCGACTCGCCCTGGGACCCCATCTCTTCGCCGCTCCATCCTCGACTACATGGCCTCCGCGCGTTTCAACCCCGCGGTTCCGGTCACGGTCGCCGACCTGCGTACGCACTGGTTCTCACTCGACCCGAATCACGTCGATCCTGGCGCGAACAAGCCAGCCGCTCCGACATCGCCGGACCTTGTCGATCCCGGCCAGATCCGACGCAGGCCTAGCTAGTAGGGCAATTGATTGGGAAGCTAAACGCAAAGCGGCCCTGGCGATTTGCCAGGGCCCCATGCGGTGCGGGTCTGCCTCGACTTGACGGTTAGCTAGCCGATTTTGGCTTCGACAATAGCGGGTTCGGTGACCGCCATCGGGCCATTCTTGGTATCGCCCGGCTTGCGGATATCGATACCGCCCTTGAAGTACGCGCCGTCCTCGATCGAGATGCGCGCGGCGGCGACGTCTCCGGTCAACGAGCCTTCGCTGCGAATGTCGACGCGATCGCTGGCCTGGATGTTGCCGCGAACCTTGCCCAGCACAACGACCTCGCGGGCCGTGATGTTAGCGGCGACCTGGCCGTTGCGGCCGATGGTGACGCGGTTGCCCGGCAGGTTGATTGCACCTTCCACTTTGCCATCGATGTAGAGCGATTCCGATCCAGAGACTTCGCCCTTCACGATGAGGGACTTGCCGATGGTGGCTTGTTCACCGGAGGGGACGGCCGCGGTAGAGACTGCTCCTGTGGCTGGCCTTACGGTGCCGGGTTCAAAGGGGGTAGAGGCCGGAGGAGTCGGACGAGCGGGCTCAGGGGTTGAGGGGGAGGTCGGTCCAGTTTGGTTCGGTTTCCACATAATTCGGTTGTTTCCTTTCCTATTTGCCTGAATGTGTCGTGCGGTTCTGGGTCCGGCTCCGCTTGGCTTCGTCCGCGCCAGCGTCAGCCGCAATGTCTAGGCATTTTCACAATTACTTCAGCCTTGAGGAATATTGTGAACGTAATTTTCCTTGAAAGGAAACCACGCCAGCGTCTTTTGCTCCGGGAGTACCTACTATGAAACCGCTCGGTGGATCGCCGGATGCGCCCTAACACAACGATACTACTCCGCGCCGGTTCACGGAAATGCGGAACCTCTGCAAAACTGGGCCGCTCGAATTCGGTGCTTGTGCTGGCTCTGGGTACTCAAACTGTTTTGGAAAAGAGTGGTTGATGACATTTCTTGTATCTGGCCCGCAGACGCGCTAGTCTGGCCTGCATGCAGACCTTCCGCTCCGCTCCTGTGCGCCTGCTGGTATCGACGCTCGCCTTCTTCCCGTTCTCACCTGGTTTTGTCTCCGCTGTGGCGGCTCCCGCCAAGGTCCACGTCGTGTCTCTCGGCCCGGTTCGAAAGGTTCCGTACACGCCTCCGGAGAGCGCAGCCGGGGCCACCAAGGGCGCAGACGCCCTGACGCTCAAGATCCGGCCGCTGACCGTGGATGGCCACCAAAAAGAATGGACCACCGGCGACGCCCACGACGTCACGGATCGCAGCTTCACCATCCGCCGCGCGCTGCGCCTGAACGATGCTCTGCCGGGCGATGCCGCCGCGCGCTGGAGTTGGCAGCCAGGTCCATGGCTGATGGTCGATCGCAGCACCGGCCACATCACCGCGCTGCACCTGCCCGACTTCGACACGGAGGTTTCCAACGCGATCTGGTTCCGCGACTACGCGGCCTACTGCGGGACGGCGGCGACTGCAAAGGGCGGTCTGTTCGCGATTGTGGCTCAACTCGGAGCGCGCCGGGCCGTGGTGCAGCAGCAGATTGGCAAGTGGCCTCAAGCCGCACCGTTAGAGCCTGTGTGTAAGCTGGCCGAGTGGCAGCGTGCGCCGATGCGCGTCACGTTGCAGGCCACTGGAGGAGAGCCGATGACCTTCGATGTCGTCGGCGCAGCATCGCTCATTGAGGAAGGCGACTCGGGGGACGAGCCGTAGCCATTCCAGCAGCAGGGGCGTGACTTGAATTAGTGTGCGGCTCCGGAGATGTACGCGTGCAGATGGCGGATGGTCTGCTCCTGCTCGGAGATCACGCAGTTGACCAGGTCGCCAATCGAGACGACACCCACCACGGCGTTGTGTTCCGTCACCACAAGATGGCGGAAGTGCCGGTCGGTGATGATGCGCAGGCACTCTCCGACCGTATGTTGCCGGGATACGGTGACGACCGGGCTGCTCATGATCTCCGAGACCGGTGTCTCCTTGGACCTCTTGCCTTGCAGCACAACCTTGCGTGCGTAGTCCCGCTCGGAGACGATTCCGAGCAGTTCGCCGCCCTCCATCACCAGCAGCGCGCCCACGCTTTTTTCGGCCATCACCTCGATGGCCTGGTACACGGAGGCGTCTGGTGCGATCGATAAAACCTCTCCGGCCTTTTGTCTCAGGACGGCGCCTACGGTCGTTGTCAGTTCGCTCATGGATGTACCTCGGGAGTCGAATTATTACCTCCCCGGTGCACGTCCGTCAATCGCGATCCGGAAATGGTTGGGGTACGGTTGGTATCATCAGGCCATGGAGTCGCTTGACAGCCTGCTGCGTGAAGCTGAGATCGCGCACGGCCATCTCTGTGCGGGGCAGGTGCTGGGTGTCCGCATGGCTATGCTGGGATGCCGCATGCTCGGGATCGAGGACCCGCGCGGCCTGGTCACACGCGCCGACCGCAGGCGCCTGGTCACCTTTGTCGAAATCGACCGATGCGCAACCGACGCCATTGCCGCGGTTACCGGGTGTCGCCTGGGCAAGCGCGCGCTGAAGTTTCGCGACTGGGGCAAGATGGCGGCCAGCTTTCTCGATTTAGGTCGTCCGGAAGATCCAGCGCTTGGGCTTGACGCGATTCCCGGAGGCCGCGCCGTGCGGATTGCTGCGCTTGAATCGTCGAAGCAGCGCGCACACGAGCTTTACCCGCACGTCGAGGGAAAGAACACGCAGCAGATGCTTGCGTATCGCGAACTTCCTGACGAGGAGTTGTTCTCGACGCAGTGGGTCTCGATCCCGCTGCACCCGCGCGAGATGCCGGGCTACAAGTCTGCGCGGATTGCCTGCGATGTGTGCGGAGAGGGCATCAACTACGATCGCGAGATCGTTGTTGGCGATCGCACCCTTTGTCAGGCCTGCGCCTTTCCGGAGACGCGCTACTATCAACCGCTCTGAGTCCGGAGGTTTGAGGGCTTCATCAACGTAAGATTGTGGAGAACAAAAGATTTGGCCGAAGTTGCTCGATAGACAGGAGCATAAATACTTGCAGAAGTATTTCTTCATCGCATTAGGCGGCGCTTTCGGATCGGTCGCGCGCTATCTGGTCGGCACCACCGTGAGTAATCGGCTGGGAATTCGCTTTCCATACGGCACGCTGATCATCAACATCTCCGCGTGCCTGATCATTGGGTTCTCGCTGGAGATCCTCAATCGCCATGCGAACGTCAATCCGTCGCTGCGCTACCTGATTCCGATCGGCTTCATCGGCGCTTACTCGACTTTCTCAACCTTTGAATGGGAGATATTCTCCAACCTGAACAGCGGCGCCTTCTGGATCGCGATTTTGTATGTCACGACCAGTCTTGTGTTTGGACTGATTGCAGTTGCGCTGGGTGCGGCGTTGGGAAGGGCGCTTTCCTGAGATCAAGGCGTCGGCGTATCTTGATCTGCGATCCGCAAGGTTGTGCTGCTGAGTTTGGAGGTTTCAATGCTGAAGGCTGGTAATGCACTCAAGGTTTCGATTTATCTCAGCGAAGGTTCCCGACATCATGGCGTCGCGAGCGAGGCCAGCATCGTGGACTATCTTTTCAATCACGGTGTCTCTGGTGCAACGGTCTTCAAGGGAGTGGCGGGCTTTGGCGTTGACCATCATCTGCACTCAGCTTCCTTCGTGGAATTGTCCGACAAACTGCCGGTGAAGATTGAGTTTATCGAGACTCAAGAGAAGGTCGATGAGTTGTTACCCAGGCTAATAGAACTCTCGGGGACGGGAATGATCGACATTCTCGAGACCATGATCGTGAAGCCGGCGGGTGCGCTAAAGGCGACCACCTAAGGCTGGCAGGCCGTGGACGGATTCTCCGGGACATAGATCCGCAGGGTCCGGGTTCGAAGACGATTGATGTGTCGGGCTACTACTATGAGGCGAATTCGGCCAAAATTGATTGCGACGAGGTGCGTCATGAAGTTACGGAAGATTGCGGTTTGTGTTGTGGTGTTGGGTGCGGGTTCTCTTGTGGTGCATGCGCAGATGCCGATGGGCGCGGGTTCCGGGCCGGCCGCGGGGACGATTGCGGCGCCATCGAAGGCGGTCGATTCGCAGCTTAGCCTGATTGAAACCGAGATGATGGGTGTGGTGAAGACGATGCCGGCGGAGAAGTTTGGATTTGCGCCGAGCGCAGCGATCTTCGTGCCGGGCCAGACGACACAGTTCGCTACTGTGCGGACGTTCGCGGAGCAGGTAACGCACGTGGCGCAGGCGAACTACTTCTTCTACATGACGGTCAGCGGATTGAAGCCGGATGTAGATATGGCGGGTTTGGCAAAGCTGACGAAGAAGGAGGATGTCGTGGCGGCGTTGGCGGGCTCGTTTGCGTTCGGGCACAAGGCCATTGCGACGCTGACTGCGGCGAATGCGTTTGAGGTAGTCAAGCTCGATGAGCCTGGGTTCTATACGCGAGCGACGCTGGCGGAGTTTGCCGTGTCGCATGCGAACGATCACTACGGGCAGATGGTGGAGTATCTGCGGATGAACGGGCTGGTGCCGCCGGCCAGCGCGAAGTAGCCAACTAGTGGGACAGCGCCGTCCACATCCACGGCGGCATCGCGCAGTTGTTTCCGACACTGCCGTTTGAGCCGATTCCGTTGGCGGGGCAGCTGTTTCCGCCGCCGTAGGTGGTGTTCTGGAAGACCAGGTTCACGGTCTTGCCGGCGGCAATCCATGGCTGAATGGCAGCGTCGGTGATGGTGAAGTCATAGGCGGTGTGCGTTCCCGCGCTGGTGTTGCCGAGGTGGCATAGGCATGTCTATGGAAACACCCACTCGGGGAATAAGCTGTCTTCTCCGAGAGAGTATTACGGCTCAAGCCAGGGTTTTGGGATGTTTCGAGGCGAGGAGAGGGGCCAGGCGTTCTTCGACCAGGGCGCGGATGCGGAGTTCGATGGCGTTGATGGAGTTGTCGCCGGCGGCGTCGTTGGCGATGGTGACGACGCGGTGCGGATCGCGGGCGGCGATCTTCTCGTAGGCAGCGTGAATGCGGGTGTAGAAGTCGTCGGACTCGCGCTCGAAGCGATTCTCGTCCGCGTCCTGACTCTTGGCCTTCTTCTTCTTGTCCATTGCGTCGCGATGGTTGCGTTTGCGGGCGCGGGCGAGAGAGGCTTCGAGCGGTGGGAGGAGGAGCAGGGTGAGGTCGGGCTGTAAGTTGTTGCAAACGGCGGCGTGCATGTCGAGGATGCGCTGGCTGCCGAGTTCGCGGCCGGCTCCTTGATAGGCCTCCGAGGAGTCGGTGTAGCGGTCGCAGAGGACGATGGAGCCGGCGGCGAGGGCGGGCGAGATGACCTCGGCGATGGACTGGGCGCGGTCAGCGAACATCAGGGCCATCTCGGCGAGCGGGCTGATGGGGCCGAGGGCGGATTCGGAGCGCGAGTCGAGCAGAATGGAGCGGATGCGGTCGCCGAGCGGGGTCGAGCCGGGGTTGCGGAGGGTGACGACGGTACGGCCGGAGGCGGTGAGCCAGGCGGCGAGACGGCGAAGCTGGGTGGTCTTGCCGGAGCCGTCGAGACCTTCGAAGGTGATGAAGTAACCGCGCGGCATAGGGACGAGTTTATCGCATGAGGCCAAAATGGCATCCAACAGATGTGCAGGTAGCAAGCACGGTGGAAATGCCTGTATGTTGATTTGCGCAGCTTCAAAGCGGCGCGCAGGGGGGTCAAATGTTGATTTTTGCAGGTGTGGTCATAGTCGGAATGTTTGGGATAGCCGGAACCTTTCTCTCGATTGAGGCGAAGAGGCGCAACGATGGCAGGGCAAAGCCTTCGCCGACGGCCAGCGACAGGCAGGCATCGTCTCAGGTAGGGAGCAACGCGAGCGGGGCTAGCTGCCGGCGGTGCGGTTGAGCAACTGCAGGCTCCATTTGGGGCTTGAGTTGGGGTTGAAGGTTATGGCGAGTTGACCCTCGTCGTCTTCGCGCAGGGGTGGGCCTGAGTTCTTCTGGTCGCGATGCGCGGCGTCGGTCCAGAGGATGGTGGTGGGGCCGCTTCCGAGGACCTTGAACCGGTAGTGAAAGTCCTGGCCGGGTGCGAGTGCCTGTGTGCCGAAGCTGGCAGACGGGTAGTCGACTTCGATGAGCGACAACGGCTCGGCGGTGCGATTCGAGATGGTGGCTGCGATGTAGGCGGAGTGGCAGCCGGTGAGGGTGAGCACGGCCGCAAGCGCGAAGAGGACATTGAAGGAGCGCATTCGGGATAAGGGTAACAGGTGGCGATCGACTCAGAGATGTGCGTCTCGGTTGGCACAGGGGTGTATCCCTTCCTTCGGGGGCGGAGTGTGACGCGCGGCTGGGCGCGGGCGTGGTCGGACCAGAAGTTCGTGAAAATAAAGATGAAGAACCTGCGACAGGTATGGCCGAATTGGGCTAGACTCTGGTGCGTAATTCTTTTCCCTTCTTTTTGTTGGGCCCGAGTCGCAGGCACGTCTGCGGGGTTGGTTCGATTTGCCCTGCTACAAATCCGATCCAAAAAATTGATCCAGTAAGCCAAAGGAGCTTTGAACGACATGAAAACGATAACTGGGCTTTGTGCAGGTTTCTGTTTGGTCTTCGGTAGTTTTGGCAGTGGTGCCATGGTGGCACAGGATACGTCGGGTGCGGAGATGGCTCCGCCTAAAGTGCTGGTGATTGAGCGCGAGTTCACGAAGCCGGGGAAAGACGGCGCCGTGCATGAGAAGAGCGAGAGTGCGTTTGTCAACGCGGTGACCGCTGCCAAGTGGCCGACGCACTACTTTGCCGCGAAGTCGATGTCCGGCAAACCGCGCGTGCTGTTCTTCTTCGGGTATCCGTCGTTCGAGGCATGGGAGAAGGACAACCACGACACGGAAAAGAATGCAGTTCTCTCTGCGGCAATCGATCGCGCCAGTGTTGCGGATGGCGATCTTCTGACCAATTTTGACCAGCAAGTATTTGTCTACGATGCGGATTTGAGTCTCCATACCGGCGATATTGTGCATTCACGCTACTTCGAGATATCACGGTACGTGGTGAAGCCAGGCCACAGGTCGGAGTGGTTGGATCTGGTGAAGCTGTATCAAAAGGGGTTTGAGAAGATCCCGAATGCCAACTGGGCGACGTTCGAGAGCTACTACGGGGAGGACAATGGCGGTGTGTATATCGCCATTTCAAAGATGGCGTCACTGTCCGAAGACGACGCGAGCATGGGCGACGACAAGAAGTTTGCCGCCGCCATGGGATCGGACGGGATGAAGAAGGTCAGGGAGCTGACGGCTGCCTGCATCGAGTCGGAGCAGACCAACCTGTTTGAGTTCAACCCGAAGATGAGCTATCCGAGTGAGGACTGGATCAAGGCTGATCCGTTCTGGAAGCCGATGGCGGCTGCGGCAGCACCGAAGAAGGCCGCTGCAGCAGGGACTCCGTAGGCTGTGAGGTTGATTGTGTTGGACGCCCCACCCTTTCGCGATGCGAGGGGGTGGGGATTTTTCTTGTAGCTGCCAGGGCAAAGGCAACCCACCCTTTGCGATGGAACTGCAAAGGATGGGCCACCCAGTTCGGCGGCAGCAGCGGGGTCAGGCGAAGAGGTTGGGGGTGCGTTCCAGGATGCGGGCGGTCAGGACGGCGCCGGGGCGGCCGTCGTGGAGTGTGATGGGAAAGGCGAGGACGCTCCAGACCAGGGTCTCGTTGGCGGCTTCGGGTTGGAAGAAGAGGCCGCGGCGGGTTCGGTCGATGTAGGTCTCGCGCGTCTCCGCGACGGAGCGGAGGATCTCGGTCCAATCGCCGGGGACGGAGGGGCGTTCGGTGAAGAGGTTGCGACCGGGAAACCATTCGCGGGGCTGACCCAGGTACTCGGCGGCGGCTTCGTTGCATTCAATCCAGTTGCCGGCGGCGTCGAGGATCTGGACGAGGACGTCGGAGCCGATGGCGAGAGAGATCCGGGAGTAAAAGAAGTCGCGGGCGTCAACAACGACGGGCGCGCCGCGGCGGCGGGCCTGGAACGAGCCCAGGGCGGCGAGCAGATCGTCGATGGAGCTGTGCCCCTTGAGCAGGTGCATGTCCTCGACTCCGCCAAAGTGGCGGGCGAGCGTGGCGGACATGATGATGATGGGGACTTCGGGGCGGCGTTTGCGCAGCTTGGCGGCGACATCGGTGCCGAACTGGCCGGCGCCGAGATGGTAGTCGAGGACCGCAATGTCAATCTGGTCGAGGAGTTGGGTGGCCTCCTCGACCGTGGTGGCGGTGATCGAGGTGTAGCCGTGCTGGCGGAGGATCGCTCCGCGAAGATGCAGGTTGACGGGGTCGTCGTCGAGCAGGAGGACGCGCACGCTCGGCGAGCGGACAAGTTCGAGGCCGGTAGATGCGGGTGGCTCTGGCTGCACTGGCATGTTAGATGCGCGAGAGGTGCGCGGGGCAATACTACTCCTTGTTGTTCTGCGGCGAATCCTTTTTTCGCAGCTCCTTGATGAGTTCGGGCAGGCGCTGGAACAGGGAGGTGGCGCGAAGCCACTTCACATTGTCGAATGCGGGGGATCCGCTGATGGTGGCGCCGGCGGGTACGTCTCCGGGAACTCCGGACTGGGCGGTGACGATGACGCCGTCGCCAATTGTCAGATGGCCGACGACGCCGACCTGTCCTGCGAGGATGACGCCCTTGCCAATGGTGGAGGAGCCCGCGATGCCGACCTGAGCGCAGAGCAGGGAGTCCGCGCCGACGTGGGAGCCGTGGCCTACCTGGACGAGGTTGTCGATTTTGGTGCCGGCGCCGATGTGCGTTTCACCCACGGTGGCTCGGTCGATCGTTGAGTTGGCCTGGATTTCGACGTGGTCC
>OBLU010002779.1_pt1 | contig 15966 bp, 13 predicted proteins | sample 1518681 | NCBI WGS metagenome assembly OBLU01 (sample SAMEA3539304, study PRJEB22396) | soil metagenome | biome: tundra; feature: field; material: soil | place: USA | collected 2010-05 | depth 0.15 m
GCGCCCGTCCGGCGCTTGGTCATAAGCCACGATTCATCACGGGCCACATCGATTTTCTCCAGGTGCGCAACGGCGCGATCCACCTGCTCGACTACAAGCCCGACGCGCGCACGACCAAACCGATCGCACAGCTTGGGATTTACGCGCTTTCCCTCACGCGCCTCGTGCCCGGCCTCACGCTCGCTGATATGCGCTGCGCCTGGTTCAATGAGCTCTCTTACAACGAGTTCGCGCCGGGGCGTTTGTTGCAGAGCCGCTCGGAGAAGCGATTCTTCGCCGACGACTTCTAAAGCATCAGCCGACGGAGACTCGACCCATGAAGACCAGCCCCGCGCGGAGAACGCCCCTGCGTCCCTGCCCCATTTTCCTCGCCAACCAGCGTGTGCGGCCGTCCTCGCGGTAAAGGGTCTTCGCTGAACGCGCGGAATGCGCGCGCCCTTGACCGCTTCTGGCGATCCGCCGAAGAAACCCCTCTCTCCTGACATGAGGAAAATGGGGTAATCCAAAGCGGGAAGTTTGCGATCACCGCGTGAGCTTTGCCCCGCCGGCACCGGCAACCAGAATCGTCCTGGTATTGTCTCTTGGGCTCCGGAGCAATGTCACCGCCCGTTCCCGTACCAAAATGTCACCGTTCGGACACTTTACAAAATGTCACCGTTCGGTTACCATTAGAAAGAGAGACGCACAGGACCCATGATGGTGATCAGAAACTCATCCGATTTAGGGGCATTGATCCGGGAGCGGCGGATTAAGCTCGGCCTCGATCAGATATCCCTTGCCAAGAAAGCGGGAACCAGCCGCAAATGGCTTATCGAGGTCGAGAGCGGAAAGCCGCGCGCCGAGATTGGGCTCATCCTACGGACACTGAAGGCTCTCGGCATCGCGCTTGCGGTCAGCGACACGGCGCCCGATGTTTCGCCGGCACGCACCAAAGCCTCACCCGCGGCGGCCGATATCGATCAGGTCATAGCCTCCCTCAAGAGACCGCGATGACGAACCAACTTGTCGCCCTGGCCAATGGCCGCGAAATGGGGTCGGTCATATACCGAAATGCCCGGCTCTCGTTCATCTATGAGGACTCGTGGAAACAAGACCAGGGTTCCTATCCACTCTCGCTCTCAATGCCACTCGCCGCGGGCGAGCATGGCCATGCCAAGATCGAAGCGTTTCTGTGGGGCTTGTTGCCTGACAATGACCGGGTTCTCGAAAGCTGGGCAAGACGGTTTCAGGTCTCCCCGAGGAATCCATTTCGACTGATTGCCAACGTCGGCGAAGACTGCGCCGGCGCCGTCCAGTTCGTCCGCCCCGACCGGCTGGAATCGCTGCGCACCGAACCCGCTGCCCGAGAAATCGCATGGCTGACGGAAGATGATATTGCCGAGCGCCTGCGCGCATTGCGAGCTGATCACTCCGCCTGGCGCGCCGCGGCGGATACGGGCCAGTTCAGTCTTGCGGGCGCCCAACCGAAAACGGCCCTTCTCTTGGAGCGGGACCGCTGGGGCATCCCTTCTGGCCGCACGCCCACAACTCATATCCTGAAACCTCCGACCGGCGAGTGGGACGGCCACGCGGAGAACGAGCATTTCTGTCTGCGATTGGCAAGAGCTTCCGGTCTTGTCGTGCCGAATTCCAGCGTTCGCCGCTTTCGCGACGAAATTGCGATCGTGATCGAGCGCTATGACCGCGTTCAAAGCCACGGCGACAGGATTCGCGTGCATCAGGAGGATATGTGCCAGGCGCTTGCCTTGCATCCCGCGCGGAAATACGAGAATGACGGCGGGCCGGGAGTTCGCAAGATCGTCGATCTGTTGCGGGAGTACTCAACCCATCCAGGGGACGATGTTCAGTCTTTCCTGGACGCCATCGCATTCAATTGGCTGATCGCCGGAACGGACGCTCACGCGAAGAACTATGCCCTGCTCCTCGGCGCACATGGTGCGGTCCGCTTGGCTCCGTTTTATGATTTGGCGAGTGTTCTTCCCTATCGCAGCATCAATCTCACCAAGGCCAAACTCGCGATGAAGATCGGAGGCGAATACCGTCTCCGGAATATCGGCCTTCGGCATTGGCATCGATTGGCGGCGGATGTGCGTACAGACGGCAAGTCGCTCATAAACCGCATCCAGGCGATGGCGGCCGGATTCCCAGATCTGATCGCGACCATTCAGAGGGAGGTGGAGGCCGAGGGATTGTCTCACCCGACGATATCCACGCTGGCGCAAAGGATAAAGTCGAGAGCCAAGCTCTGTCAGGCTCGCTTAGAGATGAAATCAGCCGACTGAGGCCCACCCATGAGGAGACCGTCCCCTGCCGGAGAACGCCCCTGCGTCCCTGCCCCATTTCCTCGCCAACCAGCGTGTGCGGTCGTCCTCGCCATCAAGGGTCTTCGATGAACGCGCGAAGGCGCGCCCTTGAGGCCACCACCCTTTAACGGGAGTTTGCTGGCTGCGCGTCGGTCCTGCGCGAATCGCCCGGTGGTAGGCTTTCATTTTGGGGAGGGATTAGCGTGAAAGATGGTGACTTAAGAGGCATCGTTCTTGAGAAATTTTATGAGGTCAGAAATCAGCAGCCGAGGATGGTTAATCCGCTCAGTTTGCCGGGACTCGATTCGATTGAACCAGATCAGAATCGACTGCTTAACATTTGCGAGCAGCTCGGAGAGTATGGGCTTATTCATTGGCAGTCGCTCAGTGGCCTCACCACCGTTGGGGGTATGGGCAAGATTTCAGCTAGTGGTGTAGATGTCGTTGAAGGCACAGCCCCCGCTCCCATCACGGTAACTTTCCATGATCACAGCATTTCCGTTAGCCAATCATCAAATGTTCAAATTGGCGATTCAAACACTCAGGACGTAAAGCTGCGCATAGAAACCCACGACCTCGCGAGGCTTGTCACGGACTTAACCAAGCACCTCGATGAATTGAACCTTGATGCCCGCCAGAAGCAGAGGGCAGAAGCTCAGATTGCTGCTCTGAGGGCAGAGCTTGGCGAAGACCCAGATCCCGCAGTCGTAAGGCAGGCTGGGCGTACCCTTCGGAACATTACAGAGGGTGCAATCGGCAGCTTGCTTGCAACGGCTACACAACCCGCCGTTTGGCAATGGATACACCAGACGCTGGCTAGCTTCAGCTAAAACCGCGCTCTGCCCACCAATATACCCTAGTCGTCTGGCCTGACTCTTTTCGCGGCTCGCCTCACGGCCTCCACGCTGGTCTTCCCGGTCTCTTCCCTCATCGTGCTTAGCTTCGCATTCGGCGAGAACTGAGGAATGGGTACCGGAAGGTTCTTGTTGAGTGTATCGCCGCGCTTTTACTGGATTTCGCCGGCTTTCGGCGCAGCTTTATCGCGGTGGCGGTCATCCAGTCCGGGTTCCTTCATGTTCGTATACCTCCACCACCAAGATACCGCGTTCTGCGCAAACTGCCGCTGCCCCGCGCGCCCGCCTTCCCTCAACGCTCGGTTCTCCCGCACCGTTAGGAATTAATTCCTACAACCCGCGCAACCATTCCGGCTACGAAACAACCAGGCGCACATCCCAAACAACCAACCCAACTCGCGCCCCTCCCCTCACCTATACCCCAGGCAAATAATGTAAACCGAGCCGCTGGTTTCTGCCGCGGAAAAGGTGATGCCAAGTGCCGTGGTGCTGAGCGAGGTCATGGCGACCGACACGCCGCTGACGCTGGAGTTGGCGGTGCAGACCGGGGTGCTGCCCCAAGTGCCGTTGAAGTCGATGGTGCAATTACCACGCGAGCGCAGAGGTAACGCAGAAGTCTTATGCGTCCCCGTTGCCCATGTTTCACGACTTCCACGCCCGAGACAACCACCCTGACGAATTGCAATACTTGGACGCCCCTGCTTACTTGAGCGCCGCGCGAGCTTCCGCATACCGCAACATAACCTCCACAAAGCGGCGCGGGAGTGTTCGTTTGCAGACTGCTGCCGGAAGAAAACACCTCGTCCGCAGACTTGCCGCTTGAAACATATTACACCAGTCCGAATCAGCTTCCGCTTTCGGGTGTGACGTTGACAACGGTCGGCGGGGAACATCGGGTGTAACGGCCTGCCCGTCAAGCTTTGCGTGATAATATGAGTATGAACACCCAGTCCTACATCTCCGATAAACTGACCCATTTTGTCGGACGGGCTGAGCCCACCTATGCTGAACAATACGCCCTGTTCCTTAAGATCCTAGGTGATCGATTTGACCCCGGGAAGCCTCGGGAGCAGGGCTGGCTTCGGGCGAGCTACCGCGAGGAGTTTGGCCCAGGCTTCGTGATGTCCAGCGACGGCCAGAAACGGCTTTCAACTAATGAGGCGATCAAGTGCACGATGCTCTGCTTCTGCGACATTCCGGCAGGGCAACTCAACATTCATATGGCGAAGTACGGACCGTTCGGCATTGCCTTTTCCAAACAGTTTCTTATCCGCTGCGGCGCTACTCCCGTTCACTACGTGCCCAGTAATGCGCGTAATCGTACCATCGGAATCGGCCCGCGGAACGTCGCGGAGCGATTTGACGACCTCCGCGCTGAACTCCAGGGCGTTCGAGCAGATCTCGAAGAGTACGTCACCCGCATTGACGGATATACGCCTTTTTTATCGAAGCTGTCCTCGCCAAAGACGACGCCGGAAGGCCATCGGCTTCGCGGGCGCTTCTCGGCCTTGCAAGGTGAGCTTGAAGAGCTTATTTTCGCCCGGATCAAGTTTTTTACGGAAGGACTTCCCAAGGAACACCCCAACAACTACTACATGGAACGCGAATGGCGTTTGTACGATGGGCTCGCGTTCCGTTTAGCAGACATCAGCCGCATTATTCTGCCACAAGATTACCGTAGACAATTTCAGGAGGATGTACCGGACTACATCGGTGAGGTTCTCCCAGTTGATCCGCCGCCGCGGATTGCATTCATCACATGACCATCGCCGCACCGAGCAGCAAAGCGCGCGGTGCCGGAACAGTTCGGTTGTTTTCCCCCCGCAGCCTGTTTTAGGGTGACAATGGAAGAGGTCATATAGGAATTCATGCCTTACCCAACCGAGGAGCGCCTCAAAGGCTTTCTCGATACGAATCAATTGCACCGCGAGCAGATGTGTCTGGCGGTAATGGCGATTGACAAGCGTTTCTCCAACGTCCGCCCCCGTCATCCGCGAGGCGGCCCGGACGGCGGACGGGACATCGAGGCGATCTTCAACGGGGTCCAGCGCGTTTTCGGCGCGGTGGGATTCGTGAATCAGGCGACCGACTCGGATGCCGATAAGAGGAGTGCGACGAAGAAATTCAAAGTTGACCTGACGGCAGCTCTTGAGCAGCAGCCTCAGCCCGAGGTCTTCGTTTTCTTCACCAACGTCAATTTCACCGTAGGAGAGAAAGACGATCTCGTCAAAATCGCGAAGGCGCAAGGGTTGGCGCACGCGGAGGTTTTCGACAGAGAGCGCATGCGGCTTTCGTTGGACAACCCTGACGGGCTCAGCATCCGGTTCCAGTATTTGAACATTTCCCTGTCCGAAGCCGAGCAGGCAACCTTCTTCGCCCGCTGGGGCGACGATATACAGGGCCTCATCAGCGACGGATTCGTGCGGGTGCAACGGTCGCTGGATCGAATTCACTTTCTACAAGAGGCCGCGCTGCCGCTCAGCCATTTCACCGGCATCCTCGAACTGGATCGAGAGTACAGGGGGCATGAAATCGGCCATTTTCGCGCCTTTGCAATCGTGAATCTGAAAGGCCCCATCCACGGACTCTTCAGTTTCATGTTCGGCGCAACCGACAATAGCGCGCGATCGGAGGCGCGCACCGCGGACGAACTTGCCAAGGGAAAATCTGGCATCGGCGAGAGCATGTGCGGCGGTCAGTGGGAAATGAGAATTCCCGAGAGCCAGCCCGAGTCGGTCGCCGATAAGGCAGCAGATGAAGACGATAGCGAGAGCCGTTTCAAATTCCAGCCCGCCGGGAGCTTCACATCGGTGGGCCAAGATCCTGTAAAAATCATCCGCGTCCGCTACAACCGCGACAGTTTCATACGCTTCGAGCCCGGCCCCGCCTTGCAGGATCTGGACGACTGTAGGTTTTTCTTCTGTCTCAACCGAAGACTGGCCGAGAAGGTAAAGGCGATCCACATTTATGCCAACGAGTACAAACTGACGGAAATCAGCGGCAAGGGGTTCAAGATCGACACCTCGTCGTTCAAGCTGCCTGTGCCGCGCTTGTTCAGCGATGAAGAACTGGCAGACCCGTGGGTCGAACTCCGGCCCGAGATCGCCTCCAAGTTCCACATCCGGTTCTCAGAGCAAACGCCAAGACGCTTCTTTCATGCGAACGAGATCACGGACTCGCTCGGGCAAGACTGATGAATGACCTGTTGTATTACGAACCGCTCGCAGACCTGTTGGAGGGTGACGCGACGTACCTCAGCTCATCCACACAGGTCAGGTTTGGATACCTCACACTCGCCGCCTCATTCCACTGGAACCTCCTGAAGTTGCTTGGCAACCTTACACCTACCTATCACCTCGCGCCGCCTGCGGCAGACGACCGTTCCACGCTCGCGCAATTGCCCTACCTCAGCGACGCTCTCAAACTCCATGTCAAAACCAAAGGCGTCCCCTCTGACGATTGGCTTGAGCACGCGACTGCGGCATTGCTAGCAGAGGTCCACTCGGATTGCATGGCTTCTCTCCGGCACGCCGAGTCTGCGGATGTTGCCGCGACTCTGCTTAGCAACGTTGGGCACACTGTCGTCATACGCGTGATTCTCAACGCGCTTCGCCTGGCGCATCGGCGAACGGTTGACCCTGCGGTCCTGGAAGAGGCCATATCGACCCTCTGCCTGCTGAGTCATCGCCGCTACGAGGGCCGTGTCCCGGAACTTGCCGTTTGCTTCGGTCATTCCCGCCGCCGGCCCGGCCAACAGGAACCGGGCGTCTGTTTCGGCCGCCAATTTCTCGGCTCGAAGAAGTCTGCGGTCCTTCTTAAGGGCGGTGCACTCCTCCTGCACTGTCTCGGCAATGGACGTGTCGTCGAGGTCGTCGATCTGAACTTTGCGCCGCCGTTGCCGGTCTCCCGCCTGGTACTCGGGCCTCTCGGCCAGATCTCCACTCTCAACTACTCTTACGATCACGCCGCTGTGACCGCCATCCTGACACGGCAGGGCGAAGTTCTCGTCGCGATGGGTGCACGCATATGTTTCTCATGGGACGCCGCAAGTTGGCGTTTATTTCCCGCCAAGCGTCTGGCCGATCAACTGTGCGCCCGGTTGGCACAGGTTTGCGCGGGAAGCGGAAAAGCATTGCCCGGACATCTTGCCCAACACCTCACAACGATCGCACTCACGCTTCGGGAGGACCGGCTGGGAGCCTTACTTGTCGTGTCGTCCTCAGAGGAGATGATCAATCGGCTTATCCGCAACAGGCAGGCAAACGTCTCGCCGGTCGAGGCTCTTTACTCGCGCCTCTTCGTGGGCCGCAAAGTGTGCGATCTATCTCCGCAACTGACGTGCAATGCCGCGGCACTCGATGGCGCCGTCGTCATTGATGGCAACGGAATCGTCAGGGGAATTGGTTGTATCTTCGAGACGGGACGAAGGCGAACAGCCGCCGAGGGGGCACGAACCCGCGCCGCCTTGTTCGCATCGAAGCATGGCGTCGCGCTGAAGATCAGTCAGGACGGCGAGATGTCAATGTACAGCAACGGTGAATGCCAGGCGAGCATCTTCTCGCCGGTCTGGTAACCCATGGCTTCGGAATGTGCAAGTCATGCGGTCCGTGATTGGTGGTGCGGACGGTCGGACTTCGTCTCGAATATAGTTGAGATTGATGAACCCATATAAACCATCGTTCTTCAAAGCGCTTGAAAACTGGCTGAATCTGGACTCCAAACGGAGGCCAGCGGCCGCCCTGGCCTTGCGCAGCGAACTCGAAGATCTGGAGGGGGAGTATAAGCAGTGCCATGTTCGCTGCTACAGGCGCATCGATTTTCCCAAGGACCCAGGCGACAATCCAAGGGGTACCTCGACGCCGCTCCTGAACCTGCTACACACCGGTCAACTGGAGGAATCGGTCTCTTCCTGGACAACCGAATCCGGCGTGGCTATGAACCACCTGGAGGGCGTACAGAAAGGCGATGCCTGCGTCATCTTCGCTTACGACCCCAAACCGGAGCAGGTTTGGGTTAACCTGGATGCCCTCCTTCACTCTCCACGTTTGGCCGGCCGCTCGCCGGCGATTCAGTCCTGGATGACGCAAGAGCAAGAAGTGATCCTGGAGGTGCCGTTCCTCACTCCCGACAATGTGTACGCTTGGGGCGGGTTCGTCGGATCGCTTGAGCAACTCCGGCTAGAGGCCGAAGTTCTTGGCCGTCCGCCGGAATTTATCGAGAAGCTGGAAAGTTACCTGGCGCACCGGAGCATCAAGCCAGGCCAAGAATATTGGCTTTCGGAGGAACGCAGCCGGGCGACAGCTTATCGAATGCAGAGGTTCGCCCGCGAAAGATACATACATCCATCTCCAGAAGCCTGACTAGCCGATGCCCTGTGGTGTAATGTCGTTGTCCCTGGTTTGCCGGCCTTCGCTAAGGAGATCACGGCTGCCTCGTGAAATAGAGGCGAACCCTGAACGGCAAGCCGGCGGTGTCTTTCACGTCGGCCACTCGGTGGTCTACTTTGTTGGTTTCAATCAACTTACTAAGGGACTCGCTCACCGTGCTGAAATCCGCGGGGAATGATTCCTCGTAAAGCTGGTCGACAGTCTTCGCGCCCCCACCGAGTATCACGACCATCTTCTCGGCGGTTGCCAGTACTCGTTTGGAGTGCAGGTGGTTTTGCCAGACTGTAATCGATGCTGTCGATACGAAAGCCACGAAGCAGGTGATCAAAATGATTTTTAGTCGCGTCGTCCGGGGCTTGTCGGAGGGCAACATGGCGGGCAAAAACCCGCCAAGACCGAATGCCATACTAGCGAGAGCGATGAGCGTTTCTAATGAGATCGCAGGCCCCTTTCGGCACAAGTGCCAGTCAACGTGGTCCTCGATTGCTATATAGGACTACTGAGATGCGCGTTCGACGCTTTGGATGGTCGCAGCCGCGTTTCCGCCACCCAAATCAAAGTGGCCCCAGGGATTCGGTCCGCCGTGTACCGAAACCTGGGTGATTTTTTCGTGCGCTTCTCCAAGAGTGATAACAATTCGATTCTTATCGACCTTGTAGATGCCCAAAATCCCGGTCTCATCGCCAGGCGAGGCTCCCGTCGGCAAAAGCCGGACTACGGCCTTCGACGCGGTCCCGCCGATTGATATTCGGAGTTTGTCTCCCTTTGCGAACGTGGTGGGAGTTTCGAGGTCAAGCCAACCGGATTTGTAGGTCTCCGATAAGCCAATCTGGCCTGGAAGTTTTTGCCAGTCCTGCGCACGGACAACCGGAGCAAGGTTCAGGACCCCCAGCACGCATGCTGAAAATGCAACGATGAAATCCCGCTTCATTTGTTCCTCCTTGTCGAGATCTCCTTTGGACCCGTTATTAGAATAGCACTCCTGCATGGGAGGGGTGACCGCTGGTCGAGCGCAGGACCAGCGCAAGGAAACGGCACGGTGGTTCGTGATGCTTGTTGATCCGGGACCAGGCGGTCCACTTCCATGCGGCCCCGTTCAGTAGTTCTGCCCGTTTGGCTTTTTCTCTGCGCTTTGCCTGGCGCCGCTGCCATGATTGTCGCGCCCGTCAAGTTTCTCTACCGCGTTGCTCGCGCAATCGGGTCAGAACCTCCGCGGCTCTGCGTTTCCTCTGCGCTCGCGCCGCTCGCGCAAACGGGCGGCTGCGACTCCCGGCCCACCCTGGCCAACCGGTTTAGGAAAGTATCCCTACCCGCCGCACAACCGTTCCAGAATCGAAACTACAAGACGGACGTTACCAAACGACCAAACCCAACTTTCTTGCGCCCGCTCAATCATTCCGACTACGGAATGACCAAACGGCCTGATCCGATTCGACCAGACGGCCTGATCCGATCGACAAGACGGCCTGATCCGATCGACAAGACGGCACGATCCGGCCCGTCGATTCCATCCCGCTAAATCCGGGGAGTCCCCACCTTCTCATCTGCATAACCAAGGGAACCGCCAGAACGGCATAGAGCAGTGCGACGGCTGCCCCAAACGGCCTCGGTGCGTCGCCGTCTCGTACGATCTCGACCCGTACGACGATTTGGCGTAACATTCCAGGACCACGCTCCTGATTGCGCGTCATCGGTAGACGCGACTGGGCGCAGGCAGATGAGCGGACGCGGTGCTCTTAGCCGGCAGCTCCGCAGGCCTTGTCCGTCATCACATCCGCCGCCAGTGTCCATGGAGGCAATTCTCCTAGGAAATGAGGTTCTGACTGGTCAATTAGTTGACTCAGGAGCCAGGAATGGGCTCGGCATCTTCAAACACCGTTGAAACAGTTAGATGACGCCACTTTTCGGCCTCGCTCGCACGGGCGGCTTCGGCCCGCTGCACCCTCTTTTCCGCATCGACGCCCAGGATCAGGCGGACCGGGACCTCTTCGCTGTTTGCCAGTTGCACCACCACAGCGGCAATCTTGCGCGGGTCACCCTCGGAAAGAACCTCGTGGGTTTGCAGGACCTTCAGGTTCGCGCCGACCGATGCTTCATACTCCGGCAGAAGCTCCGGTGCCTTCTGTCTCGCGCGCCGTGCCCAATTGGTCCTAATGCCGCCCGGCTCCAGACTGCATATCTTGACGCCGAAAGATGCGACTTCCATTGCGAGAGCGTCGCTGAAGCCGCCGACAGCCCACTTCGCCGCGTGGTACGGCGTATTGCCGGCAACTGCCAGGCGGCCCCCGACGGATGACACCTGAAAGATGTAGCCGCTCCTCTGTCGGCGCATCACCGGGATGGCGGCGCGGGTGGTGTACACAACGCCGTAGAAGCAAGTATCCACCACTGCCTGGAAGTCTTCCGCGCTCAGCTGCTCGAACGGCGCGATCTGTCCGTAACCGGCATTATTGACGAGGACATCCAGCCGCCCGAAACTCTCGACCGCTAACCGCACCGCTGACTTTGCGGCGGCCTCGTCGCGCACTTCGAGGATCACCGGCTTCACCCGCTCTCCGTATTGGGCCACCAGCGGCGCCAATTCCTCAGTGCGCCGCGCTCCAGCCACCACGTTGTCGCCCGCGGCCAGCGCCGCCTCGGCGATGTCCCGTCCCAACCCGCTTCCACTTCCCGTAATCAACCAGATTTTTGCCACGAGTTCTCCTCTCTCGCGTTTGAGATGATTTAAATGACTGACTGGTTGCTCAGTTATCTAGGGAAAGAAACAGTTCACCGCGAGGCGCGCCAAAAGACCTGAAACTCCTTGCGCGTGAGATCCTCGCGCTGGCTTGGCTGTTTCGCGATGAAATCCATGGTGGCTTCCTGCAGGGAGGCCAGGCGAGCCGGACCCAAGCAAACGCGGCGGTTTCTTATCCGCTGCTCTCAGCGCTTATTCGGCGGCCCCTGCGCTTCGCGCAATCGGGCGCGAGTGCAGCCGGGGCGCAACCGGTTTAGGAGAATATTCCTAGCGACGGTTAGGGCCTTGAATCACAAGCTCCTGTGCGCAAAGGAGTCCTTCGGCCTTTGCTTACGGCTTGATTTTGTTGCGGGCGATCAGGTCCGCAGCCATTTTATCGAGATCCCTTTGAAGCATCTCCTGTATAGAAATGCCGCGCTTTTCCGCATCCGCGGCCAGCTTTCGCTCCTCGTCTTCGGTAATCTGGAGACGCACCGTGTAACCTGGGGAGAATTACCTTCATTGCAGCACACGGATGTTAATAATATTAAAAACAATGAAGACTCTCACCAGCATGACACATCAATCCTAATGCCTTCTGTTGTTGAAGGCCATATCGAGTCCCCTATAGGTGGACCGCGCGCTCCCCCGCACAACCATTCCGGCTCCGAAACAACCCTGCGACCAGACGGACGGTCCGAAACGACCAGACGGGCGCTCCGCCCTCGCTCCAAGCGAGTCGCGCACGCAACGTTAGGAATCTAATCCTACCCCTTCGGCCGCACAACTTCGGGCGCGCTGTGCGCCCGTCCGCCAAACCCCCCGCCCTCCCCTCACTTATACCCCAGGCAAATAATATAAACCGAGCCGCTGGTTTCCGCCGCGGACAAGGTGATGCCAAGGGCGGTCGTGCTGAGCGAAGTCATGGCGACCGACACGCCGGTGAGGCTGGAGTTGGCCGCGCAGACCGGGGTGCTGCCCCAGGTGCCGTTGAAGGTGATGGTGCAAGTACTACCGGAGGTGCCGCCCCAGGGCGCAACCATGGCGTTGTTATTTCCGGTAATGGCGCTGGCCGTGCTGCCGCAGCCCGAAGCGATGATGGGAACGGTGCCGGAGCCGTGCATGGCAAGAGTGTGGTCGCCCTCGACCAGGATCGTGTCGCCGATATCGATCTGGCTGCTGCTGGTGGCGGTGATTTCGGTTGATGTATTGCCGATGACGATGTTGCTGCCGCCGGACGTAACGCTGTGGGCTTCGCCGACGATGATGTTGCTGCTGCCGGTGACCGCGTCACCCGCCTCGTAACCGACCAGGGTGTTGTCCGTGCCACCAGTGACGGCGGTGCCTGCCTTGTAGCCGAGGACCGTGTTGTCTGCGGCGGCGGTCGTGATCGCGGTCAGGGCAGAGTCGCCAATCGCCGTGTTGTAGTTGCCGGTCAGCGGATTGGCGCTGGTGCCGAACATCGCCTGATAACCGATGGCGATATTGTCAGAGCCGCTTGTAATCCAGTATCCGGCGTTCGTGCCGATTGCGGTGTTCGGGCTGCCGGTCGCGTATTCAAGCGGAGTATAGCCGACCGCTGTGCTGTTAGAGCCGGTGCTGGTGTAGAGAGCGCCGTAGCCGAGGGCGGTGTTGTTGTTCCCAGTCAGGTTGTAAGAGAGCGCCTGCCTACCGATGGCGGTGTTGTTGGAGCCCCTGGTGTTGAAGATGAGCGCCTCATAACCGATCGCGGTGTCGGCATTGGCAGCCCCCTGAATCACCTTGAGCGCACTATCGCCGACCGCTACGTTGCCCCCTATATTGTTAGCGCTCGCGCCCGTCAGCGGGTTGGCGCTGGTGCCGACCATCGCCGAGTGGCCGATGGCGGTGTTGTTGGTGGCGGTCGTGGCCCATTCCATGGCCACCAGGCCGATGGCGGTGTTCGGATTCGTGGAACTCACCGTGGATTTGTTGAGGGCGTAGTAGCCGATCGTGACGTTGCTGGTGGCGACGCCCGTGATCGAAGCGAGCGCGCTGTCGCCAATGGCAATATTGCCCGCGCCCGTGGCCGTCAGGGGATTGGCGCTGGTGCCGAGCATGGCAGTTAAGCCGATGGCGATGTTGTGGGTTGCGCTCGTGGCGTATTCGTTCGCCCAGATGCCGAAGGCGGTGTTGTTGGAGCCGGTGTTGTCGGTGAGCGCCAAATACCCGACGGCGGTGTTATCGCTGCCGGTGGTGTTGTTTAGGAGCGCCTCTATGCCGATGGCGGTGTTGTAGGAGCCCGTGGTCTTCAGGAGCGTGTCCATGCCGACGCCGGTGTTGTCCGAACCGGTGGTGAGTTCTGCGAGCGCGTCCACGCCAATAGCGGTGTTGTAAAGGCTTGTGGCGCTCTGCGTCGCAAGAGCGACATAGCCGACCGCAATGCTGGTCGTGTCCTTGTCGGGAAACTTAAGGATGGTGGTGCCGTTAAGCTTGTACACACCCGCGCTGGTGGCGCCCGCGTTCGTCAGATTGAAATCGCCGGTCGAATCGAAGGCCGCGATTTCGGCGCCGTCGCTCGCGAAGTTGATCGTGGTGCCGGACGAGCTGGCCTGGTAGAGGCCGGTGTTGGTATCGCTGGTGAAGGTGAGCGAGGGTGCCGCCGCCGATCCCGCCGCCAGCTCGATATCGATATCGGTCGTGCTCTGGCCGCTGCTGAAGGACGTAAACGACGAGCCGTTGCAATATTCGATGGTGCCGCCGGTATATTCCAGCATGCCCGCAATGGTCGAACTGCACGTCGGAGTGGCTCCGGTGTCATCGACGGCCCCGACAATCAACGCTTCGGGGACAAAGGTGCTGCTGGTCCCACACGTGTAAATGCCGTCATCATAGGCTTGCTGCACCATCTGGGTGCCGTCGGGCTCGGTCACGCCCCCGCAGGCATTGCCGCCGCCCACGGGAGCGTTATTGGCCGCGGCGTCAGGCGCGTGGCAGAGGAGCGCCGCCAAAAGAAGCGGGGCGATTCTAAGTGCTGGCCGGTGCTTCAATCTGGACATCGAGAAAAACGAGCGTTTGAGGAATTTGCGAGTCCCCGGTCAAGTGTGGCGCGGCTACTTGTAGCCCAGGCAGATGATGTAAACCGAACCGCTGGTTTCAGCCGCGGACAAGGTGATGCTGAGGACGGTGGTGCTGGACGAGGTAATGGTCGCCGATACGCCATTGAGGCTGGAGTTGGCCGTGCAGACCGGGGTGCTGCCCCAGGTGCCGTTGAAGTTGATGGTGCAGGTACTGCCCGAGGTGCCGCCCCAGGGCACAACCATGGCGTTGTTATTGCCGACGATGGCGCTCGCCGTGCTGCCGCAGCCCGAAGCGATTGTGGGAACGGTGCCGGAGCCGTGCATGGCAAGATTGTGATCGCCCTCGACCAGGATCGTGTCGCCGATGTCGAACTGGCTGCTGCTGGTGGCCGTGATTTCGGTCGAATTATTGCCGATGACGATGTTGCTGCTGCCCGAAGTAATCGTCGTGCTTTCGCCGACGACGATGTTGCTGTTGCCGGTCACCGCATCGCCCGCCTGGTAGCCGACCAGCGTGTTGTCGGTGCCGCCGGTGACGGCGGTGCCCGCCTGATAGCCGACCGCCGTATTGTCGTCCGCTCCGGTCGTGATCGCGGTCAGAGCAGAATCGCCGATGGCGGTGTTGTAATTGCCCGTCAGGGGATTGGCGCTGGTGCCGGTCATCGCGAGGTAGCCGATGGCGATGTTGTCGGACCCGCTCGTTATATATTCTCCGGCCTGATAGCCCATCGCCGTGTTCGGGCTGCCGGTCGCCTTGTAGAGCGCCGCGTAGCCGACCGCCGCACTGCTCGCACCGGAGGCGTTCGCGTTGAGCGCGTATGTGCCGACGGCAACGTTATTGGCGCCGCTCGCATCGGTTTCGAGGGCCTGGTAGCCGATGGCGGTGTTGTTATTGGTGGCGTTGTCATAGAGCGCCTGATAGCCGACGGCTGTGTTACCCGAGTCGCCACCACTGATCGCCGTCAGGGCGCTATCGCCGACCGCGACGTTTTGGCCGGCGCCCGTCATGGGATGGGCGGACGTGCCTTGCATGGCGAGATTGCCGACCGCAGTGTTGCCTGTGGCGGTCGTGGCGTATTCCATGGCGTTCGTGCCGATGGCCGTGTTTGGATTCGTGGAACTGACCGTGGATTGGTTGAGCGCGTTGTAGCCGATCGCCACATTGCTGGCGGCCCCGCCGGTGATTGAGGTCAGCGCATTGTCGCCGATGGCGATGTTGTCGGAACCCGTTATGGGATTGGCGCTGGTGCCGAGCATGGCGTCGTAACCGATGGCGATGTTGTGGGTGCCGGACGTGATGTTATATCCGGCATCGTAGCCCAGCGCCGTGTTCGGGCCGCTGGTCGCTGAGTAGAGCACTCCATAGCCGACCGCCGTGAAATCGCCGCCAGTGATGTTGCTGGTGAGCGCGGAGGCGCCGACGGCGGTGTTGCCGCCGCTGGTGGTGTTGGCGAGCGCGTCGTAGCCCGCGGCGGTGTTTTCCGAAGCTGTGGTGACGGATGCGAGCGCCAAATCGCCGACGGCGGTATTGTAAAGGGGGTCTGAACAGTAATGGAACAGAAAACTCCGGTAAGCGGGGTCATGCTGCCTCGTTCAGGGCATCTTCAGGGGTACGAAGCGGCCTGAGAGCGCCGCGTGCGACAGGCTCCGGCAAAGTGAAGCTATAGC
>OBLU010002781.1_pt1 | contig 15954 bp, 12 predicted proteins | sample 1518681 | NCBI WGS metagenome assembly OBLU01 (sample SAMEA3539304, study PRJEB22396) | soil metagenome | biome: tundra; feature: field; material: soil | place: USA | collected 2010-05 | depth 0.15 m
CGGGTCGCTTGACTGCGATCAGTGTTGGTCATTTCGCTTCTCCGTTTGGCAGCATTCACTGCCACGCAGGAACTGGCAAAAGGTGCCGCTCGCACAGTAGAAGCTTCACCACGTCGCGGATGGCGTCGTCCTGGACTTTCCTGAACTCGGCCTCGCCGATCGTTTTCGCCGCGAACTGCTTGAACGCTTCGCGAAGTGCGGGCGGGCGCAGCAGGCTGCCGATGTGGTCGGCGCGAAACGGGGGACGGCCATTGGCGGAAATTGGCATGGATACTATCCTTTACTTGGGTGGGCTAATTATGGCAGTCGGGCGATGCTCCGACTTTATTTTTCTATGGCTGTTGCGCCATTCTCCAAGGGAAGCCCCGATCCATTATCTCAATGAGGAGGGATGTAGTCCCTTGCTTAGGCATACTTCACCCCCACTGCTAATGCGCCGGGACTGGGAATTTGTATTTTTCCAGACTGTGCCTATCGACTAATAGAATTCTAAACCAGACCGCTCCCAAGAAGCAACGCCGCATGGCAAATTACATGAAATTGTGAAGGACGTGTCCGTAGAGCACGCCATGCGGCCACAAATACTTGTGGCCTTCATCAGCGCTACCACTCGAGCCTCGTGCGTTAGTGGGATAGATCACAATTCAACCAGTGCGGGTGAATTGTGTAGCTGTGCAGAAGCCATTTATAACAATAGCTTGCTAAATTTGATAGATAATTGGGATCACGCCCACTTTATGCCCCATAATTTCTCTTGCTATCTATTCATTGACAGAATAGCTAAATTAGCTTGAAATCGTTCCCGGATTGGCAGCAACGGAGGAGCGCAATCTGGGGAAGCGGAATTGTTACTGCGCGAAATAACAGATTATTACAAAGACAAGGGTGTCGCCGAATCGACCTTTGGCCGCCATGCGGTAAACGACGGCAAATTTGTCAATCGGCTGCGTGAAGGCGGACGTATCACGACGACGACAGTCGAGCGTGTCCGATCTTTCATCGCGGTCGCTTGCTTTCGCAGTCTTCGATCAGCTCCAGGCAGTGAAAGACCACCGGCGCCGGACAGCACGGGAAGCGGCCACCAAGTTAGACACACTTTTCGGCGGCTTCAACGGTTTGCGCGATTAGTGTAGCTATTGTCATCGGCCCCACTCCTCCGGGCACCGGAGTGTAGGCAGAGCACTTGTTGATGACTGTAGCTAACTCGATATCGCCAATACCCCCGGAATGATAGCCAGCATCCACAACAACTGCTCCCTCCTTGATCCACGAACCCTTGACGAATTGTGGTTTTCCTACGGCACCAACGACAATATCGGCCGACCGGATGAGGTCTGGAAGGTTCTGTGTCCTGGAATGGCAGATCGTAACTGTCGCATTTGCGTTAAGCAGCATCATTGCAATGGGTTTGCCGAGTATTGGACTTCGCCCGATCACGACAGCATGTTTGCCTTCAACTAAAATGCCGTAATGCCGCAAGAGCTGCATGATCCCCGCAGGGGTGGCCGAACCGTAAGCAGGCTCGCTCATAGCCATTCTGCCGAAACCAAGCACGGTTACGCCATCGACATCCTTTTCGAGTGCAATTTGATCAAAACATCGACGTTCGTCAATGTGTGATGGGACGGGATGTTGGAGCAAGATGCCCCGAACACGAAGGTCTGCGTTGAGCCTATTGATTTCGGTCAGCAATTCGTCGGTGGTCGTTGTTTGCGGAAGCACGACCTTAAGCGACTCCATGCCGACACGTTGGCAGGCGTTGCCTTTCATCTTGACGTATGTTGCTGATGACGGATCATTTCCAACCAGGATCGTTGCCAGAATCGGCGATATCCAATTGGATCTCCGTTTGATGACTTGAACACGAACGGCAAGTTCAGCTTCGACTTGCTGTGCCAATGACTTTCCGTCGAGAACGATTGCGGACATCGATATCCCTTCCTGCAATTAGCGTGCGGCGAGATGGGCGTGTATTGACGAACGACACCAAGTGCGTTCGGCCAATCCGGATACACCAACGCCAGTCAATGGATTGGCCGAAGTCGGACAAGCCGGCTCTAAGCCGCCTCGCGCTTTGAGCGCCCCAGATAAGCAGCAATCACCTTCGGATCAGATAAGACCTCCTCCGGCGTTCCGTCAGTCAGATACTCCCCATAGTTGAGCACGTACAGCCGGTCGGAGAGATCGGCCACCATCTGCATGTCGTGCTCGACCCAGATCATGGGTATGCCAGTCTCATGCTTGATGCGCAGAATGAACCGCGCCAGATCCTCTCTCGCGTCGCGATTAAGACCCGCCGATGGCTCGTCCAACAGCAGCACCTTCGGCTCCAGCGCCATTGCACGCGCAAATCCAACCAACTTTTGCTGTGCGAAAGACAGCGACGACATCGGCCGGTGGCGATAGGCCGACATTTCCACAAAGTCCAGGATCTCCTCCACGCGTCGCCTGTGCTCGATCTCCTGAGTGCGCACCGATCTGGTGAAGAGCCCCTCCCCAAACACCCCGGTTCGGATCCGCGCGTGTCGGCCGACCAGCAAGTTTTCGAGCACCGTCATCTGCTGGAACAACTCCCCATGCTGAAAGGTGCGCGCGATCCCGAGTTGCGCAATGTGGTGCGGCTTACGCCCGACCAGTTCGTGTTCGCCGAAGCGGATGCGCCCCTGGCTCGGCCGATAGATGCCACAAATGCAGTTCAGCACGCTGGTCTTGCCAGCACCGTTCGGACCGATCAATGCCAGCAGTTCCCCGCCCCGCAAGCTCAAGGAGATATTCTGCAGCGCCGATAGCCCCCCGAACTCGAGCACCACGTGTTCCAGACTCAGCGCGATCGGTACGAGATCCTGATCAGCCATACCATCTTCTGCTGCGCCGGTACTGCTTTACATCCCGGTAATTTCGGCGTCCGGTGCCGCCCGCGCCGAGATAGAATTCCTGGATATCCTGATGCCCAGTGAGTCGTTCCCGGTCGCCATCTAGGACGATGCGGCCGTTCTCGATGATGTAGCCGTAGTCGGCAATTTCCAGTGCGACGTGAGCATTCTGTTCGACCAGCAGAATGCTGAGGCCCATCGCATCCCGAATCGCCCGTAGGCGTTCCACCAGTTCCTCGACGACAATAGGTGCCAGCCCCTGTGACAACTCGTCGACCAGCAGCAGTTCCGGTCCGCACATCAGCGCCGCACCTATCGCCAGCATTTGCCGCTCGCCGCCCGAGAGATATCCGGCTTCCCTCGCGCGCAGGCGCGCCAGCAAGGGAAAATAGGCGTACACGGCCTCGCGCATATGGCTAGAGGTGACGCTGCTCCGGGATGCATTGGCTTCGAGATTCTCCTGGACGGTCAGGTTCTCGAACACCTTATTCCCCTCCGGAACGAGCACTATGCCCATGCCGGTCACATCATGCGGGAAGCGGTTCTCGATCGCCTTGCCGCGGAATCGCACAGACCCTTCGGTCACTCTGGCATCGTCGATGCCGAGAAACCCGGAAATAGCCCGCAACGTCGTGGTCTTGCCGGCCCCGTTGTTTCCGAGCAAGGCGACAATCTGCCCGCGTCGCACCTTGAGCGTCACTCCCTGGATCGCGGTGATTACCCGGTTGTAGGTCACCTCGAGCTTGTCCACTTCGAGGATGGTGTTGTCGTTCGCCGCCGCGAAGACATTCATGGATCATTTCCCCAGAGGCTGTTGTTTGAAGGGCCAGAGCACGAAGTAGTTTTGTATTCGTCGCCATATTCCCACTAGTCCCTGCGGCTCGAACAGCAGGAAACCGATCATCACCAGTCCGAAGGCCGCATAATTCACCGCGAACACCATTTCGGACAGACGGGCGGGGATAGGGAGGACCCCCATCGCCCATTCGATGCCGTAGGGAAACAGCACAACGAAGGCGGCCCCCATTAGCGCCCCTAGCAGCGATCCCATACCGCCGACGATCACCATGGCGATGTATTGGATCGACAGAAATAGGGTGAACGCCTCGACCGAGACGAAGCCGCGGAAATAGGCGAACAGGCACCCCGCCACGGCAGTCATGCTTGAGCTGATGACGAAGGCGAGCAACTTGTACGCGGGAACGCTGACGCCTAAGGCTTCGGCAACCGCTTCACGATCATGAATCGCGCGCCAGGCCCTGCCCGTCTTCGACCGCAGCAAATTTGCCGCCAGCAGCAGCGTGGCGGCGCTGGCCGCGAGGAGGACGAAGTACCACGCCCGGGTACTGTCCAGTACCCAGCCGAACAGGACCGGCGGATCGATGACGATGCCAGTGGAAAACCCTCGCCTGGCCTCGTATTCGCCGCCAAGATAGGTGACGATGAAGTGCAACGCCAGGGTGCTGACGGCGAGATACAGTCCGCGCAGGCGCAGCGAAGGCAAGCCAAACAGCAGGCCGAGCACGGCGCCGATGACGGCCGAGGCAGGCAGCGTGACCCAGACCGGGGCAGAGAATTCCTTGAACAAAATCCCTGCCGTGAAGGCGCCCGCGGCCAGCAGCCCGGCGTGACCGAGGGATACCTGGCCGGCAAATCCGGTCAGCAGCATCAAGGCGATCGCGCCGACGCTCGCGAGCAGGACCTGATTTGCTAGATCGAGGAGAAACGGCGTGGCCAGGAACGGGTAAATCGCCAGCCACGCCAGCAGCAACCAGAGACAATAGCGCTCGGTGCGCGTATCGATGAGCCGCAGGTCCTGATCGTAGCTGGTGTGGAAGTAGCCGCTTGCGAATGGCATGTCAGACCCGATCGATTTCCTCGCGAGTGCCGAATAACCCCCACGGGCGGAAGATCAGCATCGCAAGCAGGATGAAAAATGGAGCAACGTCGGAGAGCAGCGGATCGACATATTGAATCAGCAATACTTCCGCCGTGCCGATGATCAGCGACCCAAGGAGCGCGCCGAGTAGGCTGTCCAGACCTCCCACCAGGGTTGCCGGGAAGGCCTTCAGGCCGATCGTCACCATGCTTAATTGCAGTCCGGAATCGCAGGCGATGAGCATGCCGGCGACGCCCCCGGTAAAGGTCGCCAGGCCCCAGGCCAGCGCGTAGACGCCGTTAAGACGGATGCCCCGCTGCGCCGCCAGGAGCGGGTTCTGCCCCGCCGCCCGCATCCGGATACCCCACCTCGTGTAGCGCAAAAACAGGAACAGTCCGCAATAGCTTGCCGCCGTAGCGATGATCAGACCCAGGCTGGCGGCTGAAATCCTGGCGTCACCGGCGACGGTGATGGAGGTATTCGTCCATCCCAACGGCTGCAGCGGATAATGCTGCTGCGCGCCCCACGTCAAGGTAATCAGGCCGCGCAGCAGAATTCCCACGGCGATGGTACAAAGCACCGCCGCCAGAACCGACTCGCCCGTCATGTAACGCATCAGGACGAAGTAGATGGTTATGCCGGCCATGAGTGCAAGGAATGCCGCCAGGCCGACCGCCACGATTGGGTGCGTACCAAAAAACGTGGCAGTCGCCAGCAGCCCGTAGGCGCCCAGCATCATGAATTCGCCGTGGGCGAGATTCAATACGCGACTGACGCGGTAGATCAGCACATACCCACAACTGATGAGCGCATAGATCGACGCCAGGACGATGATGTTGATCAGAATCTGCATGGGAATATGCGCGCGGCCCCGGCACGCCGCTCGGTCGCCCCGGCGGCCTCACTTCACGTCGTAACCGGTCCAATCTTTAACTCGCACCACGGACTGTTTCGCCGTATCCCAGTGCCAAACCCGGTAGTTCTGACGGGTGCGGAAGTGGTTGGTCTTGGTCCATTCGATCGGCCCGCCGCGCAGACCCTTGGTATCCACCTGCAGGCTGCTCATCGCGGCCAGGACCTTCCCCGGCGTCGGCGGCCAGGCGGTCGCCCGCAATGTCTGCTCCAGCACCATCCCGCTCACCCAGCCTTCGGCGAGTTGCTCCACCGGATAGCCGAGATTGGCTTTCTTTGCCGCTTCGCGGATCTCGTTATGGACCGGGAGATTGTCCTGGAACAGCGCATTCGCGCCGACGACATAGAAGTTGCTGTCCTTGACCCGGGTCAATTCCTCTTCGGCCTGAATATGAGCCCAGGCGATGTAGCGGCCGTTCCAGCCAAGTTTGCGCAACCCTTCGAGAGTCTTAATTTCGGTTACCCAGGGCGCCCACGAATACACCCAGTTGGCCCCTGCCTCCTTGATTTTCGTCGCGAACGGCGTGTAATCCGGGGTCGGCGGCGGTACGATCAGCTTTTCGACCGGCGTCATACCCAAGGTCTTGGAGAGTCCTTCGGCGTAGTCGATCTCGCCGCGCGAAACGGGAATAGCCATGGCCACAAGCCCCAGCTTTACCGGTTCTTTCGAGTTTTCCTTGATGAAGGCCAGCGTCATTTGGCTGTCGTACTGCGCAGCGAAGGCGGTCGAACAGAATTGCAGTTCGTCAGCGGGCGGAAACACTTCCTTGGGGCAGACGGCGCCGGCATAGTAAAGCGGAACGCGGGCGCGCTTGGTCTCGGCAACCACGGGGGCGTAGGTCGATGAGGTGCTAGAATCGATCACCATCACCACGCCGTCCTGGGTCAGAAACTTCTTGGCATCTGCGGCAGCCTTCGAGGGTTCCCCCCGGTTGTCCTCGATCAGCAGCTTGACGGGTTTCCCATTGACGCCGCCGCGCGCGTTTAGTTGTTCGACATAGGTCTTCAGCGACTCGATGACCGGTGCGTAAGTATCGGCGACCGGTCCTGTCAGGGCGCCGGTCAGGCCGACGACGTAAGCATCCTGCGCGTGCGCCCACGGTGTACCGCCCATCCCGACTCCAAGCAGCGCCATCGTTATCAGACTCTTCTTCATTGAATCTCCTCCTCGGTTGTGGAATCTACGATTGAAACAACGTTCCTTCTATGAAACGACATCTTCGATGCTCTGTGCTAGCAGGCGTTCTTCCCGATCGTCGTACATCGACTCGACGAGTTCCTTGAAGCGCTCGTACATCTGCTTGCGCTTGACCTTTCGCGTCGGAGTCACGGGTTCGCCGTCCTCTTCCGGATCGAGCGCCTTTGGCAGAATCCGAAACTGTTTGATCTGCTCGACCCGCGACAACTGCTTATTGCCGCGGTCGATCTCTTCGCGCAGCAAGGCCTGCACTTCCGTGTTGTGGGCCAGGCTGGTGAATCCCGTGTAGGCGATTCCCTTACCGCGCGCCCAGTCAGAGACCGTGTCGTACTCGATCTCGATCAGAGCAGTTAGATACCTGCGGGCATGACCGAACACCACGATCTCTGTCACGTAAGGGCTCGAACGCATGATGTTCTCGACATACGAAGGAGAAATTGTTTTGCCGCCGTCGGTGACGATAAAGTCGCGGATCCGATCGACGATGCGCAGACGGTCCTCGCGCCATTCCCCGACATCACCCGTATGTAGCCACCCTTCTGCATCGATCACCGACTTGGTGGCCTCCTCGTTCTGCCAGTAGCCGGCGAATAGATCCTCGCTGCGCACGAGAATCTCGCCATCCGAACCAAGCATGACTTCAACGCTCGACGGCGTCGTTCCAACGTCGCCCGGACGGGGAAAAGGTCCGGGCTGCCCGGAGATGATGGCACCGGCCGTCTCCGTCTGGCCGTAGATCTCGACGACATTCACGCCCCAGATCTGCCACAGCGCCATGGTGTCAGGCGGCAAGGAGGCACCACCTGAAATTACCAGACGCAGTTCGTCCAGCCCGAGCTTGTTGAGAACCGGACCGAAAGCCAATGGGTGCATTAGGCGATACAGCCATTGCGTCGCGTTGCCTTCCTCCCAGCGCAGCCTAGCATGGTGACGCCCGATGCGCATGGCGGCCTCGTAACACAGTCGCTTTAACCGCGAGCTGTTACCGATGGCGACCAGAACCTGGGAGGCAAACTTCTGTAGATAGCGCGGCACCACAAACAACATGGTCGGTGCAACTTCGTAGAACGTGGTCGACATCTCGGCGAGGCTCTCCCCGAAATGCGGAACCAGCGCGGATACCAAAGGCAGCGTGATAGCGGCATCGCGGCCGAGCACGTGGCACAGCGGCAGGAACACGACAGTTCGCTGCTCGTCCGACGCCAGCATCGGGTAGTGCTCCACCAGCGAATACGCCGCGGCCAAGTGTGCTCCATGCCGGATCAGTGCACCTTTGGGATTTCCCGTGGTTCCAGACGTATAGACGATGAAGGCAGGATCCTGTGCAGAGAGGTCACCGGCCATGCTCTCCAGCGCCGCCACACCGTCATCGCCCGCGCGAGTGCCCGCGGCGAGTAGTTCCTCGAACGACTTCAGACGTTGGTTGTCGTAGCCGAACATCGCGGCGGTATCGATCACGATTATCCAGCGTAAGCCTTCCAGGCTGTCCGCCAGAGGCAGTATCTTGTCGACGTACTCCTGGTTCTCCGCGATGAACAACAGCGCACCGCCATCTCGCATCTGGTACTCGACCTCGGCCGTCGAGGCGGTGGGATAGATACCGAAGGTGATGGCGCCGGCGGCCTGGGCCGCCTGGTCAAGGATCAGCCATTCCTCGCACGGATCGCCCATGATCGCGACACGGACACCTTTTTCAACGCCCAGCGCCTTTAGCGACCGTGCGCAGGCAGCGACCATGCGGCAATAGTCGAGCCAAGTTCGTTCCCGATAAAGGCCAAGATGCTTCGAGCGGAACGCGACGTCGTGAGGGGTCAGCCGGCCACGCTCTGCCAGCAGCAATGGCGCCGTGCGCGTTCGCAGCGCCGACAAAGATGTCCGGAACGCCGACGAACTCGGCCCAGACTGCTTCATTCTTCCCTCCTGATTCCTAGCCTCCGCAAATCATCTATCAACTTATAGATTGCGTCAAGGGATTTTCGTCCTGGGCGACGAAATGCCTCAGTGGAGATTCAACGGAGCGATGCTGAGTCCGCGGCAGAATTCAATCGTGGCGTTGTCTGTGATGTGCGACCGGCCCCGCCGGCGCGCGGACGCCATTGAGAATTATATCGACGAAGTTCTTCGCAATGGCCGATACAGTGGCCCCAGGTTCCTTTCCGTACCAGTTCGTCGCGGCATTGCACACGCCAAGCAACGCTAGGGTGGCAAGACGGCAGTTCAAATCCGCACGCAGCACGCCTGTCTCAACGCCACTTTCGAATACCCGCTGAATAATCAGCTCGTAGCGACGCGACAGGCGACCGATCGTCTTGCGAGCATCGTCGCCCAGATATAGTCGCTCGTTCAAGAAAACCTTGACGAAAGCGTGCTTTTCCTCAAGCGCCTGCAGGTGCGCACGCATAATCTTTCCGATCTTCTCCGGGGGGGAGTCCGCGGTTGCCGCTAGCGATTCTGCCATTTCAACGAACCCTGCCACGCCGCGCTGACAAACCAACTCGAGCGCCGCATCCTTGGAAGGAAAGTAGTAGTAGAGCGTGGCTTGGCGCATGTGCAACCTATCGGCAATATCCTGCGTGCTCGCACCGTGGTAGCCACGTTCGGCGAACACTACGGCAGCCGCTTCGATTATTTCGTCCGTACGTTTGCGCGGGGACCGGGCCGCACGTTTTGCGGCGCGTGGGCCAATTGCTGCAACGTTCGCCTTCTTCTTAGGACGTGCCGGCATTTTGATAACCTATGAGGAGTTGTGATATTCGTAAGCTTAGCATCTCGCGTCCTTTGCCCTCTGCCGCCCGATCCTCAATAACGTCGCAGGCGCAAGCGCCAAATGCACCAAACATCCAATCAGTCAATCAATAGCTTGCGATCGCCAATCTATTGCATTATCGGTGTTATCCGTACCAGAAGCCTATACAGAGTTCCTTGCCGCATTTTGAGCAGGTAAGCACGGCAATGTCCTGCGTCGAAGCGCCGTGATAGCCGCGGCACGCAAATACCTTTGCGTCGGCGGCGAGAATTTCTGGGGCACGGCGCTTCACCTTAGCTGGGGTCGGCAGTGAAGTAATCGCGGTCCGGGTGCGCATGGAAGTGGTTTCTTTGCACTTGAAAGTTTATTCGTGTATATTGCAAAAATTCTATAGTGATATAGAATTTGACCGCGCGAGCGAGGGCGCGACTAGCGTTACACATTACGGAGCGCAGTGTCGGGAGTGAGCGGCGGTGTTGGGACTGAGGGCCGAGGTACTAAGCCGTTGTCCGCGATCCGCTCGAGGATGGTCCCCGGCATTTCAAATGCGTCGGACACACTGCGCGGCTCCGAGGAGGATTGGGTGCGCGCCTGGGCGCGATGACTACCGGTACTTGCAGGATTGGGAGTTGCTGGGGCAACGAGGGGGTTGAATAGACAGGGAGTATCTCTGTGGCCGCGTTCTCGCGCAATTCGCGGATTACAAGGCGAACCAAAAACCCTCCAACGGGATCGCAAAGAGCTCACGCAAATTGGGAGATTCACGAAGATGCGGGCATTTTGCATTGGCACATAACAATGGTGAAGGTTCTGCGAGTGATCCTTAAATATCGCAACCAAGTATACAAGATATTCGCGGGGCGGTTTGTGGAGGAGTCCTGCTGAAATTGCATCATCGGCGTCCGACCTTTCAGGCCGAACGCTATGGAAGCTCGCGGGAAAATGGACAATATAAAGGAGAATGAAAAAATGAGTACGCAGCCGAAAGCGAAGTCGCTCCAGCAACTCATGGATACAGTGCCGAATATCATCGATTACCTCTATAGCAATCCGCCGAAATCCGCACTGAACGTATTCACCGTACTGATGCCTGCCGACGTTGTCCGGCCAGAGATCACGACGTGGCGCGACGAGCAGCGCTCATGGCGCGAAACTATTGCCCTGCACGATCAGAGCTATCACATGCACAACTTGCGTGTCAGCGGTAGGGATGCATTGCGAGTTTTCGAGAGGCTGGGCGTCAATACCTTCAAGACCTTTGCTCCCGGGGCGGCCAAGCAGTTCCTCGCTTGTTCGCCAGAAGGTTATGTCATCGGTGACGGCATTCTGTACTACCTCGACGCGGAGACGTTGCTTCTGGTCGGGAACCCCTCGACCACCGATTGGGTGCAATTCAATGCGGAGCGCGGCGGATACGACGTCACCGTAGAGCTCGATCCGTTGTGGGCCCTCAACCGACGCAAGCGCAACTACTATCGCTACCAGGTTGAGGGACCGCATGCCTTGAAGTTATTGGAGCAGCTGCATGGTGGACCGTTGCCCGAGATCAAGTTCTTCCGCTCAGACTCACTGAACATCGCGGGCTGTAAGGTACGTGCGATGCGGCACAGTATGGGCGGCGTGCCGGGTCTGGAGCTGTCTGGTCCCTGGGACGATCGCGAGAAGGTTAAGTCGGCGCTGGTTGACGCCGGGCAGGCGTTCGGTCTACGCCAAATTGGCTCCCTCGCCTATTTCAGCACTGTCATCGAATCTGGCTGGTGGGCAGTACCGTTTTCCGCTGTCTATACCAGTCCGGAATTAAGGGAGTATCGGGAGTGGCTGTCTACGAAAAGCGCGGCGGCGAGGATGTCCTTGGGCGGCAGTTTCTACTCGCAAAATGTCCAGGACTACTACGCCACCCCCTGGGACATCGGCCATGGACATCTTGTCAAGTTCGATCATGACTTCGTCGGGCGCGAGGCGTTGGAACGCATGGCGAAGGAGTCCCACCGGCGCAAGGTAACTTTGATCTGGCACCCGGAGGATGTTCTCGACGTCTTCCAGAGACTGCTGGACGACAGGCCCACGGCGATGCACATCGATCTTCCCGTTTCGGCCACCGCGCGTCTTCACTACGACAAGGTGGTAAATGCGGACGGCAAGATCATCGGCTTGGCGCACTACCCCGGCTACACGATCAACGAGAGGGCAATGTTGTCGCTTGCAAGCCTCGACGAGGCGTACAGCAAGCCAGGCACGGAGGTGGTACTCGTCTGGGGTGAGGAGGGTGGCGGTGCGAAGAGCGCGCCTTGGATCGAACCCCACGTCCAGGTGAAGATTCGTGCCACGGTTGCGCCGTCGCCGATCAGCCAGGCGGCCCAGGATTATCGATCTGTCCTAAAAGGCCGGCGCGAGGCTGTCCGCTAACTTGCGAGGGCAGTTCCCGGGTATGGTACGGTGCACTACGCCGACATCTGCGGCGCCTTGGCTGTTGCGCGTAGTAATATCATTCGCTGCGACTGCGACATCCCTTGAAACCATCCCGCTTGAGGTACGGGAATAACAGCGCGTTTCTGGAGCCGTCAGGAGGCAGCATGAGCCCGGATAAGACTCGTTCGATATGGCTCGCTACACTTGAGAGGTATCGGCACGACTCGGACCGCCCGGCGAGCACGGCCATCTGGTCGCCGCGGCTGGAATCAGCGTCGCGTGACGAATTGCGCGCCATACAGGACGAGAAGCTGCGTGCGGCGGTGCCCTTTCTATATGAGAACAGCGCGTTCTACCGACGTCGCTTCGAGCGCCTAGGCCTTGTACCCGGCGACATTCGCGATTTCGAAGATCTTGCCGCCAAGTGGCCAGTGGTAGATAAGAGCGAGATTATGGCGGATACATTGGAGCATCCGCCCTACGGAACACATTCCGCGATGACAGAGGCGCTCTGGGCGGAGCGAGGCTGGATGATGCTCTCTTCCTCTGGCACAAACGGTGTGCCGCGGGTGTTCCGCTACTCGCATATCGACCGGGAGCAGTGCGCTTGGGCGAATGCGCGCGCGCTCTATGCCACGGGTATTCGCAAGGGCGACACGGTTTTCATGATGACGGGTTACGGGGCGCACATCTTCGCTTGGGGCATGCAGGTCGCTCTTTTCAAGATGAATCTGCCGACCTTGCCAGATAGCGGCATGGACGCACAAGCGCGCGCGAGCGTCGTCTTGCGCTTTCGCCCAACCATCCTGCTTTGCACGCCCTCCTATGCGCTGCACTTGGCGCGTGGCATTCAGGCGCTTGGCCACGATCCGGCGAGTGTCGGTGTGCACACGATTCTCGTAGGCGCTCAACCTAGCCTTTCAATCGAATCGACGCGCCAGCGCATCGAAGAGCTCTGGGACGCCCGCCTCGTCGAATTCTACGGCTGCACCGAAATAGCCCCGCACGTGGGTGGCTACTCCTGCTATGCGCTCAAGCAGGGCGGGCAAGTTGCCACCCATCTTGCGGAGGACATTCAGATCTGGGAGACGGTCGATCCAGACACCAAGCGTTCGCTGCGCGCCGGCGCGCGCGGCCTTACGGTGTGCACCAGTCTTAACAGCGAAACCTCTCCTCAGCTTCGCTTTCTCGTCGGCGACTTTGCGACCTTCGACGCAGGGCGTTGTGCGTGTGGACGCACCCACGTGCGCGCACTCGGTCTGTTTTCGGGGCACGCTGACGATCTCGTCAATCTGCACGGCGTCAAGAGGAATCCGACACAGATCGAACACGCGATGCGCTCAATCCCGAACTCAGGCGAGGAGTTCGAGAGCGTTATCGAGACCGATGCTGCAGGCCTCGACACCATGACCGTGTGCTCCGAGTACCCGGACCATGGATCAGCAGCCGAAATGCTGTGCCATCGCCTTACCGAAGACATACGCAGCCGCTGCGAAGTGCCGGCAGGCGTCGAAGTAGTCCCACCGGGTACGCTGCCGAAGTTCGAATTTAAGGCAAAGCGCGTAAAGGACAAACGACGCAAATGATCGTGCCATGAGCGCGAACAGCGAATGCCGTAGCGAATGCGATCGTCGCAATGCGGGCTAAGCACTTTTACGGAGCAGAAAGGCGTGCGTTGGGAGCGTTGAGCTGCCAGTTCATCCACTGTGCAGACAGTGTCGCGCCGCCGAACGTAAATAGATGGATGCCGGCAATGTTGCAGTCCACATGCGTAGTGCAATAGCGTGCGAGTGCAGCGAGTTGATCGCTGGGGTTAGTGTGAGTGACTAGGCGCATTGCAGCGAGTCCCTGCACGCTTATTGCGCGCAATGAGGCGCGCACGCCGCAGATTTTTGCAAAGCGCATTAACGTTAGGGGGTCTGTCGACCCAGCGAGACCGACATATATTGGAATTCCAGGTGCAAGGCTGCTGATCGCCGCGCAGTATTCAATGATGCTCGGCGGCGAAAACGAGAACTGGGTAACGATGCGCGCGCGCAACCCTTGACTGGCGAGGTGCGCGAGCTTATCGACAAGAGCACGCTCGAGTGCCGCCCGTGAGATGCGCGGGTGGCCATCGGGATACCCGGGGATAGAGATCTCGCGCAGGCCCGCTCTGGCGAGGCACCCAGTGCTGATCAGAGCCTCTCCATCGATATAGGGTCCGGAGGTTTCTGCGACGTCGCCGGCAATGACGAGCGCATTTTGTATCGCTGCCTCGCGCACCGCACGCTCGAGATAAATCTCGAGCTCGTCTGAGGACGTAATGCGGCGGGCCGGAATGTGTGGCACTGGTTCGAGGCCCGCCTCGCGGATAGCGACCAATGTCGCTAGTGTGTCGGCTAACCGGTGTCGCGGCAAATGGTTGACATAGACCAGTGTGCCGGCTGGCAGCAAAGCGGCGATCGCCGTCGCGTCCTGTGGGCGGTGCGCGCCTATCTCAAGCGAGCCCGAAGCGACCAGCGCCGACGCCCGCGACTCTACGTTGCCTCGATCCTGACGCTCAGACGCGCTTTTGCGAAATGACACAAAAGTTCTCCTAGATACAGTGGCAAGGGCACGAGACCAACTATTTGCTTCGACCAGCCATCGCGCGGCCTGGTAGTTAGAGGTGGTGTGCGACTGCAGGCCCGCCAATTCCAAATTCTATAGACTTATAGATTTTATTGCAACATGAGAATTGAAGTGCCAGATTTCGAGGGGGACGGAAACTGGTGACGCCTTAGCACTCAGGCTGCGATCGATCACAAGCGTCGCGCAGTGTGTGAAGGTGCATCTCAACGAGCACTTGAGTGCGACCCAATTGGCTGCCTTGGTCAATCTCAGCCCGCCCTACTTTGCCGGCCTATTCAAGGCTTAATTCAGCGTGCCCCGCCTAGCTGCGTATTGCAGCGTGGCCTAGAAGCGGCGCGGCCAACGTTGGGGAATGGCATCTCGATTGCCGACGCCGCGTTTTCGCTCATCTTTCCAGCGAAGCGCACTTTACTGAATTGTTTTGCCAATACACTGGAAGCACGCCGTCGCGCCTGCGTTCGGCCCGACCCCTCCGTACATCCGCGCTAGCCGTCGCAGACGACCTTCATCACATGCAGAACGCTTGCACTCTCCTTTCAGCGAGAACAATGCGTCGTCGCCGACCTAGGGATGGCGAACGCAGCGTGGACATGTATGAGGTCGATCACATTCAATCGACCATTTTTGACGATCTTACAAAGTAGCTGGCTTGCCAGTTTCAGCCCGCTAAGGATGCGCTCGCCGTTGGCGAACGCATCCTTGCGCGCTTGGCGAGCGTCGGTGGTTTTGACGACTGCCTTACTTGCAGGCGTAGTTCGTCGCCTGCGTCACCGGACCGGAACCGCTGTAGGTGGCCTTCTGCGGATAGGGGCAAAGGAGCTGAGTCGCGCTCTTGTCTGCCGAGTTCAGGGTGATCGACGCCGGCACCGTACCGTTTTCGACCCAGTTAGTCAGTGCGGTGAATAACTGACCGGGCTGCGGCAACGGAACGCTGTTGACTGTCGCCGCCGGGCTGGAGGTGCCGTTCACCGTACCGACACCCGCGCAATGACCCATCCCTGGAATGAGAAACAGGCGATCGAACTGCTGCGCCTGTTGGAAACCACCCGAGGCGTTAGCCATGTGCGTATAGTAATTGATGCTGCCCTGTTCTGGGATCAAGATGTCGGCGAGTCCCTGGTAACTGATGATTTTCTTGCCCGCAGTCTTTATTCCCGACAGGTCCGGATTGTCAGTGTTCAAGTTGCCGAAGAATGGCTGCAGCGCCAAACCTTGCGCGTAGGAGTCAGCGTTTTGGGCATAGGTGAGCGTCTTCCAGCCGTCCTGACCATTCCCGGTGGCGTTAGTGAATGCAGGGCTGGCCCAATAAGATCGGAAGAGCACA
>OBLU010002782.1_pt1 | contig 15953 bp, 13 predicted proteins | sample 1518681 | NCBI WGS metagenome assembly OBLU01 (sample SAMEA3539304, study PRJEB22396) | soil metagenome | biome: tundra; feature: field; material: soil | place: USA | collected 2010-05 | depth 0.15 m
CCTCGGCGCCGCGGCGAACGTCCCGCGCGTACAGCTCGGTCATCATCCAGTTGCTAGCGGCCGTGGTCTGCGGGGCTTACCTGCCAGGCTCGCATAGCCTGCGACAGAAATCCGAGAAGGCTCTTCGGCTTCCGCAGGTACTGGGCGATATGGTGAAGCGATTCCGCCAATCCAGTCTTGTCTCTGCGCGGATCCGAACTCCGGAGGCAGTGCTCTCCGGAGTTCCAGGGTTCAATTGCGTCCCGGAGCAGTACCCGGAGTTGCTAGCGTGGTGGCGGCTTAACGCCAATCGTCTACGCGCTGGCGTTGTCGAGTTGCCGTGCCATCCCGAGACAAGCCCGGCCGAAGCGGAATTGCTGAAGTCAGACGAGTTCGCGGCACTGCTATCGACTTACAACATTTCCGTCACCTCCTTTTTGGTAGTCTAACCCAAGCACTCGTGCTGAGACCGGGGAGTCTTATGTATCCTGGAACAGCTCCAGCGTCCCTGGTTTCCGTTCGCATCACGACAATTGAGTGAGCAATGAACCCGCACACCCGTACACAACAGACACACCCCATGATTCGGTTGGCAGCACGCCTGAACCGAGCGTTAGCCGAATCGCGCGCATTCTGCTGTGCGATCACCGCTTGCGCGAGAGTTGGCGGCCTGGGATTGGCTGTCGCGTACTTAGCCCGGACGATGATGTCCCTGCCAGAGGTTATACGAACAAGGAGCCTGATGGTGGCGGACCAGAAGTTCGACATTCGAGAGCTTCGCTACCAGGGCAGGCGAGTCCACTTCGCCGAATCACATTTAGGCATGCTCCGTGAAATCTTTGGGCGCAGGGTCTACGACCGTGAAATGGCAACACGACCCTTTGGCACAGTCATCGATTTGGGTGCAAGTTCTGGATTCTTCACGCTCTATGCTATCGCCTCTGGAGCGGACAAGGTCTACGCTGTGGACGCGCAGATGGAAGTGCTCGGCGTCCTGAAAGAGAACATACGGCTCAACCGATTGGCAGACAAAGTGGTTGTCGAATGCTGCGCAGTAGGTGCAAGCGTCGGGGCCATGCGGTCGACCGTGAAAGAGCAAGGTATCCGGGTCGAAGCGCTCGGATCACTCTTATGCAAGTGGGGAATTGTGCATGTGGATTTCTTGAAGGTCGATATCGAGGGCTCCGAATTTGACTTGTTCGCATCCCCGGACATTGAACGCTGGTTGCCGCTGACCGATAGAGTGGCCCTGGAGTACCATCGCGCCTATGGGAATCCAAGGGATATCAGCGAGATACTTCGGCGCAGTGGCTTTTCTGTCGTGGAGAGACCAAACTCTGCAGAGAGCGATCAGTTTGGGTACATTGTGGCATCTCGCCAAGAGGATCTGGTATGTTCCGCCGGGAACTGAGGGCGGTGGCCCAGACTCGGACGGTTGATGTATCCGTCTGCATTCTCACCAAGAACGAGGAGTTGAACCTCCCGAAGTGCATCCAAAGTATAGCCACCGATGCGACTCAGGTAGTGGTAATCGATGACCGTAGTGCCGACCAAACCCGCGAGATTGCCGTTGGGTTAGGTGCGAACGTCTATGAGCATGAGTTCGCAGATTGGGCTTCGCAGAGGAACTGGGCACTTGACAACGTCCCGTTTTTGACCGAATGGGTGCTGTTCCTGGATGCCGATGAAGAGATGACCCCAACTGCCTGGAGCGAGCTACGGAAACTCCTGGCCTCGGCCGGCGAAGAGGTTGACGGAGTGGCGGTCCGAATGGAACTGATCTTCCTGGGAAAGACGCTCAGAAAGGCTTACCACCACCCATCCATTACGCGGTGTGTGCGGAGGAGCAGGGTACGTTGGATCGGTGATGGGGCTCGAGAGTACGCGCTTGTCCCGGGAAAACTGCTTGTGTTGAAGAGTCGACTGCCGCATCACGATCTACGAGGGTTAGCGTACTGGCTTGAGAAGCACATCGCCAATTCTTTGAGAGAGGCACAGTCGAAAGCGACCCGAAACAAGAACCTTTCTTTGGAAACTATCCCAAGAAGCCAAAGAATTAGGCTTAGACTCAGACTTGGGCTCTGGGAGCACTTGCCCGCATCGTTGACGGTGCCGATATATTTCGTCTATCGGTATGTCCTATGTCTCGGGTTTCTCGAAGGGCGCGCGGGATTTTTCCTTTGTTTTTACCATAGCTGCTGGTATCCCGTGACAATCGCCGCTCTGAAGAGGGAGAAAACGTATTGCCGGACCGCATCGACGAGATCCCCTGAGTGTGATTGTGCCGAAATCGACATCGGCCATTAACGTTTTGTACGGTCTTACTGACCAGGCGCCTGTGTTCTGCTGTTACTCGGGGCGTAGGCGTCGCGTCTCTCGCGAATCTGTGGGGTGCTGACTGTGCCTGCGATAACAGTGTGTATCATCGGTTACAACGAAGAAGTGAACCTTGCAAAGTGTATAGCAAGCGTTAAGGGGTGGGCCACGGATGTCTGGCTGGTCGATTCCTATAGTAACGATCGCACCATCACAGTTGCGGAGCGGGCAGGCGCAAGGACTGTCCAGCATAGGTTCCTGCACTGGGCCGACCAGCGAAACTGGGCCCTCGACAACATTCCTTTCGATACTGAGTGGGTACAGTTTCTCGATGCAGACGAGGAAATGACCGCCCCGGCACGAATTGAGTTGGATACCCTGCTGGCCGAGGCAACCCCGGACGTCGCCGCAGTGTCGATAGTGACCCGCTTGACATTTCTGGGGCGAGAGTTGGAACGGGCCTACAGCCATCCGCACGTTGTGCGAGTGGTTCGGCGAGGACGGGCGAGGTGGTTAGCCCAAGGCGCCCGGGAATACACGTGCGTCGACGGCCGAACTGTGCGGCTCAATGCCAAACTCCGCCACGAAGACATTCGAGGCCTTAGCCATTGGCTTTCAAAGCAAATCCGAAACGCTGTTCGCGAAGCGAATTCAAGCATCATCGGCGAGTCGATTGGGCTCGCCGGTGTCCGCGGGCCCCAAAGAATGAGGTTAAGAGTCAGAATGGCAATCTGGGATAAGCTGCCTGGGATCACCCGAAGCGCGTTGTACTTCGTTTACAGATATATTCTCTGTCTGGGATTTACTGAGGGTACGGCAGGGTTTCTGTTTTGCTTCTATCATGCATTCTGGCTTCCCCTGACGGCGGCAGCCTTGAGGGAGGAGTTCGAGCAAGGACAATGGCGTCGATGAGACAGAACCGATGGAAACCTCGCGGTCGCAGCGCCGTACATGGCCGAGCACGAGATGAAAAGCCAAAGCGACACTATTACCGGTGAGGTCGAACACCCCCGAGTGGGAACCGACGCGGTGGCCAGGCCAGAGACATGTCCCGCTACGCCCGAGCTCTTCGTTGCGTCGGAGTTGTACTATCCAGAGGACCGCTCAACCGGGTACTTCCTGACCTGCATAGCCGAAGGGCTTGCACGCCTCCGGAGCGTGACCGTTCTGTGTGCTCAACCCACTTATGACGCTCGCGGCCAGCGTGCCCCCAATGAGGAGATGAGGAACGGAGTCAGAATCCGCCGTTGCTGGGCCACCACCTTCTCAAAGGACCGAATCGTGCTGCGGCTCATCAACCTCATCACCATCAGTTTGTCGTTGTTCATCAAAGCCTGCAAGACCATTCGCCCGGGCGCCGTGGTCTTGGTCGTAAGCAATCCTCCGACGCTGCCCTTCCTCATGCTCACGGCATGTCGGCTTCGTCGAGCGAAGTGCGTCCTCCTTGTCCACGATGTCTATCCAGACGTCCTGACTGCCGTCGGCGTGATCCGGCGCGATAGTCCGATATGCCTCGCGATGCACACGGCTTATCGATGGCTTTACGGCCGCATGCACGGGATAATCGTGCTCGGCCGAGATATGGCCCGTCTCGTCCGGAACAGCACCCAGCCGAGACAAATACCGATCCACGTGATACCCCACTGGGCGGATACGAACGAGATCACGCCTTCAGAACCGCTCCAGAACGAACTTCTGAAAACCTTAGGTCTTCTTGACAAGTTCGTCGTTCAATACTCGGGCAATATGGGCCGCACCCACGATATCGAGAGCATCATGACCGCCGCGCTTTTGCTGTCCGACACCCCCGAGGTCCACTTCCTCTTAATAGGAGGCGGGGCCCAGCGGGCAAAGATTAGCCGTGCCGTCCGCGATCATCAACTTGAAAATGTTACGCTCTTGCCGTACCAGCCCCGATCCGAGCTTCCGGTGACGCTCAATGCGTGCAGTGCCGCGTTGGTCTCCCTTAGGACCGGTATGGCAGGGGTCTCGGTCCCCAGCCGGATGTATAACATCTTCGCGGCCGGCAAGCCCACGCTCGGCATGGTACCCGAGGACTCTGAGCTTGGACTACTGATACGACAGGAAGGCATCGGGTGGACCGTCCCACCTGAGCAGCCAGCCAGACTCGCCGACACAATCCGCGAGGTGCTCCATAATCGCGACTACTTGCAAGCCGCCGGCAAGAGGGCCCGCGCACTGGCCGAACGGGACTTCTCTCTGAACCAGTCCCTCAGGGACTACGACGCAGCCCTGAGATAGAGTACCTCGGCTATGAAAAGAGTAATGGTAACGGGAGCCACGGGCTTTGTGGGGTCTGCCCTATGCGAATCATTATGCGGCCGCGGATATGCGGTAATTCCCGTAGTTCAACACGGGCAACAGAAGCCCCCGTGCTGCCAGGAGGAAATACTCGTCACGGATCTAGCCGACCTTCCCACAATTCCCCGGGTCTTTGCTTCCACAGACGCGATCATTCATCTGGCAGCGCGGGCTCACATAATGCGAGAGACCGCGCCCGATCCGCTGTCGGCGTTCAGGAAAACGAACGTTGACGGGACGGTCGCCCTCGCTCGATGTGCTGCTGCTGCGGGTGTTCGCAGATTCGTGTTTGTAAGCTCCATCGGCGTAAACGGAGCCGCCGGGCTGACGACTCGCATACGGTATTCCGAGGAAGACCAGCCAGCTCCCCACGACCCCTATTCACGTTCGAAATGGGAGGCCGAGCAGGCTCTCGTCGAGATAGCAGAGGCCACTCCAATGCAAGTTGTACGCGTTCGTCCGCCGCTTGTCTACGGGCCTTCCGTCCCCGGCAACCTGCTGAAGTTACTCCACCTGATTGGCCGCGGTGTGCCCATTCCCGCAATAAAAAACCTGCGAAGCTTCATCGGCCGAGCGAATCTCGTTGACTTCCTTGCAATTTGCCTGGAGCACGCGGCCGCTGCCAATGAGTTGTTCGTCGTGAGTGACGGACACGACCTGTCGACCGAACAGCTAGTGCGCGTCCTCTGCGCTGGAATGGGCCGCTCCCCGCGCCTATTCCCGTTGCCGCTCTTCGCCGCACGGATCGGTGCCCGCGCACTCTCCAATCAGAAGTTCTTCGCGCGTGCCTTTGGCTCACTGATTATTGACCCCACGAAGGCCCGTAGAGTCCTTGGTTGGTCGGCGCCGGTTGGAACTGAGGATGGCCTCCGCGCTACGGCGGAGTGGTACCGCAAGACCTGGCTTCGGGAGAAACATGATCGTTGGGATTTGCCTACTGCCAACAACGGCAGCGATCCGTTTTTCAATGGGACTTCTACTCTCCCTGACTCGGCGACCAAACGTGCTAGACGTCCCCTATGAGCGGATACTTTACCGGACTGGTTCCTGGATTCGTCGGCACAATTGGCCTGACCAGTGGCATTGCCGTTTTTATACTCGTTGAATTCCTGGTTACGGCGCTCTTCACCGCGCTGGTGCGGCGCTACCTTCTCCGGCGAAGAATTCTAGATATCCCGAATGGGCGCAGCTCTCACTCATTTCCAATACCGCGCGGAGGCGGCCTAAGCATTGTTGTCGTGTTTCTCTTGGCAGTTTTGCTTTCCGCGCAGACAGGTGTAGTATCCAACAGTCTTAGTTGGGCGCTTATCGGAGGTGGACTGTTGGTGGCTGGCGTGGGTTTCCTCGACGACTATCTTCGCGTACCGGCCCGCCTGCGCCTGCTGACTCACTTCGCGGCTGCTGGATGGGCTTTGTGGTGGCTCAATGGGATCGGGCCGCTCCACTTGGGCTGGACCATCTGGGATTGGGGTTGGGTTGGCCAGGTTGTCGGGCTTGTTGCCTTGGTCTGGATGATCAATCTTTATAACTTCATGGATGGTATAGATGGCCTTGCCGGGACGGAAGCTCTGTGCGTAAGCGCGCTAGGCGGCCTACTCCTCGCTTCGAGCGCACTAGGAGGCTTGGCGGAGGGCGCACTGGCACTTGCAGGAGCCAGCGCGGGATTTCTGGTGTGGAACTGGCCACCGGCCAAAATTTTCATGGGTGACGTTGGCAGTGGGTTCCTGGGATTCGTGTTCGGCGTCCTGGCCATTGCGAGCGCCAAGGAACGACCGTTGCTGTCCTGGCCCTGGCTGATTCTGCTTTCCGTCTTCATTGTCGATTCTACAGTAACCCTGATCCGCCGCTTGATCCGTGGGACACTGTGGTACGAGGCGCATTGCAGCCACGCCTATCAACACGCCGCCCGGCGGTGGGGCAGCCATTCGAGAGTGACGGTAACGATTGCGGCGGTCAACGTGGCTTGGCTATTCCCGCTTGCATGGGGGGCATGCGTTTGGCCGGGACTCGGACCTCTGTTCGCCCTGGTGGCACTGGCTCCATTGGTCTACCTGGCATTTCGCTATGACGCCGGGCAGGATACATCTGCTGCGCCGGTCGCGCCCTCCGCAACCGAAGTTCGCGCGGCCGTCGGCTCGCAGGCTTAAAATGAAATCGTCGAGATTGTTCGCAAGCGCGGTGCGGCTCCTCGTGGCTCGTACGCGGCTTCTTTCCCGCTTCGCGCAGTTTTCCATCTTCATCCTCTCCGCGGTCGGCGCGTTCCTTCTTCGATTCGAATTCATTGTCCCCTCGCCATTTCTCCGGCACCTCTACTTTGCCGTCGCCGCCTGGGCCGTGGTCAAGTCGCTGGTCTTTCACCTCCACGGTCTCCATCGCGGGTGGTGGCGATTCGTCTCCACTCCCGACTTGCTCCGTATTGCCAGCGCCAATATTATCGGCTCGCTTGCCGGCGGCTTGGTCATCCTAATCTTCGGCCCGCCCGGTTTCCCGCGCTCTCTCTACTTTCTCGACTTTTTGCTTTGCTTCATGGCAACCACCGCAATCCGCGTCGCCGTTCGTCTCCTCGCCGAAGCGACTGCCAACAGCGGCCTCAGGGGCGCCCAACGGACTCTGATCTACGGCGGAGGTGCCGCGGGTATCATGCTCCTTCGGGAATCTCGTTCAAATCCGAACCTCAACTACTCGATCATGGGCTTCATTGACGACGACCTTACAAAATCGACCTTACGGATTCAGGGAGTGCCAGTGCTCGGCGCCGGCACGGAACTCGCCACTCTGGCCGTCAAGCACGATATTCAACTGGTTCTGATTGCGCTGCCATCGGCAACCGGCACCGAGATGACGCGGGTCTTGCGGCTGTGTCAGGAAGCCCGCGTGCGCTTCCGGACCGTGCCGTCGATGGCCGAGCTCGTCGACGGTCCTGCCCTCGCCACGCAGATCCGCGACGTTGCCGTCGAAGATCTGCTAGGCCGGAACGCCGTACGCCTGGAAGAAAACCAGATCCGGGGCACGCTTGCAGGCAAGGTCGTGATGGTCACCGGCGCCGCCGGCTCCATCGGCTCCGAACTCTGCCGCCAGATCGCTCGCTTCCAACCCGCCGGCATCGTCGGCTTCGAAATCGCCGAATCCCCCCTCTTCGAAATCGACCGCGAGATGCGCCAATCCTTCCCCCAGACGCCTTTCTACCCCGAGATCGGAAGCATACAGAATCGTCCCCGCCTCGACGAAGTCCTGCGCCAGTACTCGCCGTCCATCATCTACCACGCCGCAGCCTATAAGCACGTCCCCCTGATGGAGACCCACATCTTCGAGGCCATCGAGAACAACGTTTTCGGGACCTACAACGTGGCCATGGCGGCGGCCGAGCACGGAGTCGAAGACTTCGTCATGATCTCCTCCGACAAAACCGTGCGCCCCACCAACATCATGGGCACCACCAAACGCGTGGCCGAACTGCTACTTCTGGCCCTACAAAACGAGCGGACCAAGGTCGTGGCCGTGCGCTTCGGCAACGTGCTTGGCTCGAACGGCAGCGTCATCCCGATCTTCAAAAAGCAGATTGCGACGGGCGGACCGGTGACGGTGACGCATCCGGACATGCGGCGCTTCTTCATGACCATTCCCGAAGCCTGCCAGCTCGTGCTGCAAGCCTCGGCCATCGGAGCGGGCGGCCAGATCTGCGTCCTGGACATGGGCGAGCCGGTAAAGATCGTCGACCTCGCCAGGAACTTGATTCTGTTGTCGGGGCTGAAGCCCGATGAAGACATCAAAATTGAATTCACCGGCATGCGCCCCGGCGAGAAGCTCTACGAGGAGCTGAGCACGCTGCTTGAGGACACAGCTCCCACCACCCACGAGAAGATCCGCATTTACGTCGGCAACGGTATGCCGGAAGGCGATATGGTGTCGTGGCTCAATTACCTGCGGGAGATCTGCGAGACGTGCGATGTCGGTCGGCTGGTCGTAGCGCTGAAAGAGATCGTGCTCGACTACAGCCCCAGCACCCACGTACTGAAACGCGCGATAGAGCCTCGGGAAGGCCCGCGCGCAGCCTCGGCCGCAACTTACTGACGCCTTCTCGCGCTACGCTTGCTTCGGTGAAAAATTGTCTATGCCCAAAGCTCTGATCACCGGTTGCACCGGTCAGGACGGCTCATATCTGACCGAGTTTCTCCTTACCAAAGGCTACGAGGTCCACGGCCTCAAAAGGCGCGCCTCCAGCCTCAACACCGATCGCCTCGATCATATTTATCAGGACTTTCACGAAGCCGACGTGCGCTTTCTCCTCCACTACGCCGACCTCACTGACGGCAGCTCGCTCGCCACGCTCCTCTACGATCTGCGTCCGGACGAGATCTACAACCTCGGCGCGCAGAGCCATGTGAAGGTGAGCTTCGAGGTGCCGGAATTCACCGCCGATGTCGTCGCCTGCGGAACCCTCCGGTTACTGGAGGCCATGCGGCGGACGGGCGTAAGCTGCCGCTTCTATCAGGCCTCCTCCAGCGAAATGTTCGGCAACGCACCGCCTCCCCAGAGCGAGGCTACGGCTTTGCACCCGCGCAGCCCCTATGGGTGTGCCAAGGTCTTCGCCCACAACATCACGGTGAACTATCGGGAGAGTTATGGGCTCCACGCCTCCAGCGGTATCCTGTTCAATCACGAGTCTCCACGCCGCGGCGAGACCTTCGTCACCCGTAAGATCACGCGCGCCGTGGCCCACATCAAGCATGGTGTCCAGCAGAAGCTCTATCTCGGGAATCTCGACGCGCGTCGTGATTGGGGGTACGCTCCGGACTACGTTCGTGCGATGTGGCTGATGCTGCAGCAGGAAACACCGGACGATTACGTCGTCGGCACCGGGGAAGCCCACACCGTGCGTGAATTTGTGGAGATTGCCTTCGCACAGGCTGGTCTGGATTGGAAAGAGCACGTGGAACTCGACGCGCGTTACCTCCGACCGGCTGAAGTGGATCACCTTCGCGCGGACGCATCCAAAGCCCGGCAAGTGCTCGGCTGGGAGCCGACCGTGACTTTCCGGGAACTGGCACGCATCATGGTGGAGCAAGATATGAACTCCGTAAAGGCACGGCTCAAAGGCGGCATCGAGGCGCTCCAGATGGCGGTTGTATCTGGGGGCTTGAACTCTTGATCAGCCTCGCGGACAAGAGGATCGTGGTTACTGGTGGTGCCGGATTCCTCGGAACCCATCTACTCCGCCGGCTGGAACAGAGGGGCTGCCGCAAGATCTTCGTCCCCAGGTACCCCGATTTCGACCTCACGCGCACCGATGCCATTGAGCGCCTCTTCGTTGAACACCCACCCGACGTCCTCATTCACCTGGCCGCCGTCGTCGGTGGAATCGGTGCCAATCGAGCCAACCCCGGCCGTTTCTTCTACGACAACGCCATCATGGGCATCCAGCTCATCGAAGCCGCGCGGCGCCACGGAGTGGAGAAGACTGTCGTTCTGGGCACGATTTGCGCCTATCCCAAATTCACCCCGGTGCCGTTTCGGGAAGAGGACCTTTGGGCTGGCTATCCGGAGGAGACCAACGCGCCCTACGGAATCGCCAAGAAGGCGTTGTTAGTTCAGTGTCAAGCCTACCGTCAGCAGTACGGTATGAACGCCATCTTCCTCCTGCCAGTGAACCTCTACGGGCCGGGCGATAACTTCGAGCCAGAATCGTCCCACGTCATACCGGCACTGATCCGCAAGTGTATGGAAGCTGTCGACCAGGGCCGCGACGAGATCGTCCTCTGGGGCGATGGTTCGCCCACCCGCGAGTTTCTTTACGTCGAGGATGCCGCCGAAGGCATCATTTTGGCGACGGAACGTTACGATAAGCCCGACCCAGTGAATCTCGGAAGCGGCATGGAGATTTCCATCGCCGACCTGGCTGTCAAGATTGCCAGCATCACCGGCTTCTCGGGGCGGATCATTTGGGATGCCACCCAGCCCAACGGACAACCACGCCGGTGTCTGGACGTCAGCCGTGCAGAGCGCGAATTCGGCTTCCGCGCGATTACGCCGTTCGACGTCGGCCTGCGGAAGACGATTGAGTGGTATCAATCTGGCCGGCTGCCGGAATCGGTTCATCGGTGAGCTATGGTGGGAACGGCCGCGCGCTGGCGCACCAAGTGCGGTTGTTCCATTACCTCCCGGTACGCTTCCAAGGTTTTCTCTGCTGTTTTCTGCCAACTGAAGTGCGCCGCACGCTGCAAACCGAGTCGCTCCATCCGCGCGCGCAACTCCGCGTCCAGCAAGATGTCGGCGATGGCCCGCACCATCTCGTCCACGACATACGGGTCGAACAGGATGGCCGCCCCGTCTACGACCTCGGGTAAGGCCGACGCGCCCGAACATACGACGGCCCGGCCGCATGCCATCGATTCCAACGCCGGCAACCCGAAACCTTCGCAAAAACTCGGGAAGACGAATACGTCACAGGCGTTGTAGAGCTGCAGCAGGTCGGCGTCCGGCACGAAACCGCAAAACTGGATGCGGTCCGCCACCCCGGATTCGCGGGCTGCTTCCTCCACCCGGCCGGCGTACCAGGTCGGTTTCCCCACAAAAACCAGGTTGTGCTTCAACTGCGGATACGCGTGCACGAGCCGGGCAAATGCCTGGATCAGTCCGATGTGGTTTTTGCGCGGCTGGATGTCACCCACCGAAAGGATGAACGGCCCCGCGATCCTATGCCGCTCTCGCACCGCTGCCGCCGCGGCTTCGCGCGAGATCGGGCGGAACTCCGCCGACGCCGCGTACGGCACCACCACCACCTTCTCCTCGTCCAGGTCCCCGTACACTTTGAGGATCGACGCCCGCGCAACTTCGGTCCCGGTCAAGATTTTCGCCGCGCGGCGCACCGTACGGCCCACGGTGAGCTTCAACTGCCAGGCGCGGCCGCGCGTGAAGTACTCGGGGTGCTCCGCGAAACTGACGTCGTGCACGGTCGCCACCAACGGCACCGGGCAGGCCAGGGGCGCGGTGTACTGTACGTGCAGCAGGTCGAGACGATCCTCGCGAACCTTGCCGGCCAGGTCGTACCCCAGCCGCATAAGCGGATTGGCGGCCACGCGCCGCGTGCGGATGGATGCCTGGATGAATGCGCAGGCGTCTGGCGCAGACACATAGGCCACGATTTCACAATCGCGATCTAGCGCGGCGAATCCATTCAGAAGGCTCCGAACGTAAACCTCGTTGCCTGTGAGGCGCCGACCGATGGCGTGAGCATCCACCCCAATGCGCATGGTTCGTACTAGTATAACCAACCATCAGGCTCGAAGGTGCGTCAACCGGGATTTCCATTTTGGCTTCCGGCCCGTGGTCGTGCGCCACGCGAACGCAGAAACTTCATCCGGCCCGAAAACTAGTTGAGGAATTGTTTGGCGCAACGTTAGGTAACGTCATTTGACGCTGGCTGACAATTACTTGGCCGCGGCATGAGACTAAGCGGCCAGTATAAGTCATCTGTGGGACGCCATGTGTCTTACAAATGGGCAACACTGTCTGGGGCGGGTCGGCGGGCGACCGCGTGAGAGCCGAGCGGAAAACCCAGACCGCAGGATTCTATTTGGGTGGATTCCTGTGCCTGGTATTGGCTGTGATGCGCAGAAATTTCGTCCTGTCGTCCGCAGAAACTCCATCCGGCCTGAAAACTGGTTGAGAATTGACTCGGCGGATCTGTTAGGTAACGTCATTTGACGCTGGCTGACAATTACTTGGCCGGAGTTTTTGGACGGAGATGGTGGTTGAACTCATCCAGGCACCAACCTTATAGCAGTCCATGCTTCACGGGCTTTTTTCAGTGATGGCCTCAGGAAAGGAGCATCCAAATGAACGTGAAAGCCTTTGCAGTTGCCGCGGGAATCTTGTGGGGATTCTTGCTCTTCGCGGCTTCGCAGTGACTTTCCTGGAGGCCACGCACGGCGTGGGGCACACCCCTGGGCGTGCTGTCGGCCTTGTATCCCAGGTATTCCGTCACCTATATGGGAAGCGTGGTCGGTCTGGTATATGGATTTGTCAGCGGGGCACTCGTCGGCGCGGCCTTCTGCTGGCTTTATAAGCGATTCGCCGGGAGGTCCGGCGAGCCGAAAGGGAAATCAGCCTGAGACACCGCATTTTGCACGCCCGGGGCGCGACACTGAAATGCGAAACCGGCGTTGACTCCTCTCAGGCGACTTTCTTCAGCCAATACTGGTCACGCAGCCCACCGAGGATCGGCTTGGCCTCGATCTTATGCTGAGGTGATCCCGATGCGATCCCGATGCGATCCAAACGAATTGTCGTGACTGGGGGAGCAGGGTTTCTGGGCAGCCACCTGTGTGACCGGTTGCTGGATGCCGGCGCGGAGGTGGTCTGCCTGGACAATTTCTTCACCGGCTCGAAGAGTAACGTCGCCCATCTTCTTTCCAACCCCCGCTTCGAGATCCTGCGGCACGATTTGACTAACCCGATTCTGCTCGAAGTGGACCAGATCTACAATTTCGCGTGCCCTGCCTCGCCGGTCCACTATCAGTACAATCCAGTCAAGACGGTCAAGACGAACGTGATGGGGGCCCTCCACATGCTGGGATTGGCGAAACGCGTCGGGGCGCGCATTCTCCAGGCATCGACGTCGGAAGTGTACGGCGACGCCAGGGAGCACCCGCAGAAGGAGTCTTACTGGGGACACGTGAATCCCATCGGCCCGCGCAGTTGCTACGACGAAGGCAAGCGGCTGGCTGAAACGCTGATGATGGACTACCATCGCCAGAACGCCGTCGACATCCGAATCGTTCGCATCTTCAACACCTATGGTCCGCGGATGGCAATCGACGATGGCCGCGTGGTGAGCAACTTCATCGTGCAGGCGCTTCGTAACCAGCCGATCACGATTTACGGCGATGGAACGCAGACGCGGTCGTTCTGTTACGTTTCGGATTTGATCGACGGCGTTTGGCGCCTCATGAACACCGAGGGGCTGACCGGCCCCGTCAATATCGGCAATCCCAACGAGTTCACCATCCGGGAATTGGCGGAGATGGTCATTTCGTTGACCGGCTCACGATCCGAAATCGTTCGCCGCCCGCTGCCCCAGGACGACCCCGTTCAGCGTCAGCCGGACATCTCCCTGGCAGTGGAAAAGCTCGGCTGGAAGCCCGCCGTGCCTCTGAAGGAGGGATTGGCGCGGACGATCGCGCACTTCGAGAAGGTCTTGTCCGACGCGAGCCGGCCGGGCCAACCCCCGCTCAATACAGCAGAGGACCTACAAACCCAATGAAAGTCTCGATCATCGGCACCGGATACGTCGGCCTCACCACCGGCGTCTGCCTCGCATTCCTCGGCCACAAGGTAACTTGCCTGGATTCGGATGAGGTGAAGATCGACACCCTGCGCTCGGGCCGCACGCCGATTTACGAACCCTGGCTGGAGGACATGCTCGCCCTCTCCCAGCCGAACCTCTGCTTCGGCACCAGCTACGCCGAGTCAATCCCCGGGGCCGAAGTCGTCTTCATTGCCGTCGGTACCCCTCCCCTGGCCAGCGGTAGCCCGGACCTCTCTTACCTCCAATCGGCGGCCCAGAGTGTTGGAGAACATCTCAACGGCTCTTTCACCGTCGTCGTGAACAAGTCCACCGTGCCCATCGGCAGCGGAAACTGGGTGGAGTCCATCCTCCGCGAATCCTACGAGCAGCATCATAACCACCAATCCGACGGCCATTTCGCGGTCGCATCCAACCCCGAGTTTCTGCGGGAGGGCTCGGCGCTCAATGATAGCCTCTATCCCGATCGTGTGGTCATCGGCGCCGATGAACCCCGAGCGTTCGAACTCCTCTACACCCTCTACCGTCCGATCCTGGATCAGACCTTTCCGTCACCTACGTTCTTGCCGCGGCCCGAGGGCCTGGGCGCGGTGCCGTTGATCTCCACCCACCTGGCCTCCGCCGAGCTGATTAAATACGCCGCCAACGCGTTCCTCGCGTTGAAGATCAGTTACATCAATGAGATCGGCCGCCTGGCGGAGAGGGTCGGTGCCGACATCACCCAGGTAGCCAATGGGATCGGCCTCGATGCGCGCATCGGCACGCGGTTCCTCCAGCCCGGCATCGGCTGGGGAGGCTCCTGTTTCGGGAAGGACACCGCGGCGCTCATCTCTACGGCCGCCGAATATGGGCTCACCATGCCCATCGTGCAAGCCGCCCGCGAGATCAACCGCAGTCAGCGCGTGCGCGTCATCGAAAAGCTGCTCGCCGAGCTGAAAATACTTAAGGGCCGCACCATCGGCCTCCTCGGGCTCGCCTTCAAGCCCCACACCGATGACCTCCGGGAAGCGCCGGCTATCGAAATCGCCCGGCAACTCACCGAACGAGGCGCCAAAGTCAAAGTCCACGATCCGGTGGCTCTGCCGCGCGCCCGCCGGGAATATGGGGATTCCGGAATTGCCTTCTGTGAAGATCCGGTCGAGATGGCCAAAGGCGCCGACGCCCTAGTGCTGGTCACCGAGTGGCCGCAGTACCGCGACTTGCCTTGGGAGGACCTTGCGCGGGAAATGCGCCACCCGCTGGTCCTGGACGGCCGCCAGTTTCTCGACCGGCCGCGGCTCACTCGTGCCGGCTTCCACTACGTCGGCATCGTGAATTGAGCCGTTGTGATGCGGAAGAATTCGGTCCGGCCTGAAAACTAGTTGAGGAATTGGCTCGGCGTAACGTTAGGTAACGTCATTTGACGCTGGCTGACAATTACTTGGCCGGAGTTTTTGGACGGAGATGGTGGTTGAACTGTTGAACTCATCCAGGCACCAACCTTATGGCAGTCCGTGCTGCACGGCCTTTTTCAGTGATGGCATCAGGAAAGGAGCATCTAAATGAACGTGAAAGCCTTTGCACTTGCCGCAGGAATCTTGTGGGGATTCCTGCTCTTCGCGTTTACTTTACTGGAGGTCGCGCGCGGCGTGGGGCACACCTTGAACGTGCTGTCGGCCTTGTATCTCGGGTATTCCGTCACCTATCTGGGAAGCGTCGTCGGTCTGGTTTATGGATTCGTCAGCGGGGCACTCATCGGCGCGGCCTTCTGCTGGCTTTATAACCGATTCACCGGGAGGTCCGGCGAGCCGAAAGGGAAATCAGCCTGAGATACCGCATTTTGCACGCTCGCGGGCGCACCCTCATCCTGGTCCTTTGGGCCGTGCTGATCTGCTGCGTCGTGATCGGCTCCCTGGCGCCCGCCGCGTCTTCCCTCATGGTCGCGATCGGCAGCCTCCACATCTGGGACAAACTGCAACACTTCGGTGCTTACCTGAGCCTGTCATTTCTGCCAGTGATCGGATTCCGGGATAAACGCCGAGGAATCGTAGTG
>OBLU010002783.1_pt1 | contig 15953 bp, 14 predicted proteins | sample 1518681 | NCBI WGS metagenome assembly OBLU01 (sample SAMEA3539304, study PRJEB22396) | soil metagenome | biome: tundra; feature: field; material: soil | place: USA | collected 2010-05 | depth 0.15 m
CATTGACGTTGAGCTTGGTAATGACGTCGATGACCTTGCGCGGCCCGATCGCCGCGCCCAGCCGCCAACCCGTCATGGCGAATTTCTTAGAGAAGGTATAGAGAATGACACAGCGTTCAGCCATGCCATCCAGAGAGGCGAAAGAAGCGCTTCGACCTGAGTAGCGGATGTCAAAGTACGCCTCATCGCAAAGGACCATGAGGTCGTTTCGCTCAACGAGATCAGCGAGGCGCGCAAACTCTTCCGGAGAGCACTCAGCGCCGAGGGGATTCTGCAGGTCGTTCAATATGAGAAGACGCGTTCGCGGCGTGATGGCTTCCTCGAGCGCGCCAAGGTCAATTTCAAAACCGTGCTCTCCCTCGAGGTAGCCGTAGGGAACGGCGACGCCACCGTGGAACTCGATCTGGGACTCGTAGATGGGATAACCGGGGTTCGGGTAGAGGACCTCGTCGCCCGGATCCATGAGGGCCAGCATGAACTTGCCGATGACCGGCTTGCCTCCTGGCTGAATCGCAACATTGTCCGCCGTATATTCGAGGCCGTGCGAAGCGCTCACGTCGGCTGCTAGGGCGTCCCTCAGGGCGGGAATACCAGCATTCGGACAATAGCCAGTCTTGCCGTCCTTGATCGCCTTGAACGACGCCTCGACCACGTTGAGCGGTGTCGGAATGTTCAAGTCGCCTAGATGGAACGGATAGACGCGATGACCTTGGGCTGCAAAAGCGGCCGCTTCGGCCGACACCGCAAAAGCGGTTTCGGTGCCTAAATTGGTGATGCGCCTCGCGAATTGGGCTCGGGCTCCGTTCGGCGCCTCGCGAAGCTCCGCGACGACCGACTTCGCGGTCCCCGTTTGATCGAACATCCGTTCAGTGGTTCCCATCGTGCCTCCAAATGTCGGCTCAATTTGAACTCTAACTCCGCCAGAACATTCACCCATAGAACGCCGTACGATGCAATCTGGCCCTTCACGGCTGGCGCCGATCAACTCACGGGATCGCAACGAGTAACTGACTGAATCACCTGACTCTGTTTGATGAATCGAGTTCCACTGAGAAAGTGAACACCCGACTAGCCGAGTGAAGATGAATCGGTGAAGGATTGCGCAACTGGTCCCGAGCCATCTTTCGAAGGATTCGAACCCGACGCCAAAGTCGCCCGTTTTATTTTTGGGAAACTTCGAAGACTCTCGAAGTAACGCAATTTAAATATGAAACGTTGGTGGGCCGTACAGTCTGAGGTTCCACAGTTTCTGGGACAGCATGTATCACTATTTCTGGGACACTTCCTCTCTTGGAGGTGCCCATGGATCTGACCAAATAGGCAGTGACCGCAGTGCTGGTGGAGAAGAGGTGCGCTCGGTGGCCGCTTCGACCGGACGATCGAAGTCCTGGGTGCACCGCTCTACCGCGAGGGTGGTGAGGCGGCGCTCGTCCCCTTGAAGCCCGGTCTAGCGGCGTCGGCATTACTCCTACGAACTTCCGCCGGTGGAAGGGCCTGGACCAAGGTAGATCTGTCATAGAAGTCGGGGGCCCGATGCAACAGTTTTGCCACCGAGCATTGGCGGCTTCCTATCTAGCACCGACCACTGTTGACTGGAATTTAAGTGTCAACAAATCATCAAGTGGTCATACTCTCACGCTTAGCCGAGCTACGACAGTCCTGATTACTATCACAATCTGATAGCATATTGGTATGGCATCTTCCAGGACAACATTCACCATGAACGAAGATCTCGCCGAGCGCGCTCGAAAGCTCGGTGTGAACATCTCAGCCGCGGCACGCCAAGGGGTAATCGACGCCGTCCGTACCGCCTTAGAACGCTCAGACCGAGAGGCATACGTGAAGCATCCCGAGAATGTTGATTCCTTCTGGACCGAAGCTGAAGTATGGGGCCAGGCGTGAGGCGTGGCGAAATATGGTTGGCCGAGGTTGGTAAGAAACATCGTCCAGTTTTGTTGCTTACGCGTTCAGAGGTGATCGACGTTCGAACTCTCGCGACCGTCGCCGAGATCTCCTCGTCAGTAAGAGGCCTCGCGACCGAAGTCGATTTCGATTACGACGAAGCAGGGATCGACCATCCTTCGGTCATCAATTGCGACGGCCTTCACACAGTTCTTCAGAGTTCTCTCACTGGCCCGCTTGGCCGTGTTGACGATGACGTCATGCGCAAAGTCTGCTCGGCCATCAACTACGCCGTTGGCTGTTGAAAACGCCGACACCCGACTTGAACGAGGAAGTTAAAAGGACTCCGTAGCGCTGATAGATCGAGCCCTTACCGTTCTCTCTCGAACTCGCCACTTTCACCGTCTCGTTGCTGACACCGTTGCCGACACAGGGGTCGCGGCCTCACTAAAAGAGATGGAAGGAAAACGAAAGGCCTTATGACCAAGAGATTTGGACGCTGCGCGACGGCCCTACACTTGCCAAAATGGCTCCCAAAGTGCCGAGATCGAGACGCGGGCTGCCCAACAATAGAAATAGGGGTTTTGGAGAATCGCACGACACGTAGAGGAGAGTTGCACTATGTCTGCCCCATTGGAAGGAATTCGCGTAGTGGAAGCAGGTAACTGGGTCGCCGCGCCAAGCACAGGCGCACTGATGGCCGACCTTGGCGCCGATGTCATCAAGGTCGAACCGCTCAAGGGCGATGTTATGCGAAACATGTTTCGTCCGGGTAGATCCCCACACAACCAAAACCCGATCGACGCACCATTTCACGTAGACAATCGTGGCAAGCGGTCCATCGCCGTCGACCTCGAACAACCCAAAGGGGCAGCGAAAGTGCGGGACATCATCGCCACTTCACAGGTCTTCATTACGAACCTCCTACCTGCACGGCAACAGCGTTTCGGGCTAGACCCGGATACGATCTTGGAGACGAACTCCCGAGTGGTGCACGCAACACTCACTGGCTACGGCACCACTGGTCCCGATGCCAATCGTCCTGGCTTCGACGTCACCGCATTCTTCGGACGGGGTGCCGTGATCGATACCATGACCGACCCCGGTCAGGTCGCACCTTATTCGAGGCCCGGACAAGGCGACCACGTCACCGGACTGGCACTATTCGGCGCAGTCCTTGCCGCACTTCGGCTGGTGGACACGACCGGGACCGGCCAAGTGGTGGAAGTGAATCTCTTTGGCACTGCGGCTTGGACAATGGCGACGGACCTCTCATCGGTCCTGGTCGACATGCGTGAGCCAACGAAGGTCGACCGGTTTCACCGGAATTCCGCGCTCTCCAACCGCTACCAGACATCAGACGGACGCTGGCTATTCGTCAACATGCCCGACGCCGCTTGGTGGTCACGGTTCTGCACGGCCATTGGAGCCGACGCGCTGATTAATGACCACCGATTTGACACTTCCAAGACTCGCCATGACAACATGGAGGAGTTGGTTGGATTGCTCGACGGCATCATCTTCTTGCACCCCCTCGACCATTGGTCCGAAGTCCTCGACGAACACCGACTCATCTGGGGCCCGGCGTCGACTCTAACGGAGCTTGCGGGCGATCCGCAAGCGGAGGCGATCGGCATGTTCCCGACGATCACGGCGGACAACGAGACCATCCGCACCGTCGCCGCTCCATTTCGCATCAAAGATGTCGATGTCAGACCGCGTGGTCCGGGTCCCAACATTGGCGAACATACTATCGAAGTGCTCGATTCAATCGGTGTCTCTCACGACGAAATCGAGACACTCGTTTCGAGCCAAGTCGTTGGCGTGCCGCGCAAAAGCACGTAGTGTCACCTCGTCGCCGTAGGTAAGTCGGCCCGCCGGATGGACGATTCGTGCCGATTAGACGGTGTAACTCGCGACCGCGCGCAGGTGCTTTCGAATCCGTCGTGACGCAAGTGGTACGTCGCGATCGATGATCGCCGCAACGATCGCCTGGTGCGCCTTTCGTATGGCGTCAGGCGGCTCGGTGACTCTGGCAGGATCTCCCGAGTACAACTTCTCAGCCGTAATTTGCATCAGGATCGAGATCAACAACGCCAATGGTCGATTACCACTGAGATCCGCGATCACACCATGGAGGTCGTGCGAGACAACTGGGAACTGGTCGTCGGACCAGTTTTGTTCTCGCTCGACGACACGTTCGAGCGTGACGATACCATCGGCGTTCAGCCTTTCGATGGCGAGGCGCACTGACGCTACCTCCAGCTCTTCCCGCAAATCACGAATCTGGACGGATTGCACGTTGCGGAAGCGAAGGTAAAGAGCACCTGCTCTCATCGTCGCTTGACTGTCAGGTGCGGTAATCACCATTCCTCCTCCGATGCCTCTGCGCATCTGAATCACAGAATGACTCTCAAGGATCCGGGCCGCCTCTCGAAACTGCGCGCGACCAACTCCATATCGTTCGAGCAGTTCATTCTCGAACCCCAAACTCTGCCCCACTGGCCAGCCCTTCTGGACGATCTCGTCACGAATACGTGTTGCCACCGTGGCGGCGGAGCGTTGCAAATCGCTGCCTCGCGGCTGATTCGTGTCGAGCTCCCGGGGTTCGATCCCATTGTCCACCCGAGAGTTCTTGCGTGGCCGAGCAGCTCGATCGCGAAGATACTTGACGTGCTTGACCATTGCCTCACGGGCCATGAGTTCATCGCCCGTGAGGATCGCCTTGGAAATCTCTGCGTGATCATTACGTACCCGGTCGTCAAAACTCTTGAATTCAGAACGTGAAGTACTCGCCTCATCTCGCGGATGGGCGGTCAAAAACGTCAGGGCATGGATGAAGAGTGACAGCGCGACGTTGCCCGTCGCCTCCGCGATCAACTCATGGAATTGTTGCCCACCAAGGTTCGCCGACGCGCCGTTCGTCAAAGCAACCTCCGCGAGGTTCCGAAACATCGCTACGTGCTCCTCATCGATGCCCGTGGTTGCCGAAACGACCGAGAAACTTTCGAGTATGGAACGAACTTCGAAGATCTCTTCGACACTCACTCCGACGTAATCAAGGTAGATAGCGAGCGACTCCTCGACTGCCGATGAAGTGGGCGCGATAACCACGAGACCACCGTTTCGGCCGAGGCGCACCCTCGCGATCTGGCGGTGTTCGGTGAGTCGAAAGGCCTCGCGAAGCACCGCGCGGCCCACGCCATAACGCGCTAAAAGTTGCTCCTCAGTACCGATCAACGCCCCCACGGGCCAACCCGCCGCGATAACTTCAGCTTCTAGATTTGCTGCTACCCGCTCCGCCAACTTCAAATCGCGAAGTCCGGGCACAGGGCGCCACGAAGTCGAAGATGCATTCCAGTCCGCTTGAGCCGCAGCAATCTGTTCTTCTCCGGCGTCGGTAGTGGGGTATTTCACGAGTTAATCCTAGAGCCAAGTCAACATTGGCTCCGGGTCCATACCGTCGTGATCATTCATTGCGATCACACGAAAATCGACTCCGTACTGTCGGTATTCACTCACGCTGGTTACCTCGTCATCAGTTTCTGGGCTCCTTAGGTAGCCCCAATGCCCGCTCCGCGAGAATATTCCTCTGAATCTGCGCGGTGCCTCCCCAAATCGTGTCAGACCTCGACGTGAGGAACACCTGTTGCCAGTTAGTAAGGCTGTACTCCTGTCCGACAATGAGGGACTCCGGCCCGAGCAAGGTCATGATCTGCTCGGCGAATCGCTGCTGATATTCGGACCACAGGATCTTGTGGAGGGAACTCGAGCCCACTGATCCTTCGGCATTCCCGGACTGGATGGATGCGAGAAGCTCAAGTCCCTGATAGCGCAGTAACTCAACGTGCGTGTACGACCAAGCCATCAACTGTCGTATGACCGGATCGTTCAATTTGTCACGCTGCTTCAATTCCGCCACCACGTCCCAGAACTGGTCGAGAAAAGCCAAATGGCGCGTCGTTGCGTGTCCCCCGCGCTCGCTGCCGAGCGTCGTCATCGCCACCCGCCATCCTTCGTTGAGTCCACCGATGACGTTGAACAACGGAGCTCGCGCTTCGGTGAGAAATGTCTCTGCGAAGTGGGACTGACCAGTGAGCTGGCGCAGCGGGCGAAATTCGACGCCGTTGCTTGAACCATCGGCGCGATCTATTGGAATGAGCACATACGAAATACCGCCATGCTTGGACGCGTTGGGATCAGTTCGACAAAGGCAGAAGAGCATCGTGGCGTCCCAGTACCACGAAGTCCAGACCTTCTGACCCGAAACGACAATCTCATCACCGTCGACGGTGCCACGCGTGATGAGACTTGCGAGGTCCGATCCAGCTCCCGGCTCAGAGAATCCCTGACAATACTTATCCGTACCGGCGATTATTCTGGGCAAAAAATAGGCGCGCTGCTCGTCGGTGCCGTGCACGATAATGCTCGGTCCGACAAGACTTTCACCCATTCCCCGCGTCAGTCGTGGCATGTCGACTCGAGCGAACTCTTCCTGGATCACGGCCACTTCCGCCGCAGTGCAACCGCGGCCGCCATACTCCTTCGGCCATGAGACACAGAACAGCCCGGCTTCACCGAGTTTCTGCGCCCACGCCCGCAGATCGACTGCAACCTGACCCTCCGCGCGTCGTGGAATGCCGACACCTTTCAGGCTTTCTGGAGCGTTGGCATCAAGCCATTGACGAATCTCGTCTCTCAGTTTCTCCGCAGCGGCACCGTAGTCGATGCCCGTCGCATTGGTGATGCTCATAGGAACCCCTTTTCTGTTGTTCGATCTAGTACTCCGAATCGCCTCATGACATGATTCCCGTTGCTTCACCGGCACCTTCAGTGAGGGCATGTACGGCGAAGTGCGATCGCAGCGTGTCACCGATTCGATACACACACAGCACAACGATTGCGATGAGCGCACCGGGCGCGACCACTTGGCCCGGTGACGCGAGGATGTATTGATACGCGAGTGATAGGTCACCACCCCAACTCGGGGCTGGAGGCTGCACGCCTAACCCGAGAAAACTAAGTGCTCCTTCAATAATGAACGCGATGCCTACGAAAATTGTCGCCTGAACAATTACTGGTCCCAGTGCCGATGGTAAGAGATGGCGCGTTAGGATGACGCGGCGGCGGCAGCCAGAGAGTCTCGCGCTCAACACAAACTCACGTTCTCGGACTTCCATGACGCCTACTCTCATAAGTCGTGCAAAGACCGGAGCAAAGACGATACCCACAGCCGTCATTGACGTGTATAAGTTCGGACCTAGGATGCCGGTGATCACCACCGCGAGCACCAGTGCGGGAAAGGCGAGGAAGGTGTCTGCGAGCCGCATCAAGACTGATCCAAACCACCCCGGCCAGTAACCGGCTGCAAGACCCCACGGGACGCCCAAGCCCAAACCCACACCCATGCTGATGAGGACACCCAAAAATGCTGACCGTCCGCCCCACAAGAGGCGACTGAGAACGTCGCGCCCGTAAAAATCAGTGCCGAGTAGGTGGTGCCACGATGGTTTCGCCATGGTGCTCGTAAGTCCGATCGTGAGTGGATTGTCTGGAGCAATCAGCGGGGCGAAGACCGCACACACGATCAACCCCACAAGCACCACAATGCTGAGTACGAGCCCGACCGGTCGGCGGCGCCAGAGGACTCCTCGAAGGCTCGCCCTAGCTTTGCGAGATGGACGCGATAGGTCCTGCGTCTCAAGAACCGTCGTCATCGTCTCCGCCTCACTGTTCATCGCTGGGCCACCAATCGAGGGCTTGATAATGCGACCAAGACATCAACAATGAAGTTGACGATCAGGACCAACCCCGTATACACCATGGTGATTCCCTGGATCAGGGTGTAGTCGCGTACTCCAATGGCGTTGACCAGTGAATTGCCCATTCCAGGAAGCACGAACACCTCTTCAATTATCAAAGTCGCCCCAAACATCCCTGTAATGAGTAGACCGTACACATTTAGGAGTGTCGGCAGCACGTTGCGCAGTGCATACCTCCAGACGATCGTTCGCTCTCTCAGACCCATCGCACGCGCTGTACGAATGTACGGTCCATTCAACGCGTCGAGCATCGCAGAGCGGACCTGACGGATCACGATGACGCTCGCACCCAATCCCATCGTCACACTCGGTAGAACCAAATGGATCAGATTTGAAACAGGATTCGTCACGAACGGTATGAATCCAAGCTCGGGCAACGCGTGTGCCCATATTCCGAATATTGCAATCAGGATGATGGCGAGGAAGAAGTCCGGAACCGCGAGACCGAAGCCCGAGGCGTTGATCAAGATACGATCGCCTCGACTCCCTGCTCGCGTCGCCGCCAAGACGCCGATCGGGAATCCGACGATCAAGGTGAAGATCACCGCGAGGCCAACCAGCTCTGCACTGACTGGGAAGCTTTGAGTAACCATGTGCACGACACCCTGCTGGGTCTGAAGGGATTGGCCGAAGTTACCGTGAAGCGCGCTTAACAGCCAATGCCAATACTGATACACGAGAGGGTGGTACAGACCGAGCTCCCGGTTGAGATGATCTATCGACAGTTGTGAGGCGTGTATGCCGAGGATCCCGATAGCTGGTCCTCCTGGTACTAGGCGGATGAGCACGAATATTCCTATGGACGCGAGTAGAGCCGTGGGGATTATCGTCAGGAGGCGCCGTAGTACAAACCGAATCATCTGGGGCGAGAAAACTCTTGATCGTCGCGGGATTTTTCCTTCTGGCAAACCTAGTTCCACCGTACCGACGGAGACGGGGCTAGTCGTTGTCATTTTCATCACGATCGCTCGCCGCGCCCAGCACCCTCACGGCGTCGAGGGTGTATCGGTTCTCTGGCGAGGACGACTGTCTCCACAACGGATTGGCGGCCACCTCTTCCCAATGGTGACACGCAACCAGGCGCGAATCACCTTCCACTGAAGACTCTCTGAGTGCCGGCGACTCGACCTTGCACTTCTCCGTCGCGTATGGACAGCGAGTTCGAAACTGGCAGCCCGTCGCGGGGTTGCGAAGGTCCGGCGGTTCGCCCTGAATAACGAATCTCTTCATTGCGCCCGTGACTTCGACACGGGGCACGGCGGGGATCAGTGCCTGGGTATACGGATGGCGAGGCCGCGAAATGACGTCGGCGGCCGTGCCGACCTCGACGAGGCCACCGGCGTACATGACACCCACACGGTCCGCAGTCCTCGCGACCGAGGCAACATTGTGAGAAACGATCAAATAAGTCAATCGCCGCTCGATTCGAAGTCGATCGAGCAGTTGAAGCAACACCGCCTGCAGAGATACGTCTTGACCCGACAGAGGTTCGTCGAAGAGGACCAATGGCACCCCGGAAGAAAGCGCGCGTGCAATCGTGACTCGTTGACGTTGTCCGCCTGAAAGTTCGTGGGGGCGACGTTCGGCGATCGACGTATCGAGTCCCACGAGACGAAGCAGCTCAAGCGACAACTCGCGCAGCTTCGACGGTATACGTATTCGATCGGGGACGAGCGGCTCCACTACGCTCTTCCAGATTGGAATTCTCGGATTGAGCGCGAGATCGGGGTCCTGGAACACGACCTGCGGGCGCGCGTTCGAGTTCTGACGTATGCCTCCAGACCCGTTGGAGGGCTCAATCACTACGCTTCCTGCTGAAACTGTCACTAGACCCGCAATTGCTAGCAGCAGCGTCGTCTTGCCAGAGCCTGACTCCCCAATTATTGCGAAGGTCTCTCCTTCGATTACGTCGAATGAAACATCGCGCACCGCACGAAGCGGGTCTCGTAGCCCTCCATACGTGACGTCGAGGTTACGCACCGACACCAGCGGAGTTGGCGGGTTCTTACTCATCGCCGCCGAACCCTTAGTTGTAGTTCTCCCGCCCGCAAGCATCGAGTCTCTCCGGCGCCAGCGAGGTGCAACAGTTGTGGTGAAGTTGACTCACATCTCGCCTCGGCAAATGCACATCTCGGGTGATACCGACATCCTGATGGAGGGTTCGACGCCACTGCTGGCTGACCCAACATCTCAGCTTCCTCGACCAGCTCACCCTCCAGAGCGAGATCTAGGCTTGCAGCGACGACGAGCGCACGCGTATAGGGATGACGAGGTTCAGTTATAACCTGCTCGGTGCGTCCCGCGTTTACAACCTGTCCGCAGTACATTGTCACGATGCGATTGCACATCTCGCTCACAACTGCCAGGTTGTGCGTGATAAGCAAGATGGACAGACCCACGTCGTAAGAGATCGACTGGAGCAGCGAGACGATCTGCGCCTGAACGGTGACGTCCAAGGCAGTCGTGGGTTCGTCAGCGATGAGCAGCTTTGGGTTTCCCGATAACGCCATGGCGATCATGACTCGCTGACACATGCCCCCGGACAACTCGTGCGCATACGACGAGAAGGAGGCGCGAGGATTCGGTATGCCCACCTGCCTAAGGAGGGACAGCGCAACTTGCCTCGCCTGAGCTTTGCTCATCGCGCCGTCGTGAACCCGTATGACGTCGACGATCTGCCGACCAATTTGTATCGAGGGGTTGAGTGACGCCCGCGGCTCTTGGAAGATCATGGCGATCTCATGACCCCGAACCTTTCTCAGTTCTTCCCGGTTCGCTCCAAGTATCTCCTCGCCCTCGAACTTGACGCTTCCGCCCAATCGAGCCCCTGGCGGCGCAAGACCGAGAATGCTCAAACCCGTCAAGGTCTTACCGCTGCCGCTCTCGCCCACCAGGCCCACGACTTCGCCACTTCCTACCGTGAATGTGACGTCTTCAAGCAATTGATCCTGTCCAAGCACCAGCCGAAGAGCCCTTACCGAAAGCAGGGAGCCAGGGCTTGGGTCACCCGGCGCTGCCGACTCTGATAGGTAGTCGTATGACGTCATTGCACTCTCAGTAGGCTCAACACTGGCCCGCTTCCGGTCCGCGATTGCGGATAGAAGCCTTGCAACTTAGTCTCCGCCAAGCAGGCCCTGGCTGAACATCTCCAAGGCACCTTTGACACCAACCTCTCTAATCGCCCGCGAAGTTGGTGCACCAGTCTGGGCATAGTGATGCAACGCATCCATCTCGACTCCGATCGTCGCCGCCGTCCAGTAACCCTGCAGTGCGGCAACCCTGTTGAGCGACGCTTTCTGGCCGACGAGCACATCGACAGGTGATCGCGCAATTCTCTTTGCGAGTTCATGCACCTCGTCGTGCAAGCTCTCCGTGGGAAACGACAGATTTGCCCATCCCCAATCCACCGCAGTCGCCGCATCCATCGTCGAACCGATGTCATACGCAAGCAATTTCGCCCTTCGAACACCAATAGCCAGCGCCAACATCGGGGGTGTTAGGCCAGCGCCCATTGGCAATCGTGGAAGACCAATTTGTACGTCAGAGCCGACCACCACTAAATCGCAACTTTCGCAAAGTTGCGTCGCTGCGCCGAAACAAAAACCGTGCACGCTTGCGATAACTACCTTCGGGAACTCCCAAATTCTGCGGAATGTATCAAACGAGCGATTTAGTCGACCTAGCACCGCCGTCACCTCATCAGACCCTCGATCACGACCCAGTTCGTGTCCCGAGCAGAAGCCCTTGCCCGCACCCCGCAGGACCAAGACCTTCGCCGAACGATCCCCGGCAAGCATCTGCAGCACGCGATCGATCTCGTCGAGCACGGAAGGATTGAGAGCGTTACTCTTCGTCGGACGGTTGAGTGTTAGCCAACAGACGGGGCCCTCTCGAGAAAACTCGATCGACTCGAATGAAGATTCCTCTGACATCGATCCCCCCGCTATGGTCCAAAAGAACCAGTCGACTGAGTAGACCCTATCTTGGCCCAAGTTCGGTGTCAAGCCGTCCGCGTCGGCAAATGGATTCGGATGGGGCTCTCGCAGTATCTCGAGGAGATAGCCATCGACAAACGGTGTGGTCCCTCTTCAGGAGTCTCCGAGAGAACCAATTTCACTTGTGAACTCGCGACCGGATGAACCGTCTCAGCTCACTCAAGCCCTAAGTGAGATCAGCACTCTCGCTTCAAGAGCATCAATGGATAGTCCTTCGACTAATTTTCGAACTTCAAAGCCGCTCGGTCCGACGTCGAAGATGCCAAAGTCGGTGTACACACGATTCACCGCGGCCGCGGCCGTAAGGGGGTACGTGCAGTCGCGACAAAGTTTCGCGTTACCGTCACGATCGAAAAGGTCCATCAAGATCCAAATACGATCTGCTCCAGCCGCGAGGTCCATCGCGCCACCAATCGCTGGCACCTTCTCTCCGGGAATAATCCAGTTAGCGAAGTCTCCCGTCTCGGCGACCTGAAAGGCACCCATCACCGCGAGATCAAGATGCCCGCCGCGGACCAACGCAAATGAGTCGGCATGATGGACGTACGACGCGCCGTTAACCAAAGTGACGAGCTCCTTGCCCGCGTTTATCAGTTCCTCATCTCCTTCGTCACCAGCGGGGTACGGTCCCATCCCGATGATGCCGTTCTCGCTATGGAAGATGATCTCACGGTCCGTCACTGCCATGTCAGCGACTACGGTCGGCTTTCCGATGCCGAGATTAACGAACCAACCCTCGGGGATATCGGACGCGAGACGCCATGCCACCTCCCGTGGAGACCAGGGAACAATGCCGTCAAATGCTGATTCGCGTCCCATACCGATCTGATCCTCGCTCAACGAACCGGCTCCTTAACTTCGACCACGCGATCGACGAGCACTCCAGGCGTGACCACCACCTCCGGATCGAGTTCCCCAAGTGCCACGACTTCACTCACCTGCGCCACCGCAATCCGAGCTGCGGCGACCATCGTCGGTCCATAATTTCGTCCACTTGAGTGATAAATAAGATTTCCCCAACGATCGGCACACTTAGCCTTCACCAGAGCCACATCACCTCCAAGCGGGAATTCGAGAAGGTACTGTCGTCCGTGGATGACTCGAGTTTCCTTTCCATCGGCGTAACTCGTTCCGACACCGGTAGTAGTAAAGAAGGCTCCGATTCCCGCGCCGGCGGCTCTTACCCTCTCGCTGAGCGTCCCTTGCGGAACAACTTCGAGTTCGATCTCGTTGGCCTCGTACCGTCGCTCAAACCACACGGATCCCCTTGAACGAGGATAGGAGCAGATGACTTTACTGATTCTTCGTTCGCGGAACAGTGCAGCCAGACCCCGTTCACCCGCACCGGTGTTGTTCGCAATGATCGTCAGATTTGTTACGTCGTGCTCAAGAAACGCCTCCAGCAACTCCACTGGAAGTCCGGCGCCGCCAAATCCGCCGACCAAAATCGTTGAACCAGACTCGATCCCGTCAATCGCCTTGGCGAGACTCTCCACCTGCTTATCTATCAATTCAACACGCCTTGAGCGGTGATGAGGTGCAACTTGGTTATGGCCAGTGATGTTGACAATGCGACGAGGTTGCCTTCAACTAGTGCCATTCGAAGAATCCCTGCCCGGTCTTTCGTCCGAGTTCGCCCCGTTCGACCTTCTCTTTTAACAGCGCGGGCGGCGAAAATCGCTCGCCGAGGTTCTCAAAGAGATACTCTGCGATCGCGAGGCGAACATCGAGTCCGACGAGGTCGGTCGAACGTAGTGGTCCCATGGGATGTCGGTAGCCCAGTTCCATGGCCCGATCGATGTCTTCGGCCGACGCGACGCCTTCTTGAAGCATACGAATCGCCTCCAAACCCAGGAGCACTCCAAGGCGACTCGTGGCAAAACCCGGTGAGTCCCTCACGACAATCGAACTCTTACCTATTTCTCGAACCCACTCCACGCCCTGATCCACGACTAGCGCGGTGGTCGCTGTACCAACAACCAATTCAACGAGGAGCGAAGCCGGTACCGGATTGAAGAAGTGCATGCCCAGGAAGCGCTCTGGAGCGCCAAGCACGGCAGCGAGACGGTCAATCGAGAGCGAACTCGTATTGGTGGCGAGAATGCAGTTCGGCGAAACCATTGACTCGATTGCCTTGAGGACCTCATGCTTCAATGACATCAACTCCGGGACCGCTTCAACCACAAGGTCTACGTCCGATGGAAGGTCATGAATCTCCGTCACGAATCGCACACGATTAATCGCCTCGTCCACTTGTTGTGACGTTGCCCCGTGTTCGATTGCTCGACGAAGACCTTCAATGAGACGCTCGCGCGCGCCCTGCGCCGCGTCGAGGTCAGTTTCGACAAGGACCACTTCGTAGCCGGTCTGAGCAAACTGCTGAGCGATCCCGGCCCCCATTCGTCCACCGCCAACGACACCCTTTATCACAGCCACTATTCGCTCCTTCGTTCGCCGCACCGCGAAACTCCGCCAGTCGCGACAAATTGAAGATCTCCGCTATCCGGAATCGTCATACTCGCTCAATGAGCATCGCAACGCCCTGACCGACTCCGACGCAAAGTGTGGCAAGCCCTTTACTTAAGGCACCACGTTCAAGACGTCCGAGAAGGGTGACCACGATACGAGCCCCGGAGCAGCCGAGGGGGTGCCCGAGTGCAATGGCTCCACCGTCTGCGTTTACTATCGCCTCATCGAGCTTAAGCCGACGGATTACCGCGAGGCTTTGTGCAGCGAATGCTTCATTCAGTTCGACCGCATCCACATCCTCGATGGACCAATTCGCCTTGAGTAGTGCCTTCTCAGTAGCGGGGACGGGCCCCAGGCCCATAAGACTCGGTGGCACACCCGCGCTGGCGCTTGCAACAACACGCGCTCGCGGCTGCAACCCGTAATGCTCCACAGCCCACTCACTGGCAACAATGACGGCGGCCGCTCCATCGGAGAGTGGCGAGGCCGAACCGGCGGTGACAACACCTCCGTCGCGAAATACCGTTGGCAACATCTGCAAACGCTCGAGAGACGAATCACTTCTAGGGCATTCGTCTTGATCGACCACACCACCCTTGGTCTTCACCGGTACGATCTCGCGGTGAAACTTTCCAGAGAGCATCGCGGCCACGGCTCGTTCGTGGCTTTGAAGGGAAAATTTGTCGCACTCGATGCGAGTGATCCCGTCCAATGTTGCCACCTCCTCTGCGGTTTCACCCATCGATAGAGTTATGATGCCCTCACCGCCGCTCGGGTCGCTTCGACTGGCTTCGTCCTTCGCCGCGAACTTCGGGTTGACGAATCGCCAACCGAGCGAAGTGTCAACAACTTCGCCCGGGCGTGACCAGGGCGTACCCGGTTTCGCCATTGCCCACGGCGCTCGCGTCATCGACTCCACCCCACCCGCAACCACTAGATCGACTTCGCCCGCTCGAACTGCGCTGACCGCGCATGCGATCGCAGTCAACCCACTTGCGCAAAGTCGATTGACTGTGTACCCAGGAACAGACTGCGGAAGTCCCGTGAGCAGAATCGCCATTCGAGCGACATTTCTGTTGTCCTCACCTGACTGATTGGCGGCACCCAGTATCACTTCGTCAACAGCAAAGTCCGGAACATTCTCACGTTCAAGGACCTCGCCCACGACCGTTGCCGCTAAGTCATCGGGTCGCACCGTTGACAGGGCACCCCCGTAGCGCGCCTGTGCAGTTCGCACACCTCCAACAAGAAAAGCTTCAGACATGCATCGCCCCCCACATGGGTCTTTGTCGTACGAATTATAAACAGATGCCTGAGTACCCTATTAATGCAACACAATTTGTGCCGTCATCTTAAGTTCCTTACTGCAAGTACGAAGGTCGCGCTTCGCGAGTGTCTTTCCACGTCTCGGTCGGTGCCACTGTCGTCGAGCTGGGCCCGTGGTCGCGCTTCTCCCGTCGCCTGTTGTCTAAACGGGCCCTAGCGTCTTCGCGAGCGATTTTCAAAGTCAGATGCCGATGCGGTCAACCAACATGTTGCGATGGTACGCAGGATCACCCAGCATGATCTCCGACGACTTCGCCCGCTTGAAATGAAGGTGAGCGTCGTGCTCCCAAGTGAAGCCAATTCCACCATGAATCTGGATATTCTCTCCAGCCGCGTGAAAATACGCCTCTGAACAATATGCCTTGGCAAGACACGCCGACACCCCGAGATCTTCACCATCCTCAGCCGCCGTCCATCCGGCATAGTGAGCAGCCGCTTT
>OBLU010002784.1_pt1 | contig 15948 bp, 15 predicted proteins | sample 1518681 | NCBI WGS metagenome assembly OBLU01 (sample SAMEA3539304, study PRJEB22396) | soil metagenome | biome: tundra; feature: field; material: soil | place: USA | collected 2010-05 | depth 0.15 m
CGGCGCCACGGCGACCTACGTCCGCGCCAGCCTCGCCGAAGTGGCCGCCGCGCTGACCGCGCTGACCGCTGAGCCCCACCCGCTCGCTACGACCGAAGGGTGGTGACCGGCATGGCTGCAGTCAGCATCGACGCCTCCCCAGCCACGGACCCGGGCCTGCGTGGTCCTGGCCGCCCCGGCTGCGGCCGAGGTGTTCTCCGGGTGGGTCGGCATCGCGCAGAAGACCGGGTTCGGCCTGGTCTCCCCGCTGCCGGGCATCTGGCCCTCGCTGCACCTGGACACCGCCATCACTCTGCCGATCGGCGTCGAGGCCTACGCGGCGTACGCGCTGCGCGCCTGGCTGGCCCGCGACCAGATGATCAGCGACCGGACCCGCCGGTTCGCGAAGTGGTCGGCGATCTGTTCGTTCGTGCTCGGGATGGCGGGGCAGGTCGCCTACCATCTGATGGCCCAGGCTGGGATGGCGCGGGCGCCGTGGGCGATCACCACCGCAGTGTCTTGCCTGCCGGTCCTGTTCCTGAGCATGGGGACCGCGCTGGCGCACATGCTGCGGGCCGACGCCGAGGCCGCGGACATGCCGAACAGCCGGACCGGACCACCAACGACCCTGCGGTCGCTGTCCGAATCCGATGAGGACCGGGCGGGACCAGGCCACAGGCTGCATGGCGCAGGCCAGGACCGGTCCGATCGGCAGGAAAAGGACGGTCCTGCCCCAGGACCGCAGCACCACGGTGGGATCAGGAGACAAGATCTCAGGTCTGCGCAGCGACAGACGGACCAGGCCCGCGTGGTTGGCCGGAGGCTTGCTGCGTCGGGGAAGCCAGTATCGCGGCGTGCGTTGCGCAGTGCCGGAGTCAGGGGCTCCAACGAAGTCCTGAACGCGCTAGCGTGCATGATCAACGCCGAACGTGCAGGTCCGTCCGAAGCGCGCGAAACGGTCCATGATGACACGGGCTCGGCGGTCTGCGCATGAATCGGGAGTGCCGCACTCACGGCGCAGCCCCGCGATGATCGCGGGGGATGTGCTGGGGTTCCCCGAACTTCAGTTAGCCGCGGCGGTCCTTAACGTCTTGGAAGATCGGCTCGCGGCGGCGCTAACCTACACGCATGTCCCAGCCGGAACGACCTGCGGAAGAACCAAGGTCTCTGTCTACTACTTCCGGGTCATCGTGCTCGATACCGGGCTCCGGTCCGGGCCGACTTGGTACTCGGGCCCCGTTTCAGCTCGAGCCTGTGGTTGCGGGTGACCGCCAGTGACCCTGGTACGGGGCGGGATGAGCGTGGATGATCTCGCTGCCCGCGCATGCGAGGAGATACAGACCCTCGGCCGCCTGGATGAGGTGTGCGTCAAGCTGCTCTGCGCCCTGATGGCGGAGGAGACCCGCCGGTTCGCGGTGCTGCGCCCTCCTGGCGGGTGGGATCGTGACGAGATCGAAGGTCTTGTCAGTGAGTTCTTCATCAAGAAGGGACAGAGGCTCACCGCGGACCTGGTGATGATCGGCGTGACGCCGGAAGTGGTCGGCAAGGTGATGCGGCGGTGGATTCGCAACTTCCTTATCGACCGTGCCCGCGATACTCCGCTTGGCAGGATTCGGCGCAAGCTCGAAGAGGACATGCTCGGCCAGTACCCGGAATTTCTCCAGGTTCCGCCCGGTGAAGAGGGCGCCGGGCGCTGGTATCTCGCCGGTCAGCCGTCTTACCCGTACGGCGGCGACTTCACGCCGCTGATCGAGGCCGCGTATGCCGTTCTTGGGGTGAAGGCCGTCAGGTGGTCCGGTCCGCGGCGCCCGCCGCTGACGTCGGACACATCGCTGCGCGCCATCGTGGACGCGGTGCTCACCGCCGCCGGCGGCAGCCTGGAGGTTGCGCAGCTCGTGCATGTCGTCACGCAGCGGTTCCCGGCAGCCGCTGAACCCGAGGACGTCACGATCGATGACGACACCTTTGACCGGGTGGCCCGCATGGGGAGCGATGATCCTGGTCTCGTGTTCGAGATTGGGGAGTCCATTAGGGCCGTACTCGACCAGTTGTCGCCGTCGCAGCGGGCCCTCGTGCCCTACCTCGATCGCGATGTCGACGTCGTCATGGAGGTGCTCAACGTAGGCCGCAGCCGGGCGTACGAGGCAGTCAGGCACCTTAAGGGCCTGTTCGATCGGCTGCTTCCCGATGACGAGACGCGAGGCGTCGTCTACGCGGCTGTCGTCGAAAGGTGCAGTAAGACGTGACCGGCACCGGACAGGCACGGCAGGTACGGCGTCAAACTGTGCAGTGGGCGACGATCATTGCACGAACGGAAAGGACATCATGACTGCCGACGATCGGCTGCAGGAGTTGATAGGCCTCGCTCATGCGGCCGCTCAGCCGCAGCTGACCGAGCCAGCGCTGCGCGAGCGCTTCGGCCGACGCGACGGCTGGCCGCTGCGGGCGGGGGCGGTGTGGAGAGCGCGGTGGGACGACGTCGCGCTGCTGGCCCTGCTCGTCGGGAACCCCACGGCCACGACCGTGGCCGTGACGCCGGTGACCTTCGACGACACCGGAGCGGACGCGGACACGCTTCTCGTGGCTTTCCCTAGCGGCCGTGGCGCGATATTGGCAGTGTGGCGAACGCTGCGCCGTGACCTGCCGCTCGCGCTTCTCGACCGGCCGGTCGATGAGCTGCCTCTCGCCGTGATTGCGTGGACCGCCGGCGGCCCCGTACCCGATGACGCGCAGCTCGCGGGACCGGCTTTGCCGTCGGTGTCATCCCGCAGTCCTGTGCGTGCCGACCTCGAAGATGATCTCGACGCACTGATCGCGGCTGTACCGGCGCTGACACCAGTCTCCTCGAGGAGGACAGCGACTGGAACCCGGAAGCGTGTCTTGCCAACAGAGGAGCAGTTCGCCGCGTTGGTGGCCCGGCTGGGCGTGAGCCTTCCGGTCGTGCTCGACCTGGTCGATGGCAAGCGCGAGCCCAGTCCAGAGGAAGCGTCCGCGCTGCGGGACATTGTCGCCATTACGCCGGAGGTCACTCCGCCTCCTGCGGAGCTCGTGATCGAGATGTACCACCCGCGCTGGAAGGCGACCGTCCTCGATCTGGCTCGCCGACGCGATATGAACGAGGCGGCCGCCCGGACGGTAATGGCAAGCGGAGCGTTCGCGCTTGCCGCTCGCCAGACCGGCGACCAAAGCCCAGACTGGCGCGAACGGCTCGCCCGGTGGGCTGATGCCGAAGCACTGGAGCGGTCATGAAGGTTCTGCACGCCGAGGTGGTCGCCCAGGCGCTCCGCATGCTTGAGCTCCTCGACCGTGACTACCCGGGCGCGCGCGACGCGCTCGCTGCCGACGCATGGTCGGAACTTGAGGCCTGGGACGGCCTGCAGCTGCGGCTCGTGCCGGATTCCCAGACCGATGAGCGCTGCTCGGTTGCGGGAGGTTACGTCCACACCACGGTGCCGCCGACCCTCAGCGTAACCAACTCGCTCAGCCCCGGCCGAAGGTCCTTTACCGTCCTGCATGAACTCGGGCACCACCTGCAGAAGAACGACGTCGTCCTCGCCCGCGCTGTCCGCAGCCAGCCGGCCGACACGGACGCGTTCGAGGACGCCGCGTGCGATGCGTTTGCCGCACGAGTTCTCATCACCGACGACATGCTCGAGGCCGTCCGCACCGACCGCAGCCCGTCCGCCGCGACGCTGGTCCGGCTGTTCGAGGAGACCCAGGCGAGCCGGGCCGCGTGCTGCGCTCGCGTCGTCGACCATCTCGGATCCAGCGGTGTCGTCGCCGTATTCGACAACACTGGCCGCGTCATGTTCGCCCGCGTGCACGGCGACGCGATCGCGCCCGCCCGGGGAACAGACCAATCGGATTCTCCCCTGATCAAAGCCGCCCTGGCCAACTCCACTGGCGCGCAGCGTGACCGAACCTACTTCACCTACCGCAGCGGCAGTCGCAGCAGTGAGATGTATGGCGATGCGGCGTGGGCGGGTGACTACCTGATGGTGGTTGCTGTCCTCGACCGTCCTGGATGGAAGGCGTTCGCCCCGTCGCGTGACTTCCCGCGTACCTATGTGCCGAGGCTCGACGGCTGGTGCGAGATCTGCCAGCAGTCCTTCACTGTCACCGACCGGTGCGCCCGCTGCGGGCAGGGCCGGTGCCCCGTCGGCCACTGCGGATGCTCGACCGCGAAGGAGAAGAGTTGCGATAGGTGCTTCTGCGTAAAGCACGTCTCGCAGTTCCCGGCCGCGGCCGGATCCACCTGCAAAGAGTGCCTGGAGTGACCGGACAGATGGCGAGGTTCGGCGTCAGACGTGGTTATGAGGGCGAGCCGGCCGGCCGCCCGACCACATGACAGGAGAACAACCTTGAGTTACACCGATGACATCCTCGCCGACGTCCAAGGCCAGATCGCGGCAGACGACGACGCTCTGGCCGAGGCCCGCGATCGCACCAACCTGGTCCTGGAGAGCGCGCTGAAGTTCCCCGGCGCCCGCCGGACGTTCCGCAGCGGCTCCCTCGCCGTGCATACATTCAACGACCCGGTCACTGACGGCGACGGCGGTGTCGTCCTGGACCGGCGCTACTACCCGTCTCTCGGCCCGGACGGCGGCGGCGAGATCCCGAACGGGATCGTGGGCGAGATGTGCGCCCTGCTCGGGCCCGAGATCCGGAAAACCTACCCGAACGCCCGCTGCCATACCAGTAAGCGCGGCCCGAAGATGCTGTTCGGCGCTCCACTGAAGGGTCAGGATCCGACCGTCGACCTCGTCGTCGCCCTGGACCGCCGCGGCGCCGACGGACTGTGGATCCCCCATCTGGTGAAGAGGCGGTGGGACGCCTCCCACCCGGAGGAGCACGTCCGGCTGCTCAACGCCGAACCGCTGTCGCTGCGCCGGCTGCGCCGCCGCGTTATCCGCCTGCTCAAGGCGTGGAACAAGCAGTGGTCCGACCCGGCGTTCTCCTCGTTCCACCTCTCGGTACTCACGCTGCTATACGTCGAGTCCGGCATGAGTGTCGGCACCGCGCTTCGCACCGTATTCGAGAAGGCGGCAAAGTACCTCGAACGCGGCGACAACACGAAGGACCCGGCCGGGGTATCCCTGCCGATCAAGCTCCTGCTCCACCGCTCCGTAGCTGTCGACCGGCTGCAGAAAGCCGCCACGAACATGGCCCTCGCGCTAGACCATGACGATGATGAGCAGATCGTCCAGACTGCGCTCAACCGGGTGTTCCGGGACTACGTCGACCCGCCAGCTAGCGACAGCCTCGGCTCGGCGGTCAGCGGCCTGCGAGACGTCACCGGCGTCGGCACCGCACTCCTCGGACTCCGGCCCAGCACCCACACCGTCTCCACCACGCGTCGCGCGTTCGGCGGGCCAGCGTCGCGGTGAAGCGCAGCGTACCCTGGCAGCCGCCTCCCTGGTTCGTCACCTTCCAGGCCAAGCTTCGCTTCATCCGTGAGGCGCAGCAGGTCGTGGAAGGCCCCGTCGCCGTCGTGAAGCCGTCGCGGAAGTGCCGTGGCGGCTTCGCGGTGTCGTTTTCCGTCACGCCGCAGGGGGTTCCGTCCAGGACGGTGCGCGTTGAGTTCGGCCCGGGCAACCCGGAGGTGCCGCGAGTCTTCACCGACGGGCCGCAGGAGTCCCCGCACCGTTATGCGGACGGCTCTCTGTGCATGTGGTACCCCCGTGACCCGATCGACCTGCAGTGGACCAGGCGAGACGGCGCGGCCGCGCTCATCGGTGGCATCGCATTGCACCTGATCCGCGAGCAGTGGTGGCGCGAGACCGGCGAATGGGCCGGCGCGGAAGCGCCGCACCCCGCACCGCAGACACGTCCTCAAAGGACCGCGGCGTGACCACCATTCCGGCCTGGACGCCGACACCAATGCTGACCCTCGCGCCCGCGCACCTACGCGGTCCGCTGATGGCCACGCCGACCGTGGTCGCGCCGTCCGCGCCAGCACAGAGCGGCGGGATCGGCGGCGCGTTGATCGGCACGCTTCTGTCGGCGACGATCCTGGCTGCCCTGATCGCGGCAGCGGTCAACATCACGCTGGCCCGGCGCAAGAGCCGGGAAGAGGAACGGGCGCGGCTGCGCGACCGCTTCGCGCAGGCATACGCTGCCTACGCTCAGTACTGCGAGTTCGCCTACGCTATCCGGCGGCGCCGCCCCGACGATCCGTCGGCAGAACGAGTGCGTATCAGTGAAGAACTGCGCAAGATCCAGGCGGACCTCAGCGCGCACGAGGCTTGGGTGAAACTTGAGTCCGGGACGGTCGGCACGGCTTACACGGAGCTCATCGGGGAGATGCGCAAGGTCGCCGGCGGCGCCATGCGGCAGGCATGGATCGATGAACCCGCGATCAGCGATGCTGGCGTCAACATCCCCCCGATGACCGTCGACCTCAGCCCGCTCAAGCCTTACGAGACGGCGTACATGGACGCCGTAGCCGCGCACCTGCGTGCACTGGCCCCGTGGTGGTCGAAGTAGGCGGCCCTTGACCCGTCGCCGGCCGACAGCCGCCTGACTCCAGCTGGATCGTCAGACGTGGAGGTCACGTACCGTTCGTTACGCAAAGCGTCTAGGTCGCCCCGGGGCGGAGCGGCGGCACCCTGCAGCCGAGCGCTCACGACTCAGGCCGGGCAGACACGAGTAAGGCCATTTCACGTCGTTGACCATATGTTTGTCTACAGAGGCGAAAAGCCATCTGCACGTCGTCGGAGGGTCCGCCGTAGGCCTGCTTGAGTATCAGTCGACTTTACAGTGTGGCTGGGTGATGGCGGGCGAGGCTGGATGTGCCGTCTGACCAGGTATCGCGAGGCTCAGCGAGGCTGGGTGCGGCTAGGCGACTGTGGCTGTTGGCCGCCACTTAGGCTCCCAGTTGGGCTACCTCGGGGACCGTGCGAACCGTCGGAAGGCAGCCGTCCGGCGGAGGTCGCCGCAACCGGAGGAGTTATGCAGGCGGTTGAGCCGAGATCGCGATAGCGGAACAGCCGGACGGCATTTCCGCTGCCGTGGTTCCACGCTCGTCGGCCGGCCGCTCACCTCTTCGGCCTTCGCGGATCCGGTGCGCCGCCTGCCCCCACCTGGCATGCTCGGAGTCAACCCTGCCTGGTCCCGCTCACTGGGTCTAGACGCCTCGCAATTAGATTCAGGGAACGGGCGGCGGTCCCGAGCGTTGATGCGGTGGGCCCCTGCGAGTCGGCCTATAGGCCGCCTCGCCATGGCAAGGGAACTGGGTCACGGACGGGCAGGCTGAGTGGTTGAAGGATTTCATCACGGTAACGGTGAAGAGTTCCGCAAGATCGGCTGCGTGGTCGTTCTCGCGGCTGGCGGCGCGCGCCGCCGATGGAGGCTGCGGCGCGCGACAACAGTGATCAGCAGGGCAGCGGCGCTAGCGTCATAACTTCCGCTGAAGCTTTCGAGTACGGCCGCGGCACGCTAGAATGCCGCGCTGCGCACCGTTACGATGGGAAGACGGTGAAGATCGAGGGAAGGGCTGAACGTGGCACGCTCGGACCTGCTCCTGGACCTTGTCGAGGCTGAGCGTCGTGGCGACCGAGACCGGTTCCGCGTCCTCGTGGAGGCGCTTATCGCAGAAGAGCGCGCGAACCAGCACCACTTGCTCGCTGACCGGCTCTCCGAGATCATCACAACCGCCGGGATGAGCGCCGTTCGAGACGACCATGCGTCGGTAGTACGGGATCTAGTCCATGAAGTCGTGCCTCGGCGACGACTCGATGAACTCGAACTTGAGCCAGTAGCCCGTCGGGTCATCAGTGAGCTAGTCGAGGAACAGAAGCGATCTGAACTTCTACGTAGCTACGGCATCGAACCTCGAAACAGACTTCTGTTGTCAGGTCCACCCGGTAACGGTAAGACCAGCGTGGCTGAAGCGATCGCATCCGAGCTCATGCTCCCGTTTTATGTAGTTCGTTACGAAGGCATTGTTTCCAGTTTTCTCGGTGAGACCGCGGCGCGCCTTGACCACGCGTTCGAGTTCGCCAGGACTCGCCGATGTGTGCTTTTCTTTGACGAAATGGACACTATCGCCAAGGAACGGGCAGACGAGCATGAGACGGGCGAAATCAAGCGCGTAGTTTCGACGCTTCTACTGCAGATCGATGGCCTGCCACCCCATGTCGTCCTCGTAGGCGCCACCAACCACGGCGAACTACTCGACCGCGCAGCATGGCGGCGTTTTCAAGTACGTGCAGATCTCAAGGCACCTAGCCGCGCTCAGGCGACGCACTACATCGAGAAGCTAGCTGCACGATTTGGTGGCGACCTCGGCTATGCTCCACGTACGATTGCGGATAAGCTGACAGGGGCTAGCTACGCAGAGCTCGAGGAATTCGCACTTGATGTGCGACGCCGCGCTGTCCTTGAACTTCCTGATGCGGACCTCCGGCGAATCGTTCAGGAAAGGCTTGAACACTGGCGGATGCAAGCGGTGGAGTGAGCGGAGCGCAGCGGCCGCTTCTGGCTTTGGGTACGCCGGAAGTCGGCCAGCGCTTCAAGCAGCCGAGGCGAGATCTACCCCGCTTGGCGAAGCCTGGCGCAGACCTCCAAGGGAAGCGTCTGTCTCCGCAGTTTCGGCTCCTGGCGGAAGCCTTCGACAACGAGCGCGCCCGTCTGGCCGACGGAGCAGTGGGTGAGATAGATCCAGAGCTAGTTGTTGTATTCGACCTTGCCGGAACCGTGGAGAACTTTCGGAACGCAGTAGATCGCGTGGAGGGATTGGAGTTCCTAACTGAATACCTTGACGAGGATACGCCTCCTGACGACGACTTTTACATGGAGTCACGCCAAGACGGGCGCACCGTCTCTACCGTCCGGCGCTCCCTGTACCTCGTCATGTCGAATACTCGGGCGATAACTGAGCTGATCAGTCTGTTCGACCGCTGGAAGTCGAATCCCGACATTAAGTTTGATACCGGCCTGACCAGGTTCAAACGCGTCTTCGAACAACTACGGGCAATACGCCGCTGGGGGCCTGCTGACCGGATTCGTGACACCGGCCTCCTCGAGGAGTGGAGAGAGAAACTCACGGTAATCGGGCAGTCGTCCAGTTCAACGCTCGTTGAGATTGAACTATGGTATCGGCGTGATGCGGCGCTTCGCGATACATACCAAGCGAAGATCCAGGATGTTATACGTTCGGCCGGCGGTCAGGTCAGGGATTCAGCTCACATCGGCGAAATCGCCTACCACGCAGTCCTCGCAGAACTTCCTGTCCAGCAGGTCGAAGCGGTAGTCCGTGACGGGGCCGGTGCGATTGAGCTTCTGGACGCCAACGAGATAATGTTTATCAGCCCGTACACGCCGATGACCGTGGATGCACCTCCTGCCGAGCCTGTGCAGAGAACTGACTTGCCGCCGCGCAGGCCAGCATCAGGCTTGCCCCGCGTGGCGGTATTCGATGGGCTTCCGTTCGTTAACCATGACCTCCTCGCAGGAAGGCTCAGCGTTGACGACCCGGACGATCTTGGCGAGAACTATGCGGTTACCTCACGCCATCACGGGACAGCGATGGCTTCTCTGATTATCCACGGTGATCTCTCAAACCGCGGCGAGGCGATGCAGCGCCCGCTCTATGTGCGCCCTATCATGTGCCCTCACGAATACTTTACGGACAAAGAACAGGTCATTGGAAACAGGCTCCTTACCGATCTTCTCCACCGCGCCATTCGTCGGATTGTAGTCGGTGAAGACGGCAGGGATCCGATCGCTCCTAGCATCCGTATTATTAACCTTTCGATCGGAGCAGAATCGCGGGCACTTGTGCGACGAGTCAGCCCACTAGGGCGGCTGATCGATTGGCTTGCCGTCGAGTATAATCTCCTATTTGTCGTCAGTGCGGGCAACCACAGGCTTCCCCTAGTAATTCCTGTCGACGCCGCTAATGACACTGCGAAGGCCAGGATCGAGGCACTCAAGGCGGCCAAAAAAACCAGCCGGCTCCGAGGGATTCTCCCTCCGGGAGACGCGCTTAACGCGCTAACTGTAGGGGCTGCACATGCCGATGAGCTTGGCAACATACAACTTCCGGATACCGTCTGGGACATTGTCGAAAATGGGATGCCAGCTCTGTACGGTGCTGTTGGGCCCGGCGTGGGACGGTCAATTAAGCCGGAGATTTACCATAACGGGGGACGGGCTGTGTACGTCAGGCCGATCGTGAAACCTGGCATCGGACATGTCGACCTCGAAGCAGCGCGAACGTCTGAGCGTGGACCAGGGACGCAGGTCGCTGCTCCCGCGAGAGGTGGGGCTAGTAACGCCGTCGCCTTCACCCATGGAACCAGCAACGCGACCGCGCTTGTCACACGCGAAGCGAATCGGCTTTTCGATCTTCTCGAAGCCGGGCAAGCGGATGGGAGGGACCTCCCATTTCCCGACCCCCTCTTTCACCCGGTCTTGGCCAAAGCTCTGCTCGTGCATGCGAGCAGTTGGGGTAATAAAGGAAAAATAATACAACGCGCACTTGACTTGGACCCGCAACATGCGCGCCGCGAACTTACTGCTCTTCTTGGATATGGGAATCTCGATCTGCGCCGGGTCGGTAACGGCGCGATAAGCCGGGCCGTGCTAATTGGTGCAGGTTTCATTGGTCGGGAACAGCGACACACATACTACGTTCCCCTTCCCATATCGCTAAGAGCCAAGGCTGACTGGCATCGGTTCACAGTTACCCTGGCTTACATGGCACCGACAGTCGGTCATCTTACGAAATATCGTGGCGCGAAGGTATTCTTCGAGAAGCTCGACGATAGCGCCACCGGCGGAACTCGAATCGATGCCGAGCATCGAGCTGTTCGACGTGGAAGCTGCCAGCAGGAGGTCATTGACGGAGATCAGGCATTGGCATTCGCTGACGATGGAAGCCTCCCGATCGACGTTCAGTGCATGGATGACGCCCAACGGCTAAAAGCAGGCAAGACGGTGCGCTATGGTCTCGTGGTCTCTATCGAGACTGCAGTTACAACCTCGGCTACGATCCATGACGAGGTTAGAGCCCGTCTTCAGGCCCAGGCGAGGGAGCAGGCGAGGACCCGTCTTCGATCCTTACGGTGAGAAGTTGTTGTTACGCGTATGCATCCGTAACTCATGAGCGCAGAGGCGCGATGTGCTGCTGGTTTGATAGCGCTGGATGACAAATGAGCACACTCAGTCAAATCGGTGCTCGACGGGTCAGCCCGGCCCGCTCCGGCGGGTCGGCTCACTGGGGCTGCACGCCCGGCGCGTGCGCGGTCGGCGCGGTGGCGTGGAGCGTCGCCGCCCTGATCTAAGAACGGCTCAATTCAGGCCGCATGCCAGCAGGCTCCTGCCCTGGATCTTGGTATGCCGAACGCCGCGCCCTGCTCAGCATGCCCGTAGACCCGCCTCTGCTGCGAGTCGATGTCGTCGATGAACGCGAGCACGTCCGCGCCGGGCAGCAGAGGGGCGCGGCGCAGCAACTCCGCCATAAACTGCCGGTGCGCCTTGCTGGAGCACGTTCCGCCAGGTGAAGCCCCGCAGGAACGATCCCAGCGTAGACGGCGCCCGGATGCCTGTTCCGCGCCGCAACAGGCCCGCCTGCCGCGGTGGCCTGACCAGCCCAGACCCAGTCACCGCACTCCAGCGGCCCGCGTCCGGGACCGGCAGACCGCCGGCCGTCATCGCCGTCAAGAATCCCCAGGACGAGCCGCAGGACAGTGAACAGCAGGAGCACTACGCCCGCCATCAGTCCCACGATCAAGCTTCCCAGGGCAGCGGCCGGAGCGATCACCCGAATTCACGCGGTGGATCGAGGATTAGAGGGGCGGCCGTCTGCGGTGGGTGGCGGCGCTTCCCTGGCCAAGGCGCCAATCAGCAGCTGTCCTTCCCACTCCACGCTCAGAAGAGGTCATCCACTAATAGTCGACTACAATCGACTTTTGTCAGGAATGCTCTTGGGAGGTGCTCGTTTTGTCAGACGCGAGAAGTGCCACGCCAGGTAATCCACGCCATATTGCCCCCCAGATCGGCAATGTGTTGCCAGAGACCCCAGAGGGCCGTTACGGTCGGCTGCTATCGGCGAATCCTGGGGCCAGGTGGGCTGGTGGCACGTCAGCGGTAATCGGCGGTGGGTCGGTAACGCCCGAAATGTCAGACCTGCTCCCTATGGTCATGGTCACCTGGCGATGGACGAAGAGGGGGCAAGTGGCGAGGCTGACGCTGCCGCAGCTAGAGCGGCACCTATTGGGAGCGGCGGACATCCTGCGCGGGCAGATGGACGCATCCGACTTCAAGGAGTACATCTTCGGGATGCTGTTCCTGAAGCGCTGCTCCGACCAGTTCGACGCGATCCGTGAACAGGTCGTCAAGGACCAGGTCAAGAACGGCAAGACGCAACATCAAGCCGAGAACCTCGCCGAGATGCCGCATTTCTACCGCGACGCCTTCTATGTCCCTGGACCTGCCCGCTGGCAGTACATCGTGGAACACTCCCGGGCCAAGGACAGCAAGCTGACCGTCGGCGACCGGCTAAACAAGGCTCTCAGCGCACTTGAAGAAGCGAACGTCGCCCTCCAGGGCGTGGTGCAGCATATCGACTTCACCCGCAAGGTCGGCCAGACGTCCGTCAAGGAATTGAGCCTGCAGAAGCTCATCGACCACTTCAGCAGGCACCGGCTGCGGAACGAGGACTTCGAGTTTCCCGACCTGCTCGGCGCCGCCTATGAGTACCTGATCGGCGAGTTCGCCGACTCGGCCGGCAAGAAGGGCGGCGAGTTCTACACCCCGAGAGCCGTCGTCCGGATGATGATCCGCCTTGTCGAACCGAAGGCGGGCATGCGGATATTCGACCCCTGCGCAGGTTCCGGGGGCATGCTCATCTACGCCCGCGAGTACGTCGAGGAGCACGGCGAGGATCGCGGGAACCTGGCCCTGTACGGCCAGGAGTTCAACGGCGGCACCTGGGCGATCGCCAAGATGAACATGGTGCTGCACGGGATCAACAACGCTGACCTGGAGAACGACGACACGCTCACGACGCCCAAGCACATCGAGGCCAACGGCGAGCTGACCCGCTTCGACCGGGTGCTCACCAATCCCCCATTCTCGCAGAACTACCACCAGGAGGGGATGCAGCACAAGGAGCGCTTCGAGTTCGGCTGGGCGCCGGAGACCGGCAAGAAGGCGGACCTCATGTTCGCCCAGCACGTCCTCGCAGTTCTCGAGGATGACGGCCTCGGCGCCATCGTCATGCCACACGGCATCCTGTTCCGTGGCGGCAAGGAAAAGGAAATCCGCAAGAAGATCATCGAGGCGGACCGGCTGGACGCCGTAGTCAGCCTCGCGTCCAACCTGTTCTACGGCACCGGCATTCCCGCCTGCGTCCTGGTCCTGCACGGCCCCGGCCCCCGACGCGCCGACCGCAAGGGCAAGGTCCTGTTCATCAACGCCGACCGCGAGTTCACCGCGGGCCGCGCGCAGAACTACCTTGACCCCAAGCACGTTGAAAAGATCGTCACCGCCTACCACGACTATACCGATGCCCCAGGCTTCGCCCGTGTTGTCGCCGTGTCCGAACTGGCGGAGAACGACTTTAACCTCAGCATCCGCCGTTACGTCGACAACACTCCGCCGCCCGAACCACAGGACGTCCGCGCTCATCTGCACGGCGGCGTCCCGGAGGCGGAGGTCCGCGCCCATGCGGATTCGTTCGCCGCGTACGGCATCGAAGTGGATTCGCTTTTTTCTGCTCTCGAACGGACCCGCGGCTATCGCGACTTCCCACCGGATGGCTGGCCGGAAGTGGTGGACGAAATCCCTGGTCTTACCGCAGATAAGAAGAAGCAGCTATCCGACGCGTTCGACGACTGGTGGGACCGTCACGTCAAGCACATCGTGGAGCTGCCGACTACGGGCCCGGGCCGGGTAATGGACACCCGCCGCGACCTGCTCGACTCCTTCGTCGATGCGCTGGTGCCGCTGAGCGTGCTGGACCGCTACCAGCTGGCCGGCGTGATCGCGTCCTGGTGGGGCGACGTCCAGTACGACATCAGGACGCTGGCATACCGCAAGTTCAGCGGTGTGGTGCAGGGCTGGCTGACCACAATCGAGGCGGCGTTCGAGACCGATGGCGAGGAAACGTCCGCGACAAGCAGCGTCTGGCTGCGGAGAAGCGCAGAGCCCGCGAGCACGGCGCGGTCCCGCTCCTGATCCCGGACTACCTGAACGCTCTTGAGAAAGCCGAAGCCCGTCGCGCCGACCTGGACGCCCAGGTGAAAGCCGCGACGGCGAAGCCCGCCGATGATGAAGACGACGCGGACGACGTCCATCCGGAAACGTCCCTGAGCCCGGCAGATCTGAAGAAGCTCAAATCCCACCAGGCAGCCGCGAAGAATGAGGTCAAGCGCCTGGAAGCCGACTTTCTCAGCCAGTTGAAAGGCAAGGTTGGGCAGCTGAACGCTCAGGCTGAAGAGACCCTGGTCCGCCAGATCCTCAAGGCAGACCTGCAGAAGCGCCTCGATGCTGAGTTTTCCGTTGGCCCCCGTGCCCTGGTCGGACGCTATCGCACTTGGGCCGACAAGTACGCGGTCCCACTCCTCGATCTCGAAGCTCGCCGCTCAGTAGCCGAAGCTCGTTTCAGAGCTTATCTCAAGGATCTCGGCTATGAGTGACGTGTCTGCTGGGTGGCGATCCGTGCGTCTCAAGGACACAGGCACCTGGCTGTCTGGCGGCACGCCGTTCACGGATGATCCACGCTACTGGGACGGCGATATTCCGTGGATCAGTGCGGCATCCCTCAAGGACTTCCGCATCAGTCGTTCAGATCGATGCGTTACTGAACTCGGCGCTGTCTCCGGAACCCGTCTCGTCCCGGCGGGCAGTGTGCTGTTCGTAGTACGTGGCATGAGCCTCAAGACTGAATTCCGCGTTGGCTTCACCGAGCGCCAGGTAGCTTTCGGCCAAGACTGCAAAGCGATCAGCCCTGCATCAGGCATAGACGCCAAGTTTCTCGCCTTGGCTCTCAAAGCCCATTCCCGCCAAGTCCTTGCCATGGTCGACGAAGCCGGCCATGGTACTGGTCGGCTCCCAACGGACCTTATCTCGAAACTCACTATTAACGTCCCTGAGCTACCGGAACAACGATGCATCACAGAGATCATCGATTCTGTCGATGAGCAGATTCAGACCGCGATGCGTTTGATTGCTAAGCAAGGAGACTTGCGCGTCGCGTCGATCCGGCAACTGGCAGCCGACGGGCTAGCGTGCTTCGACGGCATAGAAGCATCTGAATTGAATAGACGTAACCGTCGCAGCAACGGATCATGGCCACTGGTTTCTTTGGGAACAGTGCTGGCGGGCATAGATGCTGGACACAGTCCGGATCTCGAAGGCATTCCAGCCGGACCCGGGCAGTGGGGCGTGCTCAAAGTCAGCGCGGTCGGGGAAGACGGGTTCCGTCCCGTCGAGAACAAGGTCGTGCGGAATCGTGGCCTCTACGACCCTGCGATCTGCGTGCGCCCCGGCGATCTCCTGATGACGCGAGCCAACACATCCCAACTGGTGGGACGCAGCTGCATTGTCGAAAACACCCCGCCCCGCTTGATGCTCTGCGACAAGACTCTTCGTCTGCGGGTTGATGAACGGTCTGTTCCCACCAGATACATTCAGATTATTCTCGGGCTAGCAGAAGTCCGCAGGCAGATAGAGATCGCGGCGACTGGGACAAGCGGCAGCATGAAGAACATCAGCCAGCAGTCGATAAGACAGCTGATGATTCCGCTTGGGAGCCCCGAAGACGTAAAATGCATTGTCGAGGTTGACATTTTGCATGAAGATCGGACATCTGCCTTGCGCCGCGAGGCTGAAGGCCTTCGCTTGCTCAAGCAAGGACTGATGGATGATCTGCTGATGGGGCGGGTTCTGGTGCCTGCCGGATGACCCAATGCCACGGGCTTTAGCGGTTTAGGTCTTGATGGGTGGTTCTGTTTTCGGTTA
>OBLU010002786.1_pt1 | contig 15945 bp, 12 predicted proteins | sample 1518681 | NCBI WGS metagenome assembly OBLU01 (sample SAMEA3539304, study PRJEB22396) | soil metagenome | biome: tundra; feature: field; material: soil | place: USA | collected 2010-05 | depth 0.15 m
GCAGATCATCAACTTCCGGCCGACGCCCGGCCAGTACGCCTGGACGTTCGGCGGGGCTCCCCCGCTGGCCCGGATCCGGCCTCCGGCGGTGCTGGAGGTGTTCACCGAGGACTGTTTCGCCGGCCGGGTGCGCAGCGAGACCGACCTGGTCTCGGAGGTCTGCGAGTTTCCCTACCTCAATCCGCAGACCGGCCCGTTCTACATCGAAGGCGCGGAGCCGGGTGACACCCTGGCCGTTCATTTCGTCTCCATCGAGCCGGCCAGGGACTGGGGCGCGTCCACGACAGTCCCGCTGTTCGGCGCTCTGAGCGCCACCCACGCCACGGCGCTGCTGCATGACCCGCTGCCGGAGATCGTGTGGCTATGGCAATTTGACCGGGCGCAGGGCACCTGCCGGTTCACCGCACGCCGGGGCGATTTCACCGTGGACCTGCCGCTGAACCCGATGCACGGCACGGTGGGTGTCGCGCCCGCCAATCTGGAGGTGCGCAGCGCCCTGGTGCCCGACGCGTTCGGCGGCAACATGGACACGCCGGAGATGCGCGCCGGGGTCACGTGCTACCTGGGGGTCAATGTCGAGGGCGCGCTCTTCTCGCTGGGCGACGGCCACGCCCGCCAGGGCGAGGGCGAGACCTGCGGCGTCGCGGTGGAGACCGCGATGAACACGGTCCTGGCCGTTGACCTGATCAAGGGCAGGCCGTGCCCCTGGCCCCGGCTGGAGTCGGACACGCACATCATGTCGGCTGGCTCGGCCCGCCCCCTGGAGGACGCCTTCCGCATCGCGCAGCACGACATGGTGCAGTGGATCGCCGCGGATTACGGGCTCGACGTGCTTGACGCCTACCAGCTCGTCACCCAGGCCGTCGAATCGCCGCTGGCCAACGTCTGCGACCCGAACTACACCAGCGTGGCCAAGATGCCCAAGCGCTACCTGCCTGCCGTGGATGTCATGGACAGCGCCCACACCAGCCTCCGCACCCTAGCGGACTCCTACCGGGGCCCCTGACGCTCGCTGTCCAGGGCGGCCATGGAGTGCGAGTCGTAGCGGTCGCCGGCGACGGCGTCCGCCGGGACGGCGGCCTCGATGGCCGCCAGTTCGGCCGGGGTGAGGTCCAGGTCGAAGGCCGCCAGCGCCTCGGCCAGCCGGGTCCGCCGCTTAGTGCCGATCAGCGGGACGATGTCGCTGCCCTGGGCGACGACCCACGCGATGGCGAGCTGCGCGGTGGTCACCCCGCGCTCCCGCGCCAGCTTCTCCAGCGCGCCGAGCAGGCCGAGGTTGCGCTCCAGGTTCCCGTCGTGGAACCGGGGGAACCGGGCCCTCGGGTCACCCGGCGCCAGCCGGGCCGTCTCGGGACTCAGCAGGCCGCGGGACAGGATGCCGTAGGCCGTCACGCCGATGCCCAGCTCACGCACCACCGGCAGGATCTCGGCTTCGATGCTCCGGCTCATCAGCGAGTACTCGATTTGCAGCGCGCTGATCGGGTGGACCGCATGCGCGCGGCGGATCGTCTCCGCCCCAACCTCAGACAATCCGACACAACGAACAAACCCTGCCTCGATCATCTCCGCGACCGCGCCGACGGTGTCCTCGATCGGCACCTCGGGATCCAGCCGGGCGGGCTGGTAAAGGTCGACGTAGTCGGTGCCAAGGCGCTGCAGTGAGTAGGACAGGGAGTTCTTCACCGCGGCGGGGCTGGCGTCGAATCCGACGAAAGCACCCTGCGGGTCCCGCTGGGCGCCGAACTTGACCTGGATGAACACGCTGTCACGGGGCACGCCGCGCAGTGCGTCGCGCAGCAGCAGTTCGCCCCGGCCCATGCCGTAGAAGTCGCCGGTGTCCAGCAGGGTGATCCCCGCGTCCAGGGCCGCGCGGATGGTGGCGATGCTCTCCGCGTCGTCCGCCTCGCCGTAGATCCCGGACATGCCCATCAGGCCGAGCCCGGCCCTGGACACCTGCGGCCCGCCGCGGCCCAGTGGGACCCGGCCGAGTGGTGCGCGACCCGGTGATCCGCCGCCTAGTGTGATCTGCTCCATAATTACAAGATTACGCCGCGCAAGTCTGCTACGCGGTCTGCGCGGCGTAGACGCGCTCGCCTTCGACGTAGCTGAGCAGGACCGCGGTGGAACCAATCTCCTTGGCCGGCCCGGCGAACGGGTCCCGGTCGAGCACGATGAGGTCCGCGAGCCGGCCCGGCTCGATAGCGCCGGTCTGATCGAGGTTGTTCACGTACGCCGACCCTGCGGTGTAGGCGGCCAGCGCCGCGCCGAGGCTGAGCGCCTGGCCGGGCAGCAGCGGCTCCGCTCCCGGCTCGCCGTCGCCGGGAGGCTCGGTCCCAGGCCCGGCTGCGGCCGGGGGCAACGTCCTGGTGACCGCCGTATGGATCCCCCAGAGCGGGTTGGCGCTGCTCACCGCCCAGTCGCTGCCCGCGGCCAGCCGCGCTCCCGAGCGCAGCAGGTCACCGAACGGGTACTGGCGTCGGGCCCGCTGCGGGCCAAGGAACGGGATAGTCAGCTCGTCCATCTGCGGCTCGTGCGTGGCCCAGAGGGCCTGCATGTTCGCGGTCACCCCCAGTTCGCGGAAGCGCGGAATGTCGGCGCCATGCACCACCTGCAGGTGCGCGATGTGGTGCCGGCCCGCAGTCTGGCCGTTCGCGACCCGCGCGGCGGCTACCGCGTCCAGCGCCTCCCGCACGGCCCGGTCGCCGATCGCGTGGAAATGCACGCCGAACCCTTCCGCGTCGAGGCGGCTGACGTGCTCGCGCAGTTCCCGCGGGTCCACGTAGGACAGGCCGCGGTTGCCGGTCTGGCCGCCGCACCCGTCCAGGTAGTCGTCGATCATGCCGGCGGTGAAGTTCTCGGCCACCCCGTCCTGCATGATCTTCACAGTGTTCGCACGGAACCTGTCCGCCTGCCCGGGCTGGCCGGCACTCGCGGCCCGGGCAGCGAGTTCCCGCTTGCCGAGCAGGTCAGCGAGCTGGTCACCGCCGCGGCCCCGGTCCCACCAGAGCGCGCCTTCGACCCGCGCGGTGAGCTGCCCGGCCACGGCTGCGGCCAGGTAGACCGGCAGCGGGTCGGCGTGCCCCAGGTAGTCGCCGATGATCGCGTCCTGCCAGGCCGTGATGCCGAGCGAGTGCAGGTGCCGCTGGGCCATCAGCAGCCCGGCCAGCCGCTCGTCGAGGGTGGGGGCTGGCACCAGCCGGCCCACCAGGGTGGCGGCGCCCTCATGCAGCGTGCCCTGTGGCCGGCCATCAGGGGTGCGCTCGATGCGGCCGTCCGCCGGATCCGGGGTAGCGGCGTCAAGGCCAGCCAGGTCAAGGGCGCGGGAACTGACCCAGGCGCCATGGCCGTCCCGGTTGGTGAGGTAGACGGCCCGGCCGCCGGCCGCGGTGTCAAGCAGGTCATAGGGCGGCGTTCCGCCGGCGAACCACTCCATCCGCCAGCCGCTGCCCGAAATCCACTCCTGGTCCCGGTGCGCGCGGGCGTAGCTGGCGATCAGCGTGAGCGCGTCATCGAGGCTGGCGGAATCGGTGAGGTCGCAGCGGAGCATGGTCACTCCGGCGAACGCCGGGTGCACGTGCGCATCCTGAAACCCGGGCAGCAGCGCCCGGCCACGCAGGTCCACCATCTCTGTTCGCGGGCCGGCCAGATCGTGGATCTCGCGCGCCCCGCCGACCGCCACGATCCTGCCGCCACGCACAGCCACCGCGTCCGCCGGCGGGCTGTCACCGGGGGTGTCCCGCGCCGCCGCGGCCATGCTCCGCCTGGCCGCATCGGCCGTGTAGACCGGCCCTCCGCTGAAGATGAGGTCAGCGGCTGGCGAGTGCCGTCGTATATCCACCCCTCCATGATCCGGGCTCCCCGGCGCTCCGGCGAGCCAGGCTCAGCTTCTGGTGGTCCAGACCCCGGTGATGGGTGCGGCACTGGCGGCGGCGCCGTCGTACGGCAGGCGATACTCAGCCTCGATGGCGCGCAGCGTGCTGTAGTGGGTGACGTGCTCGCTGTAGTTCCCGGGCTTCACATGGGCACCGACGAAGATGGTCGGGACGATGTTGCCCGCCACCCCGTTGTTTTCGTCGAACGTCACGATCAGCAGGCTGTCGTTGGCCTTGGCCCAGGTGGCGTAAGCGCTCATGTGGGCGCTCAGCCAGGTGTCCCCCGCGGCGACCGAGCAGTTGTGCATGTCATTGCACAGGTCCGGGACGACGAAGGAGACGTCCGGGAGGGCGCTGAAGCTGGCCGAGGCGGTCTGCGGGAAGCTGGTGAACGACCTGGTTGCCGAGGTAGGCACGTTGCTGAAGTTCACCCACGGGACATGCTTGCGGGCGTAGTTCCCGCTGGTGCACACCGCGGCCCCGGCTGCGGGCAGGGCATCGACGTAGCCCGTGAAGGTCTTGCCCGCCGCGATGAGGCCCTGGGCCAGGTTCGGGGTGGTGAACGCGTGCGGGCAGCTGTCATTGGTCGTTCCCTGGGTGCTGCCGGAGAACAGCGCCAGGTAGTTCGGCTGGCTCGGGTGGGTTATCGCCACGAAATCGGTGAAGTTCGCACCGCGGGCGGCCAGCTGGTTGAAGTAGGGCGCTGACGAGTTGCCGATCACCTCGCCGTAGCCGCGGTTCTCGAAGATCACGAGCACAATGTGCCTGAACGTCGGCATGGCGCCTGACGCGGACGGCGAGGCTGACGTGGACGGCGAGGCCGGGGTAGACGGCGAGATCGACGGGCTCGGCGAGGACGAGGCTCCGGTCCAGATGTCGGTGATCGGCGCCGCACTGGCCGCCGCGCCGTCGAAGGGCAGCCCGTAGGCCTCCTCGATGGTGCGCAGCACGTTGTAGTGGTTGACGTGCTCGCTGTACTTCCCCGGCCGGACGTCGGCGCCGTAGACGATCGTCGGAATCTGGTTGCCCGCGCTGCCGTCATTCTCGCCGAAGGTCACAATGAGCAGGCTGTCGTTGCCGGCCGCCCAGTTCGCATAGGCACCCAGGCGGTTCTCCAGCCATGCGTTGCCTGAGCCAACCGAGCAGGTTGTCATGCTGTGGCAGACGTTCGGGATGACCAGGGACACCGCCGGCAGCGCGGTGAAATCGCTGCTCGAGGGAAACGCGGTGAACGGCTGGCTGGCCGAGGCCGGCACCGACGGGAAGTCGGTCCAGGGGGCATGCTTGCGGGCGTAGTTCCCGCTGGTGCATACGGCGGATCCGGCCGCGGGCAGATCCTCCGCATACCCGGTAAAGGTGTGGCCGGCCGCGATGAGGTCAGCGCCCAGGTTCGGGCCGGTGAACGTGTGCGGGCAGGAGTCGGTGGTGACGCCCTGTGTGCTGCCGGAGAACAGCGCGAGGTAGTTCGGCTGGCCAGGGCTGGCCTCGGCGAAAGACTGGGTGAAGTCCGCGCCCCCGGTGGCCAGGCTGTTGAAGAAGGTGGCCGACGAGTTACCGATCACCTGGCTGTAGGACTTGCCGTCGAAGGCCGCGACCACGACGTGCTTGAACTGCGGTACCCCGGTCGGTGACGGTGACGCGGAGCCGCACTTCACGGCGACCGCGGAGCCATGCCGGGCACAGGGTCCGCCCAGGGCGAGCGAGGCGCCCGGTGCCATCGGCGCGCCGCAGGCGGCGAGCGTCAGCGCGGTCCCGGCCAGGAGCGCTACCCGCAGCAGGCGGGAACGCGATGAGGACACGGGCAACCTCCAATCGTCACTATACGCATTGGAGTCATTACAGAAATGATACATCGTCCGCTGTTTTCCCGGACTACCCGCTCTGTGCTGGCTTGCCGGGCTACGCCCAGGGGGCTGGCTTGCCGGGCTACGCCGGGGGTGCTGGCCTACCGGGCACGCCCAGGGGGCTGGCCTACGGGGCTACGCCGGGGCGCTGGCCTACCGGGCGGGCTATCGCCACACCCCGCGGATCACGGCCGCGGTCGCGGCATAGGCGTGCGGCGGCAGCCCGTACAACGCCTCGATGGTCCGCAGCACGCTGTAGTGGGTGATCGGCATGGCGAACCGGCCGGTGCGCACCATCTGGCCTGCGAAGATCGTCGTGATCTGGTTGCCGCCGCTCCCGTCATTCTCGTCCCAGGTCAGGATCAGCAGACTGTGATTCTTCTGCGCCCAGGTCACATAGCCACCCAGGTTCCGCTTGAGCCAGCTGTCCCCGGTGGCAACCGGGCAGTCGTGCATGTCGTCGCACAGATTCGGGATGACGAACGAGACGTCGGGAAGCCGGCCATAGTTCCCGGCGGGGAAGCTGGTGAACGACTTGGTCGCCGACGACGGCACGTTCGTGAAGTCGACCCACGGCACGTGCTTGCGGGCGTACTCGCCGCTCGAGCAGACCAGGGCGCCCTGCGGCGGCAGGCTCTCGACATACCCCTGGAAAGTCCGGTGTGCCGCGATCAGCTCAGAAGCCAGGTTCGCGGCACCGAACGTCTCCGGGCAGTTATCGCTGGTGACGCCCTGGGTGCTGCCCGAGAACAGGGCCAGATAGTTCGGCTCGCTCGGATGGGACACCGCCCGGGACTGGGTGAACAGCGCGCCTTCCCGGGCGAGCGCGTGGATATACGGCGCCTGAGGGCTGCCGATCACTTCACTGTAGGAGTGATTCTCCATGACGACGACCACCGTGTGGGCGATCGCCGGCAGCGCGCCAGCCTGTCCGGACTGGCCGGAGCTGGTGCTTCCGGGGGCATCCTGCCCGGCTGACGGCGATGCCGTCGCGCTGTGCCCCGCCGCGGAGCCCGCGGGCGTCGGCGGGCCGGCTGACCCGCACGCCGCGAGCGCCAGCGTAGCGAGCAGCAGGGCGGGCCTCAGCAGGGACCACGGCTTCATGCGCAGCACTGTATAGCGCCCAAGCCAGTCCCGAGCCCACCGCGCGCTGCCCGGCCACACGGTCAGGCCGCGCACTCCCGGCAGATCGATTGCCCGTTGCGGTCCTCAGCCAGCTGGCTCCGGTGATGCACCAGAAAACAGCTGGAACACGTGAACTCGTCAGCCTGGCGCGGAATGACTCGAAACGACAACTCCTCGTTCGACAGATCCGCCCCCGGCAGCTCCAGCGACTCCGCAACATCGTCAGGGTCGATGTCGATCGTGCTGGAAGACTTGTCCATCCGGCGTGCCTGCAGTTCCTGCAGGCTGTCTTCGGTGAGTTCTTCGTCTGTCTTCCGTGGGCTGTCATAGTCAGTTGCCATGTGGGTACTCCACCCCCTCCTATTCGTTGTGCGCCTCGTCGCGCGGGTGTAACGCTTGGCGAGCCGCAGTTGTGCCCGATTCCGGCGGCGAATTCTGTCACGTCCTGCCGCCAGGCACACGCAGGGTGCGGAACTGCGGCTCCGTGTCTTGATTAGCCGTCGCCGTCAGCCCGCATAGACAGCCCTCCAGCAGAGCCCTTCCGCCCGGTAAGTTCCCCAGATCACTGCCGCTAACCAGCAAGAAGTGCGTATGGTACGAAACGCAGCCTGGCCATCCCTGCAGGACCGCGGAGACACCGCATGCCCTTCGTCACGCCATTGGGGCCCGAAGATCCTCGGCGCGTCGGCCGTTACCGGCTTTCGGGACGCATCGCGGACGATCCGGCTGACCCCGGCCCGGCGAACAGCTATGCCACCCGGCTCCCGGACGGCGCCATGGCGGCCATCGTGATGCTGGGCACGGACTGGGCGCCGGGCGGTGCGTCGCGGGACCGCTTCACGGCGGAGGCCAGGGCGGCCCGCCGGGTGCCGCCCTTTTGCACGGCGCGGATCCTGGACGCCGGATTCGAAGGCAATGAGCCTTATCTGGTCAGCGAGCTTGTGGAAGGCCCATCCTTGACCGAGGCGGTCGCCGCCAGCGGGCCGTTCGAGGACGCCGAACTGGCGGCGCTGGCCATCGGGATGGCCACCGGCCTCACCGCGGTCCACCAGGCCGGGCTGGTACACGGGGATTTCGGGCCGGACCACGTCGTGCTCGGCGCCGAGGGCCCGCGCGTCGTCCACTTCAGCATCACTCCGCCGTACGGGTCCGCCACGCCGTCCGCGGACATGCTCGCCTGGGCGCAGACCACGCTGTTCGCTGCGTCGGGGCGCCCGGCCATCGGCCCACAGGACCTGAACTACCTGCCGGAGCCACTGCGCGCCACGGTGGCCGCCTGCCTGGCTCCAGATCCGGGCAGCCGCCCGAGTGCCCGCAGCGTGGCCACGGCCCTGCTTGGCCGCGGCGACCCAGCGGCTGGCCTGCTCGCGGAGGGCGCCAGGCGATCCCGCGCGGCCGCCCGGGGCGTGCCCCGCAGCGTCCCGGGGAGGGCCCCAGAAGAACCCCCGGCCCGGTCCACAGTCCGGCGAGCGGGCTGGCTCACGGCCTGCGTGGCGTGCGTCGGCGCGATCGCCATAGCCTCCACCTTGATCTTGATGCACCACCCGGCCCGCAGCGGCGACCCGCTGCGACCGGCGTCCGCCACCCGCGGTACGGCCCCGCGGACGGCGGCTGCCTCGCCGACGGCCACCACGATATTTCCGGCATCGCTGGCCGGTTCCTGGTCCGGGCAGGTACGCCAGACCGCTCCGGCGTTGCAGGTAACCGTCGATGTCACGCTCATCAGCGGCTCGGCAGCCGGGACCATTTCCTACCCGGCACTCAACTGCTCGGGCAATCTCCTGCTCGTCTCCTCAGCAGGCGGCACGCTGACCCTGGAGCAGCAGATCAGCACGGGCAAGCAGAACTGCGACAACGGCGTGGTCACCCTGGCCGAGCAGACCAGCAACACCCTCACGTTCAGTTTCAAGCGCACCAACGGCCCTTCGCCAACCGGCACCCTGACCAGGGAGTCCTGACCAGGGAGTCCTGACCAGGCCAGGCCGGGTCGGCGGCTGGCCCACGGCATGCGGACACCTCAGCCGGGCGCGTCCCGCTCCGGATCGAGGCTCGCCAGCAGTTCCTCCAGCGCGCTGAACAGCCCGGGCTCGGCCGCGATGGTCATCTCCGGGCTGGCCGCCTGGCCGCTCAGGCCGCCCAACCGCGCGCCCGCCTCGGTGGCGACCAGCCCGCCGGCCGCGAAGTCCCAGTAGTTCACGCCGCGCTCGTAGAAGGCGTCCAGCCGCCCCATGGCCACCGAGCACAGGTCCACGGCGCACGAGCCCCCCCGCCGGATGTCGCGCACCCGGGGCAACACCGCGGCAACGACCTCCCCCTGCACCACGCGGCGCGCCGCCGCGTACCCGAACCCGGTCCCCACCAGCGCCTGGTGCAGCGGCACCGGCGCGTTGCACCGCGCCGCGACCGGCGGCTGCGTCGCGGACCGGAGCCACGCACCTTGGCCACGGACGGCAGTGAACAGCTCACCCCGCGCCGGGACCGCGACCACCCCCGCCACCACGGTGCCGTCCACCTCCGCCGCAATGCTGACCGCCCAGTCCGGCAGCCCGTACAGGTAGTTGACGGTGCCATCCAGCGGGTCGACGATCCAGCGGACCCGGCCGTGGCCGGACTCGCCGCCCTCCTCGCCGAGGATCGCGTCGCCCGGCCGCTCAGCCAGCAGCCGCCGCGCGATCAGGGCTTCCGCGGCGCGGTCCATCTCGGTCACCACGTCAGTCGGGCTCGACTTGGTGTCCGCCACCTCCGGGCGCCCCAACGGCCCGGCCGGGCGGCTGCTCGCCAGCAGCTCTGCCGCCTCCCCGGCGGCGCGCCGCGCCAGGTCGAGCAGATCACCCGGATCCGGGTCCCTCACCAGGTCACCCTGCACGGCCGGGACGGGTACTGACCGGACCGGCTGGACAGCAATCGTTGCGGCAAATATCGCGTGATGGCTGGAGAGTGCCCAGCATTGCCCCGGGCACCTGCCCGTCGACCCGCTCCCGGACTAGCTCCGTGATCATCGAAACGAACCGGGGGTGGGTGCCGGGGGTAGCCGCCCGGGCCAGCCGCAAGCCCACCCGCTCGGCGGTCTGCGCCGCCTCGACGTCCAGGTCGTGGATCACCTCCATGTGATCGGAGGCAAAGCCGACCGGGACCAGGACGGCCGCTGGTGCCCCGGAGCGGGCCAGGTCCTCGAGGTGGTCGCAGACGTCAGGGCCGAGCCAGGGCTGGGCCGGTGGCCCGCTACGGCTCTGGTAGACCAGGCGCCACGGATGCGCGCCGCCGACCCGCTCCGTGACGAGGCGCGACGCCTCGGCCAGTTGTGCCGGATACAGGCCGCCCGGCGGGGGCCCGCTGGATGCCGCCATGGCCTCGGGCACGCTGTGCGCCGTGAAAACCAGCGGAACACCCTGCCTCAGGTCGGCGGGCAGCGACTCAACCGCCGCCCTGGCCTGCTCGGCGAGCGGCTCGATGAACCCCGGATGGTTGAAGAAATGCCGCAGCTTATCGATCCGGGGGGCGCCCGGGCCAACCTCGGCGCACGCCGCTGCGATGTCATCGAGATACTGCCTGCAGCTGGAGTAGGAGCCGTAGGCCGAGGTCACGAAGCCGACGGCGCGCCGCACCCCGGCAGCGGCCATATCCGCCACGGTGGCCGTGAGGTAAGGCGCCCAGTTCCGGTTGCCCCAGTACACGGGCAGGTCAAGGCCGGCGGACGCGAAATCTTTGCCGATAGCCGCGGCCAGGTCCCGGCACTGCTGGTTGATCGGGCTGACTCCGCCGGCCGCATAGTAATGCTCGGCCACCGCGGCGAGCCGCTCCCGCGGTATGCCGCGGCCCCGGGTGACATTCTCCAGAAACGGCATGACCTCATCGGGAGCTTCCGGTCCCCCGAAGGAGACGAGCAGGAACGCGTCGTAATGCGGCATGCCACCATCCAACCAGGGCGCGGTCAGCCGTAGGTCTGCGCGTACTGCCGAGCGAGGGCGAGCACCTCGGTCACATACCAGCTGGCGTGGTTGTAAGAGTAGATGGCGCCGGCCAGGCCGGCTGAGGTAGCGCCACCATCCGCGCACAGGAGGCGGGCCGCCGACGGGACCGCGTCGTACGGATCCATGATGTTCGGCGGCCCCGGCTCGCCGAAGGCGGTGATGCCCGAGGTGGCCCACGTTGACGGCATGAACTGCATGGGGCCCAGCGCGCCAGCGCTGGACGGGCCCATGTTGCTCCCATCGCCGCTCTCGATCTGGCCGATGGCGGCGAGCACCGTCCAGGACAGCCCCCGGCAGTACAGGGCGGCGGACTGCTGGAACAACTGCAGGTAGCTGGCGGGCTTGCCGCCAGTGACCGCCGGCCGCACGGGAAGCGGCTGGCTGCGCAGGCTGACGATGGTGTCCCCGGGCCCGGCCGCACCGCGTACGCCGCTGGTCAGCGCGGCCAGTGCGGCGCCGGGTGCGCTGACCAGCGCGGCCACACTGCGGACCAGGCCGAGCGCGCCGGACGCACGGTTGCTGACCAGCACGTCGATGCCGGACACGCCGAGCGGCGCCGAGTCGCCGAAGATCAGGTTCTGGCGGGCGGCCCCGGTCAGCCCATAGCTCGCGCCGGTACGCAGGCCAAGCCGGGCCGCCGCGTCCTGCGAGGCCACGAAACGGCCGGCTGCCAGCGCGGTCCACAGGCCCTGGTCCGACGCCGTGGCCAGCGGCGTCCACGAGCGGAACTTCTGCGGGTCGACGCCGAGCACGTTGACCTGGCGGGTCCCGATCTTGATCGCGGCACCGTCAGCGGCGAGCACGTTCCGCACTCCGGAGACCTTGCCGATACTGGCGATCTGGGTGGCGCTGAGCCCCTTCGGCGCGATGACCAGCAGGTCCGGCAGGATGATCTGCTGATACCCCATCACGCTGCTGCCAGCGCTGCTCACCGCCGACCGTGCGGGCAGCGGCGGGTACTCCATGGCGGCCGCGCCGGTCATGAGCATGACGATTGCCCCGGCCGCCGCCGCTACCCGCATCAGCGGCATACCGGCAGGAGCGGCAATCGGCGCGCCGCGCCGAAACAGGAGTCTCATCGCGTTCCCACCCTAACTGGGACGGCATCCGGACTGAAGAGGCGGCAGCGCCGCTGCCACTTAAACGCTTGCCAGTACCGGATACGTTCATCCGGGATGTCAGCGGATTGATGCTCGGCTGCTACGCGGCCCGCGGGCCCGGTTCTCCGGTAGGGTCCCGGGCATGGTCAGCGCCGCCGCCATCACATCTCCCACCTGGCAGAACTGGGCTGGCAATCAGTCTGCTCGGCCGCGCCGGGTGATAACGCCGCGTTCCGCTGACGAGGTCGCCGAGGCGGTTACCGCAGCCGGCGCGGAAGGACTTCGGGTCCGGATGACCGGCAGCGGTCACTCGTTCACCGGGGCCGCGGTGACCGACGGCCTGCTGCTCCGCCCCGGCGCGCTGGCCGCGGTCCGGTCGGTGGACGAGCGCGCCGGCCTGGTGACCGTGGAGGCAGGATGCTCGCTCCGTGTCCTTAACACCCACCTCCAGACGCGTGGCCTGGCCCTGGCCAACATGGGGGACATCCAGGAGCAGACGGTGGCCGGCGCCATCCAGACCGGAACCCACGGCACCGGCCGTGACCTGGCCAGCATCGCGGCACAGGTGGCGGGCCTGGAGATGGTCCTGGCCGACGGCACGATCACGTCATGCTCGGCCGGCAGCGACGTGTTCCGGGCCGCCCGGGTTGGCCTCGGTGCGCTCGGCGTGCTGACCGCCGTGACGTTCCGGGTGGTCCCCGCGTTCCTGCTGCGGGCCCAGGAGGAGCCGATGCGCTGGTCCGAGGTCATCGCCAGGCTCGACGAACTGACCAGCGGTAACGAGCATTTCGAGTTCTACTGGTTCCCGCATACCGAGGGCTGCCTGACCAAGCGCAACAACCGGTCGGACGGCCCGGCCCGGCCGCTGCCGCGGTGGCGGTACCGGCTGGACGATGAATTCCTGGCCAACAGCGTGTTCGGGGCAACCTGCCGGCTGGGCCACCGGATGCCAGCCACCATCCCCGTGGTCAACGCGATCGCCGGCAAGGCGCTCGGCGCCCGTGGCTACGTCGATGCGTCCTACCGGGTCTTCACCAGCCCGCGCCGGGTGCGGTTCATGGAGCAGGAGTACGCCATCCCCCGGCAGAACCTCGCGGCGGTTCTCGCCGAGATCCGCGCCCTGTTCACCCGGCGCGACTGGCGGATCAGCTTCCCCATCGAGGTCCGGGTCGCCCCGCCGGATGACATCTGGCTGTCCACCGCGCAGGGCAGGGATACCGCCTACATCGCCATCCACGTGTTCCACGCCTCGCCGCACGAGAAGTATTTCCGGGACGTGGAAGCGGTGATGACCGCCGCCGGCGGGCGACCGCACTGGGGCAAGCTGCACACCAGGGATGCGGCCTACCTGCGTGCCGTATATCCGGAGTTCGGCCAGTTCGTGGCGCTCCGCGACACGCTCGACCCGGAGCGCCGGTTCACCAATCCCTACCTCGAGCACGTCCTGGGCCGGTGAGCCGCGGCGGCCCTCCTGGAACGCGGAGGTGGCTGCGGCCGCACCGCGGCCGGGGGGTTACCAGCGAACCTACCGGCCGACAGGCTAGTCTCCGACCATGAGTCGGGAAGCTGCACCCGGCGCCGCGCCGAGGAGATCCGCGCCCGGCGAGTCCGCGCCCGGGGAGTCCGCGCCCGGGGAGTCCACGCCCGGCGGGAATACTGCACCACGGGCCACCAACCACGCAAGCGCCGCACCGAACCCGCAGGCGGCCGCCGGCCGGGACCGCCGGCCCTCGCAGGGTGGTGGCGTCCCCGCGCAGGACCGCGAACTGCGCGCGCAGGGCCGCCAGACCGTGCAGCGGCTGCTGGAAGCAGGCCTGGCCGAGTTCTATGAGCGCGGATTCCAGGCGGTGCGCGTCGACGACGTCGTGCGGCGGGCCAAGACCTCGCACGGCACCTTCTACCTGTACTTCAAGAACAAGGATGACCTGTTCAAGGCCTTGTTGCGGGACGCGCTGCACGACATGGAGGGCATCACCAGCGCGTTCCCCCTGGTGACCAGGGATGAGGCAGGCCGGACGGCGCTGCGCCAGTGGGTGACCAGCTTCTGCGAGACTTACGCCGCCCACGCGGCGGTGATCGGGATCCTCAGCCAGGCGGAGCTGGTCGGCGAGGAAGTCTGGGGCGACGGCATGCAGGTGCTGTTCAAGCTGGCCGAGGCCATGACGCGGGGCATGACAGCGTCAGCCCCGGCGCGGTCCCCGGACGGCCGGGGCGGCCCGGACGAGCACGCGGAACTCACCGCGTTCGCCCTCCTGATGATGCTTGAGCGCGTGAACTACCTGCTCAGCGAAGAGATCAGGCTGCCCAAGGAGGAAATGGTGGACCGGCTCACCACCATCATCTTCGCCGCCTTCCACTCGCCGTAGCCGCCCCAGGCGGACGGGGGGTCCACCATGAACGCGACGCAGGCGCTGGGGCTGCTCTTCCTCATCGCGGGATCCTGCGGCATCGCCGCCCTGGCCCGGAGGCTCAACTTCGCCGCACCGATCCTGCTGGTCGTCGCCGGGCTGGCCGTGTCCTACATCCCGGGCATGCCGGAGTTCCGGCTCAGCCCGACCTTCGTCCTGCTCGGGGTCCTGCCGCCGCTGGTGTACGCGGCGGCGCTGGAGAGCTCGTACCTGAACCTGCGCGACAGCGTCCGGTCGCTCACCCTGCTCTCCGTCGGCCTCGTGCTGTTCACCGCGGCCGTTGTCGCGTGGGCCGTCCGCCTCGCCGTCCCCGGGCTGCCACTGGCCGCGGCGCTGACTCTGGGTGCGATCCTGGCGCCCACCGACGCTGTGTCCGCAGCCAGCATCGGCCGCCGTCTGCACCTGCCCCGCCGGCTGCTGACGATCATCACGGGCGAGAGCATGCTGAACGACGGCACGGCGCTCACCGTGTACACCGTCGCGGTCAGCGCGGCGGCGGGGACCGGCACCCTCGCCCTGCTCAGCGCCACAGGCAGCTTCCTGGCCATCGGCGCGGGCGGGGTGGCCGTGGGCATCGTCTTCGGCATCGTCATCCACATCGTGCGGATGCGGCTGCGCGATCCGCTCGCGGAAAGCGCCCTGTCGCTCGTGGCACCGTTCGCCGCCTACCTGGCGGCGGAGTCGCTGCACGTGTCCGGGATCCTCGCGGTCGTGGTGGCCGGGGTCTACCTGGGCCACCACGCCGGCCAGGCGCATTTCGCGACCCGGCTGCAGGACATGGCGGTCTGGCGGGTGGCCACGTTCGTGCTCGAGTCGGTGGCGTTCGCGCTGATCGGCCTCCAGCTGAGGCCGATCATCAGGGAACTGGCCGGGCGCAACCCGGGCCGCCTGGCCGTCGAGGCAGTGATCGTGCTCGGCGTCGTGGTGCTGGCCCGCATCGTGTGGGTGTTTCCGGCGATCTATCTCCCGCGATGGCTCGTCCCCGGGCTGGCGGCGCGTGACCCGTCACCACCGTGGCAGGCCACCGCCATCCTGTCCTGGGCTGGGATGCGCGGGGTCATCTCACTGGCCGCCGCCGCGGCGCTGCCCGCCACGGTGCCCGAGCGCAGCCTGCTGATCTTCCTGACGTTCGCCGTGGTGCTCGGCACGCTGCTCGTCCAGGGGCTCAGCCTGCCGTTGCTCATCCGGTGGCTGGGCGTCACGGCGGGGACGGCGGAGCAGCAATCCGACATTCTCGCCGAGGCAGCGGCGCAGCAGGCCGCCTCGGCGGCGGGCCTTCAGCGCCTCGATGAGCTCACTGGCACGGCGCCTCCCGAGATCGTCGACCGGCTGCGCCGGCTGGCGCAGTACCGGCAGTTCGGCGCATGGGAGAGGGTCAGCGACGGTCGCGGGCCGGACGGCGCGGAAGCTCCGTCGGCCGCGTTCCGGCGGCTCCGCCGCGAGATGACCACCACCGAGCGCGCCACGTTCATCCGGCTCAGGGACGAGCGCAAGATCGACGACGAGGTGCTCGACCACGTCCTGCGCGGCCTGGACCTGGAGGAGGCCATGCTGGCCAGGGAGCAACGGGACCTCACCGAGGACGGCGCGGAGCAGTGACCGGCAGGTGCCCAGCCAGGGTGCCC
>OBLU010002787.1_pt1 | contig 15942 bp, 15 predicted proteins | sample 1518681 | NCBI WGS metagenome assembly OBLU01 (sample SAMEA3539304, study PRJEB22396) | soil metagenome | biome: tundra; feature: field; material: soil | place: USA | collected 2010-05 | depth 0.15 m
TGCCGGTGCCCTCGGGGTCGCCGCCCTGGATCATGAAGTTGGGGATGACGCGGTGAAAGACGGTTCCGTCGTAGAGCTTGTCGCCCTTCTTGGAGCGCGAGTTCCACTCCTTGGTGCCTTCGGCGAGGCCGATGAAGTTGGCGACGGTCTGGGGTGCGTCTTTCTCGAAAAGCTCGACCACGATGGTGCCTTGGCTGGTCTTGAAGTTGGCGTAGGTTCCGGGCTTGGTTGGCATTTTTTCCTCGGTTCTCAGTTGTCAGTTCTCAGTTGTCAGGAAGTGCGAAGCGTTCGCATATCAGGGAGTGGAAGGCGCGGCCGGCGCAGGCGCTGCGGCGGGCGGATTTGGGTCGGCCGGCATGGGCTGGCCGTCGCGGACGATGGTGACGTGGTTCATGACCACGGGGGTGAGGGGTTTATCGCTGGCGTTCCGCTCGACGCGGGCGATGGAGGCGGCGATCAAGGTGGAATGCGCGTCGCACTGGCCGAAGATGGTGTACTTGCCGTCGAGGTCGGGGACGGGGGCCTCGGTGATGAAGAACTGGCTCCCGTTGGTGTTGGGACCGGAGTTGGCGTAAGCGAGGCGACCGGGGACGGAGAAGGTGAGGGCCGGATCGACCTCGTTATCGAAGTAGTAGCCGGGATCTCCGGAGCCGTCGCCGGCCGGATCGCCGCCCTGGATCATGAAGCCGGGGATGACGCGGTGGAAGGTGAGGCCGTCGTAGAAGCGCTTGCCGTGCTGCTTCTTGCTGCCCTCGGCGAGCGTCCAGTCCTTGGTGCCCTCGGCCAGGCCGATGAAGTTGGCGACCCCGTTGGGAGCCTGCTGGTCGAAGGTCTTGCAGGTGATGCGGCCCATGGTGGTATCGAGGACGATGGTTGGGCCGGTGGGAACGGGTTCGGGCTTCGCGGTGGCTCCGGGCGCGTCCGGCAGGTCGGCTGGCGGCGCGGACTGGGCGAAAACGGCGAGCGCGGTGCTGAGCGCGAAAGGGAGGAGGAGAGATAGCGTTCGGGCAAACGGGCGATGGTTCATTCGCGAGGTCCTGAAAAATTGCACAGCGGATAGGTTAGTCGAGATGCGGTAAGGCGGCAAATTTCATGGGGTACGCCCCTCCCCCGTTTATACCTAAAATCTTCCGGACAAAGGACTTAAGTCCGGACCATTGGTATATATCACGCGTAAAATGTTCATTCCTCATGTGTTATTTTATAAGATACATGTAATCAGTAATTTGCAGTTTTTAATTTGGCCGCTCCATAAGGAGAGGACTGGGCCAGGCGACGGCCGCGCTCCAGTATTGCCCCTAATTCCTATTATACAGGGGCGTGTCAAGGGAAGCGGTGTGGATTACTCTACATAAACTATTGATTCCAGACTATTAGGCGGCGAGAAGAATGGTGTGACGGTTCTCACATACCGCCTTGTTCCGCGCGGCGTATGGTGGACGACCATTGAGGTGTTTTGCATGGAAACAGCAGTGAAGATGTACCACTTCTTCGTGGGCGGGAACCGCATTGAGACCGAGAAGCCTTTTATGACCGGCGCTGAGATCAAGGCGCTGGCCGGGGTAAGAGCGGAGTATCAACTGTTCTTCCGGGACGATGTGAACTCGCCTGACCGCGAGGTTCGCGACACGCAGGCTGTCGATCTGATTCCGCACAAGGAAGAGGATGGCACGGTTGACCGGTCGGTAGAGGACAGCGAGGCTCTCGAACTGGATGAAGTGCACACGTATCACGGGCACTTTTATGCGGTTCCGAACTCGAGCTACAAGCGGCTGAAGTCGAATCCGTAAAGCAGGTTCGAGGTTCGTGGTTCGAGGTGGGGTTCGAGGTGCGGGGACGGGCCGGCCAGGCCCGGGGCTAAAGCCCCCTGCATTTGAGCTCGTGAACCGCGGGCTAAAGCCCGCTGCTACTCCAGCGGTTCTCGCGGCATCGACGCGAGCGCGTCGACTGGGACGCGCTCCTCGATGTGTCGACAGAAGCAGGTAACTGGAGCCCGGCTGCAATCGTTCCGGGAGAAGCGCGAACTACTCCAGGGTGATGGAGCCGGAGCCGGTGGAGGCGCGGAGGGTGGGGCCGCCGCCGTTCACGGCGCCAACGATGTGGTGTTTGTTCAGGTCGCCCTGGGTGAGGATGGGCTGGCTGACGTGGATGGTGCCTGAACCCGTGGAGGCATTGAGGGTGAATTTCGTTTTGGGTGCGAGGTGGACGTGGATGCTGCCGGAGCCGGTCTCGAGGCGCCACTCGTCGGTGGGGTTGCCGGCGACTTCGATGGAGCCGGACCCGGTTCCTGCACGCAATGCTCCTGCGACCCCGTCAATGTGAATGGAGCCTGAACCGGTTTGCGCTTTGACGTCGCCGGGAGCGGTAAGCGCGAGTTCCACGCTGCCGGAGCCGGTTTGAAGGGTTGCCGCGCCATGGACGTTGGTGGCCTGGATGTGGCCGGAACCGGTGGTGATGCGAGCGTTGGGGCCGATGTTGTCCGCGTGGATGGAGCCCGAGCCGGAACCAGCTGTTGCGAGGCCCTGGATACCGCCAATCTCAATCGACCCGGAGCCGGTGTGGGCCTTTAGGACCGTGGTGCGCGGTGTCGTGATGTCGTAGTCGATGGAGATGTTCTGGAAGAGGTTGGAGTCGGCGTGGCGGCCGGCGATGGTGATGGAGTTGCCATCCTGGACGATGGGCGGCGAGGCGACGATCTCTTTGACGCGGGCGTCCGCATCGCCTCCGAACCAGTTTGGATTGGAGTGAACGTGGCCTTTGATGTGGACCTGATTGTCCGTGCCGGGATAGACGTGGATATACCCTGAGCCCTCGGAGATAGAAAGCGTGGGGGCGCCGGTTACGGTCAGGGTCTTGTCGAAGTTACCCTCCGCGGCGAGAGCTGCGGTCGCGGGCAGGATAAGAGAGAGAGCGAGAAGAATTCGGAGATTCATGAGGGGGCTCCTTGATGAACAACTGCGAATCACAGAGATCGCAGAGCGAAAGAGAGATCACTGAGGAATACGCGCCGGGATGGCCGCGCGTTCCATGAAACTTGGAATCAGTAGGTTTAGGTGCTTTTTCGGGCCCACTGGGACCTAAGAGGGTACCTTCGAATTCGGACCGTTTTTGGCCCTGATTGGGGGCTAAGAATGGTAAAATTGGAGCAATGACAACGCCCCTCAAGACGCTGTTCCTCAACCCCCCCTCCTTTGAAAAGTTCGATGGCGGCGCCAGCAGCCGCTGGCCTGCAACCCGCGAGATCGAGTCCTACTGGTACCCGGTTTGGCTGACGTATCCTGCCGGAATGCTGGAAGGTTCGCGCCTGGTGGATGCTCCGCCCCACCACATCAAGTGGGCTGAGGTGGTTACGATCCTGAAGGACTACGAGTTCCTGGTCCTATTCACCAGCACCATGGGCTGGGACGGCGACCAGAAGATGGCCGAGGTCATCAAGCAGACCTATCCTTCCATCAAGATTGCGTTTGTTGGACCACCGGTGACGACCTCGCCGGACAAGGCGCTGAACGAGTGCCCGGCGATTGACTTCATCTGCCGCCGCGAGTTCGATTTTTCCGTGGTGGAGTTCGCCAATGGCACGCCGCTGAACGAGATTCTCGGGATCAGCTACAAGGACGATAACGGCGTGATCCAGCACAATCCGGACCGGGCGCAGGTGACTCCGGAGCAACTGGACGAGATGCCCTGGGCGACTGAGATTTACGCGCGCGACCTGGACGTGACCAAGTACAACGTGCCGTTCCTGCTGCACCCGTATGTGGCGCTGTACTCGACGCGCGGCTGTCCGGCGCAGTGCACGTTCTGCCTGTGGCCGCAGACGCTGTCTGGCCATGCGTGGCGGAAGCGGTCTACAGACGACGTTGCGGCGGAGATGGCGAATGCGAAGAAGCTGTTCCCGCATGTGAAGGAATTCTTCTTCGACGACGACACGTTCAACATCCAGAAGGCGCGCACGATTGAGCTGTGCGAGAAGCTGAAGCCGCTGGGGCTGACGTGGTCCTGCACGTCGCGTGTGACCACGGACTACGACACGCTGAAGGCGATGAAGGAAGCCGGCTGCCGGCTGCTGATCGTCGGCTACGAGTCGGGCGATCCGCAGATTCTGAAGAACATCAAGAAGGGCGCCACGGTGCAGCGCGCGCTCGACTTCCAGCGCGATTGCCACAAGCTCGGATTGGTAGTGCATGGCGACTTCATTCTCGGCCTGCCGGGCGAGACGCGCGAGTCGATCCGCAACACGATTGACTTTGCGAAGCAGTTGGACTGCGAGACGATCCAGGTGTCGATTGCGCATGCGTTTCCGGGGACGGAGTTCTTCGACTATGCGAAGGACAATGGGTTCATCACGAATGAGGCGATGTCGGACGAAGGTGGCCACCAGATGGCGCACATCGAGTATCCGGGGCTGCCGGTTGAGTACGTGATGGAGATGGTGCACAAGTTTTATGACGAGTACTACTTCCGTCCGAAGGCGGCGATGCGCGTGATCTGGCAGGCAATTGTGAATCGCGACGTGCCGCGGTTGTATACCGAGGCGAAGTCGTTCATGAAGCTGCGCAGCCAACGGAATAAGGCCAGCCGCGCTGCTTCGGCGATCAAGGCGCAGGAGTCCGTCGGGCAGGGCGCTTAGCTTTTGTCGAGTACTGTTGAGAGGGCGGTCAGCTTCGGCTGGCCGCTTTTTCGTTTGGCGTCGAAGGATGGGGAGGGATTTAGCATGATGCGTAGGACGATGCTCAAGAGACTCTGTGCAAGCTTGGCGTTGATGGTGGTGCTGAGCGTGGGTGCTCCGCAGGCGGGTTGGGCGCAGGCGGCGGGGCAGAAGGCGGCGAGCGCGACGCTGAAAGGCGACTCGGCGCACCCAGCGCACGGGCAGCATTGGGTGGATACGCGGCTGTACTTCGGGCTGGGGCCGGCCGATGCGCTGGACAAGGGCGTGAGCGAGGCGGCGTGGCGCGACTTTCTGGATAACGAAGTGACGCCGCGGTTTCCTGCGGGACTTTCGGTGATGGACCTCTATGGCCAGTGGCAGGGCAAGCAGGAGACGGCGCCGGAGAGGATCCGGTCGAAGGTGCTGATCATCGACTACACGGCGACGGCGGAGAACGCGGCGAAGATTGAGGCGATTCGCGCTGCGTGGAAGCAGAGGACGGGGGACCAGTCGGTGATGAAAGTGACCGAGCCGGCGGAGGTTTCGTTTTAGGCACTTCGGCACTTCGTGCTGTTCTCGACGCGCTTCACGGCACTTCGTGCCGTTCTCGACGCGCTTCGCGCGTGAAGTACTTTACTGGTGTTCACGCGCGCATGCTGGGTTCGTGCGACTCCACTAGAATGAGAAGAGATGAAGCACACCCTTTCCCCGCAGCGTTATCTCATTTTGCTTACGGTTTTGTTGACTGCTTCGGTTGGCGACACGATGCTTTCGCATGGCATGTCGCAGATTGGGGCGGTCGATCTGCACCACCTGACGCTGCTGTTGGCGGCGCTCAAGAATCCGTGGGTGATTGGCGGCATTGTGTTGCTGATCGGCTTCTTTTCGAGCTACCTTACGGCGCTGAGCTGGGCGGACCTGACGTTCGTGATGCCGGCGACGGCGTTTGGCTACGTGGTGGTCGCGCTGCTCAGCCGCTTCTGGCTGCACGAGCACCTGAGCGCGTATCGGTGGGCGGGCATCCTGACGATCGTGTGCGCGGTGGGCTTTGTTGCGAACGGGCCGTCGCGGACAGAGCATGAACATACTGCGCTCGAGGTGATGGATTCGGGGGCCGGCCGTTGATCCATCTAACGCGGACGCTCGAGACGTGGAGCTGCATTCTGACGGTGGCGGCGCTGGCGATCACAGGCGAAGTGCTGACCGCGGGCGCGATGCGGCGGATCGGCGACCTGGATGTGATTCGCGCGGAGAGTGGGATGCGTGGGGCGATTCGCGCGGTGCTGACGAGCCCGATGTTTCTGGTGGGGTCGCTGGCGATGGCGCTGAATTTTTTTGCGCTGCTGTTTACGCTGAGCGTGGTGGATGTGTCGCTGGCGGCGCCGGCTACGGCTTCGCTGACGTATATCGGGAATGCGTTTGCGGCGAAGTTTTTTCTGAAGGAGAATGTGGATCGCCGACGCTGGCTGGCGGCGGTGTTTGTGTGCGTTGGGGTGTTTCTGCTGTCGAAGTAGCGCTCTCAGGGTTGGGGCGTGGGCGCGGCAGGGGGCTGTGTGGACAGGGTGGATTTGAGCCAGGTTTCGAGTTGGCCGGTTTGGCGGAGGAGCTGGATCTCGGCCTGGCGTAGCTGGAAGCTGGCGTCTACTACGCCGAGGTATTTGTCGCGCTCGGAGATGCGGGCTTTCTGTTCGTCCTTGGGCGTCATCTGCGTGCCGTCGGGGTTGCCGGTGCCGGACTGAAGTTGAACGTGCAGGACATCGAGTTGTTGTTGGGCGAGTTGTTGCTGCAGGGCTGCGACCTCGGATTGCGCTTGCAGCTCGGCGAGGCTGTGGCGCAGCTTGGACCGGCCGTCGAGCGCATCGATCTGGGCGTTTTCCGCGTCGTGGAGGGCTTTGGCCGCGTCGGCTGCGGTTTCGCGGGCCTTGGCGGCGCGGCTCTTGTCCATGACTGGGATGATGATCTGGATGCCGAAGACGCCTTCGTCGGCCTTGATAGTGCCGTTCAGTTTTTGCAGCGCTGCGAAGGAGTCGGTGAAGGTGGCGTAGCGGTTGTACTGGGCGACGAGATTGAACTGGGGACGGAAGCGGAAGGTCGAGTCTCCCTGGGCCTGCTGGTGCTGTGCCTCGGCGCTGGCGAAGGCTGAGGCGACCGCAGCGTTCGCGTAGCCGTGCACGCTGTTGTCGGCGGGGACGTCGACCGGGACGGGGGCCGAGGGAAAATTGCTGTCGGTGGTGAGCGATGCGGTCGGCAGGCCGATGAGGCGCGCGAGGTGTTCGCGGTCGACCGCTGCGTCGTCGTCGGCGTGCAGGGCGGCGACGCGAAGCTGGGCGGCGGTGAGTTTGGCCTGGGTGAGGTCTATCTGCGAGTCCTGGCCGGCGTCGAGGCGTTTCTGCACGATGTCGACGAGTGCGTTGGCGTACTCGGCCTGCTGACGAACCACTTGCCCGCGCTGCTGGTCGTGATCGAGCGCGACGAAGGCGAGGGCGGTGTCTTCGGCGACGGCTTCGCGCGTGTCTTCCAGAGTGAGCCGCGCGGCAACGATGCCGGCGTTGGCGGAGCGGATGTACGCGAACTGCGCGGAGTTGTAGACCAGCGAGCCGCCCGAGACGGTGAAGAGCGTGGGGGGTTGCGGGCTATAGCCGTAGGATTGGCCGATGCCGGCGCCAGCGGTCACCGATGGGACGTAGGCGTCGTGGGCCTGCGAACGCTGGGCGAGCGCCCTGTCCACGTCGGCCTTTGCGCCCAGGACCCGGGGATTGCTGTTGAGGGCGAGGTCGACGGCGGTGGTGAGGGAGATTTGCGCGCGGGCGATGGGCGCGGCGGTGAGCAGCAGCGCGGCGGTAAAGCCGAGGGCTCGGCGAGCAGGCGTCTGACGAGTTGGCGGGTGGGAGTGCATCGGTTCTACGAGGCCACCTCGAAGCGAGAAGTCCATGGTATCGCCTGTGGTCATCACAGCCCCTGGGCCGGTCTGGCGGTTCGCGCGAAGGCGGGGGCCAGCGCCGCGGCGGCGTCCATCTCGCGGGTTGCGCCACTGGTGTCGCCGCGCGCCGCGAGCAGGCGGCTGAGTTGGAGATGCACCTTGAAGGCCGGCGCTGCATCGGACTTGGCGCGGGAGGCCAGGTAGTCGCGCAGGCAGCGCTCGGCGAGATCGGGTTCACGATGCGCGGCGGTGAGGATGCTGGCGGCGTCCACCAGGACGGGGCCGTGGATGCGGTCTGCCGCGATACCGGACTTGATGGCGGAGACTGCGTCGTCGGGGCGCGCGTGGGTATGGTAGAACTGCGCGAGGTCGATCCAGGCCTCCGGTGCGCCCTGCACGCCGACGGCTCGCTTGAACTCGGCTTCGGCGGTGGGCAGATCGTTGTCGGCGTCCGCCATCCACGCCAGCAGACGGTGGGCCGCTGCCGGGAAGCTCGGCATCATGCGGGCGGAGAGCGCTTGGGCTTTGTCCATGCCTCCGCCGACGATGAACGGGGCGGCGACATCGTATTCCCCGAGATCGCTCAGCGCGGCGACGTTGGCTGGGTTCAGTTCAGCGGCGCGGGCAAAGCTGGCTTGCACCTTGCGGGCCAGGGTGAAACCGGCGATGGGGCCGGCGTGACGTGCCTTCATGCCGTAAGCGCGTCCCAGCCACAGATGATTGTCGCTGGCCACGCTGTTGCCGGCGGACGGCGAGGCAACGGCGAGCTCGCACTCGTGGATGGCCTCATCGGCCTGATCCTGGGCGTAGTCGACGCGGCACAGAAGCTGATGCGCGATGGCATCCGAGGGGTTGGCGGCGAGCGTGGTTCGCAGGAGGGTTGCCGCGTCCTCGACCCGGCCCTCCAGCAGGGCGTGGTAGGCGGGCGCGTCTCCGGCGAGTGCGCGGTCAGCGGACGGGCCGTCCGCTGGCGGAGCCTGGGCGTGAACCGGATCGGCAAGGCCCGAAGCTGTGAAGAGAAGGCCCAGGATGAGCGCCGGGGGGAGAAGCCGCATGGCCCTGACGGAACCCGGCCGTGTGGGCCGGACCGAGCGCGGTGGGGAGGATGTTGGGCGCATGCTCATTTATTCGATTGGGGTTACTTGAAGACCGTTGCTGAGATCCCGCGGCGTGGTCGCATTCAGGGCAACGGTGTCGCCCTCTGCGACTCCTCCCGTGATCTCCACCTGCGTCAGATTGACGATGCCCAACTGCACCGGGGTGCGGACCAGCGCGCCATTGATGACGCGGAAGACGTAGGGACGGGGCCCGTCGAAACGCAGCGCCTCGCGCGGGACTTCCAACACGTGCTGATGTTGCGCGGTGGTGACATTCGCGTTGATGTTGGCGTTTGGCTTGAGCGTGCCGTTCGCATCGTCGACGGTGATGAAGCACTCCCCGACGAAGCGGGTCAGATAGCTGATGATTGTGGTCGGCACCTGGGAGATGTGTCCGTGCCAGGTCATCCCGGGTTTCGCCTCCCAGGTGATGGTGACGGGCTGACCCTCCGCCAGATTGCCGATATCCGGCTCGTCGAAGTAGGCGGTGATGCGCATGCGCGACAGGTCAGCGACATACACCAGATCATCGCCGGTGCTGACGTAGTCGTACTGTGCGACCGGGAAATAGTAGACGGTGCCGTTGATCTTGCTGCGGATGTCGTCGGTGTTGTAGGTGCTTTGTGCGGCAGCCACCGCGGCGCGGGCGTCGGCCAGTTCCGCCTCGGCGCGGGCTCGATCGGCCGGGCCGTAGCGCTGCGTGCTGTGCTGCTGAATGCTGTGGAGCGTGGTGTCGTCGACCTCGACGCGGTGCTTGGCAGCCGCCACCTCGCCGGCCGACGCAGCTCCCTGTTGCTGAAGCTTCTCGAGGGCGGCGAGCGCGGATGCGTCCTGCTGCTGTTGCAGAGTGGTGCGGCTCTGGTCCGCGGCGTAGGTGTTGCGCTCGTCCTGGGTGCCGCCATGTTCGATGTCGTTGACGTTCAACTCGGCGGCCCGCAGGGTGGATTCCGCATGAGCCAGGTTGGCCAGGGCGTACTTGTCGTCCATCTTCAGCAGCAACTGGCCGGCCTTGACCTTGTCGCCCACGTCGACGTAGACCTCCTGCACCTGGCCGGCGGCCTGAGCATGGACCTGAAAATCATCCATCGGCTCGACCTTGCCGTTGGTGGAGAAGGATTTTACGAGATCCTGATAGGTCACTTTCGCCGTTTTTACGCTGACTTTCTCCCGCGTGAGGGAGCGCACTGCGTAGACCCCAAGGACGATCAGGATGACGGCCGATCCCCAGATTACATATTGTGTTGCGCGATTTTGCTTGGGGATCGAGGCCATGGATTTAGCTGTCAGTATATAAGACACACAACCGCGCAAAACGACCCACATTTTCTTGGCCTTGGCTGTTCGTCGCGCGGGATGGGCGAATACCGGTCAATGGGAGAGGTGTCGTTCAGGCGAGGCTGGTTGCGCGTTCGGCCTGGGACAAGGCCGCATCGGCAGGTTGCAAGGCGCGGAGTTCGAGCTCGAGACCGCCGAAGTGAGGGCTGGCGTAGGGGCCGGTGTTGTGGCGAATGCGGTAGAGGAGGTCGACGGCCGATCCCTGGACGAGCGAGAGCCTGGAGCAGACTGCCGACCAGTCCGCCGGGCCGCGGCTCCAGCCGAGGGCAGGGATGGCGGGCGAGGCGGCCTGTTGTCTTTCTTGATTCTGCTGGGTTGCTGGGGGCTGCGTCAGTTGCAGGCAGACATGCTTTTCCTGGATGAGCCGGACGGACGCGGCGAGGGTCGCGTTGCGCGTGAGGAAGACCGGTTCGGGGTTGCCGATGCCGAAGGGCGCGCAGCGAGCAAGCCAGGTTGCGAGTTCGGGCGTGATGTCGACGAGCGCAAGTTCCGCGTCGTAGTCGAGTTGCGGGATGAGGAGCGAGGGGCTGAGGCGGGATACCGCGTATTTCTTCATGCGGGCGCGCAGCAGCGGCAGCCGGCTGGAGGGCAGGGAAAAGCCGACGGCGTGGGCGTGGCCTCCGAAGCGGTGGAAGAGGGGCGTGGTTGGATCGGCGGCGTCGGCGGCGGTGATGGCGTCGAGCAGGTGGAAGCCCGGGATGGAGCGGCCGGAGCCGTGCGCGTCGCCGTCTGCGTGGGTGATGACGAGGGCAGGGCGGGTCGTACGGTCGACGATCCGCGAGGCCAGGATTCCGAGGACGCCACGATGCCATTCGGGATGGTCGAGGATGAGGCACTCGGCGGGATAGGTGCCTTCGGCGTCCAGCAGGGTGAGTAGCTCCTGGTCGATGGCGTCTAGGGCGCGCGCTTCGGAGTCGCGGCGGTCGGTGTTCAGTGAGTCGAGCTTTTCCGCAAGGGCGCGGGCGCGGGTGGCGTCGCGCGTGAGGAAGAGCTCGACCACGTCGGAGGCAATGTCCATGCGGCCGGCGGCATTGATGCGGGGAGCAAGGCGGAAGCCGACTTCGGTCGCGGTGGGCGGGCGGTCCAGTGGAATTTTCGCGATTTGCATGAGGGCTCGCAGGCCGGGTTGGACGGGGTTCGCGAGCGCGGCGAGGCCAAGAGCGGCGATGAGTCGGTTTTCGCCGGTGAGGGAGACGGAGTCGGCGATTGTGGCGATGGCGACGAGCTTGAGGAACGAGGGGATGAGGACGCCGCGGGTGCGGGTGCGGAAGGCGGCGGGATCCGGGGTGAGCGGCGCGGCGGCGTCCAGCAGAGCCTGCGCGAGTTTGAAGGCGACGGCGGCTCCACAGAGGCACTTGTTTGGGTACGGGCAACCGGGCTGGGCGGGATTGATGACGGCGAGCGCGTCGGGGAGGGCCGCTGCGTCGTCGGGGAGATGGTGATCCGTGACGATGAGGTCGAGGCCGAGGGCGCGGGCTTCAGCAGCTTCTGCGACGGCACGAATGCCGGTGTCGACTGAGATGACCAGATGAATCCCTGCGGCAGCGGCCTCGCCGAGGATGGCGTTCTGCATGCCGTATCCCTCGCGAATGCGGTGGGGCACGTGGTAGGTGACTTGCTGTGGGACGGGCGGGTGGAGGGCGAGGCCGATGCGCTCGATGGTGGTCTTGAGCAGGACGGTGGCGGTGGTGCCGTCGACGTCGTAGTCGCCATAGATGAGGATGGGATCGGCGGTGCGGATGGCGGCGAGGATGCGTTCGACGGCCAAGGCCATGCCGAGCATCTGTGAGGGGTTGGTGGCTGGGTCGTCGAGCAGCGCGGCGAGGGTGGGGTTGAGGAAGGATTCGGCTGCCGCAGGGGTGTCGATGCCGCGGCTGATCAGGATCTGCGCGATGGCCGGCGGGCAATGGAGGTGGGCGGCGATAGATGCAACGGCGGTGGGGTCAGCCGGCTTCGGGAGCCAGACGGGAGAGCTTGGCGGTGTTGTGCAGAGCGAATCGGATCCGTGGCCGAAAGCGGCGGAGGGTTGGGGTTGCGTTGGAGGCATCGGGGTCCTTCGCTGCGCTCAGGATGACGGCAGAAACTGTTTGCGCTGCGAACTACTTGCGCGGCAGGCCTAGTCGTCGTCGCGGTCGTCGACGACGATGCCGCCGAGGTCGGTGACGGTCTCGATGAGTTCCTGGAAGCGCTCGTACCACTCGGTGGAGGTCTCGAAGAGGAACATCACACCCTGGTGGGCGAATCCGAGCTGCAGGTAGCCGAGCTTGCCGACGTGGTTGACGAGGTACTCGGCCTCGTCCAGTTCGGGCAGGTCGGCTTCGGGGAAGGACTGGTCGCGGAGCTGCTCCAGCAGGATGGCGATGTCGGACTTTTCGAGCGTAACTTCGCTCATGGTGACGAAGGTGGCGCCGGCAGCTTTGGCGTGCTCGACGAAGTCCTTCCAGGAGTCGGGGTCCTCGTCCTCGAAGATGACGGTGGGGACTTCCTCGGTTACGTATCCATTGAAACGGCGCATGCCGTGGCCGGCGATGAAGGCCACCATGTCGTCTTTGAGCGAGAGTAGATTATCGGGTTTCATGCAGAGAGTATTGTCGCAGAAAGCGCGGTCGAACGCACGGCTCGGTTGCGCCAACCCGCGCGTCGAACGGTGCAAATCGTTGCACTTGCGGGGCTGCTCGACGGGCGTAGCATGGAATCACTATGCGAGCCATACAGATTACCCAGACCGGCGGACCCGAAGTGCTGGTGATCCGCGAGCTGCCCACCCCCACGCCTGGGCCGGGCCAGGTGCTGATCCAGATTGAGGCCGCCGGCGTCAACTTTATCGACGTGTATCTGCGCGAAGGGCGGTATCCGGCGCAGCTTCCGTTTGTTCCCGGCCAGGAAGCGGCGGGGACCGTAATCGCGCTTGGGCCGGATGTGAGTACGGTGAAGGTCGGCGACCGGGTGGCGTGGTGCCACGCGATGGGGACGTACGCGGAGTATGCTGTTGCGCCCGCTGCCAGACTGATTGCGGTTCCCGAGGACCTATCGACACGGCAGGCCGCGGGGGCGATGCTGCAGGGAATGACGGCCCACTACCTTGCACATACGACCTATCCGATTCAGCGCGGCGACGATGTGCTGATTCATGCCGGTGCCGGCGGAGTGGGGCTGCTGCTGATCCAGATGGCCAAGCACCGGGGCGCGCGGGTGTTGACGACCGTGTCGACGGAAGAGAAGGCCGCGCTGGCCCGCAAGGCCGGGGCCGATGAGGTGATCCTGTACACGCAGGAGGACTTTGTGGCTAAGGTGCGCGAACTGACCGGTGGCAGGGGCGTTCCGGTGGTCTATGACTCGGTGGGGAAGACGACGTTCGACGGCGGCCTGGCGTGTCTGCGGACGCGCGGCATGATGGTGTTGTATGGCGCATCGAGCGGAGCGGTGCCGCCGTTCGACCTGATTCAGCTTTCGACGAAGGGGTCGCTGTTTGTGACGCGGCCGACGATGAAGGATTACACGGCGACGCGGGAGGATCTGGAGATGCGCGCGGGCGATGTGTTGCGCTGGGTGTCCGAGGGCAGCCTGAAACTGCGGCTGGAAGACAGCTATCCGCTGGCCGAGGCGGAGCAGGCACACCGCGACCTGGAAGCGCGCAAGACGACGGGAAAGGTGCTGCTGATCCCGTAGTTTGCGAACTGCGGTGGAACGGATTGATTTGGGTTTGCGTAACGTACAACAGGATGCGCGAAGCGTATAGCTGGGCATGGGTGGAGGCGCAGGTTGCGCAGGCCACCGAGGTTTGGAACGGTAGCGCGAGATCGGCGGCGCCGCGCGGGCCGCAGTATTGCCCGCAGCAGCAGCGGCAGCGGGAGCAGGCCTACGACGAAGGCTTGCGGGAGGTCGAGCGCGAGGCGAAGAAGAAACCCCGCACCCGGGCAGAGCGTCTCGCCGCGCAGGAAAGGATTACTGCGTCCTTTGGCAGATTTTCGGCGGCTGCGCTGGACCTGGAGGGCGATGCTGTTCGCCTGCTTACGGACGACTTCCTGCCTGTGGGCACGAAGCTTGCTCGATGGGCGCGGCGGTTCGACCCAAACCTTAGCATGCCCGACATCATTCAGGCGTGCCGCAATGCCTGGACCGCCTGCGGACTGCAACCGCTGCTGGGCGAGCGCGTTGAACTGACGCCGTCGATCCTCGGATACAGCTTGCTCTATCCGTATACGGACAACTATCTGGATCGGGTGGATGTGACCGCCGAGGAGAAGCGCCGATTCAGCGCGCGTTTTCGGCGTCGGCTGGATGGCGGGATTCTCGGGGTGGAAGATGCGCGCGAGACTGCCCTGTGGGCGCTGGTCGAACTGATCGAGAATCAGTATCCTCGCGAGGCCTTCCCGCGAGTCTTCGACTGTTTGCTGGCGATTCATCGGGCGCAGGGAGACAGCGTGGCGCAGCTTCAAAGCGCTGTCGAATGGGCCGACAGCGAGGTGTTGCGGATGAGTTGCGCGAAGGGCGGCACTTCCGTGCTGGCGGATGCATGCCTTGCGCGCGGGACGCTCAGCGAGCAGGAGAGCCGGTTCGCGTTTGAGTGGGGCGTGCTGCTGCAACTGGGCGACGATCTGCAGGACGTGCATGAGGATTTGCAGCGCGGCTCGGTCACGCTGTTCTCGCGAGCGGCGGCACTGGGCACGCCACTGGATTCCCTCGCAATCCAGCTTCTAAACTTCGCGGAGCGAGTCGGCGCGCGCATGGATGAGCTGCCCTGCGGATCGGCGGCGTTCAAGGACCTGCTGCGGATGAGTTGGCGATCGCTGATCGTCGGCGCAGTTGCGGACTCGCATGAGTTTTTCTCGCCCGGATTTCTGGCGGAGGCGGAACGCAGTTCTCCGTTTCGCTTCGAATTTCTGCGGGCACGGCGCAATCGGCTGGCCAGCCGGGAGGGGCTATACGCTACTTTGTTCGAGGCGTTCCTCGAAGCGCCCGAAGACGATAAGGACGCGCTTCCCGCACCCGTGCCGGCCCTTGCGGTGGTGTAACTCTCGCCTAGCTATCGAGGAGATGCTTCACAATTGCGTCGATGGGGACTGCGGCAGAAATTTATTCAAACTGAAAGCTTCGGAATTCCTTCGGCGAGCATCGAAAACAGTGAAACGACCTTGCAGGACGGTTCACCGCTGCCTTCCCGGCTCTCAGAACCCCGAGCCGCAGAACAACCGCGACGCCTGTGCCAGGCGACTCGTCAAATGAAAGGAACACCATGCCCACAAAGACCGCGCAACTTGTCGCACGCCAGAAAGCTCCGCTAACCACTCCATCCGACATCGATCCGAAGGCGGTAAAGGATATTGCAGGAGCGCTCAATGCAATACTCGCCGATGTCTTCAGCCTGTACCTCAAGACCAAGAACTTCCATTGGCACATGAGTGGCCCGCATTTTCGTGACTATCATCTGCTGCTCGACGATCATGCGGACCAGATCTTTGCCATGACGGATGACATCGCCGAACGGGTTCGCAAGCTCGGCGGAACCACCCTTCGCTCCGTGGGACATATCTCCCGCCTGCAGCGGATCGCCGACAATGATGCGGAGTACGTCACGCCGGAGGATATGCTGAGCGAACTTCGCGAGGATGAAGAAGCCCTGATCCTGAGCATGCGCGCCGCGCACGATCTTTGCGACGATGCCGGCGACGTGGCCACCACGAGCCTGCTGGAGGTCTGGATCGACCAGGGACAGCGTCGCCACTGGTTCCTCTTCGAAACAACTCGCAAGTAGAACGATCGCGTTTTGACCGCAGGCCTGCACCCGATGAAGGTGCAGGCCTGTTTTTTTGACATCATCGAAGGGATTCCTTAAGCTTGAGATTCACTCCATCCTGCGGCTGGCCTCGATTCCGGCAGTTGCCCGACCCACAACCCTTGCCCGCAACGGAATGTTCGGGAAGCGCGGTGAAAGTCCGCCA
>OBLU010002788.1_pt1 | contig 15940 bp, 12 predicted proteins | sample 1518681 | NCBI WGS metagenome assembly OBLU01 (sample SAMEA3539304, study PRJEB22396) | soil metagenome | biome: tundra; feature: field; material: soil | place: USA | collected 2010-05 | depth 0.15 m
CCAGCGGGAAGCAAGGGCATGGAACCGGAAAATGAACCGCGATCATGTCACCATCAACTGGCAGTTCACGCGCAAGAAGGCACGCCAGAAGTTCGGCTACAACAGAAACAACATCACACGGTCAGAGACCTAGTTTCTGCTACGCAATTTGGAAAGCAGTCTGAGTATCTCCAGATAGAGCCAGACCAGCGTGACCATGATTCCGAATGCGCCGTACCACTCCATATATTTGGGAGCGCCGACTTGCACGCCTTGCTCGATGAAGTCGAAATCGAGCACAAGGTTCAGCGCCGCGACGGCGACCACAACCAGGCTAAAGCCGATTCCAATGAGCCCGGAGCCGTTGACTGAATTGAATTGAATGCCGAAGAACCCCAGCACCATCTCGAGCATGTAGAAGACAAAGATGCCGCCCGTGGCCGCGACGATTCCGAGGCGAAACTTCTGTGTCACCTTGATGAGTCCAGAGCTATAAGCGATGAGCAGGACGAAGAGAGTGCCGAAGGTCAGGCTCACTGCCTGGATTCCGATGCCTGGATAGCGCGTGTCAAAGACGGCCGACAAGCCGCCAAGTACCAGGCCTTCCAACAGGGCATAAATCGGCGCAGTGATCGGCGACCACTCCTTCTTGAATATCGTCACCATGGAGAAGATGAGTCCGCCGATCAATCCGACGAACATCAATGGCGTGACATCTGCCATGTCGCGTGACTGAAGGAAGAGGCGCCAGGTCCAGGCAGCGGTTGCGATCGCGCAGATCAGCAGAATGCCGGTCTTGTTCACAGTCCCGCTCAGCGTCATCCGGTTGGCGGCGTCAATTGCTCCTCCGAACCGCGCATCGGAAAGATTGGTAAAGGTCTTATCGCCCAGTGCTGGATTGGATGTCTTCATCAACGCCATTTTGATGTCTCCCTAAGCAAGCCACGACTCTCGTCTCTCATTGTACCGCCGGATAGAGTTGTGGCGAAGCAGAAGCTACTTGGCCTCCAACTGGATCACCTGCACCGAATAGGGCGGTACGGTATGTGCGAATTTCGCCGCTGTGCTCGGAAGAGTGGATTTTACTGGAACAATGCGCGTTGGAGTGGAGATGGTGTTCGTCTCCGCATCATTGGTGCCTGTTAACGACACGAGCGTACCCGTGGTTGAAACATTGCTTGCGCCTTGCATGTCGATCGCGACTTGCTGCGGCAAAGAAGAGGCATTCACCAGCTTGAGAAAGACTTCACCCTTGGCCGGATCGCGCGTCACGGAGTAGAAGAAACGGTTTCCACCTCCCGTTTGCGACGATGTCGGCACTTCGGTTCCTAGATACTCCCCAAACATGGCCTGGGCATAGTAGCTTGGAGATCCGTAGCTGGACATGGCGTCGTATCCGATCAGGTCCGATTCCCACTGCATTCCGCCGGGATTCACGTTAACGAAGAGCGGGGCATACGAGGCCATGACAATGAGATCGCTGTTCCGCTCCATCCCCGTCATCCACGCCGCATCGCCAAGCGCCGCGCCCATGTTGGTCGTCGGAGATCCCTCGCGTGTGGCCCATTCGCCAACAAAGATCTTCGGCCCGTTCCGGTCGACGGTGTCGTAGTGCTTCACATCGTCGAAGAACTCATCTGCGCGCCTGTAGTAGTGATCGTCCACGACATCCGGCCTCGTCCTGTGCACCGGCGTTGTCGCAATCAACTGCAATTGCGGATATTTTGCCTTGATCGCTTTGTAGAACTGGGCAAAACGGCCTTCATAGCTGCCCGAGCGATCGAACTGGTCTTCGTTGCCGATTTCGACATACGAAATTGAAAACGGCGCCGGATGACCCAGGCCAGCTCGCACCGCGCCCCATTTTGTGGAGGGATCGCCGGTGACAAACTCGATTTCGTCAAGCGCATCCTGGACAAACGGAGTCAGCTCGGGCCCCGGGTGGATATGGTCTCCCTTCAGCGAATAGCCAGCGTAAACTGCAAGCACCGTCTGCATACGCAGGTCCTCTGACCACTCGAGGAATTCGAGCAAACCCAATCCATCCGAAGACTGATAGTTCCAGGGACTGCGGTGTGTTGGCCGGTTCACCATCGGCCCGATGGTGTTCTTCCAGTCGAATCTCTCGTCGATCTGATCGCCCTCAAGGTAGTTGCCGCCCGGCAGACGCAGGAACTTGGGATGCATGGCCGCCATCATCTCCATCAGGTCAGGGCGATTCCCGTTCTCGCGGTTCTTGTATGTGGGGGGAAACAGCGAAACCAAATCGATCCACAGCTTGCCGGCATGACCGACAGTCAGCACTAGATGATTGTCTGACGAGGGTTCAACCTTGCCAGTCGTCAGCGTGAACTCATACCTTTTCCACTCGGTTGAGAGGCCCCGCACCGCAGTTGTTGCCGCTGGTAAGCCCGTGTTGTCGTTGACAAGTGCTACGTTGAGTGGTCCGATGTCGGCTGACTCCGTCTTGGCGTAAAGCGAACCGGTGTAAGTGGTGTTAGAGCGCACCGCCATTCCCCAGTAGCCTTCATTGCGAACGCCTGCCGAATTGAGCGGATCAGCCTGCTTGACGGTAATCGCGAGGCTTATGTCGACGGCCGCGCTGGGCCCGTCGGTCTGATCGACGGCCATGGACGCCACGGAATCTCCCGTGTGCTCAATGTTCCATCGCCCTACGCCGGCCCAGCCATGATCCTGAAATGTTCGGTTCCGCACCATCTCCGCATACAGGCCGCCGTCGTAGGAGTAGTTGATCTCCTCGGTCATCAACCCATAGAATGTGGGGCTGACAGCGTGCGCGGGCTTATCCAACTGAATGGTGAGGTTGGCCGTCGGCGCCTGTCCCGTGCAAACGCCAGCTATTGCGGAGGCGGCCAACGCCATCTGCGCGATTCTTGCAACTTTCACCGGCACATTCGAAATCCCAGCGTTCGAGATTCTTGAAGTCATCATCATTGTCCAACTCCCATTTTCCGACATGTTGCGAAAGCGTTTACTGAACAGTCCATATTGCCACAGTCCGCTTGGATTCGTCACTGGTGATTTCCTCTAGATCAGCGCGAAGCTGGGTCCTTTAACCCCTCGTCCAATTCCCGTCGATCCGGCGCCACATTGCGGGGTTGGGCGACTTGTCCTGCAAGACGGCGGGCAGGCGGTCTGGGCGCACGTTGTCGTAACAGTGCAAGGCACCGAAGCGCAGCAGCGACGCGGGAATTCCAACCGCGGTAAATCCAGGATGACCGGTTGCGGGATAAGGTCCACCATGGTTCATTGCCGGGCTCAGCGCAACGCCGGTGGGCATTTTGTCGTTGAGAAGCCGGCCCACCTTGAAGCGAAGATCGGAGGCAATTTCCCCGTAGATTGAATCATCCACGCCTGCGTTGCTTGAGTAAATACTGCCGGTCAAGTTTCCTTCGAGTGCCTGAATCACCAGGCGCAACTCAGCAATGTTCTCAGCCAAGACGACCATGGTGGCGTTGCCGAATGCTTCACGCTGCAGCCCCTCAGGATTGGCAAGAAACTGCGTGGCAGTTGTGCGCAGGAGCGTGTTCTTGTAGCGGAAACCACAGCCACCTACTGACTCAGCGCCAGTAACCACTGTGGCCCCTGAAGCGATCAGCGCATGCACGTTTTCGTCCAGTCCTTTGAGGCCGCCCGCAGAAAGCAGCGGGGCTGGTGGGCGTTCATCGAGGATTGTGGCCAGATTCGCGGCGAGCTTTTCAGCGTCCGCGCAGGCGATCATCAGAATCAAATTCGGGCTGGTGCAGAATTGGCCGCTCGCGGCAAGGCAACTGTCCGCCAATTCAGTGGCGAGCTGCTCTCCGCGTTCAGCTAACGCGCCCGGCAACAGGATGACGGGATTGAGGCTCGACATTTCAAGGTAGATTGGATTTCCCGCGCTCTCCGCCGCGGCCTTCAAACGCAGGCCGGCCTCGCGGCTTCCCGTAAAGCTGACTGCACCTACGCGTGAGTCGCTGACCAGCCGCAACCCATCCTCCTTGCCGGTGCGATAGATCATCTGCAATGTTGATGGGGGCAGGCCTGCCTCAGCCAAAGCTGCGACCGCGCATTCAGCAAGCAGCTTACTGGTGCCAGGATGCAGAGGATTGGCCTTCGCGATAACCGGATTTCCCGTAGCGATGGCCGCAGCCAAATCGCCGCCCGAGATGCCGTTGAACGCGAAAGGAAAGTTGTTGGGCCCAAAGATCACGACTGGTCCTATTGGCGCGTAGTGAGAACGGATATTGGCCTTCGTGTCGATGACCGCCTGCGTCCACGATCCTTCTCGCGCGGCTGCCGCTCCCTGGCGCAACTGCGTCGATGTTCGCGGCAATTCGACGTCTCTCAGGCGAGGCACGGCGGCCAGCCCAGTCTCCGCATTTGCTTTGGTGACCAGAGCGGTTGAATTCTCCTCAATTTTTTTCGCGTAGAAATCGAGAAAATCCGCGAGGCTTTCTGCGGGTACCGCACGTAGCTCCGTTGCCACGGCCACAGCCGCATTCAGCGCATCCTCGCAGTCCTGCCACTCGCTTACTGGAAACACGCCTGCGAACGTTTCCCCGGTCGCGGGATCTTTCACGTGGAAAGTAGATTTCGCCTTCGCATCGCGCCATCCGCCTGCCACCAATACCTGCTCAACTGCCATGATTCCCTTCTCCCTTTTGAGAACTTATTCGTGTCTGTACTGTGCGGATCGGCTCGATCACCACGTGAATCGCATCATTGAGGTAGCTTGCCGGGGAAGATCAGTGCTGATCGTCACCTTGCCGGCGCTCACTTCAAGCCACTGGGGCGAGTTCAGAAGCTCCAGTTGTCCCGCCTCTTTCAATTGAGCATACTGCTCCGGTGTTGGAGTCTGCGGAGAGCCCATGCTCTTCCACACGCTATACGAATTGCTGTGTGTTCCGTCGATGCGATAGTGCTCCAGCAACACCTTCTTTACGCCTGGCGGAATTCCCGTCACCGTCATTTGTACTTCGGCGGCTGGTGCAGGCAGGTCGTCGTCATGGTAGTTCCATAGCATAACTGATGCGCCGTGTTCGGCCTTCGTTGCGAGAGCATCGACGTCCGGTGCGTGCGTCACCCCCATGGTCAGAATGTCATCGAGCGGCACCTGGCCTGTGCTGCTGGTCAGCACCCGCTCTCCGGACATCATACCGGCCATCCGGAATACACTCAGAACCGGCTTGTCCACGCCATTCGTGGCAAGGGTGCGAAACCCTTCGAAGTACTCTTTGCCCTCAAACTCGAAGGACCATGACAACATGGCCAAAAGATTCACGTTTGACTTGTCCTGCAGGTCGAACAGAGCCTTGATTGCCGCCGCTGTGTAGGTGGCGTAGAGCGGCCCGTTGCGATACGCGTTCGCTGGATTCACTTTCATGGAGCAGGCCGCGCATCCTTCTGGATCCGCCTCGCTCAGAATAACGGGCAGATGAATGTACGTGGGGTACTTCGCGACAATGCGAAAGCCGGCGTCGCTCGCCTTCAACTCATTCGAAAGTCCCATCCGCACATGCCCGTCTACGACAGTCGGGCGACCCTTGGGATGAAACGATATGAAATCGAGCGGGATCGGCTTGCCGTTAGCCGCGCTCTTATCGTTCAGGCAATGCTTCAGGAAGTTGTCGAGAAAGCCGGCGGCCTTCTCTGAGGTCGGCCCTGTGGTTGCCGGTCCACCCACGATCGCATTTGGCAGGGCAGCTCGAACACCATCGACAGCGTAGTCGTATAGCTTGAAGTACTCCGACTGCGTGCCGTGCCAGTAGGAGATATCCGGCTCATTCCATACTTCGAAGTACCAGGTGCTTATTTCTGCTTTTCCATAACGCTCGACAAGGTGCTCGGTGTACCGGCGCACGAGTTCGCCCCACATCGCATAGTCCTTGGGGGGATTGTTTGAAGCGCCAGATGTGGTATTGGCCGGATAGTGAACCTGGTAGGCATCGACACCCGGAACGGTTGCCGCAAGGTCCTTGGGCATGAAGCCAAGCTCAACCATGGGCCGGACCCCGGCCTTTTGAAACTCGTCGAAGGTCTGGTCGGTGATGGTGAAGTCGTATACGGGCTTCCCATTGGCATCCACCTTGAATATGTTGGACGAACTCCACTTGAGCTCAGGCTCGCCGTTGCCCGACGTGAGAAGATGATGCGCACGGATGTAAACCGGAACGGGACTCAGATCATGCAATTCCCGAAGCAATTGCTTGCCGTATTTCATTGTGGTGTAGTTTGACTCGTCGTAGCCAAACCAGCTGTAAATTGGCTTGAACGGCCCTTGCGGCTTGGCAAGGTCAACTTGAATCGATACAGAATTCGACGCAGGAGTCTGTGCCACACCCTGCATCAAGGCTGTGCAGATCAAGGTGATTGCAAGCTTGCGCATGGGGAGGGTTCCTTGTCGGTTATTGGACAGATTTTAGCGCGGATACCAGGGTGTGCTCGTTCCTAGCAGCTAGGATGGCGCCTTCACTGGCATGTCCTTGTTCGGACTCCAATTGATCACATGATAGGTCGCCGGCGCGGCGCCAATGTTGCGGAACCCATGCAGGCTATTCGACGCATTGAAGACAACCGACCCCGGGCCTGCCTTCACCCAATTGCCGTTGGAAAGAGTTTCGCAGTCACCCTCGCGAATGATAATTAGTTCCTCATTGACGTGTCTGTGCGGCGGGTGCGAGGTCTCGCCTGGGTTCAGCGTGGTGACATGCATCTCCAACTGGTCCAGTGTCGCGGTCGGGCTCTTGCAAAGCGATCGGACCTCGCCGGTCTTTGTCTTGACGGCCTTCATATCGTTCCAATTGAAGACCGTGGGGCCAAGGATCGGCAGCTCGTTCGCCGCCATGGCAACTGCACTCAGAGCGCTTGGCATTGCCAGCAATCCAACCAGAGCATCGCGTCGAGTCATCATCGTTTTCTCTCCAGAGTTCAGAACTGCGCTAGGACAACAAGTAAGGTGAGCGATGCGGACGCGACAGCATGCTGTTCGCTTCATCGTCGTTCTTGAAGCGCTCCATTGTCGGATCCCAATAGAGCTTGCGCTTCAACACCATTGCCATGTCGTGAATGAGGCAAGTCGAACACGCCCGATGCCCCAGCTCTACCGGAGAAATTGGCGCCTTGCGGCTGATGATGCAGTCCAGCCAGTTGCCATGCTGTTCCTTGCTTTCATACAGATGAATTTCGTCCGGACCGATATCTGACTTGATGATCGCCGGATCGCTCGACGCCAGCGCGGTTGCGTCATTCAGCTTGGCCACCGGATCGCTCTTCGTCACCTGTTCGTTGCCGCGCGAAACAAAGATCCATCCCTTGGTCCCATAGAACTTGATTCCGTTCGGGTAGTCACCGCTGACGCTCATCTGCATGCCGTTTGCATACAGCCCCTCGGTCTTGAACGAACCATGCACATCCCATAGGCCATGATCGGGAAAATCTGCGTGGCCCCAGACTTCGATTGGCCCCGTGTATTCCGTATTCATGCCCCAGTGAGCGCTATCGATGTGGTGTGCTCCCCATCCGGTGATCATGCCTGCGCCAAACTGCCTGCAGCGCAACCACCCTGGACGGCCGTAGGCCGATTGAGGATGCACACGATCTACCGTGTAATACACATAAGGCGTCTCGCCCAGCCACATCTCATAGTTGAATGAGTCAGGCGCGGGCATGGGCGTTTTGTCGCCGCCGGCGGGATCGCCGGGCAAGCCCACCTCAACACGCTGCACGTCTCCAATGCGGCCGTTGCGCACCAACTCAGCGGCATAACGAAACTGCACAGTTGAGCGCTGCTGGCTGCCGATTTGCAGAATGCGTCCCGACGCCTGAACCGCGTCGCTCAGTGCCCGGCCCTCCGCAATCGTCAACGATGCCGGCTTCTGCAGGTAAACATCCTTGCCGGCCCGCACCGCATCGATGCCGATCAAGGCGTGCCAATGGTCCGGTGTACTCACAACGACTGCGTCGATATCCTTGTTGGCCAACAGGTCGTGATAGTTCGCATACCCGGTTACGCCTTCGTACGGCTTGCCCGCTTTGGCTGTATAGAAGTCGTTGACAAGCTTCTTGCCGTCCTCCACGCGATGCGTGTCGAGGTCGCAGACCGCCATGATCCTGGCGCGGTCGTACGGCAAAATCAGCGCCATGTCATGTCCGCGCGAGATGCGCCCCGCGCCGATGGCGCCGATATTAATGCGCTTGCTTGGCGCATATTGACCCAGGACCACGGAAGGCACAATCGTCGGAAATCCGATGGCTGCAGCCGCGCCCATGCCGGTTTTCAAAAAACTGCGCCGTGAAACTCTACGCTTTTTGGCGTCCTTCATCGCGCTCTCCTTGAGCTATTCCTTAATGGTTACGAATTTGGCATTCTTCTGCGCCTTAATGACGAGCTCAGCCGCCAGCAGGCACTGATCCTGATCCTGCGCAACATGGGTGCGATTCACAATGTCTGCAACGAACTGCGGGCCAAAGGGAAGCGGCATGTTGGTGCAATCGATGTATCGCGCCTCTTTGCTGTCAACGATGAACAGATTGTTCCCCTGGTGCTTCACGGCCACATTGGTATATTTGCGCACCTCGATGTAGCCATTGGTGCCGAGGATGAAGAGGCGCCCATCGCCCCATGTTCCTAGGCCGTCGGGAGTGAACCAGTCGAGTCGAACATACCCAAAGCCGCGATCTCCGCGCAGCACCATGTCGCCAAAATCCTGGAAACGCGGACGATCAGGATGCCGCACATTAGCAATTTGCGACTCCGCCACCTCGGCCTGCGTTGAACCCGTGTAATACAGGAACTGGTCCACCTGGTGCGAGCCGATATCGCAGAGAATTCCCCCGTACTGGTCGGGGTTCCAGAACCACTCCGGGCGTCCCGTACCTCCACCGGCATCGCCGTGGCCCTGCACGATCTGATGTGGCGCGATGTTGATTGTCTGAATGACCTTGCCGATCGCCCCTTGCTGGATCAGCACTCCGGCATAGACGGCCGCTTTCACTTCAAGCCGCTCGCTGTACATGATGCCGTAGATCCGTTTTGTTTCGGCGATGGTCTTCCGCACTTCGGCGAGCTGCTCCAGGGTCGTAATGCCCGGCTTGTCCGCCAAGAAGTCCTTGCCATGTTTCATTGCACGCACGCCGAGGGGAGCTCGCTCATTGGCAATTTGCGAGCTAAGCACTAGTTGAACCGAAGGGTCGTTCAGAATCTCATCTTGCGTCTTGACGACCTTCACGTCGGGAAAGCGCTTCTTAAAATTGGCGAGCTTGTCCTCTTCGCCGATCCAGGCCACGACCAATTCACCGCCGCCACGTTGAACTGCGCCGATCATTCCGTAGACGTGGTCGTGGCTTACGCCGCACACTGCAAACTTGATGTGAACCTTTGGCGCTTCGTCTGACTGTGCCGGGGTTACTGCATCTTGAATTACGCGGCCTTGCTCCCCGCCCAAAGCCATCGCGCCATTTGGCAATGCCGCCATCATCGCAATGGACCCCATCAATCCGGTCTGCTTTAAAAAGTCGCGCCGGCCTGTAGACTTCATGTTCATCTCTCCTCCGCATTTCCAACTGCAATTCCAATCAGGGGACTAAAGGGCAACGTCCGAAACGGCTTGTAGTTTCACCCATCATTCTTGAGCCCATCTTCCCCTGCCACGCGGGCTCATTCAGCAGCAAATCAACCTTCATACTTATGGACCGCAGTGTCGCCCTTCACTGAACTAGACATTCGCCGGCAGGTAGCCGAAAAGGGGAAGCGGCTTAGAACGCCTTTGGAGCGATCTCAATCCTCCGGCCCTCGGCACAAGCAGTATAGATACTTCGGACCAGTTGGAGCGCCCTGAATCCATCCATGCCCGAACACGCCGGGGGTCTGCCTGCCTTGCATGCCTCTCCAAAGTCAAAGAGTTGCCGCTCGAATGGCACCACGGAGATGGCCATCGGAATTGACGCTCCCGAGGCGGTCTGGCGTCCAATCGGCGCTTCGGCACCGAAGTCGTCCTGGACATCCCAACTCGTGAGTTGATCGCCTGTAACGATGGCGGTCCCCTTCGTCCCATGGATTTCCAACCTTTCTGGGTATCCTGGCCACAAGGACGTTGAGGCCTGAATCACGCCCAGAGCTCCCGACGAATAATGAAGCAGGGCACTCAACAGGTCTTCGGACTCGATCGCATGCAAGCTGCCCAGCTTCCAGAAACCAGAGACTTCATCCACAGCGCCCAACAGGTGTAACAGGAGGTCAACCTGATGAATGGCTTGGCTGATGAGTGCTCCGCCACCCTCGCCGGCCCAACTCCCCTTGATCGGACGCGCGTAATACTCGTCAGAACGAAACCATTTTACGTACGCGTCTGCTTGCAGAATCCTTCCCAGCCGGCCCGCTTCGATTGCCTGCTTGAGAAACAGGATTGAGTCATCGAAGCGATGCTGACTAACCACGCCGAGCTGAATCCCAGCATCCTGTGCCAGAGCAATCATTCGCTCCGCAATCTCAAGATCGATGGCCATTGGCTTCTGTACCAGAACATGCTTCCCATTTTTCGCGCAAAGTTCAACCACAGGAAGCCGATACGCGGGAAAGGTGCAAACATCCACGAAATCCACTTCCGGATGACGGCAAACCTCTTCGATAGTTTCAAGGAATTCCGCCCCAGTCGAATCGGCAAACTTGCGTCCGCGTTCAGCCGTCGTATTTGTGCACACTCTTAATTGATAGCCAATGTTCTTGTAGGCCTCCGCATGTTTCCATGCGACTGCGCCCGTCCCAACGATTCCAACTCTCATCTGTTCTCCCACCCCATCGGTTTTCATCAGGCTGAAGCCGGGTCGTCCTGCATCGATGCCGCGATTCATCATCGATTGTACGTGCAGAAATCAACTCCGTTTCGATGGTGGAAGCGAGGGGATTCGTTCAATGGCGATTTCAAAACATTGGTTCACAAACCCTGGAGGTTTTCGGGTCGACGGCTTTGCAGATGCAGCATATGTGGGGAGCGAACAGAAGGCCGATCTCCAGACGAGTTGCGACCCGGCTTCCAATTAGAGGAGAATTGTCTCCTAGACGGTAAACTTGCAGCCGGAAGGGGCGTCTACCTGAGTGATGGCATCCGGCACGGCATTGGAACCGATGACCATGGCGACAGCAGCGGAGATAGCGGCTGAAGAGTTCGCGTGTGTCGTGGAGCGGCACCGGCCACAGATCTTCCGTTTTCTTCTGGCGTCGACGCGGGATGTGGATCTGGCGGAGACTCTGACGCAGGAGTGCTTCCTGAAAGCGCACCGAAATTGGGGCAGCTTTCGCGGGGATTCGAGCGCCATGACCTGGTTGATGCGAATCGCGATCAACCTGCAGAAAGACCACTGGCGGAACCGGCGGATGCAGTTCTGGCGGCAGACGCAGACTAACGCCGTGGATCTTGACGAGGCCAGCGAGTGGCTGGCAAGCGGCGAGGGTTCCGCAGAGAAGCATTTGCTTGCGCAGGAGCAGGTGGAGCGGGTTTGGGCCTCGGTGAAGGGGTTAAGCGAGCGGCAGCGGACGGTATTCCTGCTGCGGTATGTGGAGGAGCAGGAGTTGAGCGAGATTGCGCAGGCGACCGGGCTTAGCGAGGGCACGGTAAAGGCGCATCTTTCGCGGGCATTGGTACGAGTGCGCGCGGAGCTGGGGGGACGACGATGAGTTGGGAAGAAAGATCGAAGGACAATTTGGATGCACCCGTGGAGCGGGCCAACCTGAGCGAAGACCCGGCTGGAGATTTGGCCGTTGACGAGGCGCTGAAGAACTTCAGAATGAGCGTCCATGCGTGGAGCGATGCGGCCTATAACCGACCACGGACGGCAGCGTTGACAGGGAAACAGGCTGTTTGGCACGGGAGCTGGCGGCTGGCAGCGGGATGGGCACTGGTGGGCGTGCTGATGGTTGGAGGCGTCTCCGGTGGGGTTTACGAGCAGAGTCAGAAGCAGGAGCAAATGCGGCTGGCGGCGGCGCGGTTGGCCGAACAGCAAAAGGCGATTCGCGAGCAGCAGCTTAAGGAAGAAGAAGAGGATTTGCTTGCCAAAGTGGACAGCGATGTTTCGCGGCAAGTGCCGAGTGCTATGGAGCCTCTGGCGCAGTTGATGGACGATGAGGCGAAGTAAGGAATCTGGATAGACGGGGATTGGGGAGCAAGAGGACGAAATTGAGCAAAGGCTATGGAGGAAAAATCAATGAAGGCTAGTTTTGCGTTGCGGTTGGGATTGGCGATCGGGGGAGTATTGTTGGCGGGTACAACGGCTGGTGCACAGGCACCTGGTGGCGGGCGCGGAATGGGGCCGGGTGCGGGGTTTGGGGATCATCGGCCGCCGTTTGAGAGGGCTTTTGGGGGGCAGCGCGACCATGGACGCTGGTGGAACAATCCGAAGATTGTTGAGCGCTTGAAACTGACCGACTCGCAGCGGAAGTCGATGGACGATATTCTGCTTTCGCACCGGGAGACGCTTGTGGATCTGAAAGGAAGCCTGGAAAAGGCAGAGTTGACGCTTGAGCCGCTGATGAAGGACGACCAGCCGAACGAGGCCAAGATTCTGGCCGGGATCGACAAAGTAGCGCAGGCGCGTGCCGAGTTGGAAAAGGCGAATGCGCGGTTCTTGCTGGCGATTCGCGGGAAACTCACGCCGGAGCAGTGGAAGATGGTACAGGATTTCCGCAACCACCAAGGTCAAGAAGGAAGCGGCATGGGCCGAGATGGACACGGGCGCGGCGGGCCAGGCATGGGCGGTCCGGGTCGGGAAGGCTGGAAGCAGGGAGGCCAGGGACCAGAAGGTCAGAGACCGGGCGGAATGTACCGACATCGTCAGCCGCCGCCTCCTGCGGATACGGCACCGGCGCCGGCTCCGGCAGCAACTCCGGGACCACAGACGATGGACGGCGGAAGCGCCGGTCAGGATGGTGCCTCTCAAGCTGGACAAGGCGGGGCTCAGCAGTAACAAGCCTTCGTAAATTTGGGCTACAGGCAGAGAGCAATTGCGGTTGTGCAAACAGTTGGCGGCAAGGGGCTATCCTCTTGCCGCCGTTTTATTTTCTGGGCCAAAGTCGGGCCGGTTGGAATGTGGGGGACTATGATTCCAGCCCGCCCGTTGAGCGAAAGGCAATCAATGGGTGAGGCACCTGCATCCAATGGATTGGAGAGCGCCCGTTGCCTCGCGGGTGTGGACCAGATTGAGACAAACTGGTGGAGCGCATTGAGACACAGCATGCAGCGCTTTGAAACAGTCATTGCCGCGAAGTGGAGCAGGACGTGAACGGAACCGTTACAGGTTGAATTGAAGTGCGACAGAAGACATAAAAAGGCTGTTGAAGTTTTGACTAAAGTTATTTTCACGGGCTCCGATGAAGTGGGTGGAAGCGAGAACGCTCATCCGGAAGTTGCGGAGGGCTCGGCGGAAACAGAGAAGGACCGCGGCCAAGGGGACGATGGAATGCATCTGAGAAGGAGTTGGTCTCATGGCCCTCGGTGTATTGAATAATCTTTCGGTAACCCGAAGTTAGCAGTAACGGCACGATTCCAGTACCTTCAAGACAACCCAAGGACGGGCGGCGGCAGGGGAAACCTTGCCGCACTTTCTTTTGAAAGCAGGGACCAGTCCCTACTCCGCTTTTCGCTACCACACTCCAGTGGTGAGGTATTCGTGAATCGAGAGGGCGGCTTTGCGGCCGGCACCCATGGCGAGGATCACAGTGGCGCCGCCGGTGACGATGTCGCCTCCGGCAAAGACGCCGCGCTTGGAAGTGCGAGTGGTCGTGGGATCGGCCACGATGTAGTTGCGGGAGGTGGTCTTGAGGTCAGGTGTGGAGCTTTGAATGAGAGGGTTGGCGGTGGTGCCGACCCCGATGATGGCGACGTTGGCGGGCAGAATGTAGTTGGAGCCTTCTATCCCGATCGGAGTACGGCGGCCACCTGCATCAGGCGGGCCGAGTTCCATTTTCTTGCAGCGCGCGCCGGTCAGCCAGCCTTTCGGGTCACCGATGAATTCAATGGGATTGGTCAACATGCGGAACTGAATGCCTTCCTGGCGGGCGTGCTCGACCTCTTCCTGGCGGGCGGGCATCTCGGCTTCAGAACGGCGGTAGACCAACGTAGCCGTGCGTGCGCCGAGGCGGCGAGCGGTCCGAACCGCGTCCATGGCGGTGTTTCCACCGCCAACCACAATCACGTCGCGATCATGGCAGTCATAGACCGGCGCATCGTAATCGGTAGCATTGTAGGCACGCATGAGGTTGACGCGAGTCAGAAATTCATTCGCGGAATAAACGCCGTTGAGGTGCTCGCCGGGCACGCCGAGGAAACGCGGCAAACCCGCGCCGGTGGCGACGAACACCGCGTCGTAGTGCTCGTGGTGCATCAGCTCATCGATGGTGACGCTTTTGCCGACAACAACGTTGGTCTCAAACTCGACACCCATCTTGCGCAGGTTGTCTACTTCGGTTTTCACAATCGACTTGGGCAGTCGGAACTCGGGAATGCCGTAAATGAGGACTCCTCCGAGCTCATGGAGGGCTTCAAAGACGCGTACGCGATGGCCTTTTTGAACGAGATCGCCGGCGGCACTCAGGCCGGCAGGACCGCTTCCAACGATCGCTACGCTTTTGCCCGTGGATGGCGCAGAGGCGGGGAGACCAAGAAGTCCGCTGTTGCGCTCAAAGTCGGCGACAAACCGCTCCAGGTTGCCAATGGCAACAGGAGCGCCCTTCTTGCCGAGAACACATCCGCCCTCGCACTGATTCTCCTGCGGGCAGATGCGGCCCGTGACGGCAGGCAAGGCGTTGTCCTCGCGGAGCTTGGCGGCAGCGGCCAGAAAATCGCCTGCATAGATCAGGGCCACGACATCTTTGATTTTTACGCCGACGGGGCAATCGATCACGCAGCCGGGCTTGGCGCAGGCGATGCAGCGTGTGGCCTCGGTAAGCGCGGCGGCCGTTTCCAGGCCCACATTGACTTCCTGAAAGTTGCGGCTGCGCACCTGGGGATCAAGCTCCGGCATTGGGATGCGGGATATCTTCATGCGATCTTTCAGCGGAAGAGAGTTGATCTCAGGCATGGTGCGCGTCCTGCGAGGCCAAGTCTGCGCGAAGTTGCGCCAGTTCCTCCTGTTTGTGTTCTTCGAACTGCTTGAGAGATTGGCACTCCTTGTCGCGATACATGGCATTGCGCTGCATCAGGACCTCAAAGTTCACCAGGGAGGCGTCGAACTCGGGTCCATCGACGCAAGCGAACTTGCTCTTGTTGCCGAGAAGGACACGGCAGCCGCCACACATGCCTGTCCCGTCGACCATGATGGAGTTGAGGCTGACCTTGGTTTTGATCCCGAGAGGCGCGGTGATCTGGGCGACAGCGCGCATCATGGGCACGGGACCGACGGCAAGCACGAAGTCGATCCTGCGCCCAGCGGCGAGCAGGTTTGTGAGCTTTCTGGTGACCAGACCCAGTTCACCGAAGCTGCCATCGTCGGTCATGAAATAGGTTTCGCTGCTGGCCTGACTGACCTCGTCTTCGAAGACCACCATCTCAGCGTTGCGCGCCCCTTCAATGAAGATGACATGGTTGCCGGCCCGCTTCAGGGCATTCGCTGTTGGGAGCGCCATGGCTGTGCCCACACTGCCGGCAAGAATCACACATGTGCCGAAGTTCTGAATCTCTGAAGGCTGGCCGAGGGGGCCGACGATGTCCAGAATGGAGTCGCCCGCTTCAAGACAACTGAGCAATGAGGTGGTCTTACCGATGGCCTGCACCACGATGGTGACCGTGCCTGCTTCGGGGTCAGAGCACTTGATGGTGAGCGGAATTCGCTCGCCCTTTTCATGCAACCGGAGAATGAGGAACTGGCCCGGCCTCTGCTTGCGCGCAATACGCGGCGCCTCGACGACAAACTGCTTGAACTGGGTATCCATTTGACTCAGGTAGGCCCAACCTGTAGTGTTCGGGGTCATGGA
>OBLU010002790.1_pt1 | contig 15936 bp, 8 predicted proteins | sample 1518681 | NCBI WGS metagenome assembly OBLU01 (sample SAMEA3539304, study PRJEB22396) | soil metagenome | biome: tundra; feature: field; material: soil | place: USA | collected 2010-05 | depth 0.15 m
GGCGTAACCCACGGTGTTTTGCCAGGCTTTCCGGCGCGTCTCACTTTGGAGTTGGAGAAAACTGGGGGTTTTGAACACGGCGCCGAAGATCAGGCCAAACCAGATGGCCGAGGTGGGGATGGCGGGGTCGCAACGGGAGTCGCTGATGCGCCCGGCCAAGCGGTGGCGGTGAAAGACTTTGCGAACGTAGGCACCGAACTGACGCAGTCTCATACTGGAGAGGATTCACCCGACAAGGGTTCGTTGCGCCGCAGCAGCTCCAGATTAATCCAGGAGAGCTGGTCGAGGGTTTCGAGCAGTTGGCGGTAGGCCTGGATGGCGCCTGGAGCGTCGTGATCGTCGCCGGCCAGACTAAGCCGGTTCTCGGCTCGTCGGCCAATCCGCAAATGGACCTCGCTATCCAAGCCACGTCTTTGACCTGGTCCCCCGCGCGCAACCCGACCATTACCTTCTCGGATAATGGTTTTGGCCCCATGTCCACCAACATTCCGACGGCATTGAGCGGCTACGTCGTCGGCACGGGCCAAAACGTCAGCTACAATACATATTATGATGCCGGCAACGCTACGGGCGCGGAGACGACGCTCCGGACCGCCTCGGGCAATTTGGCCCCTCCCACCTACTCAAGCACCCATACCGGCGGACCGATCAGCCAGGCCCTCTATTCGCTCACCCAAGTCGTTACCATCGGCGGCGCAGGGACTGGGGCAGGCGGTTCTTATACCCTTGACGCCACCATAGGGACAGCCGGCGGCGTGGACCTTGCCGTATCCGCCGCGGCTTCTCCCAACCCCGTGGTGGCGGGCAGCAACACCACGCTCACCGTTACTGTCCAGAACATCGGCACCGCTACGGCCTCCTCTGTTCGCTTGACCAATGTCATCCCCGCGTCGCTCATCTTCCTCTCCGCCGCCTCCAGCCAGGGCAGTTGCACCTTCACCAGCGCGCCCATCAACGTCAGCGCGTTCGGCCCACTCTTCCAGTTGCCCACCGACGCCGGTGCGGGCACCAACACGCGCCCTGCCAGCGTCATCGCCGCGGACCTCGATGGCGACGGATTCCTGGATCTGGTTTCCGCCAACTCCCAGGCGCCCGCCGGTTCCTCCGGTTTCGTCTCCGTCTTCCGCAACCTTGGCACGTTCGGCGCGCTCGACGCCAACTCCTTCGCGCCGCGTATCGAGATTCCGGCCATCGCCGCGCTTGACATCGTCGCGGCGGATTTCGACGGCGACGGCCGCACGGACCTCGCCTTATGCACCCTCGCCACCAACGGCCCCATCGTCGTGCTCCTGCGCAATATCTCGACCGGCTCGGGCGACATCCGCTTCGAGCCGTGGGTCGGCCTGGTCGGCACCGGCGGCGGTTACGCCCTCTCCGTCGGCGACCTCAACCGCGACGGCAAACCGGACCTTGTGCTCGCCAACGAGAATCGTTCATCCCTCTACGTCTTCGAGAATCGCACCGCCGGCCCCGGACTTGGCACGAACTCCTTCGGGCCGCCCCTCGAATTGCCCGTCGGCCTGCGACCCCGCTGCCTGGCGGTCGGCGACCTCGACGCGGATGGCTGGCCTGACATCGCCGTGGGACACGACGGCACGAACGTCGTTGCGCTCATCTCTAACCTTCGCACCGCCTCGCTTACCACAAATTCCTTCACTCCCGCAGACTTGGAGTCGACCCTGACCCCAATCAGCAGCGTGGCGATAACCGATTTGAATGGCGACGGGACCAACGATGTGCTCATCACCTTCGACTCGGTCAGCGCGCTTGCCCTCGCCGATTTGAACGGCGACGGCAAACCGGACGTCGCCGTGCTTAACCAGCTCTCCAGCCTCGTTACGCTCTTCGAGAACACGTCCGTCGGCGGCAATATCACCTTCAATGCGGTGCCGGGGACTGTCCTGCTCGCCTCCAGCAACCCCGCCGCGCTCCGATTGCTCCTGGCCGACCTGAACCACAGCGGCCAGCCCGCCCTGATCGGGGCCGTCACTCCCACAGACACTTTGGCTATCCTGCCGAACACGACACGACGCGAGTCAATCTGCAACCTCGGTTCGCTGGCCCCCGGCGTGACCGCCACAGTGACGCTCGCACTCGGCGCGCCCAACATGGCCAGCGCCTATCTCACCAGCGCCACAGCCAGTGCCCAGCCGGACTTGAACTCGTCCAACAATCAGGCGACTACTCTGATCACCGTTGTTGCAAATCACTTGCCTCCGAGTCCGCCTGTCGTGACTTGCCCTGGCAACCTCACTGCCTGCCGCGGCACGACGCTGCTCGTGCCGGCGCAGGTGAGCGACACGGACGGCGACTCGCTCTCATACGTGTGGAAGGTCAACGGCTCCACAGTCCTCACCGGTACTACTCCTGCCGGAATCACCACCGTGCAGAACCTCAGTTTGAGCTACCTCTTCCCGACGCCAGGCACTTACACGGTCACAGTCACGGTTTCCGATAGAATTTTCCCGCCGGTCACCTGCACCACCACCGTCACGGTGTACGCGCTGCCGACCGTAAGCGTGAACTCAGCGACGATTTGCGCCGGCAATTCCGTGACCCTGACCGTCACGACCGGCGCCTCCAGTCCGACCTACATGTGGAGTCCCGGTGGCGCGACCACCGCCTCCATTATCGTTTCGCCGGCCTCCACCACTACCTACACCGTAACCGTAACCGAAGGGGTTGCCGGCTGCTTCGGTAGCGCCAGCGGCACCGTGACGGTCCAGGACACCACGCTCTACACGTTCACCACGCTGGCCGGACTGGCGGGGACTTCTGGCACCAATGACGGGACGGGGAACGCCGCGCGGTTTCTTAATCCTTCGGGCGTGGCGGTTGACAGCGTAGGCAACGTCTATGTGGCCGACCAGTCCAACGACACGATCCGCAAGGGCGTGTCGGCACCATGCCCAACCAATCCCTGTCCGCCGGCGACCACCAGTGCGCTCAACACCGGTTTCGACCAGACCGTCAGCACCGTCTATCCTATTGGCGTCGCCGACGCCTTCTGGTGGGTCACCAGGGATCCGACCGTACCAGCCGCCACTTTGCCGCGGCCCGCGACCGTCATCTTGCGCAACCCAGCCTGGAAACTGCCCCAGACCAACAGCCAGTGGATCAGTTCCTACCCCACCGAGCAAGACAACCTCAACGGCGAGTATGACTTCGAAACCTACTTCTGTCTGACGGCCAATGCCAGCAACCTCCTGGTCAGTGTGTGCTTGCGGGCCGATGATGCCGCGGGCGTCTATGTCAACGGCCACCAGATCACCCTCTCGCCCGCTGACACTACCTTCAAAGCGGCCAGCCCCGCCTGCGGCATGGCCAGCGACCCGACCTGGTTCCTGTTGGGTGGACAAAACGTGCTCCAGGTGCGCGTGACCAACATCTACGCCGTGGCCATGGGCCTCAATCTGGCCGGCACATTCACCGGCACCAGTCTATCGGTCCAGACTTCTTCCTGCTGCCGCCCGGCCTCGGGCATCTCGGGCCAGAAGTTCTACGACCTCAACGGCAATGGCGTGCGCGACCGGGGCGAGCCCGCCCGGCCCGGCTGGACCATCAATCTGTCCAGCGGCGCCACGGCGGTCACCGACGTTAACGGCTATTACTACTTCCAGAACCTGGCGGCGGGCACCTGCACCGTGACGGAAGTGCCCCAGTCAGGCTGGACGCAGACTGCCCCGGCTGGCGGGTCCTACACCGTGACATTAGGCGCGTCCCAGCAGGTCAACGGCCGGGACTTCGGCAACTATCACCCCAATACCAACTGCGTGCAGATCTTCTGCCCCAGCAACATCGTGACCGAATGCACCGGCTCGGGCGCCGTGGTACCCTTCACCGTGACCGCCACCAGCCTGTGCACCACCAATCCGCCGATAGTGACCTGCATGCCGCCCTCGACCACCCTGTTCCCGGTCGGCACGACGACCGTGTATTGCACGGCGGTGGACAGCCTGGGCTACTGGGCGATCTGCACCAACTTCACGGTGACGGTCGTGGACGCCACCCCGCCCGTCATCATCTGCGCCACCAATAAGACCGTGCCGTGCGGCCCGGGTTGTGTGGCGCTCGAGCAGCCCATCCAAACTGTGTTATGTAATTTCGGCGCGCAGGCCACAAACGGGACGTTTCCAAACGGGGGGTTGGTGAAAGGGACCAACGGAGCAGTCTACGGCACCACCTATTCCGGGGGCCAGCGTGGTTTTGGGACCGTGTTTGAAATGGAGAGAAACGGCGCCGTTTACCGAGAGCTGCATAGTTTCGGCGGCACGGAGAACGACGGGCTGTATCCCCTTGCAAGTCTCGTTCGCGGAACCGACGGGGCGCTCTATGGCACCACCTACGAGGGCGGCACCAACGGGTTGGGAACCGTGTTCACAGTGAGTCAGGATGGCAGCGGCTACCGGCAGATCTACAGCCTCGGCGGCGGCGCAAACACGGGACAGCATCCGCTGGCCGGACTGCTCGAGGGGAACGACGGGGCGCTGTATGGCACGACCTACGAGGGCGGGGCCAACGGTTTCGGCACGGCTTTCAAACTCAACAAAGATGGCACCGCCTGCCAGCAATTGCACAGTTTCGGCGGCACGCCGGACGACGGCCAGAATCCGTATGCCGGCCTGGCGCAGGGCAGCGATGGGGCGCTTTATGGAACCACGCTCTACGGCGGCACGAACGGCGTGGGCATTATCTACAAACTCAGCACCGGCGGGACGGCCTATGCGTTGCTGCATACCTTTGGCGGCAGTTTGAACGATGGACAGAATCCGGAAGGCGGCTTGGCGGAAGGAAGCGACAGAGGCCTCTACGGGACAACCTATTATGGCGGAACGAACTATCAGGGCACCGTTTTCAAGCTGGGCACGAACGGCACCGGCTATTCTGTGCTGCACCACTTCAACAGCTTCAGCGACGACGGATGGAACCCTGGAGCCAGCCTGGTCAAAGGGTGCGCCGGAGCGTTTTACTCCACCACCGAGGCGGGCGGGACTGCGGGAGTCGGAGTGGTATTCAAAGTCAATGAGGATGGCAGCGGCTATGGTTTGGTGCATAGCTTTGCGAATACCAACGGCGAAGGACAGGTCCCGGAAAGCGGTTTGCTCGTCGGCAGCGACGGCGCGCTCTACGGCACGACCCTCTTTGGCGGCAGCACCAGTGATGGCGGCATGTTCAGCGGCAACGGCGCTGTTTTCAAACTCGCCTCTCCCACCGCCTGGAGTTTTGATCCTCCCTCCGCTTCCAGCGCCTGCGGCAGCAACACGACTGCCATCATCGTCTTGGGCACAGTTACCAACGGGCCAGCCATCACCCGTACCTGGCTGGTCACCGATGCCTCCGGCCACACCAACAGTTGCAGTCAGACTGTCCTCAGGCCGTGTGACACCTCGACACTGCGGCCGGTACTCAGCGCGAGGTTGTACGAAGGGACGAACGTCACTCTCGTCTTCCGGGCATTACCTATGTCGTGCAGCATGCGAGCGATTTGAGCCAGGCTTCGGGGACGACTCTGGCGACAGTGCCGGGCAATGGTTTAACCGCAACGGTGGTTGACGTCGGCCCTCTGCTGCCCAGCCGGTTCTATCGTGTGGGCGCGATCCTTCCTTAAAGGCTTTGAAACTTATGGATAACATTTCTCTTGAACATACGGCCCCGCCGCTTCCGCAACGGGCCCTATCGGAACTCTGCCGCCTCCTGCGACTCGCTTGCCGCTGGGCGCTGCCCTTGCTTTTGGCGCTCGCCGAAGGCGGCCGCGCAGCAACCAGCCTGGACTCCTTGAGCAATCGAACCAGCGTGGCGCCGCCGGGTAGCCTCGATTACGTCATCCTCGATTCCGAAACTACCTCCGGCCACAGCAACATTCAGGCACAGGCCTCCTTCACGATGGACAACCCAACCGGTGCCGCCGTGCGGACAAATGTCCTGCAATTCCGGGTCATCAATGCCGCCACCGGTAACCCACATCCCATTTACGATTTTGGGAACACGACCACCAACCTCAACTACACCTATAACATCACCAACCGGCTCAGCTTCCTCGGAGCGACGCCCCAGACTCTTTCCACCAATGCCTTCATTCGGCCGGCAGCTTGGATGGACCAGTTCACGCCGTTTTATATCGAATGCACGATGTTCACCAACGGCATAGTTGTCAACCAGCGCGCCACGCCCCCCGCCAACTATTACCATTTCACAAATACCGTCAGCGGCGACGACGCCTACAACGTCCGGCTCAATTTCACCAACGCCGCCTGGTCCCGCACTTACGCGGTCCAAACCATTCTTGGCCAGAACACATTCCAAGTCAGCGCCGGCTATGAAGTGCGGCGCTGGGACGATTTTAATGCGGCTATTTCGGCGGCCAGCATTCCAATCGTGTTCAACTACACTTTGCGCGACGCAGGGGGGAACACGGTGCCGCTGGTCACCAGCAGCCAGACTTTTCACGACTCGGTGACCAACTATTTGCTCGACGTTCTCCAATATCCCACCTTTCAGACCGGCCAGCACACGCTGGACATCCAGCCCGCCGCTCAACTCGATTCGGTTACCAAAACCTATTACCTCACCGTCACTTTGGCTCACATCAACAATCCTGTGACCGGGCAAGTGCTCACCGCGAACACGCAACAGACTGTCGCCCTCGAGCTTCTCCATTTCAACGGCAACCTCTCTTTCGGCGCTATCAATACCACCATGACCAGCCTCGGCGGTTCTCCGCCGACGAATGCGCCTTCCGGCAGCATCATCCAGACCACGCTGCCCAGCGTCGGCGGGCTCGTGACGGCAAATCAAGCCGGCATCTTTACGGCCGCCAACCTTGTCGTGAACCTGGATTCCCTTGGCAACCCGGTTGTGACCTCCGGCTCCGCCACCCTCTTATCGGCCAATGACAGTCTGGCGCAGGTAAATTTCCAGCGGTCGGGCACGCTCTCTTCCGCGGGAGCTAGCGGGAATATCACCCTCAACCTGCCAACCGGCTTTGGCTACCGGCTCAACGACATGAACAGCCAGGTTCTCCAATCTACTATCCAGTTTTCCAACCCGCCGTTGACGCCTGCTTTGATTCCCACGTTCGACCTCACCTACTCTCCAGGTGGGACCATTTATGCCGTCGAGGAAGACAAGCCGGTCTGGCTCGTTTCCGATCACATTACCTGGCATGTCAATACCGGCACCTTTGACATTCCACCCACCGGCGCGGGCGCGATCTGCGTGCGCGCCAGCCGTTTCGCCTTTCTAAACTCTGTGTCCAACCTGTTGGTGGACCCGCCCGCAATGGGCGACAAACGCTCCAATGACAAATATTGGCTGGCGCTGACCGGAGCGAACCCGGGAACGACTGTGCAGCCGGACTTGGCTTCAAACGCGCTGTTGACGGCGAACTTCACCTTCGGGCCGGGGGACTATCGTTCGCATTTTCCTTACAACCTTGAGGTGCAATGGAGCGGCACGGGGGTTATGAACGTGACAAACGACCTGGCTCAGGGTGGAGCGCTCCAGGCCGCCGCGCCGATAAGCGTTTCCTACACGCGCGATTGCCCGGATTGCGGCGGAGGCGGCGCGGGCCTCGCGACGCTCACGCTCATTCCCTCGAACAACGTGTTCAACTTTACCCTCGATGGCGGGCTGATTGCGCTGGGAGGGACGGCTTCCGCCATCAATTTGCAATGGGGATTTATCAGCGCCGTCTCGGATTACGCGTAGCAGGCTTTCAATTTCACCAACGCCGCTTTTCACCTGCCGGGCCTGTTTGTGCGCGGCGACCAGAACCTGCTGCCCTCGGTTCAAGGACCGACCACGATTCTTTACACCGGCTTCGGCGCTTCAGATTTGAGCCTGATCGAGCGGCCGGTTTCGGCGGGGTACATCAACGGCCAGGCGGATTATGCCGGGTTGAATTTCCGTTGTGTGGCGGATGGCAACCATTCGGCGATCAGCACCATTGCCGGGACGACGGGCATTGGTTGGCCGCTCGAAGTATTACATCCGCAACGCGGGTGTGAGCAGCATCCATGAAGCCGTGCTCGGTTCTTTCCCCGCGACGCTCACCTTGTGGGGATACAACTTCGGTTTCTCCAGCTACGGCCTTTCCTACGTGGACAGCCAGAATAAGGACTCGGTGACCGACGGCCAAATCACCTTCCCCAGCACTCCAGCCGGCTTTGTCCAGCGCTTTAACAATCTGAGGTTTTCCTGTCTCGGCGCGCCGGTCTCGGGTGAAGTGCCGCCCAACGACGGATTCAAGGTAATGGCGTATTGGGCGGCGGATTTCGCAACGCACTCGATTCAGTTCAAGAACAACAATAGCTGCTCCCCCACCGCCGGCTACCTGGTGCTGGGCATCGAGGGCTACGCTTCGCACATGGACAAGCCGCTGTACGGCCACGTCGGCTTTTTCTCCAATGGCGATCAAATCCCGCCCTCGTTCGGTCTGAACGGCATCACCTCGCGGCTCAAAACTCCCAATATCCTTCATTTCGACGGGCCAAACCAGACCACTTATATGCTTACGCCGGTCCAGGATGCTTATTACAACACTTTCACCAATTCCCCGGCGGCGACCCCTGGCTGGATTAATCTGATCGGCAAGCTCGACCTCCCGTGGTTCGAAGACATGCAGGGGCATTTGCAGACCAGTTGCCACACCAATGGCGTCGCCGCGACCAATGCCCTCATCTATCTCTCCGGCGGTTGGCCGCGCCCAGGCAGCATCCACACCAACAATGGCTGGCTCGACGTCTCCCTCCGGACTCCCTTCGAGGCCAACCTCTTCGACGCGAACAATCTCGGCTGGCCGGGGAGCAGCGTCGCTTCGGGGAGCAGCGTCGTTTCGATCGGCAATTACCGCGACAACCAAAATGGCGAGCTATACCATCCATGCGCCCAGCGCCTCTGGTTCGGAGTCATCGAGTTCGACTATCCGCTCAATTGGGACACCATCTTGCGCTCCTTTTCCTCGATTCACGAGATTACTAACGATTTCCTGATCGTTACCGTCGAGCACCAGGTCAAATACATGGACGCCGTTCACGCCGAGATTGATTTTGGCGCCCAATACGACGGCCTCCCCCAAATCAGCCTCGCCAACTTTGCTTTTAATGCGATCGATGACGCGACGGGCATGGGCGATGCCATCGTCAAATCCGCCACTCAACCTGTCTTCGACGTGCTGACCACGGGCGTTGGTCAACTCAATCAGTTTGTGCAGACGCAGATCAAACAGCTCATGGATCCGGTTTTCGACCGGGCCGTGGACCCGGTTATCGACCGCTACTATAATTCTCTCTCCAACGCCTGATATAATACTCCCACCAACCAACGGCCGACCAGCTTTGGCGTGGCGGTCAACAGCAACGCCCTGAGTTTCTTCGTGGGGATTGGCCCATCGCCGGCCCAAACCAATCTCACGGAAGTTTTCAAGGGTCTGTGCGATGCGGCCAACGGGAACACGGAACTCGTTGCGCAAATCCGGTCCTATCTGAAGAATGCCATCAACGCCATCGAGTCGGTGGTAGGGGTGATCAGCCAAACCACCAATGGCGTGAACCTCGGCACCAACGTAGCTGGCCTCATTTCCCAGGTTGGCGGCAGCCGGCCGATACTTCATCGCCTCCTGACCAACGTGGTCGCCGATTTCGCCGCCCAATACGTTAACGCCACGATTGGCCCCACCGCCAGCAACGCCATTAAAAAGCTGGACCCGACCCTCATAAAAATCAGCCAAAAGCTGGCGCAAACGGAGAACGTGATTTCCAATGTGGATGCGGTGTTGGCCAAGGACCAAGAGTTCGCGGACGAACTGACCAACATCCTGGGCCAGTTCTCGATCGATTTGACTAACATCTCGGTTTCGGTCTCCTTGGCCACGACGCAGTATTTCGGACAATTCAATTACTCCGTTGACGACCCGTTCAAGCATATCCTCGCGAGTGACATCAAGCAGTTCATCCGGAAAAAGGCGGAGGACGCGTTTTTTGCGAGCACGCCCTGCGCCAAAATCCAGGTCGCCCTGCGCCAGCGCGTGTATGACGCGGATGCGGCGATGAATCAGGAGATCGATTCGGTCTTCCAGCAGGTCAACGGGGCCTTGCGTGATCTCATCGGCGAATACCTTCAGAACCTCGATAACAAGATCAACAACTGTCTGGGGGCCGTCAGCAATGTGATCGGCGCGGGCCAACTCAGCGGCCATGCGTTGCTCGACGGCGATTCGCTCACCGAACTCCGGATTGACGGGCATTTCCAGTTCAAAGTGCCTGACAACATGGAGTTCGATGCTTTTATCGAGGTTAAAGAGTTGAGTTCGGATGGGAGCGACAGCGGCTGCACGCCCGGTCACGGGACTTTCATGGAGGTCACGCTTGGCGCGGAAAAGATCCCGGTCAAATGGGTCAGCCCGGACCTGACGGCGGACGTCGAGAGCAAATTCACCTTCGACGGCACCCACCCCTTTCCAATCAATCTGGGTGGACAACTCGAACTCAACGGCGATCTCAAATTTGAAACGTTCGTCCTGCACGATCTGGCGGCCGCCCTGGCCTCGGCAAACTCGAAAATTACCTCGCTCTCAAAGGAGGCGTCAAATTCAACGACTACGACTTCTCGGGGGCGATCTTCTTCGGGAAGACCTGCAGCTTGGATCCGATCAAGTTGATTGATCCTGATGTGGCCGGTGTCCTGGGCAGCCCTCCTTTCACCGGCGCCTATTGCTATGCCCAGGGGTGGCTCCCCATTTCGGAAATGGTGCTGGGTGTCCCGCCCTCCTGCATGTTTGATATTTCGGCGGGTGTCGGCGCCGGCGCGTTCTATTTTGCGCAAGGGCCGACTTACGGCGGCAAGATGTTTCTTGGGGTCTCGGGTGAACTGCTCTGCATCGCCACCATCGAAGGGGACATTACCATGGTCGGCGTCAAGCATGGCAGCGACCTGAACTTTTCCGGTCACGGCCATTTCGAGGCTCAGGTCGGACATTGTCTGTTCTGCCTTAAACCGCACAAGGACATCACCATTACCTACGTCAACAATCACTTTCACATCCAGTGAGCCACACTATGAGCAAACTTGGTTTCGTGCCGTACGGACGTTCGCACTCCAGAATCTTCTTCACGCTGCTGCTTCTGCTCAGCTTGGTGGTTGGATTTCCTCACCTTTCATCGGCTCAAAGCGGAATTGGGGATATGGTTTACACGGTGGGAACGGTGGCGCGGGATGCGCACGGGCAGGACTGGGCCTACATCCTCTAGCAGGCCACGCAGCCCGGATTGACCAGCAACCGCGTTTTTGCCGTTTACGCCAAGGCCGGCGACCCCTCCAGCGTTTCCACCTATACCCGCCGTTCCATCGTCACCTTGCAGACGGATGCGCGGGTTATCGAGCCGCTCCTCCGTCGCGCCGAAAACCTGGGCGATGACATGAACAAACTGAACCAGGACTTACAGCAACTTTTTGTTACCCTGGTTCCTTCGGCCAGCGTCTCTCGCGCGGAACAACTCTCCGCCGTGATTCGCGGCTCGCTCGGCAATCCTGATTACTATCAAAACCTGCTCCTGCTCGCCCGGAATCATGCGGCAATTGACCTCGCGCTCGGATTTGCCGCGGCGGAACTGATCGCTCCGGGCAAGACAACTTTCGAAGTGCGCGCTTATGACCCCACGAGCGACCAGGATCTCGCCGTGATTGGCCGCGTCACCGTCGAGGCCGGCAATCCCACGGTCCTGCCTGCGCCCGGGCCGCCCGTGCTCGTCCCGCAAACCTCTCCCCGCGGAGATTTGAACCTGCTCTTCCGTTGGGGAACCCCGGACAACTTGCGCCGGCTGGCGCTGCTCCAATTCGGCTACAACCTCTATCGCGTTCCGCTGGACTACGCCACGGCGCAGGGGTGGAACGTCGCCAATCCGCCGCCCATCGTGGTCCTAACGAGTTTTGTCGTTTCCCAACCGGCGCTGGCGCGTCGCATCAACAGAGTCCCCATCACCCCCCCCGTCACTGTTCACGCTGACCAATGCGGCGAATATCACGCCGGCGACGGGTGATACGAACGCCTTTTTCATCACGGATGACGATGGTCGAGGCAAGGCCGGTTACGTCAATTACGGGTTTACCAACGGCGCCCAATTCTATTATTGGGTGGCGGCGCGCGACGTTCTGGGGCGGGACGGCGCGCTCTCGCCGGGTTTGCTGGCGACGGTTTGCGATCGGATGCCACCGCTGCCGCCCACCGATGTCCATGTCCTTAACAACTACGTGTACAATCCGTCCACGCAGCTTTCCACCCAGGCGCTTCAACTCGTTTGGCAGCAGAATCTCCAAACCAACGATACCGTGACCAACTACTGGATTTACCGCTGGACGAACCTGGTCGAAATGAACGCCTGGTCCGGCAATCCCAGCAACAATCTTATCGCCGTGGTTCCCCATATTCCCAATGCAGCCAACAACACCTTCCGGGACGATGGCCCCGGCTCGCCCACCGTTTTGGGCGCCTACGGACAAACCTTTTGGTACACCGTCCGGGCCGGGGATGACGGGGCTTGCGGCCAGAATCTCTCCGGGACGGCGGGCCCGGCATTCGGCGTGTTGCGCCAGCGCGTCGGCCCCGGAGCGGGCGCCGGGTGTGTCGAAATTAACTGTTTCCAACCCAACGTGAGCTTCGCCGGCTCGAGTCTTTTCGCCCTTGCCAACGGTCCGGATGCCAACCATTACGACGTGCTGCTGAACTGCTCGCGGGGAGATGCACGGTTCGAGTGGGCGGAGTTTTATGGGACCGCCACCTACACCGGCCCCAATGGCGGCTCGCCGGTCGTGGTCAGCAATTTTCTGGGCCGCTTTTATTACGAAGGGACGGCCCCCGTCTCGGTCGGGTGGACACCGTGGCGGACCAACCAACAATATCGCGTTCAACTTCGGGTCGGCTGCCGCACCGCCCTTGTCACGGGCAAGACATCCGCCTTTACAACTGTGAACGTGAACCCGCCGGACTTTGCGTTTTATGATGATGTGGAGTTCAGGACCGTGGCCTTGGGCGTGCATGTGGTGGCCGGCGACACGAACAATCCGGATTGCCAGCAGCATGATCTCGGCGGCGGGTTCGGGGGCCTGGCCGGCACTAACAACATTATTGTTCACTTTCAGCCCACAGCGGGGAGCAAAGAATTCCGGCTTTACCGGCGCGTGGACAACGGCCCGGTTTCGCTCCTATGCCAGGGAGCGATTACCAATGTTGCTTTGTTGATGACTTGCTTCGAGGATGCCCCGCCGGTCAACGGCGGCACCATTTGCTTTTACCTCCAGCTCCTCGACGAAAACGGCAACGCTAGTCCCATGGCGCAGCTCGGCTGCGTGGATTCCGCTCCTTCGACTGCTCCGCCCATCCCGATCCTCGCCAAAATAACCTCCACCGGCGACCAGAATAGCGCCGGGATGACGCTTTCGTGGTTCTGTCCTCCTTACGGTGTCGAGCGATTCGAGGTCCGGATCGCCGGCCTGCCGACCCAACCCGACACCAACAATCTCGCGCTCTCCGCCAGTCTCGGCAGCCTGGGCGCCTCGGTGCCCATGACCGTGACCAATCTCGGCGTCACGACCATGCTGCCCTTCTTCACCTTTATCACGCCGCGCGTCGGTCCCGGATTCGGCAACAACGGCGCTGAGTTCTCCGTCCCGTGCAGCATCGAACTGGGCAAAACCTATTTCGTCACCGTCCGCGCGCTGGTCAACAAAAGCTACCCGGGCGACTTCAGCGCGACGGAGTCCTTCCTTTGGACCCCCACCAACGCCGTTTCTGCGCAGGTGCCCTGGCCGGCCCGCGGGCTGCCCGGAACAAACTCGAACTTCCCTTTGTTGAACGCCTCCTTCCTCTCGCCCGCCAGCTCGACGCCCGCGCAGAGGACCGGCGCCTACACCGGCAACGGGGTTTTGATCGGGGTGGCGACCTTGGGCACGAACGTCACCGTTGATAGCCATACCGGCCCGGCCTTCATCTCGGCGCTTTTCAACCCCATCCCGGCGCTCGTCACCAACACCACCGGCGATGCGCTCCTCCCCTGCGTGCTTTATCGATTCCAGGTGCCCAATACGAATTACCCGACCACCTCAGGCGACGTTATCCAGGTCTCTCCGCTGATGGAGACGGTGGCGTACGCAACCAATCAGACCACGGCATCAACGACCGCCGCACGCGAGGATCACACCGCCACCCTGCTGCTCAATGGGCAGGTCCTGGTTGCGGGGGGCCGTTCCACCTCAGAGATTCTTTCCAGCGCGGAGCTTTACGATCCGGTCAGCGGAACGCGGAGGCCGACCGGCGCTATGACCGCCCCACGCACCGTTCACACGGCGGCCTTGCTGACCAATGGCCTGGTGCTGGTCGTGGGGGGCGCTGGCACTAACGATATCCTTTCCAGCGCTGAACTGTACGACCCGGCTACGGAAATCTGGAGGGCGACCGGGTCTTTGACCAACCGACGCAGGTTCCACACCGAAACGTCGCTGCCCAACGGCCAGGTATTGGTCGCAGGGGGCTTTGGCGGCGGCACGCTTTCCAGCGCTGAACTATACGATCCGGCCAGTGGGAGATCGACGGCGACTGCCCCAATGACAACCAGGCGCCAGCATCACACCGCGAACCTCGCAGACTTAGGGGCCGCCGTGCCGTCGGTGTTTGTCGCAGGGGGCGATGGCCCCCTTTCCAGCGCAGAACTATACGACCCGGTCAGGGGGACATGGCGGGCCCTCGATGACATGTTCGATCCGCGCACGCAACATACGGCCATCTCGATCTTGAACCGTAAAGAGGTCTTGGTCGCGGGGGGCGATGGCGTCAACGGCGTTCTTTCCAGCGCGGAGATCTTTTTCTTTCCCAGCCTGAGCTGGAACTTTGAGCACCCCGGTCCCCTGATCACCGCCCGCTACGATTCCAGGGCGGTCTTGCTGAGCAATGGGAACGTCCTGATGGCGGGGGGGCATCATCAGCAACCACCGGGATGCCACAGCGCTCGCAGAGGTGTACGATCCCGCCACCGGGTCATGGACGGCAACCGGGTCCTTGACTGTCCCACGCAAGCAACACACGCTCACCTCGCTGCTCAATGGGCAGGTGCTGGCGATCGGCGGCAATGATGGCACCAACATTCTTTCCAGCGCCGAGCTCTATAATCCGGCCACCGGGACATGGACGGCGACCGGCTCGCTGGCCACCAACACTGTCACCGCGGTCAACACGGTTATCTACGATCCGTTTGTTACCGCCACCGTAAGCTCCGATAGCTCCCATACCTACGTGCATCTCTGGCTGCTGGATACCCAGCCGCAGATTTCCCGCGCCAGCTACAAATACGTCCTGATTCGTTTTAAACCCAATCACGAAATTGACCAACTCATCCCCTCCACCCCGGTGGACGTGCCATGAATAACTTAAGCATTTTTACCAAACCGCATCGCACCGAGAGTCCTATAAGGTGCATAATCCCCTGGCGCTTTCCCTGGGGCGCGCGGAGGCCCCCACTGCGTAGAACGTTCGCGCTTATCTTCTTGCTGGCCGTTCCTCGCGGCGGCGCAGCGCCCGCGTTCGTCTATGAAAGCGCTTACGAACTCCAAAGCGATGGCGACTTCGACGGCGATGGCCGGCGGGACCTCATCATTGTGGACAAAGCCACCGGCAATTACCGGATCGGCTACCAGCTCAGCGTAGGCTCGTTCACCTGGGATTCAACCCGGGCCAGCGGCATCGCCAACGCCACCAGCCTCGCCATCGGCAGACTCGATTCGCTCGCCTTTGACTCTTTCGCCTTAACGGGACCGGATGCCAACCGGTTGAACATCCTCGATGCGAACGACCCTGCCTCGGCCGCCCTGCCGCTTAGCGCCTTCATTCCGGCATTAGGGCCAAATGCCGTCGCCGCCATTGACATCGGCGGTGCCGACAATACTCCCCTG
>OBLU010002794.1_pt1 | contig 15923 bp, 16 predicted proteins | sample 1518681 | NCBI WGS metagenome assembly OBLU01 (sample SAMEA3539304, study PRJEB22396) | soil metagenome | biome: tundra; feature: field; material: soil | place: USA | collected 2010-05 | depth 0.15 m
GCACGTGGCGAGGTGCCGTCACGGTGGTGCTTCCGGCTAACGCCGTGGCCAACGGTCAAAACGCGCAGATTCGCTCAATAGCCTGTCCGTCGGCCGGCAACTGCAGCGCGGCAGGCACGTACCGTGCCCAGGCCTCGCCCCTAGCCGCCACCGAAGGATTGGTGGTCAACGAAGTCGCGGGGGTGTGGCGCAGGGCCATCGAGGTGCGCCTTCCCGGTGGGACCAACGTCAATCCCTTCGTGCTGCTTAATCAGGTGGCCTGCGGCTCTTCGGGCAACTGCAGTGCGGTTGGTTCCTACATCGACGCCAACGGCGCCACCCACGCCCTGCTCGTCACCGAGGCCGCCACTCGTTGGTCGCCCGGCATCGCCGTCGCCCTACCCGGCAACGCCAGTGCCTATCCGAACGCGACCCTCAGTTCCATCGCCTGCGTTAGCGTCGGCAACTGCAGCGCCATTGGCAACTACGACAACGCTCAGGGCGACATCGAGGGCCTGAGCGTCGTCGAGGCCGCGCGGTCGTGGCGGCGCGCCTCGGCCATGGTGATGCCGGCCAACGCCGCCTCGAACCCCCGGGTGTTCTTCTACGGCTTCAGCGGCATTTCCTGTCCGTCGCTCAACAACTGCAGTGCCGGCGGTCAGTTCAGCGACAGCGCCGGCCACTACCAGGGCTTCTTGGTGAACCAGGTGAACGGCGCGTGGCAGGTCGCCCAGGAGCTGAAGCTCCCCAGCGGTGGTGCCCAAGCCGGCAAGAACGGCGGCGTGGTCGCCGTGACGTGTACCTCGAGTGCCAACTGCAGCGCCGGAGCGGCCTACCTCGACGCCGCGGGCAACTACCAGGCCCTGGTCGCCAACCGGGTGAACGGCACCTGGCAGACCGGCATCAAGGTCACGTTGCCCGCGGGCGCCGCCGCCGTCGGCGTCGACGGCGGCGTCTACGGTCTCATCTGTAAGGCGGCCAGTCAGTGCACCGCCACCGGTAGTTACCAGCGCAACGCTACCGTCTACGAAGGTTTCACTCTTTCGGGGATCTGATCAGAGGCGAAAGGGACGCGGGTTCGAGGCCAGTTTGGGCACCCGCATTCGAGCGATCACGCTGCCCGGCGAAGGGTGAATGACGCAGCGAGACCGAGGTCGCCGGCGACGGAGAGGAACATGAAGGCATCTTCGCTGGAAAATCCCCACTCGTCAACCAGTAGTTTCGACGCCTCCTCGCAGGCGGACTGCAGCGCGTCGTCAATGTTGTCGCGCGACGTGCCGTGGGTGAAAAAGGAGTCGGCCGTCTCGGTAATGGGCCACCCTGCGCACTTGTTCTTGATGACGTCGACCTTGATGAGGGCGGTGCCGCCTATCTCCACGCCGGTGCCGCAGATCTCACCGTCGCCCATCGAAGCGTGCATATCGCCAATGGCCAGTTGGGCGCCGCTCTGCAAGACCGGAAGGCGGACGGTCGAACCGATACCGTTCATGTGGTCGTCCCTATTGCCGCCGTGACGGCCGGCAAAAAACGTGGAGACCTCACCGGACTCGGGCGAAACGCCGATCACGCCGAACATGGGTCGAGCGGGGAAGGCGACGCGGTCGTTCATGGTGACCAGGCCGTCGCTTACTCGGAAGATCCGAGTGGTGGGCGAGTGCACCTGGTGGATGAGCTGGCCCCAGCCCGGGATGCACATCGCCGCGCCCTTAACGCCCGGGCGAATGTCGAGCAGCGTCACCGAGAGCGAGTCGCCCGGTTCCGTGCCGCGAACGCCAATGGGTGCGGTGGTGCTGTTCACGCGGCTCAGATCGATCTTGTCCAAGGTGTCCTCTTCGCTTTGCACCTGCCCCGTAAAGCAGTCCCAGGTCTCGATCTCGATGACCGTGCCGGCGTCCACGATCGCCACCGGCTCACGCCGGGCGTCAAAGGACCAGACGTGCTCGTCGCGACCGATCTTGGTCGTGGCTTCGTTCATGATGCTCCTTGGGTCGAATCGCACTGCGAGTAAAACAGGCTGGTTAAACGATGATCCGGGCCGGTTCTCGATAAGTTTCATCCATTTTCTACCTTCCGATAGCCCCCTTTTCACGTTGCGATAACCCTGCCTTCTTACGTTGGCCATGTGGCACGCGAACGATTTCACACCCTCCTGCGTTTTCGCCAGCGTGTCGCCCCACGAAACCACGTCGTGACGCGCTGGCCGCGAGACCGACGTGCTTAACCCCGACGGACGAAGTGTGGTGCTGGTCGTCGAAGATGAACCGAGTTACCAAGAGGCGTTGAACGTGGGCCTCACGGTCGAAGGCTTCGTTGTCGTCGGCGCGAGCAACCTGGCCCAGGCCCGCCAACTCATGTCCAGCACCCGGCCGGATTTGGTATTGCTTGACGTGATGCTCCCCGACGGATCGGGCATTGACTACTGTCGCGAGATCTACGATTCGTCGCGGGTTCCCGTCATCATGGTGTCGGCGCGCTCCAGCGAGGTCGACATCGTGCTCGGTCTCGAGATTGGTGCGGCCGATTACGTCACCAAGCCGTATCGACTGCGCGAACTGGTCGCTCGCATGCGCGCCGTGCTTCGTCGGCCCATCACCATTGACGACGAGGAGACCATTACTTTCGGTGACGTACGAATTGACGTCGTTCGACGTACCGTGACCAAGCGGGGCCAGGAGGTCGAACTCAGTCGCAAGGAATTCGACCTGTTGGCCCTCTTCGCGTCACGGCTCGGCCAGGTCGTCACCCGCGAGGTCTGCCTGGACACGCTCTGGTGGGGACTGGAGCTCACCGATACCCGCACCTTGGATACCCACGTCAAGCGTCTGCGCCAAAAGATCGAGAGCGATCCGGCCAATCCCCGGCACCTGCTGACGATTCGCGGAGTTGGTTTTCGTCTCGACGCCTAGCCGGCGTGCAGGCAGATAGGTGACCTGGCCCCCGACTTCACGCTGCTCGACCAAAACGGAGCCGAGCGGACGCTGTCCACCCTGCTGAGCCAAGGTCCCGTGGTCCTCTTCTTCTATCCGGCGGCGATTACTTCGGGCTGCACCAAGGAGTCGCGCCACTTCCGTGAACTGGGCGCGGAGTTTACGGCCCTGGGCGCCCAGCGCATCGGCATCTCGATGGACAGCGTGCAACGCCAGTCTGAGTTCACCGAAAAGAACCGATTGGACTATCCCCTGCTCGCCGACGCGGGCGGCCACGTCGCCAAGCAGTTCGGCGTCAAGCGTTCGCTCAACTTCTTGAAGATGAAGCGCTCCACGTTCGTCATTGACCGCGACCGGCACGTCGTTGACGTCATCCACAGTGAAACCAACATGAACGCCCAGCGCGCCCTGGACGCCCCGAAAGCGCTGAAAGCGCTGAAAGCGCTCGCTACTTAACTGGCAATGAGCGCGGGAGCCGGGTCCGAGAGGAACCGACCGATGTGGGCCAGCACGGCCGACGCCATCGCCCCGTCAATCTGTCGGTGGTCGAAGGACATGGCCAACTCCACCACGTGACGAACCACCACCGCGTCGTTCACCACCCACGGGGCCTTGGCGATCTGACCGATGGCCAGGATCGCTCCGGTACCGGGGGGCAGGATCGGCATCGCCGCGTCAACGCCGAACGGACCGACGTTGGTAATCGTCAGCGTGGTGCCGATCATTTCATTGGGCGTGGTGGTGCCGTTTCGAGCCTTTTCTACCAGGACATTGAGAGCCTCGGCCATGGCCACCAGGTCGAGTTGATCGGCGCCCTTGATATTGGGCACTATGAGTCCGCGATCGGTAGCGGCGGCGATACCCAGATTGACGCTCCGGCGAACCACCACTTCGTGCGCGTCACTGTCGAAGCTGGAATTGAGGCCCGGAAAGTTGCGCGCGGCGTCGCACACCGCGAGGGCGGTAATGGTGAGCGGCGAGAGACGTAGGCCCGCCAGGTTGGGGTGCTTCTTCAGTGTCTCCAGCAACTCAACCGTCTTGGTGGCGTCCACGCGCACCCACACGGCGGCGTGAGGCGCGCTGAAGGCGCTTTGCACCATCGCTTCGCTCATGGAGCGCAGCACGCCCTTTACCGCGATGCGTTCTTCCTTGGGTCCCGTGGCCCACGATGCGATTTCACGGCCAACGAACCGCGACGCGGTCGTGGGGCCGGTGATGGGCGCACTGACCCGGGTGGCCGTCACCGAAGGTCCGCTTACCGCCCGCTCGACGTCGTCACGAGTAATGAGTCCGTCGCGACCGGTGCCATTGAGAACGGCCAGGTCCACGCCGTGCTGCTTGGCGTAGAGGCGGACCGGGGGAGTCGAGCGGGGGGCCAGACCGGGGCCGGTCACCGCCGTAGCGGCCGCCGGGGCGGCCGGTGCCGGTTCCGATGCCGTGGAGGTCGGTCCCTGACGGCGGTGCTTGCGGGTCGCCACGCCCTCTTCGTTGGCCACGCCGTAACCCACCAGCACCGCCTGGCGGCCTTCATCGCTCACCACTTCGGCCTGGGGCTCGTCGATGGTCGCCGCTGCGGCGGGCTTGGTGGTCGTTTTGGTCTTGGGCTGGGCGCCAGCGTCGCCGCCCACCTCAAAAGTGATGAGGGGCTGGTGCACTTCAATGACGTCACCGGGATTGCCGTGCAGCGTGACGATGGTGCCCGCGTAGGGACTCGGCAGCTCGACCGTGGCTTTGGCGGTTTCGATGTCCACCAACGGCTGGTTCAGGGTGACGGCGTCGCCGACCTTCACCTTCCACTCGACGATCTCGGCTTCGACCAATCCTTCGCCAACATCGGGCAGTAAGAAAATTTCCTCGCTCAACTTTAAAATCCCATCACTCGGTCAACGGCATCCAAAATGCGGTCGACGGTCGGTCGATAATCCTCTTCGAGCCGCGTCGGCGGATAGGGCACGTGGTAGCCGCTCACCCGAACGCCCGGGGCGCGCAGTGAGTAGAAACAACGCTCGCTCACTGCGGCCACGATCTCCGAGCCGACCGAGGCGGTGTGCGGTGCCTCTTGCACGGCGATCAGTCGGCCGGTCTTCTCGACCGATTTGATCATGGGGTCGAGATCCAGCGGCGCCAGCGAACGGGCGTCGATCACTTCGACGGACACCCCTTCACCTTGGGCCGTGTCGGCGGCGCGCAGGATGGTCTTGAGCGAAGCGCCGTAGCCCACCACCGTCACGTCAGTTCCTTCGCGGCGAACCACCGCATCGAACAGGCCGCTCGGTGGGTTCTCGAGATCGACTTCGCCCTTCTCCCAGTAGCGGCTCATGGGCTCGCAGAATATTATCGGGTCGTCGTGTTCAATGGATTGTTGAATCATCCAGTAGGCGTCGTTGGCCGTCGAGCACGACACCACGCGCAGCCCGGCCGTCTGGGCGAAGTAGGCCTCGGGGCTCTCGGAGTGGTGTTCAATGGCGCCGATGCCTCCCTGGAAGGGCAGACGGATGACCAGTCCCATGTTGTAGACGCCGTCGCTGCGCTTATGCAGCTTGGCGACCTGGGAGACGATCTGGTCGAAGGCCGGGTAGACGAATCCATCGAATTGAATTTCGACCACCGTGCGGTAGCCGCGAATGGCCAGACCGACGGCGGTGCCCACGATCGCCGACTCGGCCAGCGGCGCGTCGATGACCCGGTCCTCGCCGAAATCCTTCTGCAGGCCGTCGGTGATGCGAAAGACCCCGCCCAGCTTGCCGATGTCCTCGCCCATGAGAAGAACCTTCTTGTTCTTCTCCATCGCGCGACGAAGACCCTCGTTCAGCGCCTTGGCCATGGTCATGGTCGTCGTGGCCATCAGTGCGTTCCTCCGCTAATGCCCATCTCAATCATTTCCCGGCGGCCCTCTTCGATCAACGGATGCGGAGCGGCGTAGGCGTGATCGAACATGGTGATCGGGTCGGGTCGGCCCATGGCCAGTACGTCCTCGCGCAGCTGCAGCGCCATGGCGTCCGCCTCCGCGGTGACCTCGCTGAGCGCGGACTTCTTGATCTTGTACTCGTGCACCAGCAGCGCCTTCACCCGCTCCACCGGGTCGCGGTGCTTCCAGACTTCCACTTCGGCGTCCACCCGGTAACGGGTCGGATCGTCAGAGGTAGTGTGCGCTCCCATGCGATAGGTGAAGGCCTCGATCAGCGTCGGTCCACCGCCCACCCGGGCGTGCTCCAGGGCGCGCTTGGTCACCTCGTACACGGCCAGCACGTCGTTGCCGTCCACGCGAACGCCGGGAAATCCGAAACCTTCGGCGCGATGGTACAGAGGAATCTTGGCCTGCAGCGACGAGGGTTCGGAAATGGCCCACTGGTTGTTTTGCAGGAAGAACACGACCGGCGCGTTGAACGAGGCCGCCCACACGAAGGACTCCAGCACGTCGCCCTGGCTGGAGGCACCGTCACCGAAAAAGGCCACCACGGCCTCTTCGGCCCCGTCGCGCTGCACGCCCATGGCGTAACCCACCGCGTTAAGCGCCTGGTTGCCCAGGACCACGGTCGGCACCGAGTGGCGGTACTTCTGGGGATCCCAACCGCCGTTACTCACGGCACGAAAAAGTCGAAACCAGTCCACGGGGGGAATGCCTCGGCACCAGGCAATCCCGTGTTCGCGGTAGGTCGGAAAGGTAAAGTCCGTGGGCCCCAGAGCCCGTCCGGCCCCGATCTGCGCGGCCTCTTGACCCTGAATCGGAGCCCACAGGGCCAACTGACCCTGGCGTTGCAGCGAGGTGCCCTCGTTGCAGATTCGTCGGATAATCACCATGTCGCGATAGAAGCCGAAGATCTGTTCTCCGCTGAGAGTGCTCTCATAATCGGACTCGGTCAACCGCTCACCCTCGGGCGTAAGCAACTGAACAAGTTCTTCGTCGATCATCGACTCTCCTTCGGCCTCTGCGCCCTAGATACCTTACCCCCGTACGATAAACGGATGCCCAGGCTCTTCGTTGATCTCAGTCCCCTGCGCCGAAATCGACAGTTCAGTTTGCTCTTCTACGGTCAACTCGTCTCCATGGCCGGCAGCAACGTGACCATGGTCGCGGTGCCGTACCAGGTCTACCTGGAAACCCATTCCAGTCTCTGGGTGGGCCTGGCCAGTCTCATCCAATTGCCCTTCCTCATCGCCGGCTCCCTGTGGGGTGGCGTCATGGGCGACCGCCTGAACCGGCGCACGCTGCTGGCGGCCGATTCGTTGATCTTGGCCGTACTGAGTGCCGGCCTGGCGCTCAACGCGCAGCTGCACCATGCGCACTTCGTGGTGCTGGTCTCGCTGGCGGCGCTGGCGGCCGGATCCGCGGGCTTCTCCAGTCCCATTCGCACCGCGGTGATTCCCAAACTGGTGCCGTCGAACCAACTGGTGGCCGCCTACTCGCTCAACCAGGTCATCGTCAACCTCGCCTCGGTCGCCGGGCCGGGAGCGGCCGGGCTCTTGATCGCCAGCGTCGGTCTCTCGGCCTGTTACTGGGTCGACGCCTCCACCTTTGTAGTCCTGATGTTCTTCACCGCCCTGATGAAATCAATGCCGGCCAGCGGCGAGCACACCGGCACCCGGATGCTGCGCGCCATAGGTGACGGTTGGCGCTACGTGCGCAGCCACGCCACGGCTCAGGCCGTATACCTGGTGGACCTCAACGCCATGGTCTTTGGACTACCCCGGGCCCTGTTTCCGGCCGTCGCCCTGACGCTCTATCACGGTGGTCCGAGAACCCTGGGTCTTTTGTACGCCGCGCCGGGGGCCGGGGCGCTTTTGATGGCCGTGCTCACCGGATGGCTGGAGAGCATTCGCCGTCAAGGTCGCCTGGTGGTGCTGGTGGTCATGACCTGGGGTGGCGCCATAACCATCTTCGGTCTCGTCCACGTGGTGTGGATTGGACTGTTCTGCCTGGCGATAGCCGGCGCCACCGACGTGATCTCGACGATACTGCGCAACACCATCTTGCAAAACTCCATCACCGACGAATTTCGCAGCCGAATCTCTTCGGTGCAGATGGCCGTGGTGACGGGTGGGCCCCGCCTGGGCGACTTCGAATCCGGGCTAGTCGCCGGGCTGACCACCACCGAATTTTCCATCGTGTCCGGAGGCATTGCCTGCATCGTGGGTTCGCTCGCGTTGATTCGCTGGCGACCGACCTTCTGGAATGACGCGGTGGGTTAGGCCGAACGGACGGGAATCGACCGACGCTTGGCGTTGGTCACGCGGGCCAACTGGCCGCAGGCGGCGTCGATGGACCGGCCCCGGGTGTTGCGCACGGTGACGTTGACGCCGAACGCTTCGAGCCCGTCTCTAAACTCGCGCACCCGCTTGGCCGACGATCCGAGCACCAAGTAGCCCGGCGTGGGATTGAGGGGGATCAGGTTGACGTGCGCGCGCAGCGACGCGGCGTAGCGGGCCAACTCCCCCAGGGCCTGCTCGGTATCGTTCACCCCGTCGATCAGGGCCCATTCGAGACTGAGTCGCCGCGACGTCGTGGCGATCCAGTTGAGGCACGCCTGGTGTAGCCGCTCGAGCGGGTAGCGGCGATTGAGGGGGATCAGTTCGTTGCGGGTCTCATTGTTGGCCGCGTGCAAGCTGACGGCCAGCGTTAGGGCCAGGCCCTCCTTTGCCAACCGCTCGATCGCCGGGGCGACCCCCACCGTGGAGACGGTGAGGTGGCGAGCGGAGAGCCCCCGGTACTCGTGCAGGCGCTTTAGCACGTCGACCGTCACGCGATAGTTCTCCAGCGGCTCACCCATGCCCATGAAGACCACGTTGGAAAGCCGGCGGGGCGCGGCCTCGCGGGCGGCGAACATGACCTGCTCCAGCACTTCGCCGGCGCTCAGGTGCCTGGTAAACCCGGCCTGACCGGTGGCGCAAAAGGTACAGCCCACCCCGCAGCCGGCCTGGCTGGAGACGCAGACCGTCACCCGGTCGTCGTAGGCCATCAGGACGGTCTCGATGGTGGCCCCGTCGGGCAATCGAAAGACCCACTTACGGGTCGAGCCCCGGTCGCTCTGCACGTAGTGGGCGACTTCAAGGCTCGGTGGGAACTGCGCGCCGAGACGGGTGCGCAGCGCCTGGGGGATGGTGGTTATTGCCTCAAAGGTCTGGGCTTCGCTCCACAGCCCGTGCCAGACCTGGTCGACGCGGTAGCGAGGCTCGTCGGTGAGTTGTTCGCCCAGCTGCTCCTTGGTGTATTCGTAGGCCGACGGCATGAAGCCACGCTAGGCCACGCGTCGCAATATCGCGGCGCCGTCAATTCTCTGCTTGACTTTTACGCGGCGTCGCCGACGTGGACTTCGCCTAGGACTGGAGCATCATCATGGAACTGAAGAACACATCGGCCGTCGTAACCGGCGGCGCATCGGGACTGGGCGAGGCCACGGCCCGAGCGCTGGCGGCACGGGGAGTCAAAGTGGTCGTGGCCGACCTCAACGACGAACGGGGCGGCGATATCGCCGGTGAAATCGGCGGAGCCTACGTGCACTGCGACGTCACCAACACCCCAGAGGTCATCGTCGCCGTCGAGGCGGCCAAGACCATGGCCCCGCTGTGGAGCGCCGTCAACTGCGCGGGCATCGGCTGGGCCACCAGGACCATTGGCAAGGACGGCGAGTACGCCTCGGCCCACGACCTCGACCTCTACCGCAAGGTCATCGAGATCAACCTGATCGGCACCTTTAACGTCTGCCGCCTGGCGGCCACGGCCATGAGCCACAACACCCCCGACGTCGACTCGCTTCGCGGCGCCATTGTCAACACCGCCTCGGTCGCCGCCGAGGACGGCCAGATCGGACAGGTCGCCTACTCCTCTTCCAAGGGCGGGGTGGTGGGATTGACCTTGCCGCTGGCGCGCGACCTGGCGGCCATTGGCGTACGGGCCAACTGCATCCTGCCCGGTCTGATTGACACCCCGATTTACGGCACCGGACCCCAGTCCGACGAGTTCAAGGCCCGCCTCGGGGCCGGCGTGCTCTTCCCCAAACGGCTGGGCTATCCCGCGGAGTTTGCCTCGATGGCGGTCGAACTACTGGCCAATAGTTACATGAACGCCGAATCGGTGCGCATCGACGCGGGAATTCGAATGCAGCCCAAATAATCCCAGTTGATCCCCGGGACCTAACGCCCCACGTCCGCGCGATGGAAGCGCCAGAGGGCGCCCGCGCCGGCCACCAGACCAATGAGCGTGCAAAGTACCATCGCTCCCCAGTTAGCTGGCGCGGCCGGAACGAGCCGCAGGTAGAAAAAGGGCGAACCGGAAAGCAGCCAGTGGGGCCAATGCAGTACCGGTCCCAGGAGCGCGACGAGATAGGTCAGGGCGAGCAGCGCCGCGACCACCAAGTAGGCAAAGCGGGCGCTGAGGGTCACGATCAAGATGGTGACGCCAATTAGTAGCGGCGTCGTACTGACCGCGTTCGCCATGCCCTCGATCGGCACCAACACATTCATCGACGTACCACTGGCGACCACACCCAGCCAAATGAATAGTCCGCACACCAACGAGACAAGCAACGTACCCACCGCGGTGGCCACGACGGCACTCACCATCCAGCGCGAGCGACTGGCCCCGTAAGAGAAAGGAAGGTCGAGACGTCCCTGCAGGTCGTCGTTGGCCAGCATCACCAGCAAGGTGATCACGAGAAAACTGAGCGCGAGCGTCATCATGAAGCAGACCTCGCCCACGAAGCCCTTGGCGGTAATTATCACGCCCAGCCCCAGGCGGTCCAGCAAACGCACGTAGGCCGGATCGGTGCGGCCAAAGGCCACCAGGGCGTTGGTGAGATAACCAATCACCAGCCCGACGCCGGCCAAGCCGATCGACCACGCCACCAGCGTGCTTCGTCGTTCGCGCCAGGAAAACCGCCCGGCCGACTTGAGTAAGCGCGTACGGGCCCGGGCCCGATCAGACCGGGTCCACCGGGCCCAACCAACGTCGCGGTGCCGCTGAATTTTCCACGTGAGACCGACTCCCACCCCGGGGACCACCAAGAAAATCAGACACCACCAGGGCGCGTGATGCTGGAAGGATCCAAGATTTTCGAGCCACCCGAAGGCCGTGGTCCAACGCAGCCACCCCAACGAATTCGAACTGTCGGCCAGCATTCGTACCAGAAACGTGAGACCCACGGCACTGAGGGCGACCTGGGAGGCGCTTCGTCGCGGCGCGATGACTTGCGAGCAGAGTAAGCCGAGGGCAATGCCGCTCCACGCCACCCCCGTGATGGCGAAGGCGAACAACAGGCAACTCGTCCAGCCAGAGGTATCGAGAAGCAGTCCGAGGAAGGTAACGACACCGAGGAGAACCGCTCCTTCGGTCAATACCGCGACTGCCGTGACCAGGGCCCGCCCTCGACCCCTGCGTCCCAGCGCCAGTAAATCCCACGACTCGTCGTCTTCCGCGCCTCTGGTGACCCGGGTGGCGATGAGCGCGGCCCACAGGGCGGCGGCCAGGGCCATGTACATGCCCATCTTCCAGGACACGAAGGCACCCGCCGAATCCAGTGAACTGGCCCGGCCGTAGAGCGCGCTGATCGCGGGATTCTTGAGCAGGACCACGAACGAAGCCATGCCCTGGGCGCCACCGCTCGAGTAGAAAGCCGACTCCCCCACCCGAATCACGATCAACAGCAGCAGCGAAATCACCGCGGTGCTGACGCGAATCTGGCGCCAGACCAGCGAATGAATGGAGGTACGCGAACGACCCACGACTACGGAGTGGGCGCTTCGTCGTAGTACGAGAGGAAAATCTCTTCCAGGGAGGCCTCCCGGGTACGCAGTGAGGTCACCCGTTGCTGGGCCAGTGCCTCCAGCAGCGGTCCCGGCGGTCCACTGATCTGTATTCGCACGCCATCAGTAGTGGGCGTAACTTTGAGGACCCCCGTGACCCCACTGAGATCACCGACCGTGCCCACGACCTCAAATTCCAGAGCGACGTGCGAACGCAGATCTTCCACATCGGCGATAGTGACCAGTCGACCGCTGCGAATCATGGCCACTCGCGCACAGAGGTGCTCCACCTCCGAAAGCATGTGCGAGCTGAGCAGCATGGCCTGTCCCCTTTGCTGGGCCTCCACCACGCACTCTCGAAAAACCCGTTCCATTAGAGGGTCGAGGCCGGCGGTCGGTTCATCCAACAACAGCACCTCGGCGCGAGTGGCGAAGGCGGCGATTATCGCGACCTTCTGTCGGTTGCCCTTGGAGTAGGCCCGGATTCGTTTCTCCGGGTCAAGTTCAAACTGTTCAAAGAGTTGATCGCGGTACTTGACGTCCATCGACCCGTGCAACGAAGCAAGCAGGGCGATTGCCTCGCGCCCGGTGAGTGGTGGCCACAGTGCCACGTCACCCGGGACGTAGGCCACGTGTTGGCGGGCGTGGGACGAACCGGCCGGATGGCCGAGGATGGTCGCCTCACCCGAGCTGGGTCGTAGTAGTCCCAGCAGAAGTCGAAGCGTGGTCGACTTACCGGCGCCGTTAGATCCGAGAAAGCCCACTACCTCGCCCGCGTCGACGCAGAGACTCAAGGAATCGACGGCACGAACTTCGCCAAATGACTTGGATAGATCCTTCGCCTCGACGGCGTGAACGCTCACTCCTCGAACCTATCGCGATGCGAACTAATGACTCGGTGGAAGGACTAAATCTCTCGGGCTTCGGCGACGTTGTCGAAGCGGGCAAATTCGCCGCGCCACGTGAGATGCGCGGTTCGTGTCGGACCGTTACGGTTCTTGCCGACGATGATTTCGGCCTCGGACTTCTTGTCATTAGCCACCTCGCCATACTGTTCCGGGCGAAAGAGAAAGAGCACCACGTCGGCGTCCTGTTCCAGCGACCCCGACTCGCGCAGGTCGGACATGACGGGACGTTTGTCCGCGCGGTCTTCCAACTTTCGTGACAACTGCGACAGCGCGATGACCGGGCACTGCAATTCGCGAGCCAGAATCTTTAGCGATCGACTCATGTCGGAAACTTCCACTTGGCGGTTCTCAGCGCGACCCCGCGAACTCATCAACTGGAGATAGTCGACGATCACGACACCGAGGTCACCCTGTTGCTGCTTGATGCGCCGGGCGCGCGAGCGCACGTCCATCACCGTCAGGCTCGGATTGTCGTCGATGAAGACCCGAGCCGATTGGAGAAAGCCGAAGGCCTCGTGGGCACGGTTCCAGTCAGCGTCGCTCAAGTCGCCGGTGCGCAACTTCGACGAGTCGATGCGGGCGGTCGAGGCCAAGATCCGTTCGGCCAGTTCTTGACGGCTCATCTCCAGCGAGAAGAACAGGGCCGGGCGTTTTACAACCGCACCGACGTGAATCAATATTCCTAACGCAAAGGCCGTCTTGCCGGTGCCGGGTCGGGCGCCGATAATGGTCATGCTGCTGGGCTGGAGGCCTTGCAAAATAAGGTCAAGTGACTTATAACCGGTCTCGAGACCGTTGAACTGGCCACGGGTCTCACCACGCTCTTCGAGAATGTCGGCCTCACTGAGCAGGAGCCGTTGCAGCGGTGAGACCGTGTCAATTTTCCGGTTGTCGCCAATCTGATTGATCTTGCGTTCCGCTTCATCGATGAGGCCCACCACGTCGTCGGTCGCCACGTAGGAGTCATCGACGATCTCGCCGCCCACGGAGATCAGGCGGCGCTGTTGGGCCTTGTCACGAACAATCTCGGCGTAATGCTGCGCGTTGGCAGCCGACGGGGTATTCATTTGAAGTGACGACAGCACCGCGAGTTCGATCGCTACGGCACCGCGTTCTTGCAACTTGGCCTGCACCGTGACGTAGTCCACCGGCTCCGCCGCGTGCGTGAGCGCCATGATGGCGCCAAAGATCTGTCCGTGCAATGGACGATAGAAATCTTCGGGTTGGACCGTCTCGTAGGCCACGCTTACTGCTTCCGAGGAAAGCAACATCGCCCCGATCAACGACTCTTCGGCTTCGATAGCACTGGGTGGAACTCGACCCGCGTTTGGAGCAGTTCTACTTCGGTCTGTTTCAAGCTGAGTCATGAGACATCAACGGTCGCAGGAATTGGCTGTGCGTCACAAGAACAACAACGTGGGGATTTCTCTGTGTTTAACTTCACCACAAATATCATGCACACCCCCTGTGACAGCACTACGCCGGGACACGCGGTCCCGGCGTAGTGCTGTCACAAAACTTCAACAAATTATTTAGCTACGACGTCCACCGTGACGGTCGCCACCACACCATCGAACAGGGTCGCCGAGACGCTGGCCGTACCCAATTCTTTGATGTGCTCGACCATGTGAATCATGTGACGGTCTAGCGAAATGTTGGTCGCCGTGCGAATGGCATTCACGATGTCGGCTTCGGTCACAGAACCGAAAAGTCGACCGTTGGTGCCGGCGCGCGCCGCCACCACGACGGTGGCCTGTTCGATTAACGCGCGCTGCGCTTCGGCCGCTTGGCGGCTCTCCGTGTCACGGACGTCGCGGGCTTTGCGCATAGAAGCCGCTTGGATCTCCATGGTGTCGTTCGCGGCCAGCGCCGCACCGGTCGGCAGCAAGAAGTTGCGGGCGTATCCAGACTTCACTTCAACGATGTCACCGCGACGACCTACGCCGCGCACGTCACTTCGCAGCAGAACTTTCATTCGCTCACCCGCTCAACGAGTTCAACCTTGGCGACGACGCTTTCGACGGCGTCGTCAGCGGCACCGGGCTCGACTACCACGCCTTCCAGCGTGGCCTCGGCTTCGCGGTCTTGGCGCGGACCACGCGGTCCGCGGTCACTGCGCTCGCCCCGGTCGCCACGCTCACCGCGGTCGCCGCGTCCACCACGACGCTCGGTCACCGTGCGCTGGGTGTACGGCAACAGGGCCAGCTCGCGGGCCGTCTTGATGGCGTCGGTCACGTCGCGCTGATGCTGCTGGCAGTTGCCGGAGACCTTGCGGCCACGGATCTTGCCCCGGTCTGAGATGTACTTGCGCAGTTGCGCCAAGTCCTTGTAGTCAACCGTCGCCACGCCGTGTTGGCAGAAAGAACAGGGCTTCTTCTTGGTACGACGATTATCGATCTTGGGCGCGCGCTTCGGCGGCTTGGGGTTATTGATGCGGGGCATTAGAAGGGCTCCTCGTCAAAGTCGCGGGTACTGGGTTCGTTGGAGCGAGGGGCGGCGGTCGGTCGGTCGCCCGAACTGAAGTTGCTGCCTTCCGGGCGGGGGGTCTTGGTGATGACCGCCGTAGCGAAGCGCAACGAGGGGGCGATTTCATCGGCGTTGATCTCCACGATTGAACGCTTGTCGCCGTTCTCGGTCTCCCAGCTGCGCTGTTCCAGGCGTCCGTTCACGATGACGCGCGCGCCCTTTTGCAGTGAGTTCGCCGCGTTCTCGGCCATGGCTCCGTAGCCCTGGACTTCGAAGTACGAGACGCGCTCTTCCCACTCCTGGGTCTGACGGTTCTGCCAGCGGCGATTCACGGCGATCGAAAGGCGCACCGCGGCTTGGCCCGAGTTCAAGAACTTGAGTTCGGGGTCACGGGTGACGTTCCCCACGACGGTAATGGAATTATCGGGCATTTCTTCTCCTTAGGTCTCTGAGCGTCCGAACTTACGCTTGAGCCGTGACACGGCGGGCGTTGGTCTTCTCGTGGCGGCGGAGAATCTTGAAGCGAAGGACTTCATCCGACAGCGTCAGGATCCGGTCAAGCTCGACCACCGTCGCCGGCTCACCGCTGAACTCCACCAGTACGTAGTAACCCTCTTTACGCTTGTTGATCTCGTACGCCAAGGGACGCTTGCCCCAACGGTCGATGGTTCCGGGATTTCCGCCACTCGTGCGAACGGTGTCGAGCGCTCGATCAAGGGCGATCTGGATGGTCTGTGCGTCGACAGCAGTGTCGAACACGATCATGGTTTCATAGGGCCTCATGGCCGATTTCCTTTCCCTCTGGTCCGGCGGGCCGGGCTCTGCGGAAACAGAGCAGGGTTATCTGGTTACTTCCCCATCTATATGGGAAAGACAACTCTACTCCAGTGCGCCGGGATTGGCT
>OBLU010002796.1_pt1 | contig 15921 bp, 10 predicted proteins | sample 1518681 | NCBI WGS metagenome assembly OBLU01 (sample SAMEA3539304, study PRJEB22396) | soil metagenome | biome: tundra; feature: field; material: soil | place: USA | collected 2010-05 | depth 0.15 m
ACAGATGAAAAACCGTTACCACGTATTCCTCCGCCCCTGGGGCGTCTATTACTGCGAAGACCTCGTTACCAAGAAACAGGAGACCCTCAAGACCCGCGACAAGGACGAAGCCTTTCGCCTTGTCGCCGCCAAGAACGAGAACGAGCAAGCCCCCGCTTTCAGCCTGCATCTGGCGCGGGTCTATTGGAAGGCGGGCGACCCGTCCGGGGCGACCCGGACTTGGCAGAACGTCATGGATGAAATCCCCAAGTTCAAGACTGGCGACACTCACGCCCGTTGGCTCGTCGCCATCAGGGACAAAGCATTCGACTCGCTCCGCGATCTGGTTGTGCTTGAGACCCAAGCCGATCATTTCCTCAAGGTGTTGGAGAAAGGCTGTGTTTCGACCAACGTTTTTCTGCGGCGCATCCACAATTTTGCCCTGGACATGAGTTGGCTGCCCTGGCCGGTGCTGCCCAAGAAACGCTGGCCCGCCGTCTCGTTCAAAAAAAAGCGGGCCATTACCTGGGACGAGCATTGCCGGATCGTCGAGCACGAAGTCAACCCGGAACGCAAAACCTTTTACCAACTGGCGTGGCACACCGGCGCTTCCCAAACCGACCTTGCGCTTTTGGAAGCATCGAACATTGATTGGGAACGGCACGCCCTTTCGTTCACCCGCAAGAAAACCAAGACCATCGCCATTTTGCGCTTTGACGACGCCATTGCCGAGGTGTTGCGCTCGCTGCCCGCCGAGCCGCGTCACCGGCAATGTGGTTTGCGCCCAGTTTCTTCACCGGGAAAGCCGCGCCCTGGACCCGCAGTTGCATACCCACTGCATCACGTTCAACGTGACGCATGACCCGGTTGAAAACCGCCTGAAAGCCCTTGAAGCCCGCCCCCTCTACGACCACGCCACCAAATTGACCGGCATTTATCGCGAGCACTTGGCCCAATCGCTTCACGCGCTTGGGTACGAGACCTATCGCGACCGCAACCAGTGTATCCAAATACACAGCGTTGACGCCGGTATCCTGGCGCGATTCTCCAAACGCTCCACTGAGCGTGACGAACTGGTTGCGCGGAAGCAACAAGAGTTAGGCCGAGCGTTAACCCAACGTGAGATTGCCAAGATCGTTCACGAAAACCGCGCCAAGAAGCAGAAGCACGCCGACCCGGAGGCATTGCGCAAAGCGCAGTTGGAACAACTCTCAGAGGAAAGTCGCTTGAAGCTGGCGCAAGTCAAACAGCGGGCGCTGGACGTTTGCGCCGGTGTGCAGCCCCGGCGCGAAGTGCCGCAGCCTCAGACCTATGTCCCCGGCCCGTGGATTGCCACGGTCCGGCTCGCGATGCTCGCCGCTCGCTCCGTCAACACAGACCCGTACTTGTTCAGTCCGAATCGTTCTTTTGAAGATCGGGTTTTGTGGACAGTACGCCATCTGCAACAGGTTCAACGAGCCAAAGCCATCATGCGCCAGATGCAACGCGGCCAGCGCGGAATCAGCCGGTAATCGCAACCAAGTTTTATGCAAGATACCAAGCCCTGTTACGACACCGCCGAGCAAAATCTGTTCGCCCGGTTTGAAACCGCTGCGCACGGCACCTTTGCGCTCCCGTACAACGCGCTTTTGTGTGCGCATTTGACGCCCACAACGGCGGGCGGTGCCGCCGAAACCCTCACCCTGATTTACAGCACCCATACTGTGACCCTCGAAGGCACGCAGCTTGCCTCGCTGCTTCTGGCTATCCAGAAGGACCACGTGGAAGCTGTTCGCGTTGGCGGGAGCCAGCCGAGTACGGGCGCTGTACCCGCCGTCCGCCAACTCGTCGTTGCGGAGGGCATATCCAAAAACAAAGTATGAAACTCAAAATAAACACGCCCCTCATGATCGTCGGCCAGGTTGGGCGAAATAAATTCAAAGCCGAAGTGCATCCCCAAGCCCGCGTCATCGTTTGCTCAAGCGAACCTCTCGGCGAGCTTCTACCGAACAACGACACGGAGGAACGGGCGCGGTTCATCGCAAAACGGATGTTCATGCGCCACGCCCTGCTGTCCATGATGTTCCGGTTCTGGCTCTACGTCGAAGCGCAGACCTGCTTCGGCGATTTCACCCTCAAGCGGATCGGCTCGAAAAGGCAGAATGGCGAGCTTTGCACGACCTACGAGGACCTGACCCCGGAGGAAGCGAAGAAGGTTCAGCCGCTCATCCAATCCGCCCGAGACCAGCTTGCAAGCCGGATTCAAGGCCAGAAACCTGAATGGGCCAGGAAGCTGGATGCCCTCGGGAACGTTCAAGCTGAATCTGTGAGGACACCATCTCCTAGCGCCACGCGCTAAGGAACGCAAACGCGGCGGCGCGGACGCGTCGCCGCACCCCCAATGCAAATCCAGAGAAATTCAAACGCAGCAAAAAGTATGAGTCAAAACAACGTCAGTGCAGTAAAGGAGCAGCTTCGCTCGCTCGTCAAAAGTTATTCACGGCCTCTGCGCGGCAAGCTCGCCTTGCTCGCAGCCTTGCGCGAGGAAATCATCGAACTGGACAAGAAAGGAGCCACCAGCGCGGAAATCGCGGCCCTGCTGGCGCAGTGCCAAATCACGCTTTCCAAGGATACCGTTGCGCGGTTCTTGCGCACGGAAGCAGCCAAGGAGCGCCGCACCCGCGCAAAGAAGCCCGCCCCGGTAATGCCGCCTTCCGGCAGCACCGCCGCGCCGCCCAGGCCCATGCTCCCGCGCGGCCTGTCCACCAGCAACGACTAACCGCAAGCAGACACGAAAGGAAAAGTGAGCATGAGTATTTTCAACGACTTGTTTGGGAAATGGAAGGATTGGGATGACCGGACCGCGCTGGTTCTGTGGAACGATTCGGAACGCTGGACGATTGCAGACTCGTTCGAGGGTGTGCAAGTATTGGGCGACACCGGCTCAGGTAAAAGCTCGACCACTGCACGGGTCTTTGCCGCCGCGATGCTGAGAGCTGGTTATGGCGGATTGGTCCTGACGGTCAAACCGGAGGACGCCGACGAATGGCGGCGCAACCTCGAAGAAAACGGGCGCAGCAGCGACGGGATTTTCTTCGGGCCGCAAGAAGACCATTGCTTTAACTTCCTCGATTACGAGTTGCAGCACGGCGCACGCCTTGGATTAGGCAGCAAGAATGCCACGAGCATTTTGGCCGAACTGGTTGCAATGGCGCAGCGTGACGGCAGGGCCAGCGACTCGTTTTGGCAAAAGTCCGCAGAAGTGTTGATCGGCAACACGCTCGATCTCATCACCGCCGCAGGCGTGACGCCAAGCATGTTGCTCGCAAAGGAAATCATCCAGTCCGGCCCATTGTTTCCCGACCAGGTGAAGGACAGCCAATGGCAGGCGCAATCAAAATGCTGGGAACTGCTTGCGCAGGGCAGGCAGCGTGCAAACGGCACGCACGACTTTCAACAGGCTTGCGCCTACTGGTTGCGCGAGTTTCCATCACTGCCGGAGAAAACCCGGCAGTCCATCGTTGCGACTTTTACGGCATCAGTGGCGCAACACTTTTGCACGGAGCCGATGCACCGCATGTTTGGCGGAAGCACGAATGTTAGCCCCGACGACATTTTCAACGGCAGCATCGTCGTTGTGAATCTGCCGGTTCTGGATTACCACGAGGCAGGCCGCTTCGCGTCCGTGGTTTGGAAGTATTGCACCCAGCTTGCGTTGCAACGGAGAGTCAACCGTGAGCGGCCAGTGTTCATCTTCTCCGACGAAAGCCATTACTTCCTCACGGACCATGACCAGCTTTTTCAAACGACAGCCCGCAGTGCCCGTTGCGCGGTTGTGTACCTCACGCAAAACCGCAGCAATTACCTTGCGGAATCGCCCGGCGACGCCGGGCGTAACCGCATCGCTTCAATGGCCGCTTGTCTGAAAACGCAAATCCTTCACCAATGCAGCCACGAGGACACCCGCCGTGCATTTTCCGATGTCATCGGAAAGCACCGGATCACGCGGCCCAAGCTCGCGCACAGTTTTGGCCAGGGCAAACCCGGCCACACGGAAACCGAGGAGCCGGTTGACGAACATTGGGTGTTGCCCGATACAGCCACCAGCCTGAAAACCGGCGGCAAGGCGAACAAGTATCAGGTAACCGCCATCGTCACCAAGGCGGGCAAACGCTTCCGCAACGGCAAGCCCGCGCTGCTCGCCAAATTCGACCAGCGCACTTTCGAGCGCAGTTTTTGGAGCACCCACACGACAATTGCCATTGTAAAACCAAAGCCGAGCCAGTGAACCCGCCCCCGCGCGGTCAATTCCAGACCTGCTTGTGATTAAGGCGGCGCTGGTTCACAGCGCCGCCTCTCGCCTTCTGCTTCGATAATCAATGTCGAAAGCGGGAATCCAAGCGCCTCTGCAATGGCATTGGTGGCGTCCAAACTTGAATTGCTCGAAGCTGCGAAAGGTTCACGAAAAAACAATCCCGTAAAAAGCATCCGGGCAACGGTCGCCAAGGAGGTGGCCCAGGGGATGGGCACGGAAGAAACGACCGCCACCCGGATTAAATCATTTATCAGCGTTCTGGATTTGCACTTCCTTGTTCACGTCGGCCAGTTTGCCACCCTCCAACACCACGCGGCTGAAGGAAACCCTCGCTGTCAGGTTCGTGCTTGTGAACGGCTTTCCAACCGCGACTACGAAGTTGAAAGCGTTGGTGGCTCCCGGGGCCAACGGGGATTTCTCCCGGCCCGCGCCAATCACCCACTGTGTGGAGTGACCAACGACTTTGCCCTGGTCATCGAGCAGGAAACAGACGGTGCGGGCCGATTCGATTTTCTCGGCAAAGCCGTTCTTCATCGCCAGCGGCACCACAGCCTTGCTGCCGGTGGCCTTCACGGGGGACACGCTCACCGCCAGTTGCGCGGACGCCGCCGCGACGTGGAGGAACAGGACAAGATAGAGTGCTCGTTTCACTTCCGCGTTATTGCTTGCCAGCAAATCCCTCTTTATCCAATCATAAACCCGACATAGCTGGGACAGTCGCAGCCATCACCGAAGGCGATCCGGGTGTTGCGAGTGAAAAAGCCTCCCACAACACCCCTGGTTAACCGGGACAGCGCCACGAGGCGGGCAAGGCGTTTGGCTGTTGAGTTTGACGTAGGCGATCTTTGCTTCGCTTTGAGAAGCGTTCGTAGCCGAGAAGCCGTCCCAGCGTTCATAAAATCGTTGGCACCATCGGTGCTATGGTTGGTGTGCAAAGTTCAAGAGCTCATTCAGTATGCGAACCTCCAGAAAAAATCAGTCAGTGCTTTCGCAAAGCGTGGCGAGGGGACCCTTCCTGCTGTCCGCAACTCCTCGAGTTTTAGAAAGATCCGCCGAGCATCTTTACCCGAGAACAAGGGCTCCAGTTCCCTTACTTCGCTCTCCGGTAGGTGCTCACCGCACTCCTCTCTAAATATGCCTATGTAGCCTTCGAATTCCATCATCTGGCCTTAGCAAGGGTTGTGGAGATTGTGGCCGGGGGCGCGTTTACTCTAGTCAACGGAGCAAGAGAAAATCCTTGCATTATTGAGTACGTAACCGCCTGAGACCCGCCGCCCGTGCCCCATTGTGGGTTGGATACCGCAAATGGTTCAGGCTCTGTACCCGTATTCCATTTCGTTGTTGGGACGTGAATATCGTTCAAGAGCTGTAGTGTGTCACGGTTGCGACGTGCGAAGGCGTTCATGGCAGTTGTAGCAGGTCTTGGACCTGCTCAGGCGACAGCGTCGTAATGTCGTTGAACGTCAGGTAACTCGGGTTTCTGGACTCAATGGTTCCCCCTTGCGCTTCCGTTACGGCTGAGCCGCTAATTGCCCTATACCCGGTTGAAGGAACAGCGATACCACCAGGCATCACATAGAACCCGGTCTGCGGACCAGAATAGTCGGGTGCCGGAACTTCGACGTGTGGAGTCGTGGCGGTGAGTTCCCCGACCCCGTAAGAATTGATCGCATTCTGGACCAAAGGGCCAAACGTTGCCGGGGCGCTGTCAACAACAGGATTGGCGCTGTAGTTCACGCCGAACCAGTTTCTCATCGGCGAACCTAGACCCGACTTATCAATCGCCAGTTGGGCTAGTGCGCTCGCCTGATCCGGGTTGTCGGCTGCGGGCGTGAAAAGGGCCGCCAAGCCTAGATTCCAAGTCGTGTCTATGCCGTGAGCAGCAGTAGTGGCCAACCTTCCATCCGGGTCGAAAGAATTGATGGGATCACTCGCCGCGCAGAACGCGTAGAGCGAAGGATCGGCGTCGTGGCCGAGAGGGTCGGCCCCCAACCAATTGCCAGCGGTCGGGTCATAGTAGCGATGCCCGAGGCAGTATAGTCCAGTGATGTCGGCCCATTTGCCCCGCCAGGCACTGGCTGCTGCCATCTTTGCGCCGTCGGCCAGCGGCAGGGGACGATAGCCTTCGACCGCGCCATACGCCGTGACGCGGCTGGAATACCACACAAGGCTTCCCTGGGTCAGATTGAAGATGGCATATCCATTGCCACGAATATCGCTAACGACAGGACTGGACTGGCGCGGCCCGTTGACCACAGCGTCCAAGCCACCGACGCCTTGCATCCCTCCATAGACACCGTTTAGATCGGGGCCGTAGAACTTCCAAGTCGTGCCGCCGCTGTCCGTCTCGCCCAATTCCAGAAACTGCACGTTTGGATCGAAATACTGGTTGATTGTCTTGGGCAGGCTGGAGACAGTCACCCCATTGGTGATGAAAATGGTGGTTGTTGCCAGCCGCCTGCCCAACCAATCGTAAATGGCGCTCCAGATGTAGCCATTGGTGTTGCTGTCCACATAGGTGACGCCGTGCAAGCGATCTTTCGCATCCCAGGAAAGACTTTGGGTGGCGTTGGTCTGGCCGTTGGCGCTTATCCAAACTCGGCTCGTTACTTCGCCATTGCCGGCATAACTGTTCTGCACCCGATCGGCGGCGTGGTTGGTAAATGTGTTGGTTGCGGACGCGGTATAATAACCGCTCCAATTGAGCGCGTTGACGATCAGTTGATGAGCGCCCGGCTGCAATGCCAATTGCGCGCGCCACTCATAGACATCGTTAGTTCCAACGGTCGTGACCGCCGTTGGGTTACCGTCCAGGAGCGCAGTCATGGTCGCTGTTCCATTGAGCAGGCCGTACGATTGGCGTTGGGCCACGGAATTGGTCGCGACGTTGACGCGCGAGAAAGCGTCCGTTCCGCCCTTCCAAACGACGTTGGTTCCCGCGGCCTGCCCGTTGCCCGTCAGCACGCCGGGGCCTCCGGCGACTCCCTTATCATAAGCAAAAACGTTGGTCCACGATGCGGTGGAGCTCAGCCCCACAATTTCCTGGGTCAAGCGCCGGCTCAGCTTTGCGTAGGTATAGCTGCGCGAATCGGTAAAATCACGAAGGACGGTATGAGTCGCCAGCAAGCCATCCGGTGTCCAGCCGAGTGTTTCGGACAGGACGGACGAACCATTGACGGTGGTATTGACGGCCAGTGGCCGTCCTTCGCCGTCGCACTGCGTGATGCTCGTTATGCGCGGAGCGAACGCGCGGGTGAGTAGTTGCCCCTTCGTATCATAGGTGTAAGCGCCGCCGCCGTATCCTGCTTGCCCGCGCACCGAAAGCAGCAGGCCGTCCGCACGCCACGCAAAGCCGTAAACAAATGAGCCAATGGCGAGTCCCGTTCTGCGCCCGGCCGCATCCCAGTTCTGGCTGGCCGAGTAACCGGCGCCGCCCGACACGGCATCGCCAATCAATTCGCCATAAGCGTCGAAGGCCCGGGTCACAGAAACGCCGGGGCCAGTGTTGGTGGAGGCAAAGCTTTCGGAAATGTTGGTGACAGAACTCCGGCGGTCATAGTTAAACGCGGTGGTCATGTTCTGTTCCGGCAGCGAACCGGAATAGACGTTGGAGGCGGGGCGCAAGAAGGCGTCAAAGTAATGGGTGCAAGTCACGCCCCGTCCATCGGCCTTGGTTTGTAACAGGCCGGTCGTTGCGTAGTAGGCGTAACTGTTGCTCCGGGTGATAGCGCTGCCGGAACCGACATCGCAATCGTACTGCATTTGCAGGGCCGGATTGAAGGCGGCGCGCCAAACGAGTCCGCCCGGCATTACGATGTTGGTCCGGTTGCCCGCCGGGTCATACGTGTAGGTGGTCACCGCGCCGTCCCGATCTGTTTTAGAGGTGACACGGTTGAGACCATCGTTGGCGAAGGCGGCGGTCGTCCACATGGTCATGGCCGCGCCGGAAACCGTGTTGTGCGTTTCCGAAATGAGGTTCTCAACCAAATCGTACCTGTCCAGGACGAACTCCTTTACGGTGGCAGAGGGATAGCTGATGGTCAGAACCGGCTGGTTTTCATTATCCGAGTAGATGGTCTTGACGATGGCCGTGGACCCGCTGCCCTCCGTGACCGTTTGGCTTTGGTGGTCGGCGGAATACGTGGTCGTCGTGATCCGCACCAGATTATTCGTGGCGTCGTGGATTTCCTTGTCGGTCACCCGCCCAAGAACGTCGAAGTAAGTAATTGCGCTTTCGCCCAGGGCATTCGAGACGGTCAGGACCTTGCCGCAATTGTCATAGACATACGTGCTAATCTGCTGGACACTGTTGGTGATGTAGGTGCTCAAATCCGCACTCAGAGACACCGTCACAATGGGCGGGCCAGCGGCAACCTTCACGCGGTCCAGGCCGTCAAAGAGGTTGGTGAACGCATTGCCCAATTCGTCAATTTTCAGGATTTGGTTTCCACGGCGGTCAAACCCCGTTACGTTGGTCGTCAAGGCAGTGCCGCCCGCGCTGTAGAACGTGCGCGTGGCCAGAAGGCTCACGTCATTATACGTCGTTTGCCAGAAACTGCCGTTGGCGAGGTACTGGCGCTTGGGACGGTTGTCAGGATAGTAACTCCAGCCGTTCGTTGCTCCATCGGGGCCAAGCTGGTAAAACGGGTTGCCGGTCTGCGTGTAGAGCGTCGCGGTCACGCCGCCAAGGGCATTGGTGGCGCTGGCAACCAGCCCGCCCTGTTCGTAGGAAAACTTCTCCGTCTTGAGCAGGGTGCCATTGGTTTCAATGACCTGCCTTTGCAACAACCGGCCCAAAGCATCAAATTGGTTTGTTGTCACCGCCCCCCGCGCGTCCGTCGTCGAGGTCAAATTCCCAAATCCGTCAAACGTGCGAAACGTGGTTGAATACTGGGCATTGCCGTTCGGCGCTTCGACACCCGCTCCGCTGAGCATTCCTTGTGAACGCCACTTGATTTGTTGAATGACCCGCCCGGCTCCGTCATAGACATAATAAATGTAGTCTTCGGGGCTGGAGCGCGGCCCGTCGTACCACGCAAGTTCTCCATTCTGATTGTAGTAATAAAACTCGCCGGACACATTGTTGTTATTTTGATCAAACACCTGGCGCGAGGTAATCCGCCCCATCGCGTCATAGTCCATCTGCGCCAACGCTCCCCCGGCAATTTGCACTTGGTACATCTGCCCGCGCAGATTGTAACTGAAATAGTGAATGACCGCCGGGTCGGCGTCGGTGGGATTATCCGTCGTCGCCGGATACTGGATTTGCACCGTTTTGAAACCATTGCTGTTGTAGGGAAAGTCATTGGTCGCGCCGGCCTGGACTTCTCTGGAAACCAAACCAAAGGCCGAGGTGCCGACGTTGGTGTAAAAATAGAAGTTGGTTGCAATCGCGGTTGCTCCGCTCGTGCGAATGGCCTGGGTCACCTTGAACGGGTCCACCGTGTCATACACAAATTGCATTCCATTCCCAACCGGGTCGGTGGTTGTGCGTGGCACATTGTTGGTCGCGTAGCTGTAGGAACTGGTCGCCGCCTGATTCGATACGCCTTCGCCGGTGATATTCCCGAGCACCACCATTTGCATGACGTTGCCAGAGGCGTCGTAATAGTATTGATTTGTCAGGCCGCGCTTATCAACGGTGTATTGCAGGCTGCGCGGATAGCCGGGGGCCGTGGCATTGTCCTGGAACCAAACCTGCGTGGTGGTGTACCCAAAAGGATCGACCGTGTTGGTGATCACGTTGTTAGTGTAATAATAGACGGTTGGATTGTGGAACACATCATCCACGCGCGTCGCCCTGGTGGCGAACTGATTGGTGATGCTCGTGACGCTGTTGGTGTAGTAGAAGTAGGCGTTGGTTACCAGGACGAGATTTGTCCCCACCGTGGCCGCCTGGGTAGTGATGCGGTTCAAGGTGTCATAGTTGTTGGCCACTATCCGCCCGTCCGGCTTGATCTCCTGAATCATCAGATGGCTTGAGTCCGTGTAGCTGTTGCCGTTGGTGGTGAACGTGTAATGCTGATACTGGTACTGACATTGGGTGTTGTCCGGCAGTGTCACCCGCACCAGGTCGCCGTAATTATCGTATTGATATTGAACGAAGCGACCGTCTCTGGAAAACGCTTCGTAAATGCGGCCATAGAAATCGTACTTGAATACGAAGGAGTTGCCATTCGCCATGTTGATGCGATTCAGTTGCCCGTAGTCATCCGCCGCCGCGTTGGTGCCATAGTAAAAGAGCGCATTGTTCCCGAAATGGTCCTGCCATTGTGCGAGATAGGGCCGCGTCCGGTTCATTTGATTGGCGCCACTCGTAATGGCGAAGCTCGTCTGTTGGTAGGTGCGGCTGCTGCCATCGGGAGCGGAAATGACATAGGTATTGCCGTTGGTGGTGTAAAGATTCAGTCGGGCATTGAACATGTTGCCGCTGGCCCCTCGGCCATAGATGCTGTTGTTGTTGAGCGCGGGATTGTCCGATGGCAAAACCACTCACGGCAGGCTGGTGTTGGTCTGGTGATAGGCGATCACCGCTCCATCCAGTTCGGCGGCGTAAATAACGGATTGAGCGGCCGCGTTGGTGGTCACCACCAGATACGGGGTAAAGTTCATCTTCCAGCAGTAACCAAACTGGTTGGGGCTGAGATTTTGGCTGACGTAATTGCGTCGCAACTGAAGCGGGAACGGGCCGGGCAGCGTCAAATCCACGGTGTCGATGTAAAAAGCGCCTGACGCGATATCGACCGGCTCGGCCACGGTTTGACCCAGCCCGCGCCAAAAGGAGGTCTGACCGCCCACGTTCCCGTTGTCCGCGCCGACTTCCAAACCTGTCGCCGCCGTTCCTGAAAGGTTGTTTTGTGCCAGGATTTGGGCAGCTTCGAGCGCTTCAAAAGTGGTGTAGGCATAGGTGCTGCAGGTCGTCGGCAAGGAAGCAGTTTCCAAGGGCGAAAACACCGGGGCCACGTTTCCGCCGGCGGGGTCGTTGTAGGAAAACGAGGGGCTGCCATCCGGGTTCACATTGAGGTCGTACGGAAACGTGACGCCAGAACCGGTGGGTGTCAGGCTGTTCAGGAAACTCCCGTAACCGCCGTTGTAGATAACGGAATTGGAACTGATGACCGCCGCCCAATGGTTAAAGCCCAGGGTCAAAGCCCCCATCCCGGCAAACGACCCGCCGGCATTGGTAACCAATCCGGGGGTGATCCACGCGCGCGCATACGGGCCGTCCGGCTGGCTAAAAATGTTGGTCACGACCGACCAAACCTGAGCATTGATGTTTTGGAGCGCAGTCGTGCCGTACCCGGAATGAGTCGCGTTTCCTTGCGCGACATAGTTGTTATTGACGAGTTCCAGAATGGGGGAATTCCCATTGGTGGCTCGCTGTTGAGCCAATTGCAGCAATCGGACGGTGGAAACCGCGTTCTGGTCGGGAAACATGGTTTGCAGAATATCGTGCTCTTGCGCCGAGCCGTTCACGATGAGCAATGTGTAATAATTTTGCGGCACGCTAAAATCGGGCACGCCGCTGTCGGGCCGGAGGCTGCCATTGGCAATCAGGGTTTCCGCCGAAGTCGCCATATCCACTCTGGCCTGCATGTTGGTCTGGCTCGAATTGCCGACGGCTCCCAATCCCGATTCAAAATTGATCAGCCCTCGAACTCCATGCCATTGCTGGTTGAGCGCGTCAAAAGCATCGTTCTTTTGGTAATAGCCCATGGCCAGCAGATAAGCCGCCGTGCCCTGATAATCCTGCACGGGCGGGACAAAGGAGTTGTTGGTGGCTCGTTGCCGTTGCAGCCCCCAATAAAAATCTTCGTAGGGCTGCAACATCGCCGGGGTGACCCGTCTATAATCCAGCGCGATGCCAGCCACTTCATAGGTGGAGCATTTGCAAATGTTCGTTGTGCCCATCGTTTCGGTGATGGGAAAGTAATCCGCCGATTGCGAGAGATAGGCCACCCGACGCTTGTGAATGACATTTACCGTCAAGTTGGCAATGCCCGACGCGGCGACGGAGTTGGATTGGAGAGCCGTCGAGCTGGGAGCGCCCGCCGAGAACGCCTGCACGGTGCTGATGTTGGTGCGGTAGGGGGCCAGCCAGAGACAGATTTGAGCGTTGTTGGTAAAGACCAGAAGCTTGCGATCATGGAAGTCGCAGGCATCCCATACGCCCGTGTCCACCAGAAGATTGGAGGTTGAGCCGGTGGTGTTGTAAAGCTTGACTTCGGCGCTGTTAAAAATGTTGGACAGGAATGGATACGTGACCGCGCTGGCGGTCAGGCTGTCCACGACGGCCAGGGAGTTGAGATTGGTCACAAAGTCCGGCTGTGGCAGATAAGACCAGGCGGGGAATTGATGGGGCCGGTCATGCGCCGTCACGCCGACATTATCCAACGACAGTGGCGTTCCTTGCACATTCGTCAGCAAACACTGTTGCACAAATTTCGGAAACAGGACGGCGGGCAGATTCTCCGGGTCCAAATTCAAAATGTTCGTGTTGCCGCGAACGTACTGCTCGACCCAGGCCAGAGCGCTGTTGTAATTGGCGGGCATGTAATCATAAAGATTGACGCCTTGCACAATGGCCGTGTCCTTAATCCAGGGAAAAATGTGAACCGTGTTGGTGCCGATGTTGGCCACCACTCACGGGTAATCAACGGTCAGAAAACTGGTCGTGATATAAGGGATGCCCAAGGTGTTCAGCACTCCGCTGACCTGCATCCGCCAAAGCTGGCTGACGTGGCTGTCCGACATGAACAGATTGCCATTGGTGGGAAAGACGTAGGCCGCTGGATAACCCGCCTGGCGCAACAGATAAACCAGTAACGCGCACTGTTCAACGGGCGAGCCTTGCCCTTCCAGAAACGTCGCTTGTGCGCTGCGATCAATCCCGCCGCAGTTGATGTTGGCGGCGACGACTTGGCTGACTTGCGCCGCGGCATATGGATCGGTCAAACCGATTTGATTGATGACGTAACTGGTGAGCGCCAGCGGGTCGCTGTTCATGTCCACAACAAACTGATCGAGAATCGGACTGCGCCGCAGTTCCGGGCTGGCGTCAAGGTTGGTGTAAACGGTGCTGGTCAGGCTCACGAGGTTCGTCACCATCACGCTCAAGCCCTTCGGCCCCGGAGAGGCCGCGTTTTCGTAGATGGGCGGCATGGGGGTTCCCAGGAAAAACAACCGATTCACATACATGGACTGCAACGGGGAGGGCTGTTGAAAGTCCAGCGTATAAAGCGGCGCGGCGGTCCAAACCCCCGCCGCATTCGTGGCCATTGGGGCCACCGTGTTGGTGGCGACTTGCACCTTGCCGAGCACTTCGACCCGGTAAAAGTAGTTGGTTGTGGACGCCGTGTGCGTGAGCTTATACGCGACGAGGTCAAAATTGGTCATCGGCGGCGCTTGACCGTTACTGGCGAACCAGCTCAGCCCAAAGGGCTTGTCGTTCGTGAAGCCGGCGTCGAGAAATTCGACCGTGGTGGTCAGGCCGTTGCTGGTGAACGTCGTTGAGGCCCCATTCATCATAAATGAATACCAAGCATTGGAATCCGCCGCCACGGTTCGGCGCGGCAGCGCAATGGTGAACGCGTTGGTGGGAACCATATTGGCCGTTACACCATTGGTGAATTTCGTGGCGTCATAGACGGAAATGCGAATGACGTTGGTGGCCGAGGCTGTGCTTTCATCCATACCCCCGGCGTAAACCCCGAAACGGTAGGGCTGGTTCACAAACAAGGGCGAGCCGTTGCCCTGGCTGCCAAACGCCACCAGGGGATTGCCCGCTGGATACGTGACCAGGTTTGTTCCGTTGACGAGGGCGTTGGCCAAATACAAGGTCTGGTTTGAAATGCTGAGAAACCAAGGCTTCGAGTTGGTATAGGAGTATTGGTCGTTGCCGGTGGCGTTTAACGGGACTCCCTGCTCCAAATCAATGGGAACGACCATGGGGCAATAGTTCAGGTTATCCAGATTGCCCCGGATGAATTCACCCCAGCGCGGCACGGGCGTCGCTGTGAAGCTCACCGTCGGCGCCAACATGAAATTGACGGTGGTCGAGTTAATGAAAGGATTGGAACTGTTGCCATCGCCAAATTCGCCCTCGTCGTTGATGCCCCAGGCCAGGACTGCCCCGCTGGCGGTCAGCCCGAAAAAGTAATCATTGCCCGCGTCAAACTCGAAACCGGCTGCCAACTGCGTGAAAACCGGAGCCTGACCCAAAGCATAAGGCGTCGTGTAGTATTCGTAGCCCCAAACCAATGTTTGCGCGTTGGACCCGGTTAGGGTGGTGGGCGCCAAAGTGGCCGCTGAACTGAACGTGCTCGCACCGATCGTCGTCACATGGGCGAGGGTGCTGACTTGCGTGGCCGTAGCCGAATTGTTCGTGGTTCCCAAGCCCAACTCGCCGTCCGCGTTATAGCCCCAGGCCCAAAGCGTACCGTCCGATTTCAATGCCAAATTATGGAATCCGCCGGCGGCGATATTGACGATGTTGCTGACCAGCAAGGTTTGGACGGCGTTTACATTGTAGAGGTTTGCCCCGTTCCCCATTTCCCCGTCCTGTCCGTAGCCCCAACACCATACTTGCCCGTTCGTGGTCAACGCCATTGAATGAAACGCCCCCGCCTTGATCTGCGCGACGTTGCTCAATCCAGGCACAGGAACAAGCGTTGGACTCGTGGTGAAGGTTCCATTTCCTAACTCACCGTATCCATTGTATCCCCAGGCCATGACCAATCCGTTTGAGAGCAAAACCAGAGAGTGTGACCCATATCCCTCATAGCCGCCGCCAGCGACCGCCACGGCGTTGGTGATGCCCACCACTTGAACCGGCACAGTGCTCCAGGTGTAATTGCCGGTTCCAAGCTGGCCGGAATCGTTCGCCCCCCAGGCCCATACCGTTCCGTTGGCTTGCACGGCCAAGGAATGGTCCGCGCCCGCCGCCAGGCTCACTATGTTGCTCAATCCGGCCACGCGCAGCGGAAACTCGGCTAAACCGACACTGGGCACTCCCAGCGGGCCATAGGCGTTCTCGCCCCAGGCCCAAACCGTGCCGTCTGAGCGCAAGGCAAGGGCGTGGCCTTGGCCAGCCGCAATGGCCAGCGTTGTCATGTCGCCGGAGGCAGCGCGAACCGCGCCGACGCTGAGTAAAAGGAGGGAGAACCACCGCAGTATCAGGGTGTTTTTCATAAGATTCTGAATTTGAGCCGCCTACTGAATGATTTGACCTTGCGCCGGGCTGACGATGGTGACGGTCAAGACACCGAGCCCGGGATTGTTCGGATCGGCGTAATCCCAATTCGGTATGCCGTTGTTGTTCCAGTTGGTGCTGCCCGTGACTTGGTAGAAGCCTTGAAAGTACGGTCCCATGCCCACGATAAAATTCGTCACCCCCGGCACCGCATTGGTGACCAGCGTCCTGGGACCGCCCAAGACATGCTCGTTGTAGAGGGAGTAATTGCCATCACTACTGTCCGGATGTTAGCAGCTGAATACCAACTGGTTGCAAAGACTGTCTCCCAGATTCTGTGAGGCGTAATCTCTAAGTACTTGATGCAGAGGCTCTTGCTCAAATGCGTTGACGCTCAGAATCTGTAAAATACTGTAGAGGCTCCTCTCAGACGCCAGTTGCTTTTTTACACCACTAA
>OBLU010002797.1_pt1 | contig 15913 bp, 18 predicted proteins | sample 1518681 | NCBI WGS metagenome assembly OBLU01 (sample SAMEA3539304, study PRJEB22396) | soil metagenome | biome: tundra; feature: field; material: soil | place: USA | collected 2010-05 | depth 0.15 m
TGTGTGGCGGAGCATGTGCGCGGTCACCGGCTTGGGAAAGCGGACCATTCTTCGAAAGCGCCGGAACCGCGTGAGCGCCGCGCAGAGTTTCATGGGTCTCCCCCGCCGGCCCACCACAAAGAGCGCCTCGCCCTCGTCCTTGCGCCGAGTCACATACTCTTTGACCCAGTTGAGAGCCCGCGGACTGAAAAACAACACCCGCTCCTTGTTGCCTTTGCCGATGATCGTTGCCTCCCCTGTCTGGAAGTTGATGGAGCTGCGCTTGAGCGACAAGGCTTCCGATATCCGCGCGCCAGTCCCGAGGAGGACTTCGACGAGTACCCGGAAGCCGAGCCAGTCCACGTCATACGAACGCGGACCCTTCCGGAGGGGAATTGCAGAGACATATTGTTGGATCTCGTCGGGTGTCAAGAACTGGACCTCCCGCTTCGGGATCCTGGGCAGGCGGATCTGCCGGACATCCATCGTTTGAAGCCCCACGGCGAGTTGGCAGAAGCGCAGGAAAGCTTTCAACGCCGCGAGAATATGCGCGATCCTACTCGGCCCCACGTTGCGCTGGGCGCACCCGGCTTTAATGAGGAGGATATGCTGCTGCGTGATGCGTCCCGGCGGGATCTCCCCCAGCCAGCGGATAACCCAGCCCATCGCGTCTTCATATTTTTCGAGGGTTCCTGGCGCCCAGCGGAGCTCGACTTTGCCGTAGCCGAGAAAATACGGCATGAGTTCCCGGATGGTCGCCTGGCGTTCAAATTCTGCCGCCAGAGGAGCCGCTAAGGGCGCCGTCCCGACGGGGACGATCGCAGCAGCAGAGGAATTAGGAAACATAAAACGGTCACTCCAAAAGGAAGGTGACCGTTGTATGCTTGTCGTTGCCCTGAAATAGAACCGAGTTGCGTTCTCGGAACGAGTCGGGCTTTACAGTCCCCCGACCAACACTCACGGCTGATAGCCGATTCCCGCGATATAGCTCCGTAAGAGTCCGAGGTTCGACCCCCGCATACTCTTACATCTCCATATCACGCTGCACGGTGTCCGTACCGACGCTTAGAAATTTGACACGGGTGGTGTTTCGGGTGGTGGCTTGTTTAGGGTAAAATTGTCGATGAAAGAAACCCATCCTGGGTTCTTTTTGGACTTTTTACTCATATCCGCATAAGAATGCGGAAAAACCATCACTGAAACGTCCGAAATCAAACTCTAAAAAGAAATGATCCATCGACAGCTCAGCGTCCCAACGGAGAGGCGTGACCAAGTAGGGTGGATTTTTAAAGAGTTGAGGACGGCCAGACGATCAAGCATATTGTTTTGGGGCACGGCCGGTTTTTTCCAGAACTACCGGATATTTCTTTTTCTTGTCCTCTGCGCCCACGGTCTTGAGTAGTACATTGAAGCGCCAATCATCGCCGTAGTCGAACAGCATAACCATGCGATCGCCCGGTTTTTGCCACACCTCGGAGACCATTGTTTTCTTGACGCTTCCCGCGCCTGTCGGCTCGATATCTTGACCCTGCTCGATCATATCGGTGAACAAGTCATACTTCCTTTTGGCCCCAAAGATATGACCGATTCCCTGGTCAGAGTCGAAAAAGCCGAATGCGTGATCGAAGGCAAAACCGAATGCGCCAATTACACCTTCCGCCAGGCGATAGAGGCTGAACGCTTCGGGGATTTCGATGGTCCGGGAAGCGTTCCCGTGTTTGAGCAGTCGGACTTCAAAGATAAAGGTTTTCATAGTCTGCTGTTGTCGGCTTTCGCCAGATCACTTTCATCTTACGAATTGGTTGCGGCTGGTCAAGTGTGCCCCACCGACATGCCCGCCGACAAATAGGAACTATTCAGCTATCAATACTTCACCTATATTCGATGAATTCTTGACCAAGCAGTCTAAAAGCATTAGAGTGAATGGAGTTAGTCTTAACTATCCCTAAAAAGAGAAGATTAGCTCGTCCTACAAGGGGTTCTTGGGCGGTTATGGAACATCCGCCCATCATCACAAGACATCCCACAATACGCGGCAAATATCCGCCCATAGCTCAGGTCGAAATACACGACGCATCCATCAATGAGTGTCATTGTCCGGCGTCGTTACGCGGATTATCGTCGTTACGCGGTTTTGCTCTCCAACCGTGTGTAGATGGGAGGATAATTTCTTGTAAGTACCCGTCGCTTTGGTCGCGCTCCATTGTTCTCTTTTCGGGACACGTATCCATGTTAAACCACGTTGTGGTTTCCGGAGATGCAGAGATGTCTCCATCTTCTGCAATGCCACGATCGGCAATAAGCCCAACGCGCGCGGACGGTGAGCAGGCGCGCACCATTCGTGAATTGCTCCCCTACTATATTGCGTTCGCCTCCCATGAGTGGGGATTCTCGCCGCGCACTATAAAAACCTACGTTGAAGGAATCCAGCGCGTCCTCAAAGTCGTGGGTGATATTACGCCGGAGCAGATTGACTTTCAGCGCATTGTTGCCGTTAAAGCGGACCTTGCCCATGCGGGGGAATATCATGTCAGGCAGATCGTAAATTCTGTCAGAAGTTTTCTGCGGTTTTCCCGCCTCGTTTTGGGACTCAACGTCATGGAACCTAAAGCGATCACCATGCCCAGCATCCCCAAGAGGGAGGTCATTTTCCTGAAACCTATAGAAATCGAGCAATTTGTTTCGGCTATCCCGGCATACGACGAAAAAACCAAACGCATGGATGGGCGCTGGCTCGGGTTCCGCTGTCTGGTCGAAGTGCTCCTTGCTACCGGTATGCGTATCACGGAGGCGCTGTCGGTTAAGGTGGCGGACGTGAAGCTCGACACCGGAGAAGCTCAAATCGTCGGGAAGGGTAATAAACAACGGACCGTATTCTTCACGCCACGCGCTCTCGGTTGGGTTCGGGAATTTGTAAATCGCCGTTCGGACCATTCAGAATGGCTGTTCGTGTGCCCGAAAGGCGCGCCCTTTACCGTCAATACGGTACAGAAGAATTTCAGATTCATTCGCGCGAGATCCGAACTGTCCAAGCGCGTGTCACCGCACATCTTGCGGCACACGTGTGCTACAACGCTTCTTTTCAACGGTTGCCCGATCGGATTCATAAAGGAAGTTCTTGGCCATGATCGACTGGAAACGACGTGCCGGTACTATCTCGGTGTTGATAAGAAGGCGGCAAAGGAAGCCCACCAGAAATATCTTAATTTTTAGCCGATCCTTGATCTATCCGTCCTCGTCTGAAAAGCGGCCCCCTGTTGATGGGGGTCGCTTTGTCAACCTCGCTCAAGACGGTGTCGGCGGAGGAGGCGCAGGATTGTCTGCCATCACGGAGCCAGCCTGAACATCAATCTGGGAAAACCGTGCGTGTGCCCGCTTCGTCTCGACTTTATCCAGGATGCCCAGATAATACCGACAGGTCGTCATAAGGTTTTCGTGCCCGAGGATCTCTTTAATGTGACCGATCGGACAGCCGTTTCGCAAGAGATTGGTCGCCGCAGTATGGCGAAGCATGTGTGGCGTAACGGCCTTATCCAATCCCGCCCAGCGCCTGGTCCGCCGAAACATGGGTTCAACCGCATCAATGGTAAGCCGGGTGTTGTTCAGCGAGACAAAAAGAGCGGGCTTCGAGTCGGTACGAAGTGCCAGATATCTATCGACCCACTCGAGAGCTCTTTCCGTAAAGAAGACTGTCCGCTGCTTATTGCCCTTGCCGATAATTACCGCTTCTTGCCGGACCCGGTCTATTGACTCCCGATCCAAGCTCAACGCTTCCGTTATTCGCATGCCGGTTGCCAGCAGCGTCTCAACAAGGGCCCTGAAGCAGTGCCCTGAGCGACGTGCCTTGCCGCTCCAGGCACGTAGAGGGATGGCTTCAGTGAACAACCGAACTTCATCAGGACTCAGATATACGACATTTCGACGCGGCACTCTCGGAGCCTTGATAGAAGTAATATCGAGAACGGAAAGTTGGTGGATATCCCGGGCATACACGAGCAGGCATTTCACGGCATTGAGGATGCTGGCAATCCGGGATTCTCCAGCATGCCGTTGCGACATACGGGATTTGAATGTAATGACATGCGGCAAGCGAAGAGCCGTAATGGGAATATCATCCATGAGCTTCACAAAGAATCGAACCGCTTCGTGGTAGCCACGGATCGTTTTTGGAGAGAGGTGCCGCTCAGCGGTCATATACTCGCAAAAACCCGGTACCAGTGCCATGATGGTGAGGTCAACCGGCTCTTCGTTTGTCATGGGTTTCGAAGTAGTACTGGTTTTCATATTCCGCGCGCGATAAGTAACGCCACATAGCACAGGATTGCGATGCCCAGGCAAACTGCCAACCACGCAAACGCGTAGTGCGCTTTCTGGCGACCTGGAAGAAAGGTCGACTGTCTTGTGGGGTGCCGCACGAACGACAAATCTTTGGATGTGTGGGGCTGGGACATAAAGGAGCGGTCTTTGCCGCACGTCAGGCAGTGCCGAACCCATGGCGGATTCTTGTGACCGGATACACAGATCCGGTGATCGAATGAACAACCGCACAGCCAGCAGAAAAGAAAGTCTCTGTGGGATAGTTTACCGCAGTTCTTACATTTCCTTTCTTGTAACAGCAGGTAGAGCATAGAAGCCACGCAACGCGAACCAGTGCGTATGGTTTAATTCTTCCCTCAGAAACTCCTCCATCGTACAAAACCAAATGCTGTCTGATGCTGCAATGGTTTGCAGCGAACCAATGCGCTCTGCTGTCGTCGTGATGAACAAAATTCTAAAGTCGCAACCGGGGAATGCCGAACCATATCTTCCGGATTGTTGGAACTCTATGTAGTTCTGGAATTTGCGTTCCACCACCCGCGGAGATTCGGTGCCCAAGTCCACTTCGATGAATGCTTCGCTCCCGTCGAACTGGATCCAGCAATCTGGCACATTTCCGAAGGTGATATGTTGCTGCCATGTGCCATCATCGGCGCTTATGATCCGTCTTACCCTTGAGTTCAAAATAAACTTGAGGCACACGTCATACACGGATAACAGGTGCCGCATGCCCCGCTCTTTTCTCGCCGCGACAGCCCGTTCGTAGCCTTTGTAATCCTCTGTCAGGCGACCGGCGGCGTTCCACCCCGCCCTGCCGAGGTAATACACCGGCGTCTGAAAATGGGTGAAACTATCCACCCGAAATCGCCTGCACAAATACTGCTCTGAGACGAGCCAATCCAGGTGCCTGTTGGCGGTACGCGTGACCAGGGTCAAAACGCGCTCGATTTGACTCCTCGTTAAGCACAAAAAGTGGTCTCGCAGGAGCCGAAATAGCAAAATATGCTGTGTCCCCAGCTGCCTCATATGTTGGGGTATTAGCGAAAGGTTTTTAGGGGCGGTTTAAGGCGGAATCTGACCCTACCCTGGTCACAAATACAGGGTCAAAATGGGGCTGTTCAGAAATCACTCCGCTTAATGAAGCCAATTTCCACCCAATCAGATGACCCTGGTCACCGAGGCCTTGGTGGGTTCTAGGAGACTCACTCAATCGGGTCCGGGGGCCTCAGGTGGATTGGTATACAGGTATCGGTGTTTCTGCAGCATCGCCAGGAGTTCTAAGGCAAAGGCCTCAAACTCTCCGTTCCGGCCCTGGCTGCGATGTTCTTGGAGGGCACGCATGACAAACATATAGGCGAGGTGGAGCGCCTCCTCTACCCCTTCATCGAGGGTGTCGACTTTGATGGACAGCACATATTTCTGGGCGAAGTTCATATAGAAATGAAGAGAGGTTTCTGTTTTGAAAAAGGCCGCTGATGCGTTGATCAGCGGCTGGTTGTAAGGTGCTTTCGCAAGAGTAGGCACGACACGTGCCAGACTTGCGTAAATTCATCAGGCCTATGAAACCTACGGGAGTTCATTGTTCGCGGCACTCAGGAGTTCTCCGGTATTTCTGTGATTGTGAGTTCCACAACAACTCCGGTTTCGTTCTCCAAAGTCTGCTTGGCGGCGAGGATTGCATCGGCAAGGTCCAACCATTCCTCGTCCGCAGCGCATCCGTATGAGCCATCCGGGAAATGAACTAATCCGCCCGTCGCTTGTACTGTGGAGATCAGAGCTTTCAATACATCAGCTGAAGTTTTCCGCGGTTCTACGGGCGGAACATTCCCGAGCAGAGCCTTCGCTCGCTGCCAGTTGTAAACCAAGCTTCCTGGCTGCGCATCTTTCAGTTCCGCAGCCGTCGGAGGCAGGATGTTTCCCAGGAGAGCGCCGAGGGCATTTTGCAACGCGATTACGTGCCCAATCCCACCCAGCTTCGCCCGATCCTCTGCGGTCAAGAGCTCGAAATGTTCTTGGATCAGCTGAAGCGCCGAGGCGCTTCTTGCCTTCGCCACTTCCGCGGGCGTGCCGACGTATTCGGTCCAGCTGTCCCCGGATGTCTCGATGTCGAAGCTGCCAGCGCCAATGACGAACGGTTCCATCTGCTTGAAGAGGTCGGCCATTGCCGGCGGGGTGTGAATAGTCGTGGCATCATCGAAATTGAGCGCAAGATCGATAGTGTTCGGGTCTAGTTCCTCTACCTCGATGGCGCCGTCGTCTAGTCTCTCGCGCAGAGCGTCCAGAAGCACATCGACTTCCTGCGACCGGCGCAGCGTGATGCTGCCGTAAATCTTGTAATTGCAGCCCATTTATGACTCCTCCTCATCAATCATGTCCCGCACTTTGCCCCGCCAGCCACAGGTGCAATCGGCGTCGTTAGCGTCGGTGTATTCGTGATCTCCAAGGGACTCGGTGCGCCGGGGGAATACCTGCAAATCGGAAAGAGCAGCACGGATGAATGTCTCGCCATTCTTGCCGCGACATTGAGGGCAGCAAATCATAGATCCTCCTTCTGCCCAAGCGGGCGTTTATGTGAGTCCGTTACGTTCGTCGTCAAAGTAGTTGCGGGCGATCGCCAGCTCCTCCTCGAAGTTGAGCCGGTTGGCTCTGGCGAAGTGCATCAGGTCGGCCAGCACGTCCCGCAGGCAGGTGGCGGCGTCCTCGCCTGTGACACGGCTCTTGTAGCCCTCGATGATGTCAGCGGAACGGTTGATGCGCTCGTGGTTTTGTTCACGTTGCAGTTTCGTGAGCCTGGGCATAGTGTCCTCTCCGTGGCGAATCGACTTTTCCGTTGCATTCAGCCATGTATGGTTTTGAAAAAAAGGGCCGCTGGCGCGTTGGTCAGCGGCCCGGAAGGGTTCTTGTCTGATCGTTTCGTTTAGTCCCGTTACTTCCTCTCTTGGTCAACTAGGGAGCGGGACTTTCGAGATGGCGATGTCCAATTCATCCGCCTGGATTCCATCGATAATGTCGCCGATGTAGCGGTGTTCAACTACCGAGGCATCGGCGTACTTCATGTGGTCCTGCGGCAGGTTGTCCTTCACCCACTGCTTTGCCCGACGGGTGTTGGGATATAGCAGATAGATGGTGCCGTGATTGACGATTTGAAAGTCCACCTTAGCGCGCGCCATCGCTCACCTCTCTATACCCGTCGGACAGGCCATACTTGAGGTGATAACTGACGATCTTGACGGAGGAATCCCAGCAAGCCCGGCAGTTCCCGCACTTCATGTTCTGCTTGGGTGCCGGGCAGATATGAGCTGTGGCAGGTATGGCGCTTTTCCTGGAATGCACACCACTTGTCGGCATCCCATAGCGAACCGGCGGAAAACCGTCCACAAGATGCACCGAGTACCGGGTGCAGAGGTTCCCTGGAATTTCGCCACCCATTCTCCGATACGCTTCAACCGTCTGGTACTCTCTCGTCGGCAGCCAGAATTTGACCCGGGGAAGATTCAGACAGACCCGGACAATCTTCCGGAAGTGAGCGAGATCCCGCAAATCGCCAGAATCATTCCACCACCGGAAGTATCGATCTTGCGAGCGATAAATGAGCGTGCTTACAGCCTCCACCCAGCTCGGATCGGACAGGCTGGAGAACCGTTTCTCCATCGCCGCCTTGACTACCGGGAACAGGTACCGGCCGCGCAGGGCGTAGCAATAGTGACAAACGGATTTCGGAATCAGTTGCAGAAGGCTACCGAGTCGGCAACGACGCGCCGGTAGCGCATACCCATGGCCAGGCATCTTGCTGGGGTTACTCAGTGAACCGCAGATAGCCAGAGCCTCTTGCGTTTTGAGCGTAGGTCTCCATGCGTTCTTCATTCGTTTCAGCTCCAGAGGGAAAGAGATTCAGGTCGAGCTCGCCTTTGCGGCGAGTTCTAGATGAAAGGCGGGAGTTTCAAAGGTCATCCGAGGTTCGTGGCGGTCTCGACGCTCCGAAGAGATTCCCAATCCGGCTCCGGTCCGTCCAGGTCGATGCTGGCTAGTTCTGACCAGCGCTGGTGTCCCGGTGCGCCGCAGCCAAACATTCCGACCATGTGTTTGCCGCCGAGGTTCTTGCCTGCCGTTGAGACCGTATTCTCGGAATAGACGCGCTCCAGCACATGCATGAGTTTCTTCTCAATATCAAAGACATAGGCCCACTCCATGCCACAGTCGTCCTCTTCGGTAATGGGCGAGGCCTCTTCATGACGCCCGCCATGGCAGTAGCAGATAGGCCCGTGAGGAATCGGCTTGGAATAATCATCGCTGCCGTTCCGCTTCTTCCGGTATTTCGCTTCCTGATAACCGGCAGGAAGCTTAAAATCGGCATTGTTGATCGTGCTCCAACCGGCAGGGTGCTTTTCGATGAGGAACGTCAACATGGCGTCCAGATCTTGCTTGAAGTGCCGGCGATAGATCCGGAAGAGAGTGGCTCCAAGGCTCGACGGATATCCGTCCCAATGGTGATAAACACCCTGGAATGTCCCCTCTCCGGTGCTGCGTGCAATACAGCTTCTTGTGCTCATATGTTTTCCTCCCGAATCTTTGTGCAGAGACCAGGTCAACGCTTTTCAGATCATTCAAAGAGAAGCGCCATGGAAAGATCGAGAGAGACATACTCCCGGTCGTAACCCTTCCCATGGCTTGTGGATTTTTCGCGAGAACTTTGAGGCAGGTGTGCGGGCTTAGAACATTCGCTAACGTGGGTCAAACCCGGGGATCAGTCTTGGATGCCATTCGTCATGCCGAAATATCTTCCGAGTTCCTGAATGGCAGGCATGCGCGTCGTGATGGGCATCTCCTTTGCGACCGCCGTGAAGGCATTGTGTAAACTCCAGGCAGTGCGCGGCTTAAACTCGTCGACAAACGGTTCGAAATACAAGTGTGACGCTTCGGGCAGCAAACGGATCGGCAGAATACCCTTTACGAAGACGTCGTGAAGGACCGCCTTCGCGTCAGTGTCAGACACTGGTCTCTCTTTCAGGTTGGCGATTTCACCGGTAAGCCTCCCGAAGTGATCCTGGAATCTGAGGATTGCATGGTTGATCTCGGTTCTCAGATGGAGTCCAGCGGTGTGCTTGCGATTGAGGGCAATGAGGTCCCCCCGAAACACCATGTTGTCGCAGACAAAAACAGATAGTCCCGCGCATAGTTGGATGGACATGGTGCGGTTATTGGCCGTTCGAATGCCCAAAGCCGCCATGCCATCGGTCGTATCCTGATACGCAAGCTGCAGCACTCCGAACAGGGTCGAGCCATCCCGCCGCAGGGCGAACTGCTCCTTACGGATGGTGATGTGGTTCAGTTGTAAGACGTGTTCGAGCGTGTTAACGAGCTCAACGTGCGGCACCGGCTTGAACGAACGCGTGGCAGCCGGAGTTTCGACGAGAGCCAATTGTTCTCGAGTGACAAGATCGGTGTCTACGTGGGACAGAAGTTGGGCGTTTTGCATGTTCTGTTTCTCCTTTGTTTTCGTGTGATTGGGCCGCCAGATTGCCGAAGGGAACTGCAAGAAACTGGGTGATGATGCTGTAAATGAACAATCCAACAAAAGAACTGACATAGCCGATCTTACGAAAGGCTCCAGCGTGATGTTTTCCGTGGAGATTCGCTGGAGCATCCCTCCCCCGTGCTCCATGGTGTTTACAGAAAGAAACTCTAGTGTTAGGCCAGTTTCGAATTCTGTACGCCAGGAGAGAGATGCTTCAGAGAATCACTCAATCCATTTCGGATGGGTTTGAATCCCGGTCTAGTTCCGTTTCACCCCATTGGGAGTCGTCGCCGGAAAGCTGTTCCGGATGTCTCGCGAGGACATTGAGCGTCTCCCGGGCAAACTCATCGAAATCGGATTCGTCTTCGTCGTCCGCCGTCATCAACGCCTGCTCGAGAAGGTCGTAGAGAGCGCTTCCCATTTGCGCGACGGCTTCCCGGATGTTGTTGGTCGCCACGGAGACAACGTATTCTTTTGGGGTGGACAGTGAGGTCATAGCTGCTGAGTGTGCCCGTACCTTAGCACCGGGAAGTATCCTGCTACTAGGCGTGCAAATGTTACTCTGGAGTAACATTTCCGCCGACTATCGGCTCGGTTGAGCCAAATAGTATCTTGAAATATATTGTTGTTAGTCAGCTTCATTGACATATTCTGGTATCTATGCTATAAGTATAGGCATACTACTTCTGACCTTGTCTGATATTTGTATCATCCAGATAACTCCTCACACATGGCAGGCACACCCCTCGATAACTATCTGCGTACATGCCGAAAAAAGGCTGACCTTAGCCAAGAGGAAGCTTCACGTTTGGTGGGGTTAAAGAACCGACTCCAATTTTCCCGGTATGAGCGGTGTCAGTCCGAACCACCGCTGGAAGTGGCCTTAGCGTGCGAGCAGATCTGCGGCGTTCCCACCGCGCAATTATTCGCCGGGGTGAGTACCGCAGTTGCCAAACGAACGCGAAAACGCGTTCGAGCATTCGAACGCACGCTATCTCGAGACTCCACGGCGACGGCCCCGCGCCGACTTAACCACAGGCTGCAATGGGTCATTGAATGCCTGGCTCGGCTGGTCCGTCTCGTCTATGGGACATAGGATTCGGAAAACTCACCATACTCAACAGACGCGAATTCTTGCGCTGGATGTCCATCCCCGCAGCTTTGGCTATGTTGTAGTGGAAAGTCCGGACAAACTTCTCGACTGGGGCGTGCGGCGGAGTTACCAGAAAACAAAAAACCACCCGGAGGTGCTCGCTCGAGGAAGATTACGTCCCCTCCTCAAGATCTGGAAGCCGGGTGCAGTCGTCACCCGAGTCGAGGATCGGCGAAACAAGGACGTTCAGTCACTGCTTAGACATATGAAGAAGGAAGCTGGAGCAACGTCGTTCCTGCCGATCACAGGCACGCGAAACTATTACGTGGGTCGAGACAAGTACCGGCGTGCTGTAGAGATGGCGGCGCGATTTCCCGAGATCGGCTGGAAATTGCCGCCGAAACGCAAGCTCGGGGACAGTGAACATTATTTGATCAGCATGTTTGAGGCACTAGCAATTGCTGTGCAATACGAGGCGAATGCCGTTCGGTAGAGCTTCGATGGAAAATGCCGCCAAAGCGAAAACCCTGGGAGAGCGAAGACTACCGAATGAGTTCGCCTCAATTCTGCAAAACGGCTGAACGTTCCGCGCCCAAAAGCAAGATCCTCATCGCCAAAAGCAGGCCTTCAATACACCGGCGTAGCAATAAAGCTCACGAGATTCGTGTAAGTACCGGCAGCTTGCCCAGTAGGCACAGCAATGCGGTATTTAGCTTTGGTGATAACTTCCACGCTGGTTGCGCCAGTAAGGCCGGAGAATACGGCTGGAGTCTGCGTTCCACCGGTGGAATTGGTATTTCCTTCACTCGCGAGCGGGGCCCATCTCGTACCATTGATCCAGTTGGGATTTACCGTCCAGCAACTCGCAGAGGTGGCGGCATTCGCGCAGCTTATGCCCAGGCCCGAATTGGTGTTGGTCACCCAGGCCGCTGCCGTGGATGGTGTATTCAGGCAGCCGTTTGCATCGCACCCGGTATCGGCGATTGCCAGGCCGCTCGCTGTACGCAGGGAGTGGTCCTCGCGGGTGGTGATGGTGTAGCCGTTGCCGGCATTGGTGATAATAGAGATCTTCTGGCAGCCTTCGTAGAAGGTATTGGAGCTTGAGAGCGTGCCAAAAGGAACCGTTACCGCAGTCGTGGTGACGAGATTAACGGCGGCGCTATCTTCCGCATCATGGGTGCCATCGCTGGAACAGGAATTCATGCCGCCGGTGCCGGTGCCGGGCATGCCTGCAATGGCCAGGGTCAATGTTTCTGCAACGGTCGCCGACAGTTGTACCGGCGTATTGACGGAGACCAGGATCTGGCCGTAGCCGCCGAAGGTGCCGCCGATAGTGATGGATTTGGTGCCTGCGTCAGAGGGATTCACGATCCAGTGCGTGCCCTGGTTCTGGGAGTTGGCGTTGGAGCCGATGGAGACGGTGATGATGGTGCCCGTCGCCACATACGTGCGGACGGTCGCTGGAACCGTGATAGTGATGGTGCGCGAGGCGGTGTTGACGAGGAGTCCCCAGGACGTGGCGGTATTTGGGCAGTTAGTGCGCGGCTCGGGCGAGGCGACGTTGAAAAGGAACCGCGTGCCGGTCGCGACGTTCACGTCCCCGCAGGTGATGTTGGCAAGATTGAAATTCGACTGGAACGTGAAGGCTAGGGTGTCCGAAGAGCTGCCGCCGGTGTTGTCCAGGCTGTTTTGGACGGTGAAGACAATCGTATGGTTGGAAGTGGCGGAGGTGGCGGAGTTATTCAAGAAGTCATAGCGCGGCTCTGTCTGGTTGCCGCTGCCCGAGTAGTTGGGGACATAGACAAAAGCGCCGATCTCCCAGGAGCCGTATATTCCCTGGTCTATCGTGCTCCAGGGGAAGCTGGTCCGCGGGTCGAGGCCCATGTTGTAGGGAGAGCCGAGGTTCGTGCCGGCGTCGATGGCGGGAGAGGAGGATTGGAGGGTGAAGTCGCCGCCGGCGGCGTTGGTGAACAGCGGGTCGCTCTGGACGGAATGAGAGCAGCCGCCAGATCCGCAGTTGCCGGTAGCGGTTTCCCATGAGGAGTACGTGGAGTAGTATGTCCCTGTACCCCATTCGATGAAATCCAACGCGGCAGTATCAAATGAATTGTATTTATAAACGTTACCGCTGCCATTGGTTCCGTCATTCTCACATCCGGCAGAGGCATAAAACTCCACAAGAGCGGCCAGATCATTGCCTACGATCAAGTTGTTTTCAACGGTGTTGTTTGCGCACCCCCCGGCTACTCCGGCCCCTTGTATGATGAGTCCCTGACTCGTGCCGCCATAGACGGTGTTGCCGATAACAAAGCTGTTGGCCATCGGCGCAGAAGCTGATTGAGTCCCGGCTAGGTCGATTCCAGCCCAACCAGCACCAGACGTGCCTCTCGTTCCGTACACGACGTTGTAAAGGACGGAGAATGCCGTCTGGGCCTCAATCCGGATACCCTCTTCATTGTTGTTGGCAACAAGGTTGTACTTTGCAGTGAAGCCGCTGCCGAGCGTATCTGCCCAGATGCCGAGGCCATACCACCCGGCGGAGTCACCCATCCCAACACCATTGTTGTAAGAGTAAGAATATTGGACAGTGGTGTTATTGGACGCTCCATACATGTAGATGCCAGCGCTTAAAGCGGAACCGTTCAGGAGGCTGCAATTGTCGTGGCTCACATCATGGTCAAACAGTATTCCGGGCGAGGTGTTGGAACCGAGACCGCTGGAACCGTTGTAGGCTGCCGTGGATTGGGTGACGACAACTCCCGAACCCTGGTAGATGCTGATTCCAACAGCAAAATTCCAACGGGCACTCACGCCCGTCACGAGTAGATTATTGCAACTGCCGCACCAGAGCCCACCATTGGTCCCATTCGATTTATCGAGTTCGAGTCCGCTGACGGTTACGTATGTCTTGCTTGAACCGTAAATCGCATAATCCCGCTGGCTTGCCTCAATACCAGGATTAGTATAGGCCGTGCTTGGATTACTGGTAGAGTAGACATAGAGCACATTGGAAGCCCAGTACCATTCAGATGGCCCTGTGATTGCTCCAATTGAAGCTTCTAACGTGCCCCGCGTACCATTAAAAAACACTTGATTGGGCTGGGTGGTAAGCGACACCTGCCACACGTTGCCGCTCTGAAGCGACCAACTAGAGAACAGCAGGTTGGCTCCGCTGATGACAGGGGCAGCCCCCGAGCCATAAGCCCCGAACGTGATGGGATTCCCTGCTGATCCGCTGGAGGGCACGGTCAGCTGCTCCCGCCAAGTGCACGTCTTCTGGAACAGCACCGAATCTCCCGGATTAAAGCTGGACGTATTGACCTTGTTGATGGTCAGCCACGGCGTAGAAGGGCTGGTGCCATTGTTGGAGTCGCTGCCTACCGTGACGCAGTTGTCCACGTAGTAGGTCGTTCCGGAAGCGTTGGCGATGTTGAAAAAGATCGGGACAACAATGGGGCTTGCGGCGAATACAAAAAGCAACACGCCGATGTTAAGGCGGACCATCCATCGCAGAACAAGGCTGGTGGAATAGAGATAAGCTTTACGGGCCATAAGAGGAAGGAGGCCGTGTTACTGTTGAGGAGAGACTTCCTTGCAGAGCGTGAGGGCAGCTGAAGAAGAAACTAGGCCTGGTTAAGCCAAAAAACGGAAGTTGTGCAGGACCGTTCGAGGTCTGAATCTACCTTTTTAGTATAACCGCTTCAGTGCCGCTTGACAATGCAAAACCCTTCGGCAATACTGCCAGGTGTTTCTGAATCGACAGCGTATGTTTTCCGAAACCAGGGGCTATGGCTACCACATCCGATTAAAAGGCCTGGATATGAGACTCGGGCCACTTACCCTTGAGAAGAATTCTACATGCGCTGTCTACGGATCAATACGATTTGTAGACTAATCAGGCAAGAGTATTTTCCGAGAATTCGCGCATAGCACCGCGCCTCCCGTCCCCGCAAACCATGAGCCACCCGTGCAAGGATTCCGCCGCAGAGTCACCCAAGGCGGAGTATGATCGGGGCTTATGGCGATACCGGTCGCCTACAAGCGCAAACGCGGCAACCCCAATTGGGGGCATCCCATTCCGCCCGTTCCCGCGCTCCCGACTGAATTCGAACTGCAGACCGTGCACCTGCAGCTCACCGCAGAGATGTATGCCTCTTCGCGTGCGCTACGCGCCTGGTGCCAGCAAAACAAAAATCGGTGCTATGTCCCAGAATGGCTACTTGAGGAGTGGGGCATCACCGTAGATCTAAACTTCGGCACCGCCGCGTGACCCAACCTCGCAAAATCAGAGACCCAGCCCCATGTTGAACCCGCCCCGCCCAGAGGCCTACAATTTAGGTACTACCCGTCACAACCATGCGGAGGTCCCAATGCCTCAGTACGAGTTCTACTGCAACGCCTGTAAGAAAACATTCACGAAGGCGCTGACGCTAACCGAATACGAGGCAAGTGGCGTTATCTGCCCCCACTGCGGCAGCCAAAAGGTAGAGCAATGCTGGTCCGTCTTCTCCGTTATTACTTCAAGGAAGAGCGCCTGAGAACCAAACCCGCAGCACTGCACCAAAAGCGGTCATTGACAGGGACCCCCCGGGGGCTTAGCGTCGAGACTGTCTCCCATTGGCCACAGCCAAAACTTCTGTCGCCTTCTCTTATAAAGCGGCCCCTATAGCGGCTCCGAAGCGGCGCTGACCCACGAGGACATTCGGGCAGTTGAAATTCATAAGACCGCACGCCCGTCTCGGATGACGGTTTCGGCCCGAATACATGGTGGTCAAGCAGCTGGTCGCAAGACCGACTCCACCCCAGTGACCCACCACCGCAGCCGGTCAGCTTCGACCGGTGGCCTCGAATTGTCGCCTGTCGAGAAACAAGCGCAAAGGAGTGTTTCCATGTTCACACGCACTGTCGAAGTAACCACCAAATCGGGAAAGGCGAAAGAGCTCTCGAACACCATCAACGACAAGGTACTGCCGATTCTGAAGAAACAAGCCGGGTTTGTGGATGAGACC